>JABAHO010009144.1_pt1 | contig 11933 bp, 17 predicted proteins | sample 7062071 | NCBI WGS metagenome assembly JABAHO01 (sample SAMN14534356, study PRJNA622989) | marine sediment metagenome | biome: marine biome [ENVO:00000428]; feature: marine pelagic biome [ENVO:01000023]; material: deep marine sediment [ENVO:00002113] | place: India: Gulf of Kutch | collected...
CTCACCTCTGCGTGAGAGGAAAAACCCTACTGCGGTCTACGGCAGCCGCGCTCCTGGGGCCGGTGGCGCTGGGAACTTGCGTCCCAACAAATCACCGAGACGTCTAATAGCGATTCGGTTTGGCGATTAGGACGCCGCCACCTCACTCGCCGTAGAACTAGATTGTCCCACCGAATCACCTCCTGTCCCGGCGTGGGGCACACCCAGCGAGGCCCAGACCCCGCATCGGGTCCCGATTGGCAGGTGGTCGCCGATCCCACCCCCTCGGGTCGCCCCGTCCAACCGACCCACATGTTCCGGTTGTCGGAACTCGGGGAATGAGTGATTTCCCCTTGCCTTCAACATATCAAATCGGCGCCCCTCTAGGCCAGCTGAAGAGCACCTGCACCATTCCCCTAACTACCTGAAAATCGGTTAGATTTGTCGACGACGTGATGAATTTGGGAACTCTTTGTGCCGGCGCGTCGCCGGCGTCCTGCCGATGCCACCCCGACCCCCGAAATCCGCTCGGGGGGCCCTAGGCCGTGGCCGGACGGCTTTCGATTCTCGCCCTCGGGGTGCTGACGGTGATCGGCAGTTGGTTCGTGACCTGCCAGCTCTGGGAATATCGCGAGATCGCAGCGGGAATCGTCTGGCTCGACGCCCGCGAGTTCGAGGACATCACCGCAATCACCGTGGGGACGGGAACCGCCTACGAGAACCCGCGGCGGATGGGTCCCGCCACCGCGGTCGCGCTCGGGAGCACCGTCGCACTGGTCGATGCGGGGCGCGGTATCAGTGAGGCGTTGCGCAACTCCGAGATTCCCGTGCGACAGCCGAGCGCCGTCTTTCTCACCAGCCTGCTTCCGGAGAACACCGTGGGCCTCGACGACCTACTGCTCACCGGTTGGCTCTCACCCCGCGAGACACCGCTGCGCTTGATCGGACCGCCCGGCACCCAGGCGCTGGCAGACGGATTGCGGGCGGCCCACGGTGCTGGGGCCAGTGCACTCGGGGAATCCCTCGAGCTCCCCGAAGCGGGTGGCGAACTCCATGTCACCGAGCTTGTCGAGGCCACATGGAGCGACGCACTCGGGGACCTGCGGGTCGAGGNNTCCTGGTCTCGGGTGTCGGCCCCGACCTGGCCGCGCTCGAGAGCGCGGCGGACGGGGCGTGGGTGCTGATCGCAGAGGGATTCCTGCAGCAAGCGGTCGACGCCGCGATCCAGGCGGGAACCGACGACGAGGAGCGACTCCGCCGCGAGGCGGCGATCCACCGCGACGTGGGCGAAATCGCCGCCGTCGCGGAGCGGGCCGGTGTGCTCGGTCTCGTGCTCACGCGCTTGCGACCCCCGCCGCTCTTCGAGAGCCAACTGCAGACGCCTGCCGCCGAGCATTTCGGGGGCACCATCGGGATCGCCGATGACGGCACCGAGTTCCGGCCCTAGCCGAGCGCGTTAGCGGGGGTGCTCTCGATCACCCGTGCCGCGACGGGTTCACTCTTGCCCTTCACGTCGAAGAACTCCTCGCGCGCCGCGGGGGCCTCGTCGGAAAACGCGTCGTACACCACGCGGCTCACGACGATCTCGCCGCCCTTGGCGCAGTTCTGCAGACGACTCGCGGTGTTGACGACGTCACCCATCGCGGTGAAGTCCTTGGCGTAGCGATCGCCGACGTTTCCGACCGAGGCTTCGCCCCGGTGGATCCCGATCCCCACCTCGATGGCATCCGTGTCGAATTCCTCGTGAACGGCGATGAGGAAATCCTGCGCGGCGGCGATCATCGCTTCAGGCAGGCGGTTGTGTAGCGACGGAAAGACCGGGAGATAAATCACCATCACCTGATCGCCGTTGAAATCGAGGACCGCATCGTCGCGCGTGAATACGCGATTTGCAACGCGGTAGAACGCCGTCATGCGATTGGCGCTCTCCCGGGACGTATGCGACTCCGACCACGCCGTGTATCCCCGAATGTCGGCGAAGAGGATTCCCGCATTGGTTTCGTACACACCAAAGGGAGCGGACTCGATGCAGGTCCGACAGAAGTTCGGGTTCTTCTCCGACGGCAGGACGTGCAGTGCAGTGCCCACACCGCGAAAGGGAAAGAGGCAGAGCCGGCAGCGCGGATCGCTCGGTAAATGGCGATAGGCGCGGCGCATGATACTCGGGTTCACGCCCCTCTCGATGCAGTGCGTGAAGAATAAATCGTCGTGGCGAACGGCCATGGGTGTGAGGAAGTTCACATGGGGGCCCGTCGTGAAGAACTTCGTCACAGCGAGCGCGAGCGCGGTACTCGCCACCGCCGCGATCCATATGGAGTGCGGAGCGAGCAGCGTCCAGACGGCAACCTGACCACCGACGATGATCGACGCGATCGCGAGTATGATGATGCGGTATCCCATCTCATCCTCCTTCGGTGCGTGTCGCTACGCTACTTCGTGTCACCTCGAAAATCCGGCGGGATCCGGTAGCCGCCGACGACCCCGCCGAGCAAGCGCGCAAACTCGATCGTGGTGCGGTCGCCCATCCGAGGGCCGATGATCCGAACCCCGACCGGCAATCCGTCCGCGCCGAACCCGACGGGCGCGACGGTCACAGGAAGTTCGGCCACCGAGGCGAGCGCGGGCCAGCGGATCTGATCTTCGTAGAGGTGGGACCCGCCGTTGATCCGGAGCCTTCGATCCTCGAAGGGAAGCGAGTGGTCGTGCGCGAAAGCGCTCACCCCGAAGACCGGCGCGAGCACGAAGCGCTCGAAGAACCGCTCCCACGCCGCTTTGATCTGCTTCTGCTCCTCGAGGAAGGGCGTCGCCAAGAGCGGACAGCCCCACAACGCGTAGTAGAACAACGCCCCGTAGACCTGGCGGTTCCGATACAAACGGAATGTCGGCCGCGCGCCGGGGTCCACCCGAGCCCCCGCTTCACGAACAGCCTCCGCGGCGCGCTCGAGCAACGCGAGCTGGGCGAGGTCGGTCTCGATCGTCTCTTCGTGAAACCACAGAGCGACGCGGAAGTCCTCGAGGGAGCGGGCGCGCGCCTCGGCCGCGGCCCAGTCGTGGGCGCCCAGGGCGCCCAGACGCGGGTTGTGGGCCTCGATTCGCCGCCGATAGAGCGCCAGGAGGTCGATGGAGGTCAGCTCGCCCGCGCGGATGGCGTCGCCGAATTCGGTCGCGCTGCGGAACGCGATTGGGCGCGAATCGGCTCCCGCCGGGGCGGGCGAGAGGACCACAACGACGACCGCGAGACGGAACCAGGACCGCATCGAGTGGGCCATGGGCAACCCTCCAGTCCGAGGTTTCGCACGGCGCCCTGCGAGAAACCTGAGGGGACCCTTGGGAAATTCTCAAGACCTGGAACACCCGGACGCCCCCGGGACGTCGCCCCGGCTTGGCCTCTACCACCCGCGGGCGGGCACGTTCACCCGATCCGCTGCGGGAATGGCACGTGCGGCTAGAATCGATCCGCAGGATGCACCGGGCAATCGTCTTCCTCTTCCTCGCCCTCGCCTCGCTGATCGCCACTCCCGCGCACGCGGAGGACGAGGACTTCGGCGCGTGGTTCGCCCTCGCCGGTGTAGGACCTCTCGGCAGCGCCCCAGAGACTCGATTGCGTTGGTGGTTCGACGGCCATGTCCGCACCTTCGAGGATTCAGACGGCTTCGACACCAGCATCGTGCGACCGGGGATCGGCTACGACCTGGGGAAATCCATCACCCTCTGGCTCGGGTACGGCTGGATCCACACCGACCCGCCCACCGGCTCCAACGTCGACGAGCACCGCTTGTGGCAGCAGCTCACCTGGGGCACGAAGCTCGGCGATCGCAAGCTTCTGGACGTTTTCGTCCGGACGCGTCTCGAGCAGCGCTGGGTCGAGGACGNNCGAGCAGCGCTGGGTCGAGGACGGCGACGAGACGGGATGGCGCTTTCGGCAGTTCCTGCGCGTCGTCCGGCCGCTGGCGCCCGATTCGAGATGGGCCCTCCGCGTGTGGGACGAGTTGTTCCTCCCGCTGAACGACACCGACTGGGGCGCCCGGTCGGGCTTCGGCCAGAACCGCGCCTTCGGGGGCCTCGGGGTAACGCTCGACCCGCAGCGGAAGGTCACGCTCGAGTTCGGCTACCTCAACCAATACGTCAATCGCCGCGACACGGACTTGATGAACCACATCGTGTCGCTCGCGCTCTTGATCTCGCTCTAGCTGGCACGGCGCGCGAGGTGCCCGCAGAGCTGGCGAACGCGGGACCGCACTCCCTGCGTTACGGCGCCGCCTGAACGGTCGCAATCTGCTCTACGATGTACGACACGCTGGCGTCCATCGTCTCGAGCAGCGGATAGGGGTACAGGCCGATCGCGAGCACCGCGACGGCGAGCGGCGCGACCGTGATCACCTCTCGCAGATTGATGTCTACGATGGTGCGCGCCGCCTCGGTGCGGGGCTGGCCCAGCGCCACGCGTTGCAACATCCACAACATGTACGCCGCGCCGAGCACGATCCCTCCCATGGCCAGTACGACCAGAGTGAAGCTCTGGTACGACGCCCCGACCAGGATCAGAAACTCACCGATGAAATTCGACGTCGCCGGGAGCCCGAACGACGCCACCGCGAACAAGCTCAAGATCGCGACGAAGCGGGGCATCCGCTGGTGCAAACCGCCGTAGTCGGCCATCGCGCGGCTGTGGGTCCGGTCATAGAGCTGACCCACGATCAGGAACAGCGCGCCCGTCGTGATGCCGTGGGTCACCATCTGCAGGATCGCGCCTTCGATCCCTTCGCGGTTGAACGAGAAGATACCGAGCGTCACGAAACCCATGTGCGAGACGGAGGAATAGGCCACGAGCCGCTTCAAGTCCGACTGCGCCAGCGCCATCGAGCCACCGTAGAGGATCGCGGCCACCGACAACCACAGCAGGAATGGCGCGAAATGGATGGCCACATCCGGAAAGATCGGCAGACAGAACCGGATCATTCCGTAGCCGCCCATTTTGAGGAGCACCCCGGCGAGCAGCACACTGCCCGCTGTGGGCGCTTCGGAGTGCGCGTCCGGCAACCAGGTGTGAAACGGGATCATCGGAAGCTTGATGGCGAAGCCGATGAAGAGCGCCGCGAAGATCCAGCGCTGTGAACTCTCCGTGTACGCGTGCGCCGCGAGCGACTGGATGTCGAAGGTGTCGGCTTGCAGGGACATGCCGAGAATGCCGACGAGCAGTAGCAGGCTACCGACCAGGCTGTAGATGACGTATTTCAGACCCGCTGCGGAGCGTTCCGGCCCACCCCACAGCACGATCATGAAATACATGGGAATCATCGTGACTTCCCACAGCATGAAGAACAGAAACGCGTCGAGTGCCGTGAAGACGACCATCATCGCGCCTTCGACCAGCAGGATCAGCATCATGTACGCGCGCAAGCGGGTGGTGATGCCCTCCCAGGAGCCCAACACACACAACGGACACAGCAGCGTCGTCAACAGCACGAGCAGAATGCTGATCCCATCGACACCGACCGCGTACTGGATGCCGAAGGTCGGCATCCACTCCACCCGCTCGACGAACTGCAGCCCTCCTTCGGCCACATCGAATCCGAGCCAGAGATAGATCGCCAGCGCGAGATTCACGAGCGTCACGGTGAGCGCCGCCTCGCGAATCCAGTGCTCGCGGACGACCGCGAGCANNATGCCGATCGCGGGCACGGCGATCATCCAGGTCAACAAATGGTCCTCGAATAGTGCGCTCATACCGTTGCCCGCCTATGCGATGTAGAAAAAGCCAAGTGCCAACACGAGAAGAATGATCACCGCCAGAAGATGATGTTGCAGCGTGTTGGGCTCGTAGCGGTCCGCAACCCGCCCCGAGGCCTCCACGCCCTGCGCGATCCGCTCGGCCGCTTTCTCGATCCCGGCCGTGTCCACACGCGTACCGAGTTCGCGCGCCGCGCGGGTCGTGGCGGAACCCACCGAATCGACCGCGCGATCGATGACCAGCCGGTCCACGTGACGCCACAGCCACTGGGCGATGGAGACGGTCGCGGGACCCGACGAAAGAACCGCGCGATCGATGACGCCCTTGTCGATCCAGCGCCACAGCCAGTTCGCCACCGCGACCGTGGCCGGGCTCGCCCAGAGAACCGCCCGGTCGATGACGCCCTGATCGATCCGACGCCACAACCAGTGGGATGCGGCGAGGACTGGACGCACGATGTACGCGTCATAGATCTCGTCGAAATAGCCCTTGTTGAGAAAGAAGACGTAGAGGCGCTGGCTCCCCAGCGCGGCGCCGTGGGATTGGGTGCGACGAGACCACGCGACGACCCAGCCGAGGNNGAGGGTCGCAACCGCAATCGGAACCACGACCCAGGGAGAGAAACCAGGCGGCGAAAGCGCCGGCCCGCCGCCGGCGGCGCCCACCGCGGGCGCCAGAAACGCAGCCACCCAGCGCCACGTCGCGAACAGCACGACCAGCGCCGCAGCCACGAGCACCGCGACCCAGAGGAGATGGGGTGGGGAGAGGAATCTGGGCGCGACGCGGGTGGCTCCATCGTCAGCGCCCGGTGGGCCATCGCTGAACACGGAAGTCACGGCCCGGAACAGCGCGGTGGCCGTGAAGAAGACGGTGCCCAGACCGACCACCCAGAGTGCGATCGCGGCGGTGGAGAAGTTCTGCGACAGCCATAGATCCCCGTAGGTGCTCCCGAAGATCGCGAGGGGGGGGAGCACGGCGAGCACGAACGCGCCGGCAAACAGGCCACCTTGCCCCCGCGTGGGGGCCTCGTCCGCCAGCTCGAAACGCCGGGGCGTGCCGGCGAGGGTGTTGCCCGTCGACAAAAACAGATAGGCCTTGTAGAAGCCGTGAGCGATCAGATGGAAGATCGCGGCGACAAAGGCGCCGACCCCACACAAGAAGGTCATGAAGCCGAGTTGGCTGATGGTCGAATACGCGAGCGTCCGCTTCACATCGGTCTGGGTCAGCGAGACCACTGCCGCGAACAGGGCGGTGATTGCACCCACCGTCGCGATCACCGCCATGGTCGTACTGGAGAGCGCGACGACGGGGCTCAGTCGCNNCTGAACAGCACCGCGTTCCGGCACACCATGTAGACCCCGGCCGTGACCATCGTCGCCGCGTGGATCAGCGCGGAGACCGGGGTCGGGCCCTCCATCGCGACGGGGAGCCACACATGCGCGGGCACCTGCGCCGATTTTCCGACGGCCCCAATGAAGAGACAGAGCGTCAACGCGGTGACCGCCCCGGCTGGTATCTCCGCGCCGGCGCGAACACTCGCCAGGATGTCCGGGATGTCCAGAGTCCCGAAGGTCAGAAAGGTCAGGATCACGCCGAGACCGAGCCCGACGTCGGCGACCGAATTGACGACGAACACGCGGGTCGCGGCGCGGCCCGCCGAGGGCCGCGCCGCGTAGTGTGAGATCAGGAGATAGGAGCACAAGCCCATGACCTCCCAGAAGATCATGGTCACCAACAGGTTGCTGCTCATCACGAGAACCGTCATCGCGCCGATGAACAAGGCCGTGACCGCGAAAAATCGGCTGTGACGAGCCTCGCCGACCATGTACCGCGAGGAATAGACCTGCACGATCGTTCCGACCCCGGTCACCAGGAGCAGGAGCAGGACGGTCAGTGGGTCGAGAAACAAGCCGACGTCGACCACGAGGCGGCCGACTGCCAGCAGCCGATAGAGCTCGATCTCGATCGCCCCGTTGGCCGACACATCGAGAAACGCCGCGATCGACAGCAGGAANNGACGATTCGATGTCCCGCGCCCTCGAGACGGCGACCAAAGAGCGCGAGGATCAACGCGGCGGCGATCGGAAGAAGCGGTATCAGCGCGTAGTGCAACACGGGTCTCGGAGTTCCCCTCTACTGGCCTGCCGATTCCAACAGGAATTGAAACACCGGATCGCTCCACAGCCCGAGCGCGATCACCGCCAGGGACGCGGCGCCGACGCTGACCCCAAGCGACGCCGAGATCTGCAGGCCTTCCGATTCTGTCGTCGCGGGCTGGTGGAACCAGGCCGCAAACACCTTGACGAAATAGGCGAGCGTCAGGAGCGTCGAAGCCACCACCGCGAACGCCGCGACGTAGTGCTCGGCTTCCAGCGCGCCGAGGATGATGTTCCATTTTCCAAAGAACCCGCCGGTGGGCGGGAGCCCGACCATCGAGATCGCGATGATCACGAGGCAGAACGTGAGCCACGCAGAGCGTTTCCCGACGGCGCGCAGATCCTCGAGCGTGCGGGCGCCGTGATAGTGCAGCAAAGCCCCCGCGATCATGAACAGCGCCGCCTGCATGATCGCGTCGTTGACCAGATAGAACATCGCGGCGGCGAACCCCGTGGCATTGCCGAGGCTCGCGCCGATCAGAATCAGACCCACGTGGCTGATTCCGCCGTACGCAAACATCCGCTTCAGGTTGGTCTGGATCAGCGCGAGCGCGCCCGCGACCAGCGCGGCGATCACACCGACTTCTTCGAGCACGATCAGAACCGGAATCCGGCTGACCTCGACCCCCGGTGCGATCAGCGAGTGCTCGATCCGAACCCACGCCACGATCGCAACTTTGGTGACGGTCGAGGCGAGGAGCGGGGCGACCGATTCCGGCGCCCTCGCGTAGGCATCCGGCAACCACCCGTGCAGCGGGACCAGCGCCATCTTGATCGACAGACCGATGAACATGAACATGAACCCACCGACGACGGCGGTCGAGGTCATGAGACTCGGCAGCCGGGTCGCGAGGTCCGCCATGTTGAGCGTGCCGGTCACCACATAGAGGTGGCCCACACCCAGCAGGTACAAGGTCGCGCCCAGCGAGCCGAGCAGCAGATAGCGGAACGCGTAGACCAGCGCCTTGCCACCCCCGGCGCAGACGAGCGCGTACCCCGCGAGCGCCGCGACCTCGAGAAACACGAACACGTTGAAGAGATCCGCGGAAAACACGATGCCGACGAGCCCGGAAATCAACACGAGAATCAGCGTGTAGTACGAACCGCTTCGCGCGAGCGCGGACGGCACGACGAGACGGCCGTAGATCTGCGAGGCCAGCGCGACGCCGCTGATCGCGAGCACGACGACGGCGGCGAGCGGATCGTTCAACCACGCGATTCCGATCGGTGCCGCCCACCCGCCGAGGGCGTACTCGGCCGCACCCTGCGCCAACACCTCCCGCACGTTCAGGATCGCGAGGACCACCGTCAGCCCGATCGCCGCCATCGAAATCGGCGAACACCACCCCCGATGCCGGGCCGTCAGCATGGGCAGGGTCACCGCGGTGACGAAGGGAACGAGGAACAAAAGAATGGGCAGATGGCTGCTCACTCAGATTTCTCCAGCGTTTCCCGCTCGTCGAGGCTTCCAAACTTCCGATAGATGGCCGAAACAATGGCGAGCGAAACCCCGAGGGTCGCGACCTGCACGACGATTGCGGTCACGGTCAGCACATGCGGCAGCGGGTTCGCGTAGCGCAACGCGCTCGCGGACAGCTCCGCGTCGATCACCGGGACCGTGGCGCCGTCTTTGGCGCTGAAAGCCACGAGGAAGAAGATGACGCTGGTTTGAAGAATGTAGAGACCGACCAGCTTCTTCACGAGGTTCGGGTGGAGCGTCATGATGTAAACGCCGGCCAGAAAGAGAATTAGGAAAACAATGAAATTCGGCCGAAGGAGCCACGCGTGGATCAGGTCAATCATTGAGCACGCTCGTCTCCGAGGTCTCGTCGTCAGAGGACAAGCTGACGGCAATCGAAACCCCCGTCACGGCGACGTCCACCGCCACGCCAACCTGCGTCAACAGGATTCCGAGATAACGCCGCGACGGGTCGTCGAGGCCGGGGACCTCGAGCGTCGAGTAGTTCAGGAACTGCCCTCCTCCGATCAGACAGAGCCCACCGACAAAGGCAAAGATCAACAATCCCAGGCCGTCCCCGTGGAGCACCATCCGCGCCATCCGGCTATCGGGCGCGCCGGTTCCGAAAACGAGAATCGCGAGGATCAGGCTGGCCGCGAGAATGACCCCTCCGACGAAGCCGCCCCCGGGCCCGTATTGCCCAAACACGAGTACGTAGAGACCGAACAGTTGTGCGACCGGGATCATGACGCGTCCGAGCGTGCGAACGATGACGCTGTCGTNNACGCTGTTGTCCAGGTAGGTAGGCGAAACGTGGGAACTCGCCGGCGCAAGAGGGTCGCCGAAGGCGGGCAGATCCCCCGCGCCGTAGAGGAGGAGCAGGGCCAGGAGCGGGATCCCGATGACGGCGGCCCGGGGAACCGGAGAGCGGTGAATCTCGGTGTCCTTCACCGAGACGCGGAAGAGCGTCAGCAGGAAGAACACGGTCGCCAGCCCCGCGCCGACCACCGCTTCGACGAACGCCACGTCGACCGCCCCGAGGAGCGCCCACACCAGGGCCAACGTGAAGCTGTACGATCCGAGGATCAACACGGCCGAGATCAGATCCCTGACGATCAGCGCGCCGGCCGCGGTCAACACGAGCACCAGCAAGAGCGGAAGCTCAAAGGTCATCGTTGGACTCCTGTTGTGGCCGCACACCGGAGCGGTACGCGGCTCGCACCGTGGCGTGCGCGACGACCGGGTTGAGCAAGAAGATCAGCACGAGGACGATGCCGATCTGCACGAAATTTGCACCGAGGCCCTCGTAGACGGCGAGACCTCCGAGGACGAAGAGCGCCCCGATGGAATCCGTGAGCGAGAGCGCGTGCGCCCGAGTGAAGATGTCCGGCAGCCGAAGCATTCCGATCGATCCCACCACGAGAAAGAACAAGCCGATCAGGATCAGGGCAATCGCAAGGATGCTCATTCGATGGCCCCTCGCTCTTCGAGGAACTTCGCGATCGCCAGCGCGCTGACGAGGTTGAGCAGCGCGTAGCCGGTCGAGATATCGACGAACATGTCGACCCTCTCGAAGACCGTCCCGATCACCACGATCAAGATGATCGCTTTCGTGGAAATTCCGTTCAGCCCGAGGACTCGGTCGAATACGGTCGGGCCGACGACGACCCGGTAGAGATAGACGAGCATCAACGCCGACAGCGTGATCAAGACGAAGAGAAAGAATCCGTTCATCGCGCGCCGCCCTCCGCAGGGAACACTCGGCTCACCTGCTCCTCCAGCGCGCCACCCACCAGGTCGTCGCTGGAGCGCTCGTCGATGGCGTGCACCACGAGCTCACCCGGGCTGGCTTCGACGGTAATGGTGCCGGGCGTCAGGGTGATCGAGTTTCCCGCCACCGCCAAGGCGCCGTCGCTCCGTAGCTTCGTTCGATGACGAATCACACGGGGGGAAATCGGGAGTGCGGGATTCAGGATGAGCCAGCTCACATGCAGCCCGCTCCGGAGGACCCGGGCGAAGAGCCACGGCAGGTAGGCGATCGCTGCCGGGATCGAGACCGCGCCGAATCCGGACAGCCCGATCGGGTTGAGCCACGCGACAGCGGCAGAGAACACGGCGCCGGCAATGAGGTGGGGTGGGTAGAACGACGCTGTCAGCGCNNCAGAGCCACCGCGGCCAGAATTCTCACAGCTCGATGCCCTCCCAGGTCGCGTCCCGGTTGTAGCGATGGAAGGTGAAACTCTGCCGGTCGAGGGCGACGAGGTTCACCCAGCCGTTGTGGAAGAACTGTTGCAGGACCTCATGTCGGGAGATGATTGCAGCGATCACGGAGGGATCCGCCTCGATGAGCGCCAATAGACGCATGGGTTCGTGGTAGTGGACCTCTCCGTCGTTGACGGTCTGCAGGGGCAGGCCCGTGGCGAGGTCGCTCTGCGCGCCGTACATCACGCCGATCCCCGCGACGATGTTGTGGATCACCTTGCTGCCGCTCCCGTATTTCCACGGATCCGTGGCCGAGGTGTAGTACTGCATGTTGATCCACTCACCGACCACGAGCGGTGCGGTCATCACCCGTTCCAGAATCGCGCCTTCGGGATCGCTCGCTGCA
>JABAHO010010382.1_pt2 | contig 11925 bp, 11 predicted proteins | sample 7062071 | NCBI WGS metagenome assembly JABAHO01 (sample SAMN14534356, study PRJNA622989) | marine sediment metagenome | biome: marine biome [ENVO:00000428]; feature: marine pelagic biome [ENVO:01000023]; material: deep marine sediment [ENVO:00002113] | place: India: Gulf of Kutch | collected...
ATGAGGAGGAAAATCGCGTCACGACCTCTGAAATTGAGTTTGGCCAAGGCGTAACCCGCCAATGAACTAGTAAATAGTGTTCCCACAGTAATTGAGCAGGTAACAAAATAGGAATTGACCAAGAAAAGGAGGAGGGGCTGAATGTTCAAGGCGTCAACAAAATTTTGCCACCTTAGAGCCTTAGGAAAGATGGGCACAGGCACGGTTATTATTTCTGAAGGATCCTTGAAGGCGGAAAGGAACATCCATATAATCGGAAAAGCCGACACAAAAAGACCTACCAAAACAATCACGGAAGAAACGAGAATCAGTATCAATTTTTTCCGTTTCAATTATTTCCACTCCTATTACGTAGGCCCCCTTTCTCTGAAAAGCCACATTTGAACAAGCGTTACTCCGTAGATGATGACGAAAAGAATGTAGGATATGGCCGAAGCCCTCCCAAATCGCAGGTAGCTAAAACAAGTATCATATATGTAAATTGGAAGAACCGTAGCGTTAATGGGTGGATTCAGACCAATGAGCATGTAGAATGGGATAAACACTAGAAAGGAACCGATCATAGTTGTTACAACCACAAAAAAGAATACACGCTTCAGTCCAGGAAGAGTAATGGATCTGAAACGCCACCACCAATTTGCTCCGTCGATTTCAGCAGCCTCATAAAGCACCTCCGGAATATCCTGTAATCCTGCCAAAAAGATTACCATTTGCAGACCCGACACTTGCCATATGACCATCAACGCTACTGACAACAAGGGAAAGTCCACTATCCATCTTATTCCTTGGAAACCAAGCCCCCTCAGAATTTGGTTGAGTACACCCCATTCCGGCTGGTAAAGCATGTCCCTCCAGATTATTGATACAACTACAAGCGACACAACTATTGGAATGAAAAATATTCCTCGAGCGACAGTTCTAAACCTCGCAGCCACCGAGTTCACCACCAAAGCCAAGAAAAGGGCTATCAATACAGCGCCCGGCACGACGTACAAAGTGTAAACAAGAGTATTCCCCAGTACAGGGTAGAAAACTGGATCTTCAAATAAAATATGTGCGTAGTTTTTCAGACCCACAAACGGCATCTTGTTTAAGGGTATTAACATATTCCACTCATGGAAGCTCACGAAAAAGGAAAAGATTAAGGGGCCAAAAAGAAACACGGCGAGAATCCCTACTNNCTTCCACTTAGTGCATTTTGTATATGGCGAAAGAGCACACCCTCCACCACCTCATTGTAGTGGGGAAAGGGCTTCATAACTTTCGCACTTTCTAGTGCACGCCTGAAGGAACGATGCCAATCGTCAATGGTCATTTCTGGACTATCCAACTCATCCTTCCTAAAAGATATGCTGCCTGAGGCATAGATGGATTGGCTAGCCCTACCGGGTTTGGTAAACCACTTTAAAAAGTCCCAAACTTCCCTTGCGTGCTTGGTCGTGGAAGGCACGAAGAGGGCCCAAGAATAGGCAACTGTCACATTAGAGAATTGAGGGTTCCCATATGGTATAGGAGCAACCCCACTGTTATTGTACCGGCTCATCCTATACCCTTGAAGAATAGGTCCAAACCAAGATCCTTGGATAACCATCCCACAGTTTCCTTTCCCCGATCCCAAGTATGCAACATACATATCTGTTCCTTCCCAATTTGTAGATCCGTCCTGAACCATGTCAACCAAAAATTGCAGCGTCTCAACTCCCTCGTGGCTGTTGACGACCAATTCATTCTTTTCCTCATCGTAGATCTTTCCCCCATTGGACCACAACAACGCCTTGAAGGAATCCATAAGGTTTGTAGAATCAAAGTGGAACCCAAAGCCAACTTGGGTGACTTCTCCCGTTAAAGGCCACACTTTCGTTAAGGCCTTGGCATATTCCCTTAACTCTTCCCACGTCTCAGGCGGACGATTCGGATCAAGTCCAGCTTTTTGCATGCGCCTGGGGTCATCCTGGAATAGTTCCTTATTATAGACTAGCTGATAGAGCGATGATGTATCCGGATAACCATAAATCTTGCCATCGTAAGTAACCGCGTCCACCCCTGCTTGGGTCCAATTAGCTTTGACATCAGCCGCCACGTCCTCGGGAGCTTCAAGAAACACTCCAGATTCTGCCATGTCGGGCAACCAATATGTATGCATCAGTATTATGTCAGGAAGCTCTCCTGCGACAGCGCTAGTGAGAACCTTCGTAGTGAAATACTCCGGATTAATCCCTTCTACGACATGAAATTGAATCCCTGTGAGGCTGCTGTATTCCTCCATGAGATCCTTAATGGGTTCAACCCATTCTCCAGTGACATGGGTCCAGAACTCTATTCTTGGCGGGCCTTGGCTCCTCATCAAATAGTGAGTAGCTACTCCTGCATAGGCTACTACGCCAACCAGAAGGATCACCTGCAACTGAATCCTCTGTATCCTTGGTTGCGCAAACAATCCCAACACTCCGGCAATCAAGGGAAGTACTCCCATGGCAACCATTTCCGGACCACTCGCCTGAAAACCGGCAAAGATCGACGTTATCTCCAAACCTAAAACAAATGCTATTAGTGCCCCCGTATCTGAACGACGTACTTGAAACATAAACCAGCCACTCAGAATCCAGAGAGTCCCGACAAACACAGGCAGCAAGCCCCAAGCGTCAAATGCAACTAAGTCAACTATCCCAATGTAAATGGTGTAGACCCCGCAGATGAAGAGCAATGCACTTCCAATAGCTGCCCTCATTAAAGGTTTCCCTTCACCCACCGACATCCTCCACCTCTAACCTAACTTCAAGATAATTAACCACTATTCTTAATAACATGAGCAATAAAAAAATATCCACCCAATTCCCAACAGAAGGCAAAGCCCTTGGCAAAAGTCAAGCTTAAAAATGTAACAAAAAGATTTGGAGATGTTGTTGCAGTTAGTGATTTGAGTTTCGAAGTTGAGGACAAAAGGTTCATGGTTCTGTTAGGTCCCTCTGGATGCGGGAAAACCACCATCCTCCGATGTATTGCTGGCTTGGAGACCCCTGACAAGGGGGAGATATACATAGACGATGTGCTGGTGAATGATCGTCCTATAAAGGACAGGGACGTTGCCATGGTTTTCCAGAGCTACGCGCTTTATCCACATATGAGAGTCTTTGACAACATCGCGTTTCCCCTCAAGGTGCGGAAGCTCCCAAAAGACCATGTGGAGAAGAGAGTAGAAAACGTTGCAGAACTCCTTCAAATCAGCGATTTACTAGACCGCAGCCCCAAACAGTTGAGTGGCGGCGAAGCCCAAAGAACTGCCTTAGGAAGAGCCATCATCAGGGAACCTAAAGCCTTCCTCATGGATGAGCCCTTAAGCAACCTTGACGCCAAATTCAGGCTTCACATGAGAGCTGAATTGAAGAGACTCCAAAAGGAGTTGGGCATCACAACAGTTTATGTTACCCACGACCAAGCAGAAGCCATGACCCTAGGAGACAAAATCGCAATACTGAACAAAGGAGCCCTAGAACAACTGGACACTCCCGAAGAAGTATATGATCATCCCATGAGCATGTTTGTAGCAGGCTTTATTGGCAGCCCACCCATGAACTTTATAGACTGCACCTTTAAGGAGGAAAAGAAGACGGGGTTCCTAGACGCAGGAGCCTTCACCCTCTCCCTGTCAGAGAACCTCAAGAAAGCCATAAAGAAAAAAGCTAAGGGTCCAGAAATAGTTTTAGGCTTCAGACCCGAGGACGTTACGATTCATAAGAAGCGACCTCGAGCGGAATCTATCACAGCAGAGATCTACGTGACAGAGCCTCTTGGAGCGGAAGTTATCGTCGATCTGAAGGTGGGAGACCAACTGGTCAAAGTAAGGATCAGTCCTGGATTGAAACTCAAAATGGGGGAAAAGGTGTACATCACCCTTGACAAGGATAAGATACATATTTTTGACAGAAAAACAGAAAAGACAATAATTTAGGGGTCACAGAAGGAAGGTAGCCGTTTTCATGGATCGCTTCGAGAATGTTGTAGGAGCCATTGAATTCGAGTCCCCAGAAAGGGTGCCCGTTTATCGCTTGGCCCTGAATCCGGATAATCCATGGATTGAAAGTGACTTTCTCGAGAGCCTTTACGCCACCCCGAGGGACTGGAAGCCAAGCCGAAGGGGTGAGGACGAATGGGGTTGCATTTGGGACAATCTGGAAGGGAAGACCATGGGCAACGTGGTGATCCAGCCCCTCTCCTCCTGGGACAGACTGGAAGACTATGAGTTTCCGGACCCCAACCTAGAGGAGCGGTTTAAAGATCCTATTTCAGTGTCTGTTGGGGAATTCAGATTCAAGATTCCGGGGGTTAAAGACCAGATTTCCACATGGGCCGAGGATAGATATGTCCTCGGAAATTTGGGGATCGCCCTGCTCCAGCGCCTCCAGTTCCTTCGAGGAGCCGACACAATTCTTAAGGACATCTACCTAGAAAGGGAAAAAGCAGAAAAACTTGCAGACAAAGTAACCGATTTTTTCCTAGGGATAATAGAGATGTGGAGTTCCATGGGAGCCCATGGCGTTATAGCTTACGACGACTTCGGGACCCAAGAAGGATTATGGTTCCGCCCACAGATGTGGAGGGAATTCTTCAAGCCTCGTTACAGGAGGATGATCAAGGCAGCCCATAACCTAGGGATGCATTTCTTCCTCCACAGTTGCGGATACATCTACGACATTATTGGAGACCTAATCGAATGTGGGTTAGATGTCCTCCAACTAGACCAACCGGAGCTTCTAGGCGTAGATCGGTTGGGAAAGGATTTTGGAGGAAAAATTTGTTTCTTCTGTGTGGTGGACATCCAGAAAACCCTTCATATGGGAACCAAAGTGGAAATAGCGGAGGCCGCGAAACATATGATTGAAGTACTCGGAAGCTTTGACGGAGGTTTCATGGGAAGAGCCTATCCGCAACCAGAAGCAATTGACCTCAAACCTGAAAATGTCGACGCCATGTGCAACGCGTTTAGAAAGTATGGAAAATATCCGAGGAAACGTGTTTGACCATTAATATTAAAAAGAAAATAGGAGGCTTATATCTGACCAGACAAGGAAGGAAAGAATAGTGGCAGCATCTAAGAAAGAAATTAGGAAATTGCAGGGAATCGTTTTGGACATCGAGAAAACAGGTGAAAAGAAAAAGGATGAAGAAGGAAACCTTTGGGAAAAATGCATTTTCAACCTCGAACTAAGTGGCTTTTCAAAGAGAACCCCAAAAGAAATCATACCTCCTAAACTGAAGGGAAAGAAAGTCAAGCTTGTTAGGTGGTGTTGCTTTGACTGGCACTATAAATTAGGCGTTAGAAAAACCCTTGAACCAGATGAAACTGAGGCTGTTATGAAGGGCGAACCCACGGCCTCAGCCTATTGGTGACTTAGGATGAAGGAAAAGGATGTTTTGAGAAGATTAAGGGACTGCATCGTGAACTTAGACATTGAAGGAACAAAGCGAGCGTGCAAAAATGCCTTAGCTGAAGGAGTTCCTCCAATGAAAGCTGTCACTGAGGGAATGGCCAAGGGCATGGACATTGTCGGACAGAAGTATAAGGCAAGGGAATACTTCCTAGCCGAACTCATCATGGCTGGGGAGGTGATGAAGGAGGGAATGAAAATCTTAGAGCCCCACCTGAAAGACGTAGAAGTTAAAGGGCTAGGAAAGGTTGTCCTCGGCACGGTTAAGGGGGACCTTCACGACATAGGGAAAAACATCGTCGCCACCCTCATGGAGGCGGCTGGCTTCGATGTCATCGACCTTGGAGTAGACGTATCAGCGGAAAAGTTCGTGGAGTCCGTGCGCACCCATAAACCCAGAATCCTGGGACTGTCAGCCCTTCTAACAGTGACCATGCCAGAGATGGAGAACATTCTGAAGGAGCTTGAAAACGCCGACTTGAGAGATCAAGTTAAAGTCATAGTTGGTGGAGCCCCCCTCACAGAGGAGTACTCCAAAAAAATCGGGGCTGACGCCTACGCAACAGATGCCGTTACAGGGGTTAACATATGCAAAAAATGGGTTGAATAAAAACCAATTTTGACGAAGGATAAAGCATGCATGCATCTTTTAGTAATAAGGTTGGACTGTTGAAAAGCGGTGGAAGGGTGATTTTAATGAAATGGAACACTAAATACGGGAACAGCAATTTTGGGCATTGGGTAACCGATCCCTACGGCTTGCCCGCGTTTAAATACATGTGTAAACAAGAGACGGAGCCTCGAGCCCAATATGCTACCTCACGAGGACTCAAGAGAACACATTGGCACCAGATAGGAAACGACAGGGTTGTTGCCCTCGGCTTTAACGATGGTTACATTCAGGTTTGGAATGGTGAGAGGAGCCCTCTATGGCTCAACTATTACCAACCGGATGAGGGCCACTACACTGGGGGCTTCGGCTACCTCCACGACGGCTCAAAGCATTGGAGCACCCTCTACCTGGACAGGCCAGAAGGCTCCACTTATGAGCGCCTCTTCGGCATGGGGTACTACCAAAAGAAAATGAAATATGATGGATTGCAAATCGTTCAAACAGTCTTCGCCCCCTTCGGCGACGACAGCCTCCTAATTTCTCAGGTGGAGATAAAAAACGAAGGCTCTCAACCCAAAAATCTCCGTTACTTTGAATACTGGGACGTAAACATCATAGAGCTAAAACGCCCCGCCAGCTCTAGAGACCCACCTACGCTTAAAAGACACTTGGTCCAGTCAACCACCTATGATCCTAGGGTCAAGGTCCTCATAGCCAACCCAATTCACTCGGCAGAGAAAACTTCACCAAAGATGTTCACAGAACCCCAAGTACTTTTCCTGGCTGCCCTTGACGCTCCAGTAGAAAGCTACGACACTGACAAGAAGGTCTTCTTCGGTGATCAGGAAAGGGCCAACCCTAGTCGGGTGGCATCCGGCTCATGCACGGGTTCAATCCTTTCGACTCCATCAGGCAGTAAAGACGCATGCTTCGTCATCCAATCTAACATTCATCTGCCACCCAAAGGTGAAAAAATCCTTTATTACGCCTTCGGCTATGCTGAAAGAGATTTTGTTGAAACGCTAGTTGAGAAATACCGAAAGAGTTGCCGTGGATCCCTTGAAAGCACAATGGACTCTTGGAAAAACGGCATCCCCATTTTCAACATTCCCCGAGACACATGGATCGCCCGAGAATTGGCTTGGGACTACTATTACCTTCGCGCTGGAGCCACCTACGACGAGTTTTTCAAGGCACACATCATTTCCCAAGGTTACATCTACCAGTACGTACTTGGATGGAACGGAGCTGCCCGGGATCCCCTACAACATGCCATGCCCATGGTTTATCTATATCCCGAATTGGCCAGAGAGGTCTTGAGATACACCATGAAGGAAGCTACTCCAGATGGTGAGATTCCCTATTGCATTTATCCACCAGGAATTTGGTGGGGGGAATATCTTCCAAGTGACTCTGACCTGTGGTTGCTTTGGCTGGCGACAGAATACGTGTTGGCAACCAGAGACTTTTCCTTTCTTGACGAAGTGTTGCCCTACTATAAGGCCAATAAAGGAATTGTGGAGGCAACCGTTTATCAACACCTCAAAACAGCCTACAACCATTTGATTAACGTTGTTGGCCTAGGCCCTCACGGATTAATAAAAGTGAAGGGATGCGATTGGAACGATCTTATCATCACGTGTCTTCCCTTAATTGGGCATGAGGATAAAAGGGAAGCAACTCTCACCAATGGAGAATCCGTACTGAATACCGCAATGGCGACCTATATCCTGCCCTACTTCGCCGAACTGGCAGAGGCCAAAGGCGACAAGGATTTTGCCACCAAAGTGAGGAAACAGGCGGAGCAACAAAAGGAGGCTTTGTCGAAGCAGTGGACGGGGCGATGGTTCCTTCGCTGTTGGCTGGGAGAAGGCACGGCCTTGGGTTCGGACGAGCTTTGGCTTGAGCCCCAACCCTGGGTTTTGATTGGGGGTAATGTTACGCCGGAACAGGCGCGAATACTAATAGAAAACGTCTATAGAATTCTTGACGAAAAATCGTTAATTGGAGCCGCATTAAAGGACCCCCCACTAGATTATATGCCAGGGGTTTGGTACGCTCTGAACGGCCCCCTAGTGTGGGGCTACAGCCTCTACAACAAGGATTTGGCTTGGCGACAATACACCAACAATACCTTGGCTAAACATGCCGAGACCTATCCGGACATATGGATCGGAGTCTGGAGCGGCGCTGACTGTTACTACACCTGGCTTTTTCCAGACGATCAAGGCTTAACCTTCGGCCATGACTTTCCCATCATGAACATGCACTCCCACGCCCAACCCCTCTACGCCACCATCAAGCTTTCAGGAATCCAACCCTCAAAAGAAGGCTTTACCATTGACCCAAAAACCCCCTTTGAGCAATTCTCCCTTGAAACAGAAACCATAGGATTCACCTACTCCAGCAAACGCGTCGAGGGCCATGTCAAGGCTCCCGACGACGAAACCATAACAATGAAAGTCAAACTCCCAACTCCACTCAGAGGGCGAGGCTTAAAGGTTGCGGTTAACAACATCCCGTTGGAACATAAAGTGAAAGATGAATTTGTATTCTTTAAAATGAAGTTGAATGGGAGCAAGAAAACAAAATGGAANNTCAATCTTAATGATGGGTGCATGCAATGCACTGGCACTCTCCCACCAAAAACAATTAAAAGTATAGACGGCAATACCACTCATACACTTCCGCCGGAGGAGTTTCTATTTTAGGAAGAGTGCCTCCAGCGTCCTTTAATATTTTCTGATATATCGATTTAGTCAACTTTGGGGCTTCTTCTGCAACATTCCTTTCGAGTTTTGGATCTGATTTCAACTCATAAAGTTGAGCTTCGTTACCGTCTCTGTTCGAAATGAACCAATCATCGTCGTCGCGATAGAAGATGTAATCCAAAAAGGCTGAAGTTACATATTCTCGTCTATAGTCCACATTTTCTTCCTCCACATATTTCCAAACATTTGTACCCTCTGGACAATAGTCGGATTTGATGTTGAGCATTGAAAGGAAGGTTGTAAGTAATTCAAAATTGTAAACATATTCATCAACTTTTTCACCAGATCCAACGCATTCTGGATGTCTAATTAACAATGGAATATCCATTAGCTCTGGGTACATTCCCCATGTAACTTTACCCGTTAAATTATGTTCACCAAGTTGATGTCCATGATCAGAGATAAATGCGATGATCGTGTTTTTGTCCAGATTCAGTTCATACACGTTTCGAAGAAAGAAACCGAACCACTTATCTAGGAAAGTGACCTCCCCCGAGTAGTGAGCTCTCATATGTGTTAACTCTTTATCATTAATGTAGTCGGGAGGACCATATTTCGGCGTTATGATTTCCTTCCCTTGATAGCTTGGATCATACATATCAACGAACTCGTGTGGCGGGTCCCATGGTTCATGAGGGTCAAAAGGTTCCAATATCAGTAAGAAACTTTTGTCATCTTTATTTTCCTTAAGCCATCTTACACCTTCGACAAAAGTTTGGGGCGCAAACCAATCTTCTTCCTTTCGTCGAAAGCTTACATTGGAAAGGTATCGTCTAAGAAGTATCTCTACAAAAGTCCCTTCAAGCTTCTCAGTAAGGTGTTTCTCTAATTCAGTTTCAGATATCAAAGATGCAGAACGATATTTATCCACCTCTTGCCCTCTTATGAATATCCACTCATCAAATCCTCTATTGAAATTCATACCAGGTTCAAATAGGTGATAATTATCACCTATAAGCGCCGTTCTATAACCAGCTGTTTTAAAAACCTCGGATATGCTGCTCAATTTTTCAGGAATAGGTTCCCAACCGAAAAACATAATGTATGGCGTGCCCTTCCTTATCGTGTGCGTTCTGAACGGAAAGACCCTTGTACCAGTATACATGCCCAATCTTACGGGTATCGTAGGTAAAGATTCAGGATAGGCTTTGGTGTACATGACGCTTTCTTTAGCAAATTTATCTATGTTAGGTGTCTTGGCAGAGCCGCCATAAGCTCCCACGTGATCTTTTCTAAGAGAATCTACAACAACAAGAACAACATTATAGTCCTTATTTGTCATTTAGATCGCACTCCACGCGCAGCTGGTTCCTGGCTTTACAAGGATCGCCTTAAGAAAATTAGGGAGTGGGGGGCCGCAAATGTGGCCCTCGAATGGTTTTGTGCTATTTCATCCCTTACCGTGCCTTAGCGAGTACAGCACCTACTCGCCCAAATTTCATAGCGTCGCTCATAGAACCCTCAATCGTGTATTGCTTAGCAAAGTACGCTCTAGTCGCGTCAAGCTCTCCGGTCAGCATTTTGAACATAACTTCTTCTGGGCCCTTCAACGTTACGTTTGGTGATTCATGTACCCCTATGTTAAGAGAGACTTGGCCTCCCTCAATTTTAAGGTAGAAGTTGTCGTCTCCGTCCACAATGAACTGAACAACTCTGTCCCATCCAGTCATTAGTCCCTTTGCTTTAGCATTCTTGTTAGCCAATTCAACGAACATTTTGTAGCCATCTACTACTCTACCCATTTTCACATCACCCATTCAGCTAGAGCTGGGGAAAAGTGTTCATGACATGCACATTTAAGCTTTGCCCGCGCGCGCGCTTCGTGCGCTCTAAGATCCAAGGAGTATTTCCAATATTTGCGCACGCCCATACATGCATATTGAAAGTCAACTATTAAATATCCCAGCCTAGAATATTTGTAAAGCCAGACACGCGCCCGCGACGTAACATAAGGTGACTCGACTTGGACAAATCTCCTTCAAAAGGTTCCATGGCTTTGTTGCTGATGGTGGCCCTAGTCGTTGGCGCAGGCGTCACGGGATATGTTAATCGTTCTCCTGAAATGCCCCTTCCGCCAGCACCAGATAAAGGGAACTTGGATGTACAATGCTATTCTGATGGCGTTGAAACTGCGCCGGATAACCGAACCATACAAATCAACAACATAACCTACCGTACTGACTCAAGTGGCCACTGGAATAGTGAGGGAATCGGAGGACTGAGTCCAGGAAACTACATGGTGATGGCAACGTATCAAGGAGAGAGCAAAACAGACACAAAAAAGGTGTATGCGAATCAAACATCCTATGTTCAACTTAGCTGGGAAATAACAACACTACCATCCTACAGCATACCAACTTGGAAAGTCGGGAACACGTGGACCCTAAAAGCATTCATTAACGGAAGTTGGTACAATGTAACATATGTCTTGGTTGGCGAGCAGGAACTCCTTGCGCACAATTGTTATGTCCTTAAAGTAACATTTGAACCTGACAGCAGTTACGCATCTCTTGGGTTGCACAACGACATGAAAATGTGGTTTGACAAGGCATCACTGCGCATAGTGAAGTTAAACGCTACCGGAGAGCTTTACGGTTTTCCGTTTGTGTACACTATGACATATTCCTACAAGATCGAGATGACTAGCGGAAATGCTGCTTGGCCACGTGAGGTAGGTAAATCTTGGACCACAATCACTAACACGACGACAAAGGTTGACATCACTAGTCCCCCAATTCCAGGTTATCTTCACTATTATAACATTACGACAACTTGGACCAACATAACAGCATTTGAGAGAGTCACGGTTCCTGCAGGCGAATTTGAGTGCCTCAAGATGACTGTCTACAATGGAACCCTTGCAGGCAACGTCCTCTCTACTGAGTGGTATTCGGAGCAAGCAGAAAGAGCGGTCAAGAGCATAAACTATGAGACTGAAGATACCTCTGAACTCACATACTATGTTTTGGCCGAGTGAGATTTTCAGTTTCTTCTTCTTGACTATTCCACATGCGCGCTCGCGAATTGTATTCAACTATGTTGCTTCAGATTCTCTTTATCCCTTTACCCCGGTAGTGGATATACTTTGAATGATTTGTCTCTGGGCGATGAAGAA
>JABAHO010005278.1_pt1 | contig 11919 bp, 10 predicted proteins | sample 7062071 | NCBI WGS metagenome assembly JABAHO01 (sample SAMN14534356, study PRJNA622989) | marine sediment metagenome | biome: marine biome [ENVO:00000428]; feature: marine pelagic biome [ENVO:01000023]; material: deep marine sediment [ENVO:00002113] | place: India: Gulf of Kutch | collected...
CATTCCCCGCTCCCCCGTCATCGACGGGTTGTAGCTCGGGATCCTGCCAAAGGTTGGTTTGATGCTGGTCACGCCGTTACAGAACGAAGGGAAGCGAAGCGAACCGCCAATGTCGTTGCCGTGATGAATGGGCCCGAACCCGGCGGCCGCAGCCGCGCCCGCGCCCCCCGACGAGCCTCCCGCGCTGGCCTCCGGATCCCAGGGATTGTATGTCCTTCCGTGCAGCGGGTTGTCCGTCGTCGCCCGCATGGAGAGTTCCGGCGTGTTGGTACGCCCGATGACGATGGCGCCCGCAGCGCGCAGGTTACTGACGATAGGCGCGTCCGCAGGCGCGATGATCTGCTGGAAGGCCGGAACCCCGTTGGGCGTCGGCATGCCCTCCTGGTCCACGTTCTCCTTGATGGTCACCGGCACGCCGTGCAGCGGTCCCACGTCGAGCCCTTCCGCGATCGCCGCATCCGCGCGCGCTGCGGCCGCCAACGCTTCCTGACGGCAATCGTAAACGATGGCGTTCAGCGCCGGATTGCGCTGTTCGATACGAGCAGAGACGCTCTCGATGGCATCCCGGCTGGAATACTCGCCCTTGCGAATGCCATCCGCCAGCTCCACGGCGCTCAAGCGCCACAGGTCTTTGCTCATTGCCCTGCCCTCTTCTTCCTGACACGCGCAGGCGCTTCCGCCATTACGGTCGCGGCTCGCGAACTCACTATACCGGCAAGCTCGACGAGCCGGAAATTGCAGCGCGCAATGGCACCGCGCACCTGGGGACGACAACGTTCCGCTAGGGGGCCACGTCGCAGACCCGAACGTCGGCGAAGGTAGCCCGGTCCGCATCCCAGACCCGCGCGCCCCGACAATTGATCGCCCCTTCCTCCGGCGACGCATAGCCTATCCGGGGCTCGTTCAGCGCGCCGGCGGGGCAGGCTCCCGGGTCTCTTGCCGAGCAGAGCTCCGGCTTGGCTTGGGCCTCGGCCACGGTGGTGCACATCGTCGTGAGCGCGCCATCGGCGCAGAAACAGGCGCACTCGCCCCAGGCATTCGCCGCGAGCACCATGCACGGCAGCAGCAGCGTCTTCCTCATGATCCGCTCCCTGATCGTGGAAAGTCGTCAGAATAAACACGGAGCCTTCGGCTTCATGTGAGCAGAAGTAGGGCAGGAATGGCAGCAGGGGGATAAACGATAGTTACGAATCTGCCCCGCCAATACCCAAGTCGCATCTCCGCGCGGCGTAACTTCCCGACCCTCCGTTCGCCCATCTCGCAATATCCGGCTGACAACCCGCTTACGGTTGCTCACANNGATTCTTCTACGAGATCGTGCGCATCGCCCTCCGCGGTGGCGAGCTCCGCTGCATCGCATACAGCGACGAGCTCGACGCGGTAGCCGAACTCTCCGTCGCCGAAGTCTTCGTCGGGCTCGCTGCCTGATTCGCCCAAATCCGCGGTCCCCCGCGGCATCGCTCACACTCGCTCTGCCGTTCAGGAACATTTAGAGGGTCTTTGACGCCAATCCTTCGGATTTCCCGTATTGCGGCCCTGACACCGCGACGCGAGCATCATTCGTTGCGCACGAGTCGGGGACCTACCAATGACCGAGACACTTACCGGCACCAACCGCTCCGCCGGAGTTACCTACAGCGAGCTGCTCGACCAGGACAGCCATCCCGTCCGCGACATCCTGCGGCTCGACGCGCCCATGGAGCCCGGCCCGACGAAAGTGCCGGTGGAGCGTTACTATTCCAAAGCCTTTCACGACCTGGAGGTCGAGAAGGTCTGGAAGCGGGTCTGGCAGATGGCCTGTCACGAGGACGACATCCCGGACGTCGGCGACTACCACGTCTACGACATCGCCCATCTCTCATTTCTCATCGTCCGCACCGGCGAGGACGAGTTCAAAGCCTTCTGGAACGCCTGCCTGCACCGCGGCCGGCAACTCAAGGAGAATCATGGGACTCGGGCGCGAGCGTTCCGCTGCCCGTTCCACGGCTGGGCATGGAACATCGACGGAAGCGTCTTGGACATCCCCTGCCAGTGGGATTTCCCGACCCTCGATCTGGATGAGCTGAGACTGCCCGAAGTCCAGCTGGGCCGCTGGGGCGGCTTCATCTTCATCAACCCGGACGACGACAACACACAGCCACTGGAAGACTATCTCGGCAACCTCTCCGATCACTTCACGCTGCTCCCTTACGAACGGCGCTACAAGTCTGCGCATGTGGCAAAGGTGCTGCGCTGCAACTGGAAGGTGGCTCAGGAGGCCTTCAGCGAGGCCTATCACGTCATCGCCACCCACCCGACAATTCTCGAGACCATCGGCGACGCAAACTCCAAGTACGACGTCTTCGGCAACTACTCACGGGCAATCTCTCCCGCCTTCACGCCGAGCCCCCATCTGGCGAACATGCCGCACTACGACCCGCTGCCCGACGCTCGACTTTACAAGAAGCTGCGTCACCCGCTCTCGGGTTACATCTACGAGCGCGGCGAGGACGGGTTTGTTCTCGTGACAAATCATCAGGGCCGCGTCAGCAAGTTCACCGCGGCCGGCGAGTGGGTCGAAGGCGAGATCCGCAACGCGGACCCGAACATGACCGACTGGATCGGCGGCAAACAGCTCCCGGACAGTGACGAGGTGGGCGGAATGCTGCCCGATTCGCTTCCGGCGGACGGCAACCTGCGTGCCATGATGGCTCAGGGCCCGCGTGAATCACTCAGACCGCTTCTCGGCGATCGCGTCGACGAGTTCAGTGACGCGGAGCTGCTGGACTCGATCTACTTCACCGTGTTCCCGAACTTCCACCCCTGGGGGTCGTTCAACCAGATCGTCTATCGGTTCCGCCCCCACGGCGACAATCCCGACGAGTGCATCCACGAGTGCATGTACTTCTCTCCGGTGCCCGAGGGCGAGGAGCGCCCGCCTGCCGCCCCCATCCACTGGCTGGGCGCCGACGACGACTGGGTGGATGCCGCCGAGCTCGGCATGCTGGCCAAGGTGTTCAACCAGGACGTGGTCAACATGCCCTACGTTCAGAAGGGCCTGAAGACCATGAAGCAGCCCTACGTGATCTTCGCCGACTACGGGGAAACGAAACCCCGTCACTTTCACAAGCTGCTCGACGAATGGCTGGATAAGCCCTGAGCCCGGTGATCGGGGCCTGGCAGAAGCCCGCAAGGCCTCATCGCCGGGGCTTCAATATCTCGGGCACTCCGGCGGACGAACTCGGGCCGCAGAGGTCCGCGCTGCCGGGCGGCAGGATTCGTGATGGAGTAAGCTAGGCCGAACGACGATGGGCGGCAGGATGCGTGCGGGTCGATGGCCGACGCTGACCAGGGTTTCGCCTACGAGTTCGGCGACTGGCTGGTAGAGCCCGATCTCAACCGAATTCGACGGGGGGAGCAGGAGATACAACTCGAGCCCAGCACGCTCGAGGTGCTCTGCTATCTGCTCGAACGTCCGGGCGAGATCGTCTCCGTCGACGAGTTGCTCGCTTCGGTGTGGAAGGAAGACAGCATCGAGNNGACGAGTTGCTCGCTTCGGTGTGGCAGGAAGACAGCGTCGAGCCGAACGCCGTCCACAGCAACATCAACCGTATCTGGCGTGCCCTCGGTGACAGCAGACGCGAGCCGAGATACATTGAATCCGTCTCCCCGCAAGGCTATCGGGCCATCGGCGCCGTGCGCAGGATCGAAGCGGGCCCCCACGACGCAGAGCTTGCCGAGGCCCTCGAAGCCGTCACTCCGCCCTACCCTGCTTACAGCGGTGACGAGCCCTATACCTTCGTCTGCTACTCGCACCAGAATCGGGAGCAGGTGTATCAGGAGCTCGTGCGGCTGCGATCCGCGGGTATCAACGTCTGGTACGACGAAGGGATTTCCCCCGGAGCGGAGTGGACCGAGGAGGTGGCCAACGCCATCGCCAACTGCACACATCTGCTCTTCTTCGTCTCCCCGGATTCCGTCTCCTCGAAGCATTGTCTGGACGAGCTCTCCTATGCCCAGGAGCGCCACAAGTCGATCGTGGTCGTTTATCTGGAGCCCACGGAGCTTCCACAGGGCCTGCAGCTCTCCATCGGCAGAATCCAGGCGTTGTTCAAATACGCCATGCGCGAGTCGGAGTACGCCCGCAAGCTGATCGCCACCCTGCACGGGGCTGCCGAGACGAGTGGTGCAAGCACCGCGCGACCCACCGCCCCACGACCAGCAGCGCCGCCACCGACGGGCGTCCCGGGGAGAGCGCTGCGCCGCTCGCTAAGTGCCCTGGGCATCGCTGCGCTAATCGCCGCGCTCGCGCTACTGGTCCTGCGGGGCCCGCGGATCGACACGATCCTCCGCGACGAACCGATGGAAAACACCATCACCGTGGAGGCGTTCAAGGATCTCACCGCCGCCCACGATCAGTGGATCGGAGATACCATCGAGTCTGAGGTTCGCGTCGCGCTGCCCGGCAGAGGCCTGCAGGTAGTCGGTTCCGCATCGTACCAGGGAGATCGTGAGGTAACGGTACGGGAACGGGCTCGTTACCGGGTGACGGGCACCGTCAAACGGTTGCGCAGCCGCATTCGTGTGACGGCGGAGCTCATCAGAAACGATACGGATTTTCTGATCTGGACTCAGATCTACGATCAGCCAATCACGCAGGACGCAGCGCCGCAGAGCGAGATCGCAGCACAGATCGTCGCCGAGGTCGCCCACGAGATTCGCGGCGGCGGCGAGCAGCCCTTGATCGCCACTATCCCCGCCGCAAGGCCGGCAGCCGGTGCCCTGCAGGGCGCTCTCGATGCCCAGCAGGCCCTGCCGGAGTTCTCCGATTTCGAGTCGGAAGAAGATGGCGAGCCGAGCCAGCCGGCCTTCGACGAGTTCCCGAGCTTCGACGACGAAGGAGGTGGCGATGATTAGCCGTCTCCATCGACTGCGCCAGGTTGCGCTGCTCGTCTTCGTGGCCCTGATGACTCCGGTCGCCCATGGGGATGACATCGGCGAGCTGTTGAGACCGGCCGACGTGCGCTCTGTGATCATCTCACCGGACGGGCGGCATCTGGCGATGGTCCGCAGCGACGCGCAGAAGGACACCCTCGTGATCTTCGGCCGTCCGGCAATGACCGTCGTCACCGGCGTCGCGTCCAGCGCCGGACAACGGTTCCAGACCATCACCTGGGCAAACAATGTAACCGTGCTTATCGAGCCTGCCGCGGATGTCGGAGCGGCGGAGCAACCGATACCGACCGGTGCACTGCTCGCCCTGGGCGTGGATGGCTCGCGCAAACGCCTGCTGCCCGCCAATCCGAAAGCCGTCAGGCTCCCCACGGCGATGATCAGCGTGCTGCCCAACGACCTTGCCAACGTGCTCATCGCGGCCCACGGCGCCTGTGAGGGTGAGAGCTGCACCGAAGCGGAGAAAGCCCTTCGCAGGCCGATGAAGCTCAACCTCGAAACGGGCGAGAAAACCTTTGTCGCCCCTGCCCTCCCTGTGCCCGCCTACTACGTCAGCGATCCAGGCGGCAACAGGATGCTGGCTGCCGGACGCACCGCGGACGGGCGGGTCGAGATCTACCGGCTGGCCGGAGGCGTCTGGACGCCACTGTCGTCATTCGATCCCGCCACGGATCTCGGAACCGTGCCGCTGACCGTCGATCGGGCAGGAACCGTGTTCGCGCTGGCCAACAAGGTCGGCACCGCCGGACTCTACCGATGGAATCTCGATTCCGGCGAAACCGACGAAATCTATCGCGGAGCAGGCTCCGACATCGACCGCGTCATCATGAGCTACGGCGGCCGCAGGCTGCTGGCCGTGCGTTCCGATCCCGGCTACGCAAGCTGGCACTACCTCGACGCGGAGCATCCGTTCACGAGGATACACACCGCGCTGCGCGCCGCTTTCCCGGACAGCGACGTCGACGTCACCAGCTTTACCGCCGAAGGTTCCGAGGCGGTGATACGCGTCTACAGCGACCGTAATTCCGGCGACTTCTACAGCGTGAGCCTTGCTACGGGCGAAAGCACACTCCTGGCCACGAGCCGGCCCTGGCTGCCGGCGGAAAGCCTTGCCAAGGTCGAACCCATGGAGTTGACAAGCCGAGACATGTTCACGCTGCGCGGCTACGTCACCACGCCGTCCTCTGCAGGCCCCCATCCGATGGTTGTCTGGATCCACGACAAGCCCACCACCACGCGGGCGATCTGGGAACTCAACGCCGAAGTTCAGATGCTGGCACGAGGCGGCTTTGCCGTCCTGCAGATCAACTATCGCGGTTCGGGTGGTCTGGGCCAGTGGTACACGGCATCCGGCGCGGAAAGAGACGGCCGGGCCGTTCAGCGAGACATCGCCGACGCGACCCGGTGGGCCATCGATAGTGGCATCGCCAACGAGGGCCAGATCTGCGTCTACGGCAGGGGTTACGGCGCCTTTGCGGCGGTGAAGGCTATGGCCACCAACATCGGCTTGTTCCAATGCGCGGTCGCCATCGATGGCTTCTATGACCTGGCATCACCCTTCAGCGTCTCGGAGGACCCCACCCTGACCCCACAGAACCTGCTGGCGTTCCCCTCGATGCTAGATCTGACGGACGTTCGCCGCTCTCCGGTCAACCGAGTGTTCAACATCGAGGGCTCGGTTCTGCTCGTCGGCGAATCAGATCAGACCATCACCATGCGCGATGCGCTGGAAGAAACCGAAAAGTCCGTGGTCTGGCTGGCACCGGAAAACGAGCAAAGCGAGTACGCGGGAATACTGACCTACCTCGAAGCCGAGCTGAGCGCGAAGCAGGCGACGGGCGCGGATCCGGCCGGTTTTGGCGCCACGCTGACCGCCAGGCAGGCAAGGGAATTCCAGCGCATCCGCGAGGAGATGCGCGCCGCCACCAAGGCCCTAGGTAGCCGCCGGGCGGTTACCGCCACCGCAGTGCGCCGTGAGGTGCAGAGGATTATCGAGGGTTACGACGCGGACGTCCGATCCATCGTCACCGACGATCAGTGGGCGCTGTACGACGACTTCAAGGACGGCCTCGCCCAGGAACTGGAAAGTGAGCTCGACATCGTCAGGTTGCAGTAAGGTGGCAACCGGGGCGCAGGTGCTGCCAGCCCGGCGGATCTAAGCGCCGCGGGCGCGATCGGAGGCGGTCACCGCCCGTCCACCCATTCCCCATAAAGCTCATGAAAGTGGCGGATCTTCGTCTCGTTGTAGTCGGCCAGGCGCACGCACTGCCGCGCCGTCGCTTTCATACCCTGATAAACGTAGGCCATGTTGCGCACGTCCTGATTGAAGACGCCGGCCAGGCTGCCGAGCTCCGGCGCCCCGGTCCAGTCGTCGTCCGGGCCGAGCCAGTGGATGTCGGCCACAGGGGTGTACTCGCCGTCGTCGGGAATCGGCGCCAGATACATGCATTCCATGATGCACTCTTCGTGATTGTCCCCGTTGGGGCGAAAGCGGTAGTTGATCCGGTTGAAAGAGCCCCACGGATGATAGTTCGGGAACACCGTGAGATAGATCGCCGCGGTCAGCTCGATGTCGGGAATGGTGTCCGCCACCGAGGGGATGATCTTACGCAGCACCTCCCGCTGCATCTCGCTCATGAACGCTCGGCCCGAGGCATCCTCCCCAAGCCTCTCTCTCGCCTTGGCCGCATCCTCCGCCGTGGTCTCCACGCCCGCAACCCCCATGTCTGGTAGCTGCACCCCGGCCACCACGATGCACATGTGCGGGTTTGCGTCGATCAGATCGCCTTCCAGCCAGTTGGCGAGCGCGTCGAAACGCCCCGAACGGCCATCGCGGGTAACGACGTTCACGCTGCCGTCGCCTGAGGATTCGTAGATCGTCCCGGTGAGCGGATGTCGAACCCTGGTGATTCCCTCGTCCTGCTCAGGCGGCGGCCCCCAGTCCGGAACCCCCGATCCGTCGAGGGCTCCACACAGGATGGCGCGCGAGTAGTTGCCGAATACGTCGTACTTGGTGTCGCCATCGTGTACCCCGTGGGCCAGCGCCTGGGGGTGTGTCATGTAGACGTGATACGACTCCATGAAGGCTTCCTGAACAACTTTCCAATTGGCGCGGATTATCTTCGCAACGTGAGCCTGCTTGTAGCGACGCTCGTAGGGAAAGAACTCGAACTGCGACGACAGATCGCCCAGGAAGTCCTCAAGCGGTTCGCAGTCCGGATCGGGGTTGATGAAGATGAACCGCCCCCAGCGCCCGATGCGAACCTCGGGCAGGCGCTCAGCCTCCCGGTCCAGATCGGGGTAGTCGTACGCGCAGGGAACCTGCTTGAGGGTACCGTCGAGCTCCCAGGACCAGCCATGAAACGGGCATTTCAGCTCATCGAGCCCCTTCGCCCTGGATTCCCGGAGCTTACGCCCCCGGTGCAGGCAGGCATTGTAGTAGGCTTTGTACTCGTCCTCGCCGACCCGCACGACGAGGTAGGACCTGTCCACGATGTCGTAGGGCACCACGTCGCCCACGTTCCGAAAGTCGTCCTCGTGGGCAGCCATCTGCCACACTCGCGACCACAGACGTTCCTTCTCGAGCTCATGGTACTCACGCGATATGTAGCGCGCAGTAGGCACCAGGGTCGGGCCCGGATGGATGGGCGAATCGCGCCGCATCGCGCGGGTCACGTGATCGGCGTTGGTGTCGGAGTCGAGCAACTTGGCAAACGACGGATCCATCGTCCGCACACCGGGTTTAACGACTGCCGCCATGTTTCTCCTCCCCCAATCGGGTTGATTGACCAGGTAATCTACCGCAAACGCGCCGACCGGTCTGCCAATCGATGGTAACCTGCGGGCATGAGCGGCGGCGCCGCATGACCGGAGCGGGGAGCGCAAATGGGAACGAGCCTACCTGAATCGGGCCGCGACTGGCCGACGTTGAAGGCCGAGATGGTCGAGCGCGGCAGCGGCGACGCCAAGTGGCGTGACGGCAAGACGGCCGTTTACGTCTTCAACGCAGGCGACGATGTCGCCCAGGTTCAAAAGGAAGCCTACGCCCTGTACATGTCCGAGAACGGCTTGGGACCCCTGGCGTTTCCAAGCCTTAGGCGGATGGAGGACGAGGTCATCGGCATGGCCCTGTCGCTTCTTCACGGCCCGGAGGATGCCGCCGGCGCGATGACCTCAGGCGGAACCGACTCCATCACCATGGCCGTCAAGGCCGCTCGCGACTACGCGCGAGCCGAGCGCGGTCTGAAAGCAGCCGGCAACCTGGTGATTCCTCGCTCCGCCCACCCGGCGTTCGACAAGGCGGCGCACATGATGGACATCGAGGTCCGCAGGGTGCCGGTCGGAGAGGATCTTCTTGCCGACGTCCCGGCCATGGCGGACGCCATAGACGACGGCACGATCATGCTCGTCGGCTCGGCCCCCTGCTTCCCTTACGGCCTGATCGACGACATCGCAGCCCTCTCCGCCATTGCCGGCGAACGCGAGCTGTGGCTGCACGTGGATGCCTGCGTGGGCGGGTTCATTGCTCCGTTCGTGCGGATGAACGGCTCGGAACTCCCTCCTTTCGATTTCGAGCTGCCGGGCGTGTCGTCCATGTCGGCCGACCTGCACAAATACGGGTACTGCGCAAAAGGGGCGTCCACGGTGTTGTTCCGCAGCGCCGGCCGCTACCAGCACATGCCATTCGACTTCGGCGACTGGCCTGGTGGACGAATGCTAACGCCAACCCTGGCAGGCACCCGCCCGGGCGGCGCCATCGCCGCGGCCTGGGCCGTCATGAACTTTCTCGGCGAGACCGGATATCAGGCAAAGCACCGCCAGGTCACCAACGCCCGGGAAGTCGTGGAGCGCGGGGTTCGAGAGCTCGGCTTCGAGGTGCTCGGCGCGCCTCAGCTGGGGATCACGGCCTTCTCCCACCCCGACGCCGATGTGATCGCCGTATACAAACATATGTTCCGCAAGGGCTGGTTCGCGGGGCTGACCATGGAACCCAAGGCCCTTCACCTCATGCTGTCACCGGTTCACGAGCGCGTCACCGATCTCTACCTGACGGATCTTGCGGACGCCCTCCGGCAGGCCAACGACCAGGAATCCGATGATGGTTTCGAAGCCCGATACAGCTGAGCTCAGCGCGCCACGCTCCTTTTACCTCTGGCTCAGCTTGTGGATGTGGGCCATTGCCATCACCGGGTTTGGACCCGGTGCCGTATCGGGCCTGCTGGGGGGAACCTTCGTGGATTCTCTCGCCGTGCACGTCCACGCCGTCGTCTACATCGCCTGGCTCGCGCTGTTTTCCTACCAGGCGAGCCTTCCCGCTCGAGGGCGCGTAGATCTTCACCGCAAGCTCGGCCGCTGCATGGCCGCCTACGCCGTGGTGATGATTGCGGTGGGGTTGCACGTGACGTTCAGCCGGTTCGCGGACCGGGTCGCGGCCGGCGACGTGGAGATGGCGCGCACCATGATGCTGCCGCCCTTCAGCGACATGTTCGTTTTTCCTGTGCTCTTCTGGCTGGCTTATCGGTTCCGGCACCGGCCGGAAACCCACAAGCGCCTCATGGTGGTGGCGACGACATTCCTGCTGGTCGCGGCCGTCGGCCGGATGAGCTTCCTGGGCGCCCCTCCTGCCGTTCTCATTTACGATGCGGTCTGGCTTTCCCCCATCTGGATTGCCATGTTGCGGGACGCGATCGTGGAGCGGAGACTCCATCCCGCCTACGGGTTCAGCCTGCTCTTGCTCAGCTTCATGCCTTTGCGGATGCTGATCGTAGACACGGAGGGCTGGCGCGGTTTCACCGACTGGCTGGCTCAGGCCGTGGTGGGTTGAATCGCCGTCGGCCGCCGACTTTACATCTCCAGGGGCTCGAGCACGGCGATGCGCTGTGGTTCTTCCTTCCAGGCATCTGAGACGTCCACGTAGAGCTCGATGTTGTGCCCGTCCGGATCGTCGAAGTAGAGCGACTTGGTGACGTCGTGGTCTATCGGATCGGTCTCGATCCCTGCGGCTTCGAGCTGCGCTCTGGCTTCACGAAGCTGATCCATGGACCTGCCGATACAGAACGCCACATGGTGGAGCCCCACGGCCTGTTCGCCGGCGGAGGCATCTTCCCCCGAGACCTCCATGATCGCGAGATCATGATGGTTGCCGAGACTGAAGAACGTCATCTTCAACCCCTTGTCATCGAAGCGGGCGCAGACGGGCATGCCGAGCACGCCGCTGTAGAACTGCTCAGAGCGTGCGAGATCGCTGACTTTGAGCACAAGGTGACCGAGAGATTCGACTTTCATGACCGTTTCCTGGGCTTCGACCCTGCCACTATGCCGGTTCGAGGGAGCCAAGCCAATCGCCGTTCAGCCCGGAACGGGGCTACGGATTGTCGAGCGGCTCGGCGCTCGTCAGCCGCCGATAGTCCGGGTGGGAGGGGCTCGTCAGGCCGATCTGGTTGAGCAGGCCCATGTCCCCCTCCAGCGCGACCTCGGCCAGCGGGGCGCCGCTCACCTGAATGTGCTTGCGCGCGATGATGCCCCACTTACCTCCGCGCTTGACGAGCCTGTCCTTGTAGAACCCGAAGAACACGGAGTACTCACCGCCGTCGGTCGGCTGCACCTCGGGAAGCGCGAGGCTGAGGTTGTAGCTCTCGACGTCCGCCGAATCACCGTCGAGGTCGATCTGGATCTGGCTGGTGAAGTGCCATCGACGACCGATACCGTGCTCGAGCTCCATCAAGGATTTCTTGAAGTCTTTGCCGGTACCGCGAAAGAAGCCGTAATCGATCTCGGCATCGTCGTAGAACACCGTCTCCAGCATGGCGTCATCGAGCCAGTCCAGCGCCCGGGAATAGCGAGCGAGCACCTCTTCGATGGCATGCAGATCCTTGAGCCTCGCAAGTTCCTCCTCGAGCGCCGCCACCTGCGCTCCCAGCTGCTCGATCTCGCTCATGGTTTCCTCCTCGACGCGGTCGTCTGCGCGCATCAGCTAGCCAGGGCTTC
>JABAHO010003406.1_pt1 | contig 11905 bp, 8 predicted proteins | sample 7062071 | NCBI WGS metagenome assembly JABAHO01 (sample SAMN14534356, study PRJNA622989) | marine sediment metagenome | biome: marine biome [ENVO:00000428]; feature: marine pelagic biome [ENVO:01000023]; material: deep marine sediment [ENVO:00002113] | place: India: Gulf of Kutch | collected...
CAGGTAATTCTTTCCATTGAGCACGCTGCCGATAGCAATCACGAGCTCGTCACGGCTGTCATCCTTTAGAACATAGCCATCCACGCCGGCCCGCAGCGCTGCATGGATGTAGCTGTCTTCCCTGTGGAAGGTCAGCGCAATGAGCTTTACCTCCGGGTGTTCATTCCTGATGATGCGAATCGCATCGACGCCGCCGGTTTCCGGCATGGCCAGATCCGTGAGGACCACGTCCGGCTGCAGCCTTTCTATCTTCGCTACCGCGGATTCCGCATCTTCCGCCGTGCCGACCACTTTCAGGCCCGGTTGCGCAATAAGCAACGACTGCAGGCCTTCCCGCAAGAGCGTGTGATCGTCAACGATCAGGATTTTTGTATCTGTCTCACCCACATCCGTTTCCAGGTCGATGGTTTGGCCGTACGACAACGACGGGAACCCGTCCCGTTGCCGCTGGTCACTGACCGATCGGCGATGCACCCACCTGTACTTTCGGTGGGAATTGCCGTCCGACCGTTGCCATTGCTGCGGCCGCCAGTATACGGTGGAGTCGCACCGTTGACATTGACGGTTGGACACTATTATGCAGCTTGCGACCCCAAAATGGCGCGCTCTCGTTACGGTCCTCATGGCCGGGGTGGTGCTGCGCGCCTTCATACCGGCGGGTTACATGCCGGCGGCGCCCGGCAAGGGTCTGCTATTCGAGCTGTGTCACGATGGCCTGCCGGCCGGCTTCATGGAGGCACTCGGCGGCCATGGCCACCACGCAGGCCACGGTGGCCACGAGGACCACGCGTCCACCGGCGATTGCAGCATGGGCCATATTCTCTCGCTGGCATTCATCGATGCGCCGGACACGGCGCAGCCGGCGATTCAACCTCCGCAGGTTCCCCTCCTTGCAGTCCCGTTGCAGCGACATCTGCGCGTGCAGCCCGGTGTCTATTCCGCACGTGCGCCTCCTGTTTCGTAACACGCACTGAAATCACGCAATAAAACTTCATCACGTGTGTAAGCGGTCGCGCGTCGACGCGTGGCCTGCGTTACGGAGAAAGAACAATGAATGCACAAGAAACCGCAGCTCTCGTACTGCTCGGCGCGCTGCTGTCCCCGGCGATAGCTGCTGGCGCCGACAATCCAGCCGGCGAGGTCGAGAATAGCCAACAGTCAATCGAAGAGATTATCGTCTCGGGCCGGCAACTTTCATCGCGCGACGCGACCATCATTGTCGAGCGCGAATTCGTCATCGACGTGGCCGAGGCGCTCAGCCGCCTGCCAGGCGCCGACCGCAACCAGAACGGGCGGCTGAGCGGTATCGCCCAGTACCGGGGCATGTTTGGCGATCGCGTGTCCGTTAGCATCGACGGGCTCGGCGTTATCAGCGGCGGCCCGAACTCGATGGATGCGCCACTGTCCTACGTGTCCCCAATGATCACCAAGCAACTGGTGCACGAGCGCGGAATTCCGGGAGTCGGCAGCTCGCCCGAGGCCATCGGCGGACACGTGGACGCGACAATCGCGCGTGGCGATTTCTCGGCCGACGAGCAATTCGGGTTCGGCGGAATGGCCGGCGCACGCTACGCCAACAACGGCGACACGACGTCGCTCGCGGGACGGCTGACAGCGGCGAATCGTTCGCATCGCATCTCGCTTGTCGGGCAGAGCGATCGCGGCGACGACCTGAGCACTCCTGCGGGCCGCATCGTGCCGTCCAGACTTTCACGCGACCGTGTCGATGCGAGCTACGCCTACCAGGACGATAGCAACGAGTTCCAGGTCTTTGCCGGGTTGCTTGACACGCAGGATACGGGCACGCCCGCGCTCGCGATGGATATTCGCTACATCGACTCGAAACTCTATGGAGCGAGTCTCACGCGGCAGTTGTCGCCCGACCTGAGCCTGCACGCGAAGGCCGGTTACAACGACGTCGATCATGTCATGGACAATTTCTCGCTCAGGCCTTCGCCCGATTCGCCGATGCAGTACCGGCAAAATCGTGCCGGCGGCGATGGCTTCGTGTTTGCGTTGCAGTCCGACTACACGCTGAGGGATTTGTCACTGGCAGCCGGGATCGATGGCCGCCTGGCGTCGCACGATTCACTGATCACGAATCCGAACAACGCGATGTTCTTCATTCACAACTTCAATGATGTGGAACGGGATGTCGTGAGCGCTTTTGCAGCTGTTGGCCACGAGTCCGCCGATTCGGACTGGGAAATCGGCCTGCGCTATGTCGACGTTTCGACGAGTGCGGGGGAAGTTTCTTTCGGCGGGCTGATGGACATGATGGGCATGAACGCCGGGCAACTGGCCGATGCGTTCAACGCGGCTGACAGGAAACGCTCCTTTGGCAACCTGGAGACCGTGATCAAGTATACGAGGCAAATGACGCGTGATCTCGCCTTCAACGTGGACATCGGTTCGAAGACCCGTGCACCGTCTTACCAGGAGCTGTATCTCTGGCTGCCCTTGCAGGCGACCGGTGGTCTCGCCGACGGCCGCAACTATATTGGCAACCTCGACCTGTCGTCCGAGCGGTCCAACGAGATCGCCCTGGGGATCGACTGGACCGGCAAGCGATTCACTATCAGTCCGCAGGCCTACTTCCGCGACGTGCACGATTACATCCAGGGTGTGCCCGCGACAGTGATGCCGGCCAACATGCTCGCGGCGATGATGTCCGGCAACGGCGCACTGCAGTTCGACAACGTCGACGCGGAGATATACGGGCTCGACCTGGGCTGGCGTTACTCGATCACGGAGCGCGTCGGTATCGAAGGCAGCGCGAGCTATACGCGCGGGCGCCGCACGGACGTGGACGACAATCTTTACAGGCTACCGCCCATGAACGGCAGCGTCGCCCTGAGCTTCGTCGACAGTGGTTGGTCCATGCGTGCAGAGCTTGTAGCTTACGATCGCCAGGACCACGTATCCGCCTACAATGACGATCAGCCGACACCCGGTTACGGCGTCGTTAGCGCCGCATTCTCGTGGAACGCGAGCCCAGCAATCAGGGTCGACGTCGAGGCGAGCAATCTGCTCGATCGTGGCTACCAGGATCACCTCGCTGGCGTGAATCGCGTACGAAACGTCGATATATCGCCCGGCGAGCGTCTCTGGGGCGCGGAGCGGACGCTTAGCGTCGGCGCGGTGATCAGGTTCTGACGACCGGCTAGGGTCGATTGAGGGCTGCTGCCCCGTAAAGCCCACGATCGACGAACTCGCGCATCGATGCATGTGCGGAGCCCTGCCTGTCCCACATCAGGTAGACCTTGACAGGCGCGGTTCCCGCATGCAGCTCGATTTCCCGGGCATTTGCGATCAGCCGGATCTGGTCGATTGTTACGCGGTAGTAGGCATCGGCGGCGGATGCCACCGGCTTGATATATACGGGCTCCGACACGCCGATCGATTCCAGCGTCCAGCCGACGAGTTCGAGTTGCAGGGGCTCGCCATCGGCGTAAAGCGTTATCGATTCGAATCCGTCGCGCTCGAACGACCGCTCCGCGTCGCTGATCGTGCTCCAGATTCCGAGCCAGAGATAGTAGGAATATTCACCCATGCGGTTGATTTCGACCGGGCCGAGGTAAACGTAGTCCCGTGCATGAGCGGCGTAGGCAGAATTGTCGCGGTACAGCACGATAGGGGCGGTAGCGTGCGTGACGGTCACACCGGTACCCATGTCGAGCCTTTCCTCTACCAGGGTACTGGTGGAGACGCACCCGGCACTGAGCAGGGTAGCGAGAAGCAAACACGTGAGTTTCAGCTGCATGTTCATCGTGCCGTCCCTCAATAGAAGAGCTGGTAGCCGACGTTTACAAACCACGACTCGCGATCCTGGTCGGACCGAGCCATCTCGCGCGTGGAGAACTGTTTGCCGGTCTGCAGCTCGAAACGGACTCGCCGGCCCATGCGGTACTGCACGCGCAGTCCCGGCGTGTAGATCCACTGCGTGCTCTGGTCGGTCTTGATCTCGCGATAATCCACGCGCAGGCGCGGACTGATGCGCCAGCCGCGACCGACCGGGAAACGCGTATCGATGGTCGTCGAGTACACGTCCGTCGTTCCCGAAACCGCGTAACGGAACCCGAGTATCCCGACGTCGCCTTCCGTGAACAGGCTGCTCGCGACGATATCCGCCGAGTAGTAGCTGTACTCGCTGTCGGGCGTCGCCGCGACGCCGCCCGATTCCGGCGTCGCGTCGATTGACGAAAGGCTCGCATTGAAATTCATGCTGAGCTTCGGTGAGAACGGGCGCGAGATGCCGAAGGTGTAGGTTGTCGTGGAGGCCGAACGGTCGAGTGCGAACTGGCGGATCTCTTCCTCGGTGAATAATACCCGCAGCTCCTCGAAAGATTCGAGCTGCTGGCCGACCAGGGCATTACCGAGACTCAGGAACGGGCTGCGCCTGCGGTCCACCACGCCGGTAAGGGTGAAGTTGGCCGGCAGCCGCCAGCTGCCCTGCACGAACAGGCTGCCGAGTTCCTCGAATTCGACGTCGTAATCGACGATGCTCCACAGCGACTGGTTATCCCCGAAGTAACGCAGCTCGGCACCGACAGCCTGCCTGTCGGTCAGGCCGTCGATTTCCTGCTCGAGATAGAAAAGCCCGAAGTCCAGGTTGTTGTCGAACGGCGCAAAGGTCGTACTGATCCCCTGGAATGCCCGGGAGTCGTCGGGATCTCTCGCGGTCGAGTAAACTGGCGTCCCTGCTACGGCCTCGAATCGCAGGCGATCCGTGAGCGCATAGGTCAGGTTCAACCCGTCGAACCGTCCCAGCACGCCCCCGGTATTACGGGTCTGGCGGCCGATCCTGCCGCGCAGGCCGGTTCTTGCATCAGCGAGATCCGCGTAGGCATAGGACAGGCGCAGGTCGTTGCCGCTGCTCGGACGGGTGTCTTCCATGAGGTTGTTGCGGTAGCCGGCCGTCAGCCGGGCGGAGAAGTCGAAACGGTCGCCACGGCGTCGCGCGTCAAGGCTGACGTCCGAGTAAACCGACGACTGGCTGACGATCTCGTCCTCGTCATTCACCTGGTTGACGTCGCGGCGGTAGTACTGCGACAGGTAGGTGCGAATGTTCCAGCCATCCATCAGCGACGCCGGGTTGCGGCCTGGCACCGTAGCCACGGAGGCTACTGCCGTATTGCGCTGTCCTGCCGTGGCGAGCAACGCGGCCAGCCGCTGTTCGACACGCTCAGCGCCTTCTTCGTCCGGGTAAACGTCCAGGTATCGCTGGTATTCGGCTTTCGCATGCGCGATCTGNNGGCATCTGCAGGATCTTGGTGTAGATCTGCACGGCGCGGGACACCTCGCCCAGGGTCATTGCGCGCCGAGCCTCGTTCATCAGCTCCGCGGCCCTGTCCGTCGTGTCGTCACCCGCGGCAGGGGCTACGGGCTGCTGAACGGATGCCGGCACCGGCGCGTCCGGAACAGCTGCTTCGGACGCGGCGTCTGCGCGATCGATCCACGCGCCCGGGTACTGCGTGCGAAACCCGGCGAGGGCTCGTGCCGCTTCTTCGGCGGAGGCGTAGTTTCCGACACGGACGCGATACCACGTCGCGCCGTCGATCTCCGCTTCGGAAATGAATACGCGCTTGTCCTTCGGCAGGTCGATCTTCGGCATGTCGGCCGCCGTCGGCGGGCGCTGCCATGATTCGAGGTTGATCACGTAGTCGGGCCCGGGCACGACGGGCCGACGCTGCAGCCGTGTCGACGTCGCGCCGTCCGCGCTTGCGCGTGCCTCTGCACCCGACTCGACAAAGACAAGCACCCGTATCGCGTTGCTGTCTGCGCCAGGCCGGACATCGAATCGCACGTTCTCACTGAAGTTAATGCGCAGTGTCTTGTTGCCCGGCGACTCACCGTCGTACTCGATGCTCTCGATGCTTGCGTCGTCGGCCGACATCGGCCGGATCAGCTCCCTGATGTCCGCGATGCTGGGCGCGGCACCGGTGCATACGGTCGTAGTCTCCAGCCTGATGCGCAGCACGTCGCTCCCCGCCGAGGGATCGTGGCCAAGGTACTGCACGCCGCAGCGGAAACGGATATCGACTTCGGCGTAGACGCTGCCCCGCGTGACCTGGGTCTCGGCAATGAACCCGGGACCGGCCAGTGCTTCCGCAGTGAACAGCAGAAACGCAAGCGATACGGTCGCGGTCGCAATACGTGTTGATGTCGATGTGGAAATCACGGCCTGTCTCAACTAGAAGCTGCTATCGCTGATCCTGTGACAACCACTGCCACCGCAGTTCCGGTTCTGCGAGACCGTGCCGCTCTCGCCACCGATGTGGTCGCCCTCGCGCTCGAAGTCATTCGCGTGACACCCGGCACAATCAGGTGCGAATGCCGAATTGCGCCAGGTCACCGTCTCCGTGTTGTTCTGGTGGCAGGCCGTGCACAACAGATTGGCGCGATGGTCCAGCGGTTCATAGCTCAGCCCGGTGTGCTGGAAGTTGTGCGGCAGCCAGGCGACGGTGTCGTGGCATTCGCTGCACTCCCTCGCCGTGATGAAGTGCCCGGGGAACTTGCCCGTCGCAGTCGCGCCGTCGTGGCAGGACGAGCAGGATCCGCGCACCTGGCTGTGGTCGACGCGGCTGGCGGGGCTCCATGCCGTCGTGTTGTGGCAGCCCTCGCATACGTTGCCGGACTGGATGTGAGCCGGGTGCTTGCCCGTAGCGTCCGTGCCGTTGTGGCAGCTGAAGCAGTTGCCGGTGATGTTCACGTGGTCGAAGTTCGCGGGCACCCAGGCGACCGTCGTATGGCAGTCGTCGCAGTTGTCGCCGCTCGTGATGTGCGTCGGGTGTTTGCCGGTGGCTATCGTGCCGTTGTGGCAGGAGTTACAGGTACCCACGACCTGCGTGTGGTCGACCGTGTCGGCCGGTGACCACTGCACCTTGTTGTGGCAGTCCTCGCACACATTGGTCGTGTTGATGTGCGTCGGCGTCTTGCCGGTCGCATCGACGCCGTTGTGGCAGCTGAAGCAGTTGCCGACGATGGTCGAATGGTCGAACGTGGCCGGCACCCAGCCGTTGGTCGTGTGGCAGTCGTCGCAGGTATCTCCGCTCGTTATGTGCCCCGGATGCTTGCCGGTGGCAGTCGTGCCGTTGTGACACGAGGAGCAGGTACCGAGGACCTGGGTGTGATCGACCCGATCAGCGGGCGACCACTGCACCTTGTTATGGCAGTCCTCGCAAACATTGCTGGTCGACAAGTGCGCCGGCCCCTTGCCCGTCGCATCGATACCGTTGTGGCAGCTGAAGCAGTTGCCGACGATCGTGGAATGGTCGAAGGTGGCGGGTACCCAGCCGCCCGTTGTGTGGCAATCGTCACAGTTGTCGCCGCTCTGGATGTGCGTCGCATGCTTGCCGGTGGCAACGGTACCGTTGTGGCACGAAGAGCAGGTGCCGAGGACCTGGGTGTGGTCGACACGATCCGCGGGCGACCAGAACACATTGTTGTGGCAATCCTCGCAAGCGTCGCTTGTGCTGATGTGAGTCGCGCTCTTGCCGACTGCATCGACGCCGTTATGGCAGCTGACGCAGTTGCCGGAGATGTTGACGTGGTCGAAGTTGGCCGGAATCCAGGCAGCGGTCGTGTGGCAATCGTCACAGGTATCGCCGCTGGTGATATGTGTCGCATTCTTGCCCGTTGCCACGATGCCGTTGTGGCAGGAACTGCAGGCGCCGATTACCTGTGCGTGATCGACAGTATCGGCGGGCGACCAGGCGAGATTGTTGTGGCAGTCCTCGCAGACGTTGCTTGTCGTGATGTGCGTCGGGCTCTTGCCCGTCGCGCTGACGCCGTCATGGCAGCCTGCGCAATTATCGAAAATATTTGCGTGATCGAAATTGGCCGGAATCCAGCCTGTCGTCGTGTGGCAGTCGTCACAGTTGTTGCCGCTGGTGATGTGTGCCGGATCCTTGCCCGTCGCCACGGTGCCGTTGTGGCAGGAACTGCAGACGCCGATTACCTGTGTGTGATCGACGGCGTCGGCCGGTGACCAGGCGACATTGTTATGGCAGTCCTCGCACAGGTTGGTTGTCGACAGGTGGGTCAGCGGGTCCTTGCCGGTCGCGCTGATGCCGTCGTGGCAGCGGGCACAGTTGTCGAAGATGTTGTCGTGATCGAAGTTGGCCGGCAGCCAGCCCGTAGTCGTGTGGCAATCGTCGCAGTTCTCGCCGCTCTGGATGTGGTCGGCGTCCTTGCCGGAAGCCGTTAGCCCGTCGTGGCAGGAACCGCAGGTGCCGGTGACCTGCAGATGATCGACGGTGACCGCCGGCGACCACTGAGTACTGTCGTGACAATCTCCGCAGACGTCGGTCGTCGTAATGTGCGTCGCATCCTTGCCGGTGGCGACGGTGCCGTTATGGCAGGAGCCGCAGGCGCCGACGACCTGCAAATGGTCGACCGAGTCGGCGGGCGACCAGACCACGTTGTTATGGCAGTCCTCGCAGACCTCCGTCGTGGTGATGTGCGTCGGACTTTTCCCGGTTGCGGCAAAGCCGTTGTGACAATTCGCGCAGTTGCCCGCAATATTCGCGTGATCGAAGTTGGCCGGTATCCAGCCAGTCGTCGTGTGGCAGTCGTCGCAGTTGTCGCCGCTGGCGATGTGCGTCGCGTGCTTGCCGGTTGCGACGGTGCCGTTGTGGCAGCCGCTGCAGGGACCGACGACCTGTGTGTGATCGACTGCGAGTGTCGGTAGCCAGCCGCTGGTACTGTGGCAGTCCTCACAGAAGTCCGTCGTCCGGATGTGATCGGGATGCTTGCCCGTCGCATCAAAGCCGTTGTGGCAGCCCGAACAGCCGCTGGTCACCCCGGTATGGTCGAAAACAACGGGTATCCAGGCAGTCCCTGTGTGGCAGTCGTCACACTGCTCGCTCGAGGGAGGATGTCCCGGCGGCCGGCCGGTGGCGGTTATGCCGTCGTGGCAGCTGCCGCAGCTGCCCATCACGGAGGAGTGATCCATGTAGGCGATCGGGCTCCATGCCGACGTGGTATGGCAGTCGGCACAGATCTCGGACGACGCAATGTGATCGACCGGCCGCGATGAAGCCTGCACTGCGCCGATCGACGAGTGGCAGCTCACGCATGTCGGATTCGTTCCCTGGAAAGTACCGCCGGTGTGGCAGCGTTCGCAGGAGACGTTCGCGTGGGCCCCGTCGAGGATGAACCCGGTGCTGAAGTGGTCAAATGGTTCCTGCGCGCGTGCTGTTGACGACATCGCGCCGAGCACGACCAGCGCCGCCAGAAGGATCCATGAGACGCATGCTTTTTCAGAGTGCCTCGTGATGGTTCGCGTTCGAATGAGTCGGTTCATTGAATAGACCTCACGTCCTGGAACGACTCTGCCGAGTGGCATCGGCCGCAGTCGAAGCCGAATTCGCCGTCGTGCACGTCGTCGGAACGATGACAGTCGGCGCATCGGCTCCCCAGCCTCGACTGTGCAATCAGGGGCCGCCGGTGACAGCTGTCGCATGGAACTTCAAGGTGCGCGCCCTGCAGAACGAAGTCCGTCTGCCGGTCGTGGTCGAACTGCCATTGCAGCCAGTCCACGGGGTTGTGGCACAGGGCACAATTCTTCGGGAAGCGGTCTGCGTGCGGGTCGCTGTCGCGATGGCACTCGACGCACTCGCTGGGCGCCTCACTGAAAACGTGTGATTCGTGGCACGCATCGCACAGCTCGTCCGCATGCGCACCGAGCAACGGAAACCTGGTCAGGCCATGATCGAAGAAGACCTGGTCCGTCCAGGAGTTTTCGTTGTGGCAGTCGAGACAGCTTGTGCCCTGCGTGCCGTCGTGAGCATCGTCTTCCTCGTGGCACGCGAGACAGCCTGTCTGCGGCTTGATTTCGAAGATCGGCTCGATATGGCAGGATTTGCACTCGACCAGTTCGTGCGCGCCGTTCAGCACGTGTCCCGTATCGATATCATGGTCGAAATGGACCGCCGTCCATGCGTCGGTGGCGTGGCAGGTTTCGCACGCGCTGCCGAAATGACCGTCGTGATTGTCGTTTTCGAGATGGCAGGAGACGCACGCGACGTCCATTTCATCGTCAAAGGGATCCTCGCTGTGGCATTCGCCGCAGGTCAGTTCCGCATGCCTTCCCTCGAGGGCGAACTGCGTGTCGCGTGCATGGTTGAACTTGGTATCGGTCCATCCCGTCGGTGCATGACACTTGCCGCACTCCTGGCCGCTGCGGCCGTCATGTGCGTCGTTCTCGGCGTGGCAGTCGAAGCACGCCGTCGGCGCCGCCTGGAAGGTCTGGTCCTCATGGCATCCTGAACACTCGGCCTCCGCGTGTTTGCCGATCAGCGAGTATCCGGTCGTGTCGTGGTCGAATTCGACGTCCGTCCATGCGACAGCCGTGTGGCAGCCCTCGCATTCCGTTCCCATTGTGTCGCCGTGTACGTTGTTTTCCTCGTGGCAGGCGAAACACTCGGCCGGCGCGTCGCGATGCTTGGTGCCCGACTCGTGGCACTCGCCACACTCCGTTTCCGCGTGTTTGCCAAGCAGGGGAAAGTCGGTGAACTCATGGTCGAACGAGTTTTCGTCGAGCTGCACGATGTCCGCATCGCGCCCTTCATGGTCGGTATGGCAGGTTGCGCAGCTGGCGTCGCGCGCGTCAGTGTGCAAGCNNTGCTCGGCGCGTTTGAATTTCGCGTGGCAGGAATCGCAGTCCTTTTCGTACTCCGCATGACCTTCGATGACCTCGCCGGGCATGACCAGCGTTTCGATCTGGGCATCGGCTTGCTCGGATGTCACGAACAGGAATGTCATCGCGGCCCCGGTCAGTAGTAGTCGGAATCTCATGCGTCTTGCAGCGGCGTCACTAGTACATATGCACCGCCAGCACATGGACCAGCGCTGATAGCACCATCACGAAGAAGATCGGCAGATGCAGCACGTGCCAGATCGCGAACAGACGCTCATAAACCGTGAACTTGGCGACTCGCGTCATCAACTTCGTGTAGTCGCGGACGAATCGCGATGTCGTCCGCTTCAGCCGTTTCTGATCCCGGGCTACGACCTCGAACCTGACAGCTGCCAGGCGAAGTTCGCGGCGCGCCGTCCATAGCAGGGACAGACGCAGGAAGCGATAAGTGAACAGCCACTTCAGGCTGCGACGAATACCCAGCGAATTCGTCACCTTGTCACCCTGCAGCTGGTCGCAAAGCAGGTCGAGTCTCGCAACGAGCTTGGGCATCAACGTTGCGAGTCCGTGGCTTTTCTCGGCGGAACTGGACAGGTCTCTTTGCAGCTCGCCGAGCGTAAGCTTGCGGCCGTAAAGGCCGCGATGAATCGCCGCGTAGAAGTGCCTGCCGACGATACCGCTGATAGCGACCAGCAGCATGCAGTAAAACGCAACACGGCTATTGAAAGAGCCGAGTTGAAAATTGCAGTGATAAAGCACCAGCAGTGGGCCGACCAGGCCCAGGATCATGTGCATTCGGAACCAGCGGCGCGTGGATCCGAGCTTGTGCAGGAACCGGATCTTCTTGCGCAGCGGGTAGAGCAGCAGGGACAGCATGAGCGACCCGCCGATGATCCCGAGCCAGTAGCCAATTCCCTGTTCCGGCGTAATGAGATCGAGATCCCTGACCAGCCANNGCTCCTTGAGTCCTCCTGTTGTTCCGCCGTTTGCGGCGGCGTGGCTATTGGTCTTCTTATGACGGTTTCCGTCATTGTTATCGTTCCTCCCTAAACGTATATCCGCTGCCTGGTCGACTACCGCAGGCGCGCCTCCAGGACGTTGTCCGATATACCCAGCTCCACTGCTTTGTCGTACGCAGCCGCGGCATCCTCGTTCCGTCCGAGGTGGTCGTAGGATTTCGCGAGCAGGAGCCAGCCTTTTGCATCGCCCGGATCTTCGCGGAGACGTTGTTCCAGTCCGGCGAGAAGCTCGGTTACCGATGCC
>JABAHO010011948.1_pt3 | contig 11882 bp, 11 predicted proteins | sample 7062071 | NCBI WGS metagenome assembly JABAHO01 (sample SAMN14534356, study PRJNA622989) | marine sediment metagenome | biome: marine biome [ENVO:00000428]; feature: marine pelagic biome [ENVO:01000023]; material: deep marine sediment [ENVO:00002113] | place: India: Gulf of Kutch | collected...
AAGGTCGCGATGACCGCCACGGGAATGGACACCGCGATGATCATCGTGCTGCGCAGGTTCCGGAGGAACAGGAAGAGCACGAGGATCGCGAGCACGGAGCCGTACATCGCCGAACTGCGGACGTTCGAAATCGACTCCTCGATGTACTCGGACTGATCGAAGATCGGAGTGATGACGAGATCGGGGAAATCCCTGCCGATGGCCGCGAGCTCCTCCTGGACCGCGTTGGCGACGGTCACCGTGTTGGCACCCGACTGCTTCCGCACGGACATCCGAATGGCAGGCTGCCCATCGAGACGGATCAGCTGGCGGACCTCCTCGAAGGCGTCCTTCACCTGCGCGATATCCCGCAGGTAGACCGGCACGCCGCCGCGCGTGGCCACAACAACGCTGCGCATGGGCTCCACGGAGTCGAACTCGCCCTGGGTTCGGAGCAGGACCTCGTACTCGCCCTCGGGAACCGGGCCTACCGGCTCGTTGAGATTCTCGCGGCGCAGCGTGTTGACGACGCTGCTCACCGAAATGTCGTAGGCGAGCAGCTTCTCGAGGTCCAGCTCGACCAGAATCTGGCGCCGCAGACCGCCGCTGATATCCGCCGCGGCGACGCCGGGCACGCGCTCCAGGCGGTACTGCATCTGATCCTCGACGAACTGACGGAGTTCGCGCGGATCACGATCGCCAGCGACCGCCATGTACAGGATCGGGAACTGCGACGGGTCGAACTTGAAGAGCGTGGGGGCGTCGGCGTCCTCCGGCAGCGCGCCGCGCAGCCGGTCGAGCCGGGTACGGATCTCGGCCGATGCCTCGTCCAGATTCGTGCCCCACTCGAAAGCGATCGTGACGGTGGCGCTGCCCTCGGAAGAGCTGCCCGTGAGGCGTTCGATGTCCGGGACGGAAGCGAGCGAGCGCTCCATGGGCCGGGTGACCAGAGTCTCCATTTCCTCGGGCCCGACACCGGCATACGAAGTCCGAATGGTCAGGCTCGGAAACTCGACATCGGGCATGAGGTCGACGGGCAGCCGCGCGAAGGAGACGAGCCCGAGGAGGACGACCACGACCGTGAGCATGAGAACGGTGACCGGACGGCCGATAGCGATCTTCGGAAGGTTCATGACGTGCTCTCCGCGCGGGGCTTGGCGCCGATGATGCTGACGGCGTCGCCGTCCCTGAGCAGGTTGGCTCCCATCGTGGCCACCTGGTCGCCGACCTCGAGGCCGGCCGTGATCTCGATCCAGTCGGCTTCGGCCAGACCGATCTCGATCAGCGTGAAATGCGCCTTGTCGTCCTTGAGTACATACACACCCTGGTCTTCGCCGCGGACGACGAGCGCGTCGCGCGGGATCCGGAGGGCCTGTCGGTTGCTGCCCAGATCGAGTTCCAGGCGAGCGAACATCTCTGCGCTCAGGCGATTGTCGGCATTGGGCACAACGACCTCGACCTGAGCGGTTCGGGTCTGGGGGTCGAGCAGCGGCGAAATGCGCGCCACGCGGCCCTCGAACCGCTCTCCGGGCAGCGCGTCCACGTACACCGTGCCGACAGCACCTTCTTCAACTTTGGAAATGTCTCGTTCGGTGACGGCCGCCACGAGTTCGAGCGTGTCGAGCTTCACGACCGTGACGATGGGGGTATTCGAGTTGACGAGAGCGCCCGGATCCACGAACCGGCGGCCGATGTAGCCGGTCATCGGTGCCGCAATGCGCATGCGCTCCTGGCGAATCTGAAGCTCACGAACGCCTGCCTCGGACTGCAGCAGCTGCGCCCGTGCGAGGTTCAGCTGGGCCTGGGCGACGTCGTAACGGGTCTGAGCCTGCTCCAGCTGCTCTGAGGAGGTGAGGCCCGACTCGTGCAAACCCCGGGCGCGCTCCAGGATCAGTTCCTGGTTGCGGAGTTCCAGTTCGCGCTGCTGCACCACGGCCCGGTTCACCTCGAGAGCGGCCTCGGACTGCGAGAGCTGCTCGACCAGCTGGTCGTCCTCGATCTGGGCCAGCACGTCGCCCGCCTCGACGCGGTCGCCGATGTCCACGTAAACCGCCTCGACACGGCCGTTCACCCGCGGACTGATGTCTGCCTGTTCCTCGGCGCGCAGCGAACCGACGAGCGTCACGGACTCGGAAACGGCGCCGTACTCGGCGACGGCAGCGCTGACGGAACGCCCGAAGCCGCCCTGCGGCCTCTGGAAGCCGCCGTCCGCGTCGCTGCCGGACGGCCACTGCTGGTACAGGCGGAAGCCAATGAGGGCCGCGAGCACAAGAACGCCGCCGATGAGTACTTTTCGATTCATGACCCGGCCAAGGGATGGGTGGGAAGGCGCGGATAGACTCCGCCGCCTACAGAAAGTTTCGCACGCAGGGTCCCCCTGGTTTCAGCCGACGCCGGGTTCTTTGCAGGTTCCCGATCTTCTTTACAAACGGATGCAGGCAGGCCGGGAAGCACCGCACCTGCTCTCGGCGCCCGTGGCTGCAAGCCGGCTCGGCGGGCCGTAAGCTAGCCACGTGCATCACGGGAGGTGGAGACGATGCAACGACCCAGCTGGGACCAGTACTACATGGACATCGCGCTGGCCGTCGCGGAACGGTCGAACTGTGTCCGCCGCAAAGTCGGCGCCCTCGTCGTCGTCGACAAGTCGATCATTTCGACCGGCTACAACGGCTCGCCGATGGGCGTCACGAACTGCTCGGAAGGCGGCTGCCCGCGCTGCGCGTCCGAAGCCGAGCCCGGCGTCGGATACGACACCTGCATCTGCGTTCACGCGGAGCAGAACGCGTTCCTGCTCGCGGCGCGCAACGGGAATTCGACAGATGGTGGGACGCTGTACTCCACGCTGCGGCCCTGTTTCGGGTGCACCAAGGAAGCGATCCAGGCTGGCATCCGGGAGATCGTCTACGCGGGCGCGAACAGCTACGAAGACGAGCTCGAGCAGGCGTATCAGAAGCTGATCGCCGAGGCGTCGCTGTTCTTCCGACAGCTCCGCTGAACCTGGCCCGGGCTTTTCAGGGCAGTTCGTAGCTGCGCCGCTCGGAGTCTTCCTGGCGGCGATACAGAATCGCCACCCGTCCGATCGAACCGACCAGCTCGGCGCCGGTTGCCGCAGCGAGTTCGTCCGCCTGCCGGGAGCGCTCCGGTCGGTCNNCCTTGATCAGCTCGTGTTCCAGCAGGACGCTGTCGGCACGAGAGATCACGCCCTCGGAAAGCCCCGCCTTGCCCACCTGGACCAGGGCATCGAGACCATGCGCCTGGCCGCGCAGCCAGCGCTTCTGCTTGCTCGTCAATTCCACGTTTCCTCTCCGGCGAAGGTGGCGCCCGGGGGCGTCCTGGCTGCCCTGTATATACCCCGCCTTTACGAGCCGTGTCGGTCCGGCCGCGAAACCGGTCCTTGTCGCAGGCTCGTCGAGCCCGGGTTACGCGTCGTTGCCGCGGAAGGCGAAGTAGAGCGATACCGAGGCGATGAGTACCTGGAACTCCATGCCGAGATTGCCGACGGAATTCCAGCCGTAGGTTGCATGCACGGTCAGGATCGCGAAACCCATCAGTGCCGCGAACACCAGACCGGCGATCTGCGTGGCCCACTCGGCGCCGGTACCGCCGTAAACGATCAGTACGGCGCAAACGATCTCGACCACCCCCAGGCCCATTACGACCGGGGCCGACAGGCTCATCGCATCGGCGGTGGCGGCCGCGTCGACCACCTTCGGGTAGCCGTGATAGCCGAAGATCGCCGCCAGGGCGAAGCGCGGCAGCCAGTGCGCCAGGGGAGCAAAGGCTTTCAAAGCATCCATTGCGTTTCCAACGAGATACGGGAGGTGAACGACTTCGGTTCTAGCCGCTCGTCGGGCCGGATGTCAACGGGGCGACGAGATCGGCCCGACAACTCCGTCCGCACCTGCGCATTTCTTCGTCGACCACTATTCTGTTCCCGGACTCTCAATGTTTGAGAACACCCCGCATTGCGTGAGCTTCATTCCCCCGGAGAACTGTCGTGTTCCATCGCACCAGGACGCCTCTTGCCGCCCTCGCCCTGACGTTCCTCATGGCCGCCTGCGGCGCGGCGGACGACGGTTCCGCCTCGGCGCCGCGCTGGGAGTACACGACCAGCACGGAGGGCAACGTCACGACTTTCGCCAACACAGCGGGCTCCAAATGGGGTGCTGAAGCCACCCTTGTCGAGGAATTGTCGATCGGGCAGCTCGAAGGCGAGGATGAGTACTCCTTCGGAATGATCAGCGGCATCTGGCCCGCCGCGGATCGTGTCTTCGTGGCCGACGCGCGGCTGAATGTGGTGCGGGCGTATGACCTCGAGGGCAACTACCTCGCCACCATCGGAGCAACGGGCCAGGGGCCCGGAGAGTACGAACGCGCCGCCGGCGTCGTTGGACTCGCCGACGGCCGCGTCGCTGTTCACGACGCGCAGAAGCTTCTCCTCTACGATGCCGACGGCAGCTACCTGGAGACCTGGGGCGGCGCGGAGAACACAGGATTCCGGTTCATGGGACCGGGCATGTACGCGGTCTCGTCCGACGATCGGATCTTCCTCCGCAAGATGATCATTCCCGAGGGCGGTCTGCGAAGAGGCGGGATCGGCAATCTCAGGTTCGAGATGCGTGAGGCCCTGCCGGACGGTCTCGGAGAAGGAATCGCGATCCCCTCGTTTGACTATCAGGCGCCGGTGGCAGAGGTCGCGATGGGCGACAACATGGTCGCCATGCCGGTGCCCTTCGCGCCCGAGCTGCAGGCATCGATGATGCCTGACGGCGGGTTCGTCGCAGGCGTCCCGGAGGATTACTCGTTCGAGATCCGCCGGCCGGACGGGTCGGTCGTGGTCGTGAGCAAGTACTGGAGCCCGGTTCCGGTGAACGATGGCGAAGTGATGCTCGAGATGCGGGGCCAGCGGATCGTCATCAACGGCCGGCAGGTCAGGATGGACACTTCCGGAATGGATATTCCGGCGACGAAACCCGCGTATACCAGCCTGGTGCCCACACGTGACGGCCGCGTCGTCGTGCTCCCGTCGGCAGAGATCACGGTTGCGGAGGAATGCCTCGACCCGAATCTCACGAGCGACGACCTCAGCNNCGATACGCGGACATCTTCGATCCGGACGGAGCGTTCCTGGGAAGCTTCGAGATCCCGCGCGGCGTCAGTTTCGGCTGGGGGCCGTACATCGACGGCGACGAGGTCTGGGCGATCATGCAGGACGAGTACGGCGCGGTCATGGTGAAGCGCTATCGCCTGGTGACGCCGCGAGATCCGAACGAGAGCTGAGACCGGCGGTGCTGCGGCCGGCCATCCAGGCGCCTGCCCAGGACGGCAGGCCCGGGTATGCGGCGGGCGCTGCGCACGACACCGTAGCCATCGGCCTGCGGAAGGTGTAGATTCGACGCCACGTCGGAGGTCTCGCATGCCGAACACGATGATTCCCAGAGCTGAAGACATCATGGCGCGCAGGCTGGTCACCCTGCGCCCCGATATGAGCGTGATCCGGGCGATGCGCGAGCTGCTCGAGCATCGGGTCTCGGGTGCGCCTGTCCTGGACGACGCCGGGCAGCTCTGCGGCATCGTCTCGGAAATCGACTGCATGCGCATTCTGACCTCAGGTCAGTTCTCTCAGGACAGCCACGACGAAGACGCTCGCGTTGCCGACGTCATGACCACGGACGTGCAGACGATCAGCCCCGGGCTCGATCTGTTCGGCATCGCGCAGCTGTTCCTTTCGCGATCCATCCGTCGGCTTCCGGTGGTGGAGCACGGACGCCTGCTGGGCATGGTTTCGCGCCGCGACGTCCTGACCGGAGTGGAGTCGATGCGTGCGGCCCTCCGCCAGCAGCCCAGCGCGCCGAAGGCGAAAGGGCTCTACCTCTCCGCGAACGACACCGCGGACGGTATCGACGGCCTTCTCGACTGACCTCGCCTGCGGGTGCCCGCAGCGCGAAAACCCGACCGGGTGCCGCTGGCGCGCTGCCCGTTGAGGACACGGGTTTCAGGCAGGGCCGCGCCTGTCACCGGCCGGCCGAGTCAGGCCAGCAAACCGAACGCCACGCCTTACCGCTGTTGTCCGCATGCTCTATTGTCCCCACTCAGCAGTTGCCTTCCGCCTCTGCGAGACCCTGGGAGACCCCATGAAGCGACTGCTCCTCACGACCGCGCTCGTCGCGGTAACCGCCGCCGCCTGCTACGGCACCTATGTCGTGGGCTGGTATCAGGGCCTCGAGTACCATTCGGTAGTCGCGGGAATGAGCGAAACGCGGCTTACGCTCTCGGCGGCTCGTTCGCTGCGCCAGTCCGATCCGGATCTTGCCCTCGAGCTGCTGGAAGAGAACATCGCGTGGATGAACCAGCTGCTGCGCGACGACGAGCTCCGGATCCCGGAGCATGAGCGCGACAACCTGAGGCTCGTGCTCGAAAATCTGGATCGCTACACGGCCGAGTACGCGGCGGACAGCAGCACGAACTGAGGGCCGGTCAGCCCCCGAGATGGCGCTTCACGGCGCGTCCGATGAAGCGCGCTTTCTGCGCCAGCGAGAAGCGTCCGAGGTTCGTCTTCACGACGCCCTGCGTGAACGCGCTCTTGCGCGAATAGTCGATGCGGACATCGACGATCACCGGCTGCCCGCCGGCCGCACGACTCGTGGCGAGGGCGACGCCGTCGACGACATCGGCGTCGGCGCTGATTCGCAGGTACTCGGCGCCCGTCGCACGGGCAACCCCCTCGATATCGAGTGCACCGAGAACAGTGCAGGTCTTGCGGTTCAGTGGGAGCTGCTGGAACTGGGAGATCTGCGCGAGCTCGCCATCGTTGAAGACGTAAAAGGCCACACCGAGTCCGCGTGAGGCCGCGGTGAGAATCTCGAGGCCGGTCATCAGGAACCCGCCGTCGCCGACGATCGCCGCCACATCGGACTCCGGGTTCGCCAGCTTCGCGCCGATTGCTGCCGGCACGCAGTAGCCCATGCAGTTGAAATCGCTGGGTGAAAGGAACCGACGCGACTGCAAAACGGGAAAGTGCTCCGCGGTCAGAAACGTGTGGTTGCCGTCGTCGGTCACGACGAAGGCGTCGCGGGGCAACGCCTCCCGCAGCGCCCCGAAGAACGCACCCGGGCCGACCCGCTCGGGGTCGCCGCCGGTGGCCCACTCCTCGGCCCAGCGCTGCTTTCCCGCAGCGATGCGCCCCCGCATCTTCTGCCCGTCGCGCGGCGACTCCAGATGCGCGAGCAGAGCCTGGTGCAGAGCCCGCAGCGCCGCCCTCGCGTCGGCCTCGATGGCGACCGCCGCAGGATAATTGGCATTGAATACGCTCGGGTTGATGTCGATGTGGACGAGGTTCGCCGGCACCGCCATGCCGTAACTCCCCGTTGCGAGTTCGGCGAACCGCACGCCGACCGCCAGCAGAGCGTCGCAGCCGGCGAAGGCGTCGCGCGCGACCGGAACCGCCGAGTTGCCGTAGCCCATGCCGACATGAAGCGGGTGGTCGGCCGGGAACGCGCTCATTCCCTGCAGAGTCGTCGCGACGGGGGCGCCGAGCAAATCGGCGATGGCCTGGCACTCCTCGCTCGCGTCGACGGCGCCCCAGCCGACGTAAAGGCCGGGATGACTTGCCCCGGCCAGCAGCGCGGCGGCCGCGTCGATGTCGGCGTCGGCCGGGCGCGGCGGCAGCGAAGCCGGCCGGAACGGGCCCGGACGCTCCGCTTCGCCCGCGAACATCAGCAGGTTTGCCGGAATCTCGACGAACGCCGGGCCCGGCTCTCCGGAAGTCGCCTCTTCATACGCCCGGTAGAGCGTCGGCACGATCTCGGCGTGGCTCTCGACGCGATACGCGGCTTTCACGATCCCGTCGACGAGGCGGAGCTGGTCGATGTCGTGCAGCTGATAGGCCCGTCCGGAGTCCTGCCGCACGCCGCCGGCGATCACCAGCATCGGGATGCCGTCCAGGAAGGCCTCGCCGATCCCGCTCATCGCGTGCGTGACGCCCGCAGCGGGGACGATCACCAGGCACCCGACGGAGGCCCCGGTGCGGCTGATCGCATCGGCCATGAAGGCGCCGCCGCCTTCATGGGTTACGAGGACGGGCGTGATCTTTTCCGACTCGTTGAGGGCGTCGTACAGCTCGGTGTTGTGAACGCCGGGGATGCCGAACGTCCACCGAATGCCGAGCTGCTCGAGCGCCTCGACGGCCAGAGCGGCGCCGGTTGCTTTCATGGGCTGATGCTATCAGGCCCCCTGTTTCAGCCCGAGCCGATCGCCGCCGCAGCCCGCCGCCCCGTGAACACGCAGCCGCCCAGGAACGTGCCTTCCAGCGAACGCACGCCGTGGACCCCGCCACCGCCAAAGCCCGCCGCCTCGCCCACCGCGAAAAGACCCGGGACCGGCTCGCCCGCGGCATCGAGGACGCGGGAGTCGAGGTCCGTCTGGAGCCCGCCAAGGCTCTTGCGAGTCGTGATGTGCTCGCGGATCGCAATAAGAGGCCGCGCTTTCGGGTCGTCGATCCTGGCGAACCTGCAGGTCCGAATCCGGTCACCGCGGTACTGGCGTGCCTGGGCAATGAGTCGCAGCTGCTCGTCCTCTGGCAATGCCTCCTTGCCCCGTGCCACCAGGGCATCGTAGGTGGCGATTTCCCGCGCCAGGAGTTCGCCATCGACATCGTCATTGCCATCCCGCTCGCGCATGCGAGCCACGAGATCCGGCACGTTCCCCGCGCTCACGACGTCCGGGCAGTCAGCGACGAATTCGTCGACCAGANNGAGCAGAGTCGCGGCAAAGCGGAACAGCTGCCGCTCGCGCATCGCGACGTTGAACTCGGCCCCTGACACGGCGAACTCGCGGCGCGCAATCCTGGCGTTGAGGATCTGCCACGAGTGCTTCTTCTCTTCGCCACAGATCGTCTTCACGAGGTGTCGGGTGTCGTATCCGCTCACCATGCCCCTGGGTCCGAGGCGGCGCCCCTGCCAGTTCACCCACAGCGCCGACTTCGGCGGCACCACCGAGAGGGCATGCCCCTCGAACTCGGGTCGCCAGTGGCGCACGCCGGCGGCATAGAGCCACATACGATCCAGATGCGTCACGTTGGCCCCGTGCTCCGCTGCGGCACGATGCAGGGTTCCGTCGGCCCACGGGTTCGAGCCGTTGAGCAACTCGGTCGGAGGCGTTCCGAGATCCCGCGGCCAGTGCGAGCGGACCTGCTGCAGGTCGCCGCACATGCCGCCGGCGGCGATGACCACGGCGTCGCCCTCGGCCCGGAACTCTCCACCCGGTACACTGACACCCTTCTCGCTGCCGGGGGCGGCGAGCACCTGTCCACTCACGGCGCTGACCCGTCCGTTATCGGTCGAGATCTCCGTCACCCGATGCAGGCTGCGAATCAGCAGCCGTTCCCTCGCGGGATGGGCATCGAGCGTGGCCAGCACGGCATCGATGAGGCCGCGACCGGTCCCCCAGACCATGTGGAAACGAGGGACCGAATTGCCCGGCGCCTCGAGACCTCTTTCGACCCAGTGGACGACCGGGAAGAACTTCACGCCCGCGGCACGGAGCCAGTCGTAGACGACCTCCCGGCAGCCGCTCGTATAGGCCTCGGCCCAGCGCCGGGGCCAGACGTCGTCGTGGCCGAGCTCGCCGAAGGACAACCAGTCACGAAGCGCCAGGTCGGGCGAATCCTTGATCCGACCGCGGCGCTGTTCGGGCGACCCGACGATGAAGATCCCGCCAAAAGAGTCGCGGGCATGGCCACCCAGCCTCTCGCTGGGGCCGCTCTCGAGCATCACCACGCTCTGCCCCTGGTCGAGGAGATCGATCGCGGTTACGAGACCGGCGAGTCCGCCGCCCACGATCACGGTGTCTGCCCTGTAGGTCGCGCCCATGAAGGGTCCCTCCGCCGGCCGGATACGGGCCAGTCCGGGGAATAGCTGCTGGCCCGCCGCCCCACAATGGGGCAGCATGGGTCTGCCCGTCAACTCTCCCTCCGGAGAGCCGGTCGACCGAACGGGACCCCAGGCAACCACCATGAACACAGCCGCAGACGACGAGCAGCGATCGGATCCTGCACCGCGACGTTCGCTGGTCCAGACGCTCGCCCGCTGGGGGCTTGGGATCGTCGTCGTCGGGGCGGCGCTCAACCTGGGTCTGGCCTGGCAGTCCATTGGCTCGGGGGCCAGCAACGTTCTCGACAACGTGGAGCCTGGCTGGCTCGTCCTCGCGGCGGCGTTGGGCATCGCGCCATGGTTCTTCATCGCCGGTCGCATCTGGATGTGGGCGCGCTTTCTCGAGTGTCCGATCAGCTACCGTGAGGCCCTGCGGACAACGGCGGGGACCGAGCTCACTTCGTCCATCAGTCCGAAGGCCGTGGGTGGCGCACCGGCCAAGCTGGCGCTCCTGGTTGCCGCCGGAGTGCGTCCGGGCCGTGCCGCCTCCATCCTCATGCTCGACAATCTCGCCGATGTCATCTTCTTCGCCCTTGTGGCTCCCGCCATCGCGGTGGCGACAGCTCGCTGGCAGGTTCCGGAGGTGCAGGAAGTACTGCAGCGCGTGGGAGAGAAGATCATCGCCGCCGCGCCCTGGATTCTCGCGGCCGCCGCTTTGATCACGCTGGTCGTCCTGCTTCGCCGCAGGCTGCGGCGCGCCCCCGCCGAGCCCCAGGGCCGAGTCCGGCGAGCGCTGGCACAGGTCCGCGTCGACTTTACCTCCGCCTACGGGCTGGTCGGAAGGCACGGCAAGCTGCGCGCCGTGGGGGCGATCCTGCTCACAACCGGGCTCTGGGCCTGCAGAGCGTCGGTGGCCACCGCCGTGATGTTCGGCATCGGTCAGAGCGTCGACCCGGTGCTTTTCTTCCTGCTGCAGTGGGTCGTGTTCGCGATGATGGTGTTCGTCCCGACGCCGGGCGCGGCACTGGGGGCCGAGGCTTCGTTCGCCGCTATCTTCGACGGCTTTGTTGCTGAAGGCATTCTCGGCGTCGTGACGGCAGGCTGGCGGTTCTTCTCCTTCTACCTGCCGCTCGTGTTCGGTCTGGTGGCCATGCCGCTGCTTGGCCGCAGAGCCTCCGGAAAGTCGGAACAGGACGCGAGCAACTGAACCACCGGGACCCCGAGTCGCGTATCCTCTCGGCGGCTTCCCGCAACAGGACGAGTTCCGCGGCTCCTGGACAGTGCCGCAGTCGCTAATCTCCGAGGAGGTACCCCGTGCAAAGGTTTGCAGTTCGCGTCGTAGTCGGCATCGTCGCCGCGATGATTCTCATCGGAGTCGGCGGCGCGACGCCGGATATCGCTCGGGGACAGGAAGTCGCCGACAGCATCCACTCGTCTCACCTCGACGGGATGCGGTATCGCATGGTCGGCCCCTACCGCGGCGGCCGCTCGACGGCGTACACCGGCGTGCCCGGCAGGCCGCATACGTTCTACATGGGAACAACGGGCGGCGGCGTATGGCGCACGGTCGATGCGGGGACCACGTGGCAGAACCTGACGGACGGCCAGATCGAGGCAGGCGGCATCGGAGCGGTTGCCGTCGCGCCGTCTGATCCCAACGTGATCTACGCCGGCACCGGGTCGGCCTGCATCCGCGGCAACGTGTCTCCGGGAATCGGCGCCTATCGCTCGACCGACGAGGGCCGGACATGGAGCTTCATCGGCCTGCCGAATGCCGGCCAGATCGGCCGCATCGTCGTTCATCCCGATGATCCCGACACCGTCTGGGTCGCCGCGCTCGGCAATGCGTTCGGTCCGAACGAGGAGCGCGGCGTCTTCAAGAGCACGAACGGCGGCGCCTCCTGGCGCAAGGTGCTCTACCTCGACGAGCGTACCGGCGTCGTGGACCTCTCCATGCACCCCACGAATCCGCGAATTCTCTATGCGGGAGCATGGGGCGGCGAGCGCAAGCCCTGGACGCTGCTCTCGGGCAGC
>JABAHO010005072.1_pt1 | contig 11876 bp, 7 predicted proteins | sample 7062071 | NCBI WGS metagenome assembly JABAHO01 (sample SAMN14534356, study PRJNA622989) | marine sediment metagenome | biome: marine biome [ENVO:00000428]; feature: marine pelagic biome [ENVO:01000023]; material: deep marine sediment [ENVO:00002113] | place: India: Gulf of Kutch | collected...
GCCCGGCCCGGTACCCTCGATGTCCTCGGCCTGCAGACCATGCTCCTCGAGCAGCGGCAGCGCGGCCGGCATCACGAGGGGCTCTTCCGCGTCGGCGTCCGGGCGCGGCTCCATTGCAATCTTCTCCGCCGGCGCGTCAGCGCTCTCGCCGGCCGGTGCGATCCGCGCGATGGCGTCGCCAACCTGCGCGAAGTCGCCCTCCGCCGTCAGAATCGAAACCACGCCGGATGCCGGCGCCGGCACCACGACGGATGCCTTCTCGGTCTCGATTTCCACGAGGTCCTCGTCGCGCTGGACGGTCTCGCCGTCGTCCTTCAGCCAGCGGCCGATCTGGACCTCGGTAATGGANNGCGAAAGCTGCGTCGAGCAGTTCTTCCTGTTCGCGTCGGTGTGTCGACAGCGATCCCGTTGCCGGGCTCGCGGATACGGGCCGGGTGATGCCGAGCAGAGGCTCGCCCAGGCTGCGGCGCTGGGACTTGAGCTTCATGTAGTGCCAGAAGCCCATGTTGCGCGGCTCTTCCTGGACCCAGTAGATCGGTGTTTCGGTATCGTAAGGCTCGAGGGCGGCGCGGAGCGATTCGATGGGGAAGGGGGCCAGCTGTTCGACGCGCACGATGGCAACGTCGTCGGCCCCCGTCTCTTCGCGCCGCGCGGCGAGGTCCCAGTAGACCTTGCCGGTGCACGCGAGGATGCGGCGGGTCGAGGGTGATCCTTTGCGGGTGTCCGGGATCACTCGCTGGAACGGGCCCCGTGCCAGTTCGGCCATCGAGGAGACCGCCTCCGGATGCCGCAGCAGACTCTTGGGCGTCAGCACGAAGAGCGGCTTGCGCCAGTCCCGCAGAGCCTGACGGCGCAGGAGATGGAAGGCCTGTGCCGGCGTCGTCGGATACGCCACCTGAATGTTGCCGTCGGTCGACAGCTGCAGGAAGCGCTCCAGCCGGGCGCTCGAGTGCTCCGGACCCTGACCCTCGTAGCCGTGCGGCAGCAGGAGCACGAGCCCCGACAGCCGATTCCACTTCTCCTCCGCCGACGCGATGAACTGGTCGACGATGACCTGGGCGGCGTTCCAGAAGTCGCCGAACTGCGCTTCCCAGACCACCAGAGCGTCGGGGTAATCGAGCGAATAGCCGTACTCGAAGCCCATCACGCCCGCTTCCGACAACGGACTGTTGTAGATCTGGACCGGCGCCTGATTCTCACCCAGGAGGGTCCGCAGCGGCATGGCCTGCTCGCCTGTGTTGACGTCGTGCAGTACAGCGTGTCGATGGCTGAACGTGCCGCGCTCAGCGTCCTGCCCCGTGAGCCGAACGGGGACGCCGTCCAGGCTCAGAGTGGCGAAGGCCAGAGCCTCGGCGGCGCCGTAGTCCAGGAGTCGGTCGCCGCGAGCCATTTCGCGTCGCTGGTCGAGGAGGCGGGTGAGCTTGCGGTGCGGTTCAAAGCCCTCCGGCGTCACGGTGAGGCGGCGCAGGACGTCCCGCTGGGTCTCGACGTCGACCCCGGTATCCGGCTCGTCGTCCTCGGGCTCGGGGCCGCCCGCGTAACCTGACCACAGCTGCTCGATCTCGCTGTAGTCCGAGACGAACTCCTCCGTCTGTGTGGCCTCGAACTCCCGCTCGAGCTTGTCGCGCCGCTGGGTGGCCAGAGCCTCGGCAAAACGCTCATCCACGCCGGCGACGCCCGACAGGCGATCGAGGTAGGAGTCGCGAACCGACTTGCGGGAGTCGATCGCGGCGTACATCTGCGGCTGCGTGAAGCGCGGCTCATCGCCTTCGTTGTGACCGAGCCGTCGGTAGCAGTACATGTCGATGATGACGTCGCGCTGGAACTGCGCCCGAAAATCCATGGCGAGCTCGACCACCTGGGCCACCGCCTCGGGATCCTCGCCGTTGACGTGCAGGATGGGCACCTGAAGCATCTTCGCGACGTCGCTGGCGTACGGCGTGGAGCGCCCCTCGGCCGGCGCCGTCGTGAAGCCGATCTGGTTGTTCACGATGACGTGCAGCGTGCCGCCGGTCGAGTAGCCGGGCAGCTGGCTCAGGTTCAGCGTCTCCTGAACGACGCCTTCGCCCGCGAAAGCGGCATCGCCGTGGATCAGAACCGTCAGGCCCCGGCGATGATCGGCATCTTCGTAACGGTCCTGCTTGGCGCGCATGCGGCCGATAGCGACCGGGCTGACGAACTCGAGGTGGGAGGGGTTGAAGCACAGCGAAAGATGCAGCTCCCTGCCCGACTGGCACGTCCAGGTGCCGCTGTAGCCGAGGTGGTAGCGGACGTCGTCGACCACCCGCTCGTGGTCCTCGAGCGCCGAATCGTCGAATTCGATGAAGATGTTCTTCTCGCGCTTGCCGAGGATGTTGGCCAGGACATTAAGACGCCCGCGGTGCGCCATTCCCATGACGATTTCCTGCACGCCCGAGTCGCCCGCCTTCTCGAACGCGAGATCGAGCAGAGGGATCAGACTCTCCGCTCCCTCGAGCGAGAACGTCTTGGCGCCCACGAACTTGCGACGCGTGAAGGCCTCGAAGATCTCGGCGTCCGTCAGACGCGTGAGGATCCGAACCTGCTGCTCCCACGAGAGCTCGAGATGGTTCCGGGTCTTCTCCATCCGGTCCTGCAGCCAGAAGCGCGGCTCGCGGTCATCGATGTGCATGAACTGCGCCCCGATGCTGCGGCAATAGGTCTCACGCAGATGCTCGACGATCTGACGCAGCGTGCGCCGATCCGGTCCCGGGATCGACTTCGTCGAGACCGTTTCGTCGAGGCTGCTTTCGTCGAGGCCCCAGGTTGCGAGCTCGAGCTCGGGGTNNCCGTCCGCCCCGGGAACGGGTGCGGAGCGCTGCGCGGCCGGTCCGCCGTTGCGGGTCGAGGGCGGCGCGACGGGCATCGGCGCGGCGGCGGGTCGCCAGCCGGCGGGCGCGAAGTCGTCGTTCGACTCGAAGTAGCGACGCCAGGACGGGTCGATCGAGTGAGGGTCGCGCTGGTAGGCGGCGTACAGACTCTCGACGTACGCAAGACTATCGGAGTTCATGGGAATTCAGGCGGAGGGCGGGCGGGGCCTGCAATGGGGTGCGCAGGGGCGGGAGCCGGCGCGCGACGGTGGGCCTGCGAATCGCCACTAGGCTACAACGAAAGATCGCGGTGTGAGCGTCGATTGCGAGGGTTCGGGCAGGTTCCCGCCGGCGTTCAGCGGCGGCGTCCGAACCGCTTGTGCACCCACTCGAGCCCTTCGCTGACGGCGGCATCCAGCGCGTCGCCGAGAGCGTCGGCGTCTTCGATATCGTCGACCCGAATTCGCGGGTCCTCCGTCTCGCCCTGATAGATGTCGAGAAGATCGAGGCGCATGTCGAGACGCCGTGGTGTCTGCGCCGCGAGTTCGCGCAGATCGAGTGCTGCGACGAAATCGGCCCGTGAGCCGGCCGGCACGACCGTGATTCTCGGGTCCCGCTCGAGCCGTGCCGCGATCTCGCGCCACACGGACAGGAGCGCCAGCTGCGCATCGAGATCGGGAACGGTCGCCTTCGGTACGGCGACCCGCGGCCCGCGGCGTCGCGCGTCGAGATCGTCAGGGACGGGCGATACCGTCCGCAGCGTTTCCAGGATCTCGGAGGCATCGTAGCCGGCGCGCTGTACCCGGACAGCGTGCAGCCACGCCTCGGAATAGTCGGCAAGGGTGAGCGAGATCGCCGCGAGCCGTCGCCTGATCTCCACGGCACCNNGAGACGCTCCAGCGCGACCCCGCGTCCGAACGCCGGCGTGGCGAGTTCGGGGGCGAGGCGCTCGGCGATCTCGAACATCCGCAGGGCCTCGCGCGGGTTGCCACGCAGCTGCTCGGAGGCGGACTTCATCGCGGCACGCATCGCGGCGTAGTCGGTGCTCGTGCGGTATACGCCGGNNTAATCGCCCTCGACCTCCACGCGAACCCCGTTCCAGCCCTCGCGGATCGGTGTTGGTGTTCGGTATCCGAGCACGTAGTACCCGCGGAGCATGGCCAGCACTTCGTCGTAGCCATCTTCGATATTGCGCTGGGTGATCAGATGACCGCCCGAAACGCGCGAGAGTTCCGCGAGCTGATCCTGAAGAGACTCGCCGTAGTTCGCCTCGCGACGGTATGCCTGGAAGCTCATGTACCGGCTGCGGCGCGTGGGCCCGCCGGCGAGGCCGACCGCAACCGCAAAGACCGGACGCTCCGCCTGGTGACTGGCCAGCAACACGTCGGCGTACTGGATGTCGCTGGCGGTGTCCTCGCCATCGGTCAGCAGCACGAGTGCCGCGCGCCGCTTCAGGACCTCGTCAGGGGCCAGCGGGGCACCGCAGCCACCCGACGTGATGACCTGTGGGGCGCCGACGCTGTAATCGGGAGCCCGGTCGTCCAGCGCCGCGTGGGCCGCGCGGATGGCGTCGTAGGCGCGCGTCGACCAGCCATAGGGGTAGTTCCACAGCATGCGCCGCACGGCGGGATCATCGGGGGCGCCCCACACGCCCGGCCCGACGTCGTCCTGGAACGGCAGGAGGTAGACGCAGTCCGTCGGAGACAGCGCGTCGAGGAACTGTTCGGCGGCTTCGCGCGGGCGAGGGTCGGGCCACTCGGCATCCACGCTGGCGCTGAAATCGATCACGATTGCCAGATCGAGCGGCACGTCCGAAGGTGCCAGCATCACATCGAGCCGCTGTTCCTCGCCGTTCTCGAAGACCCTGAAATCATCGATCTGCAGGCCCGGCACGGGCATGCCTTCGTCGTCGACGACAGCGACCTTGAGGCGGGTCAGGTCGACTCCGGAACGAAAGATCGGCGTCTGTTCCTGGCCCGTGGAAGTCGTCGACAGACACACTCCGAGCGCAGCCGTCGCCAGCGCCCATCGGCGCAGCCTGGGTCCGTGCCTGACGTCCATGCTCCCGATGATAGCGTTCGTCCGCGCCGAGGGCCCTGCCAACCCGGTACCCGGCCCCTCGTGCCGGGCCAGCGGCCCGCCCGATCGCCCTTCCGGCCCGTTGTGGACGGAGCCCGGTCTACTCGCGCAGAGCCTCGACCGGGTCCAGCGTTGCCGCCCTGCGAGCCGGCAGGTAGCAGGCCAGCAGGGCCACCAGCGTGACCCCCGCAGCGACTGCGGCGTAGGTGGCGGGATCGCTCGGGCTGACGCCGAACAGCAGTGCCGACATCAGGCGCGTCGTGGCGAAGGCGCCGGCAAGCCCTGCGAGCACTCCGACAAACGCCAGTCGTGCGCCGAACCGCAGCACCATCCGATTGATGTCGTTGTGCTGTGCTCCCAGCGCGATCCGAACCCCGATCTCGCGCGTCCGCTGCGCGACGATGTAGGAGGTCACGCCGTAGATGCCCACTCCGCCGAGGAGCATCGCCGCTGCCGCCGCGATGCCGAGCATCGTCAGCGTGAAGGAGGTCCGCGCCATCGAGCGGTCGAGGATCTCCTGCATCGTGCTCACGCCGGACACCGGCAGGTTCGCATTCTGCGACCAGACAGCGGCCTGAGCCTCCTCGAGAAGGCCCGGAGCCCCGACACGGTCGGAGCGAAGCACGAACCGCATGGAGCGCGCGACCCGCGTGCCCGGCTCCCAGAAATCGTCCTGCAGTGCCGGCCAGTAGGCGATTGCCGACAGCGGCTGATCGACTCCCTCGTCGTGTTCGCCGCCAACGACTCCGACGATTGTGCGCCACGGCTGCTCCGGCCCCTGGCGGATTCGTTCCCCGATCGCAGCGCCCGGGTCGTCCCAGTATTCGCCGGCCAGTGTTTCGTTGATGATCGCAACGGGCGTTCGGTCGTACAGGTCGCTCCAGTTGAAATCGCGACCGACGAGTAGCGAATTCCCCATGGTCGAGAAGTACTCAGGGGCGACCCATTTGAAACGGCGGATGGCCGGTAGCTGGCCTTCGGGCGACGGCTGAGATTCCACGAAGACCGGATCGGCGCTGTTCCACTGGTCCATGGTCACTGACGTGGTCATCGACGCGGAAGTCACTCCGGGAACAGCACGCAGGCCATCGATTATGGAGCGCTGCAGCTGGAGAACCTCGACCGGGTCCTCTACCTCCGCCTCAGGGACGCTGACCCGGAACGTCAACAGGGAGGCGGGATTCTGAAATCCGGGCGCCACGTCTCGCAGCTGCTGGAAGCTGCGAATCATCAGACCGGAGCCGATGAGCAGCACGAGCGCGAGGGCGATCTGCGACACGACCAGAGCGTTCCGGACCCGGTGCCGCTCGCGNNTGCCTCCGCGGCCGCCTTCCTTGAGGGCCGAAAGGAGGATCCCGGCGCGCATCTTGACCGCCGGGAAAATCCCGAACAGGAGGCCCGCAACGACTGAGATCGCGGCCGTGAACGCCAGAGTCGTGGCGTCGATCGCGATTTCGTCGAGACGCGGCAACTGCTGCGGACCCATCGCGATCAGCGCCTGCAGTCCGGCGTAGGCAATCCCCAGCCCGGCAACACCGCCAAGGATGCCCAGCAGGACGCTCTCACCGAGCAGCTCGCGAACGAGCTGCCCGCGTCCCGCGCCAATGGCGGAGCGAACGGCAAGCTCCTGNNGCGCAGGCGATCAGAAGGACGATCGCCACCGTGCCGAGCAGTACCCACAGGACCGAGCCGATATCGCCGACGACGTCGGTCTTGAGCGGCCGGATGTTCGGCGCGAACCCGGCATTCTTGAGCATGGCGGGGTCGAAGCCGGGCGGCATCGGGAACAACTCCCAGGCCAGGGGAATCATCCGGGCGACATCGTCGTTGGCCTGGTCGATCGTCATGCCGGGGGCGAGCCGAGCGATGCCCTGGTAGGCGAAGTTGCCGAAGAACACCTCGCCGCGATCGAAGCGGAACGGGAAGTAGACCGAAGGCTCCAGATCGAGGAACTCGAGATCGGGCCGCATGACCCCGATGATCTCGCGGTCGAGGCCGTTCGCGATCAGGGTCGTGCCGACCACATTGGGGTCGCCGCCGAAGCGCTCCTGCCAGTACTCGTGACTGAGAACGGCGGTCGGCGGGGCGCCGGGCTGGTCGTCCTCCGCGGTGAACAGGCGGCCGACGAGTGGCTGCACGCGAAGCAGGTCGAAGACGTCGTACGTGACGTTCACGCCGCTGATCTGTTCGGGGGCGTCGAGTCCCGTGATCGCCGCGCTCGCGTGGCTCCACATGCCTGAAGCCGCGAATGTGCGCCCTTCCTCCTTGTAAGTGAAGTACAGCGCGGGCGACTGGTTGACGAGATCGAACCCGATTCCCGGTGCGGTGTGCCAGATCCCGACGAGTTCCTCGGCGTCGTCGAAAGCGAGGGGCTTGAGCAGAACGCTGTTCACGACGCTGAAGACGGCCGTGTTGGCGCCGATCCCGAGTCCCAGCGTGAAGATCGTGATGGCCGTGAAGAACGGAGCGTGGGCCATCTTGCGCAGAGCGTGGCGGAGTCGGTACATCAGCGCTTCTCACTGCCGCGCGGCCGGGCCGCGCGGGTTCCGGGGTGTGCGGCTATGTTTCTCCTACGCAATAGCGCCGGCGTGAGTTTCAGCGGAAACGTCAGAGGGCCGCCGCGATCGGTGATCGCGACGGCCCCCGGGATACGAAACAGCTGCGGCTAGCGACCCGAGCCACCACCCTCGGCAGGGTCGTCCGCCGGGACCACGATGGCCGGGAGATCTCCCAGCATCGAGTTGAGCTGCGCCAGCGATCCGTCGATGATCGCCTGCAGCGCTGCCTTGTGGCCGGCGAGATCGCCGCTGAGTTCGTTCATCACCATGAGCTGCCCCTCCGTGGGAGCTGCCTGGGCGCCCATGACGCCGAACATGACGCTGCGGATCTCTTCGCTGGTGCGCGGATAGTCGCGATAACTCATCGCTCCCATCGGCCGGCGGACCTTGTTGTCGAGGTCGCTCAGCTCATCCACGGTCGTGCCGATCGCTTCGGTGATCTGCTCGAGGTCGTCGCGCGAAGTCTGCGTGACGTTGCCGTGCAGGTTGTCGAGCTGATCGGACAGCGTGGCGATTCGATCGACCAGGCGATTGGCCTCGCTCGTCATGTCGACCAGCTCCTGCGCCGTGGCCGCGCTGGCCTGCATCTCCTCGGCCGTCATCTGGATGCGCGGATCCCAGCGCAGCGTGAGGTCCGTGCTGCCCGACTCCTCTCCCACGGTCACGGTTGCCGTGTAGCTGCCGGGCAGCGCCGGCGCGCCGAAACGGGCGAAGCGGGCGAAGAACCCACCTCCGCCACCGCCGCTGCGAGCCGGGGTCGGGCCCTGATGCCGCATGCTCCAGAGGGCCCGGTTGAAACCCGCCTTCGCGTCGCGCACCGGGAAGGTCTGGACCGTGGTGCCGCTGGCGTCGGTGATCGCCACGTTGACCGGGCCCTGCGGGTCCTCGCCAAGCCAGAAGTTCACGTAGGCGCCCTCGGCCGGGTTCTCGCCGTAGAAGAACCGCTGCCCCTGGGAGGCATCGGAGTTCCACTGCTGCCACCAGGTGGCGGCCCGGGTCGAGAAGACGTGCAGGCCCTTGGTCATCCCGTCGTCGCCCGCGTCGAAGACCTCGGCGAACTCCTGCAGCGGCGAGATGTCGTCCAGGATGAACGCGCCGCGGCCGTGCGTGCCGATCACCAGGTCGTTGTATTCCTGCTGGATCTTGATGTCGCGGACCGATACCCGCGGCAGGTTCAGGCGCATGTCATGCCATTCGTTGCCGCCGTCGAACGAGATCTGGATCCCGCGCTCCATGCCGACGTAGAGGACGTCGGGATTACGGGGATCCTCGCGGATGACCTTCGTGTAGTCGTCCTGCGGCAGGTCGGCCGACAGATCGACGCACGTGGCGCCGTAGTCGTCGCAGCGCCAGACATGCGGCGTGAAGTCGTCCAGCCGGTGCTGATCGACATTGATGTACGCCCGCCCCGGGACGTGGTGGGAGGCATCGATCTTCGCCACCCACGCCTCGGCCGGGAAGTTCGGGATGTTGTCGTTGACCAGCATCCAGGAGTCGCCGCCGTTGCGCGTCACGTGGACGTTGCCGTCGTCCGTGCCGGCCCAGATGACGCCTGCCTCGAGCGGTGACTCGCGCACCGTGAGGATCGTGGCGTGGAACTCGGCCGCGGTGTTGTCGTTGTAGATCTCACCGCCCGAGTCGAGGAGCTTCTCCTCCTCGGCGTTCGAAAGATCAGGGCTGATGACATCCCAGGAGTGGCCGTAGTCCGTGCTCCTGAAGAGCACGTTGCCGCCCCAGTACACCGTCGCCGGGTCGTGCGGCGAGATGTGGATCGGCGCGTCCCAGTTGAAGCGGTACCTGGCCTGGTACATGCCCTGACCGGCGGATCCGATCATCCGGGGGTACGGCTCGATCGAGCGCGTGAGGCCGGTATTCGTGTCGGTGATCCGCAGGTACCCGCCCTGCGCGTTGGAGTAGACGAGATTGGCCTTGCCGGGGACGGGGACGGTGTAGAACCCGTCGCCACCGGACACCGTGTACCACTCGTCATCGCTGATGCCGCCGCCGCGGAAACCACCGTTCGTGGTCCTGCTGGGGCCACACCAGTTGCCGTTGTCCTGGAGGCCACCGCAGACATAGTACGGATCGCGGTCGTCAACGAAGATCTGGTAGTACTGCGCCAGGACGACGTTCTTCTGGACGTCCCAGTTGTCACCGCCGTCGAGGCTGATCTGCCAGCCGCCGTCGGAGCCGTTGAGGACGCGGTCACCATCCGCCGGGTCGATCCAGATCGCCTGGTGATCGCCGTGGATGCCCTGGCCNNACCCGACAGAGTCCACACGACTTCCGGGTTGCTCGGATCGGCAAAAACGTCGCTGTAGTAGAACGGGCGGAAGTTGATCGACTTGTTGTCGCTGACCATCCGCCAGCTCTTGCCGGAGTCGTCCGAGCGGAAAAGCGTCCCCTTGGTGGGCGTCTCCGTGATCACGTACACGGTGCTCGGCTCGCTCTGGGCGACCGAGATGCCGATGCGCGCCATCGGTTCGTCGACGACGTTCACCTTGGTCCACGTGTCGCCGCCGTCCTTCGTCCGGTAGACCGCCGTCTCACCGCCGCCATCGCGGAAATGCCACGGCTTGCGGCGGAACGTCCACATGCCCGCCCAGATCTCGCGCGGGTTGCTCAGGTTCATGTCCAGGTCGGAGCAGCCCGTGTCGTCGTCGATCGACAGAACGTGATCCCAGGTCGCGCCGCCGTCCCGCGTGCGGAAGATGCCGCGCTCGGGGTTGGCTCCCCACTCGTGACCCAGCGCGCAGACATAGGCGACGTCGGGGTCCTGCGGATGCACGCGGATGCGCTTGATGCGCTCCGTGTTGTCGAGGCCGACGTGGGCCCAGGTCTCGCCGCCGTCGGTCGAGCGCCAGACGCCCAGTCCGTACGAAACGGAGTTACGCGGGTCGCCCTCGCCGGAGCCGAGATAGAGGACGTTGTGGTCCGACGGGGCCATGTCGATGGCGCCCACCGAATAGGCCTCCTCGTCCTGCCACTGTCCCTGGAAGGTGTTGCCGCCGTTGGTCGTCTTCCACAGACCGCCGTCAGCTCCGCCGAACCAGAAGACCTTGTTGTTGCCGGGGATGCCGAGGATCGCAGTGACCCGGCCACCCATGTTGGTGGGGCCGATGCTGCGCCAGGACATGGTGGAGAACGCCTCGGCGAAATCACCGTTGTCCTGCGCCCCTGACGGCATGACCACGGACAGAACGAGAACGAGGGAAAGGAAAAGCGAGGCGCTTCTGCGCATCGGAACCTCCGGGGACGGTGCACGCCCGGCACAGCGCCAGGCGTGGCAACGGGATGGCGTCAGAGGGCGCGCGGCTCTAGGCCCGCGTCGGAGCATCGCGATTGTGTCGCGTTCATCGGTACGGGGCAACCCGCGCCCCGGTGCGCCGAGCGCCGGACCTGAAGGCGTGAACAAGAAATCGGCCATGGGGGTTGTAATTACGCCAGGCACTCTTGGATTGATTTGGGCCCGCTCGACAGTAGATAGTTACGGGCGCTATNNGTGGGCCTGCTCGACAGTAGATAGTTACGGGCGCTATTCCACGAAACCCCTTCCAGGCCCTCCCTATGGATGAGTACGTGCGTCGTGTGCTGCGGCGGTCCGGGCTGACCCGGCGCGAGTTCCTCACCCGCGGCAGTTCTCTGGCCGGCCTGTCTGCGCTGGGCTTGGGAGCGGACCTGGGCGAGCTGTCGGAAGCCCTGGCGGCGACGCTGGATCCGCGCATCGACCGCAACGAACTCCTGGCCTCGTTCGTTGCCGATGCGACTGGCAACGGCATGCCGACCAACGGCGACAAGAATGTCGTGCGCCGGGCCCGCGGCTCGAAACGCCGCTACGACCTGACACCGGCACCCGGATATGACTTCCGCGCCGACGTGTTCGGTCGGGGTCGTGTCGATGAAAGTGACCTGACGGCCGTCAAACGGGCTGTCGATTTCCACCGGCAAACGCCGCTCGCCGCGCGGCCGAGGCCCGTAACGGTCTGCTGGCACTACGCCTGGTATCGCCATGCCAAGAGGCGACCCATACGGCAGCACGTCTGGTTCAAAGGCGGTGGCTACAGCTCCAAGGATCCCGAGACGGAGGCGCTGTTCAACGATCTTAAGAACGAGTTCGGAATCACCGTCGATGCCGTCAGTTGGGCGGATCCCATCAGGGACAACAATCTCAACAAGAACTTCCGCCTTGGCTNNGCCACGCAGCCCTGCTCTACGAGTCGCTGATCTCGCTGCGCGCCAACAGGGCGGAGAGGATCGATTTCTCGGAGAAGAAGACACGCGACCGCCTGGTGGAGAACTTCCGGGGCATGGCGAGGACGTTCCGGGAGTTCCGCGACGACAGCGACCTGAGGATCTTCCGTATTGACGGCCGACCGGTGATCTTCATCTATGCCAGCCACATGTGGGGCCT
>JABAHO010002245.1_pt1 | contig 11866 bp, 18 predicted proteins | sample 7062071 | NCBI WGS metagenome assembly JABAHO01 (sample SAMN14534356, study PRJNA622989) | marine sediment metagenome | biome: marine biome [ENVO:00000428]; feature: marine pelagic biome [ENVO:01000023]; material: deep marine sediment [ENVO:00002113] | place: India: Gulf of Kutch | collected...
GGTTAAATTGGAGCGATAGCGACTCTATCGCCGAGCGTCAGCGAGGCTGGAGATTGATTATGAGGGAACCGAGGGATCATCGTCACTTACATTCCGAACACAGGAACATATCGGTCCTCTCATCGAAACAAATCGTACATTCGGCAATACGTTTATTTGACCATCGTCCGAAACCCATTTTTTCGCCTACCATCCCATCCGACCCTAAACCCCCATTTCCGATGGATTCCAACGGGAAGAGGGCGATTCGATCGAAGGACGAATCACATCGTTGAACTCGTATGAACGAGTTCAAAGGGAGCAAGGGATATAAACGTTTCGCTACCGGCCGTTGGAATCTGTTAACAACGAGCCAAATAAAAAACCCCTTCAAGGGGCGAGTATACGTACTAACTGACTTAACTGTTTATTCATTTTATTAACTGAACTAGCTAGCTTAGCCAACTCATTGTTCCTCTCCATGTTTATCTGTTCCATGGTAGGGATATCTTTCGATGTCATATAGATGGTAGCCATCATTGGCTACCTCCATACTTCATCCTACACCTTACTAGGTGTTCAGCGTACATCTCGAAGGTCTCATCCCACAGTTTCTTCTCACTCAGTGGCCATTTCATGTGTCTGAAATGAAGTCCAACCTCTTTGAACACCATCCCTATCTCTGGCGGTGTCATCTCTTTCTCTGACTTCTTAACCACTTGCACTTCCTTCAACTGATCGATAAGCTTAGAAGCTTCCTGCTCATCCATCTTTTGCCACTCTGTGTACTTAACCTCTAACCCTTTTTCCATACTCACTGCGTACAAACACGCTAACTGTTTCTTAGTTGCCATTTTAGCTACCTCCGGGTATCCAACCCACAATGTTGTTGGATACCCAAGGTAAGCCAAGGGTATTGAGGTAGTGATCTAGACATTAACAGGGGACACATTTATGAGGAATGAGACGGTTACAACTTGGGAGTCTCATTTCCAATAAATGTTATACCCGGCCTTCAGATGCTTCTTTCATCTTTTGTAGGAGCCTTTCTGAACAATCCTTGTATCCATTGATGTATCCTTCTAGATATTCAGGTGTAGGTTTCATTTTACTGGATGGATAGACCCTGCAACGATGTTAGCATATCCTTTATCATTTTTCATAGATAAGAATGTGCACACTTTACCTACTAGGAAATGTTCTGGATCTATTCCTTTCCCAATTTCTAATGTTCCACCAAAGTCAACTAAGAGTTTACCTAGTTTACTAGTTGGTGATACAAATGCTGGGAACGATGCTTTGATTACAATTTTATCATTAGTTTCAATGATTAAGTCACAGTAACTGTATTCTTTGTAATCACGGTACTCTACAGCAGTTATGGTACCTTGGTGTTGGCCGTTCGGCAAATCTTTACTTGATCTCTTTGGTTCTTGTACGATTAATTCCATCATGTACTCCTCCGTTAGTTTTTTTTGTTTATTATCTCGGTAATGAGTGTAAAATGACATTATATTATTATTACTACTTACTTGACAATACCTTTATGGCTTGTTTAATTGGTGCAATTTCTGTCAGTTTGTAGAACTTTTTATTCTTAACCGGGCTGTTTACGACATCTATGAAATTTTTTTCTTTTAATCTAGATAGAATATTTAGTAAGTATGGATAATCTATCTGAAGTTTCTTAGACATGTGACCAGCATATCGGTTAGGCTTGTCACTCTGAGACAGGAACACTAGTATCCTGGCTTCACTCTTTCGCAGTTTAGTTGGTTTGATCATACCTAATGGCATGAAATGTTTATTGTGTGCGTAAGACATAACTATTATTATAACTACAATTGTATATTAACCTTTCCCATATAAAATATAACAGAATACTATAATGTATATACCCAATATACCTAAACTTTATATATTAAAGACAACTAATCAAGGTTATAGATTAAAGGCTATTATTTTTTAATAAATATATTTAATTAATATATTAAAGGGGAACTTGGTGAACTAGTAATAATAATATCAAGCTGTTCTTTCCCAGAAGTATACAACGTAGTAGGGTTGGACAATGCTGTGGTCCTCATAGTTACCTGAGCCACCTGATTCTCTGAAATCATTAGGAGTACCAACAACGTGTGAAGCTGTTTTACTACCACCTGTCTCTTTAACAGTATCGAAGTCAGTGTCACCGCTGTCTATACCCACTAGAACACGTCCTGCTGCGATTTGTGACCATGTACCATACCCAAGCAGGGTGTTAGGATTAGTTGCCACCACGGACGTAAATACGGCTCCTACAGGGAATGCCTGTGAACCACCAGGAGGAGTAGACCAGCTAAGGTTCCCTGATCCATCATTAGTTAGTACTTGGTCAGCTGAACCTTGAGCACTAGGCCATGTTAAAGTATGGGATGTTACAGTTGCAGGGACACTATGAGTAATAGTGCCTGAAGTATCTCCAGACATAAGGAGGTCTGTACCATCTTCAAGCTCAATCGCACCACTTGCAATACGTAGAGTATCATTGTTACCACAGGTGAATGTCATCTCATTAGTAGTGGATCTATATAAACCAGTGTCAGTATCAGTAGCAAATGAGTAAGCTGGAGCACTAGCTGATCCGAAGACACCAAGATGTTCACCAGTGTCAGTAATAAGAGCACCACTATTTTGAATAATTTTTCCAGTAGTTCCATCGAATCTACATACTGCGTTGTCAGCTGAGACAGCTGGACCAGTAACATCACCGCCACCACCACCAGCTGCCCATGATAAGTTGCCTGAACCGTCGTTCTGTAGGAATGTAGATGCTGCACCCTGAGCTGATGGCCAGGTTAAAGTGTGACTGGTGATAGTTGCAGGGACTGCGTGAGTTATGGCACCACTCGTGGAGCCATTCATAAGGAAGTTTGCACCAGCTATAGTTTCAATAGCTGAAGAGTTAATCTCGAAGATGTTAGTGTCAGCAGCAGAGAACCTGATGTCGTTAGAGCCTGAACGGTACATTCCTGTGTCAGTGTCAGCTGAGAATGAGTAAGCAGGTGTGGTTCTTGAACCGTCAGCTGCTTGTATCTCACCGCCATCAGTGAGTAGAGCTGAAGAGTTCTGTATAACTTTACCAGTGGTACCATCAAATCTCGTGATAGCATTATCTGTGGAACTGCCAGGACCTGTGACATCACCTCCTGCAGCTATAGTCACCCAGCTCAAGTTCCCACTACCATCATTTTGAAGGTAAGTGGAGGCACCACCTTGAGCGTTAGGCCAAGTGATTGTGTAGTCAGTTATTGTAGCTGGAACTGAATGGGTGATTGTACCTGATGTGGAGCCAGTGTAGTGCATGTCACCATCAAACCTTGATATACCTGCATCTATCCACAGAGCATAGGCATTTGTAATGGTGGCATTAGTACTTGCCTGAGGTGAGTTCTCAACATAGAATGTAGCAGCGTTAGTTATAGTCGAAGCTCCAACAAATTCAATCACTGGTCTCGTAATCTTGAAACATCTTTGGTTAGTTATGTTACCAGTGTCCCATTGCATTGGAGTAGAGAAAGAGCAATCAAAGTATTCTTGCTCAGACCCAGCATTGATAGAGGTATTGTTAGGGGTTGTGAATGTGAATGGTACAACTATCCCGCCAGTGGCATCAAGTGGGAACCAGCTGTAGTTTCCATTGGTCCCTACTAAACAAACTCTCTCACCATTTATAATGAATGATAGTGTGTTATTCAAGGTGCTCGTGAAGCCAGTGTTATCATCTCCATTGAATGAGAAAGCAGGGTCAGTAAACCCTGTCTGGTCCGCAAGTACTTGACCTGAATCATTTAGAATCACTGTGGAGTTCTGGATTACTTTCCCAGTAGTTCCATCAAAGCGAGCAGCAGCGTTATCGGTGGAGGAAGCTGGGCCTGTTACGTCACCACTACCACCCCCTATATTATCATCAACATACTTCTTGTTAACTATATCTTCATCGTTCACAGGTGTCTGTGTTACCTTGCCTTTACTGTGGTCCCCACTGTGGTTAGGTAGGAACATCTCACTAGCTATAGGCTGCTGTATCTGGACACCCCTCTTTGCTGATTGTCTTCTTCCTCTAATACTACCTAGTACACGCGTAGTTTTATCTCGCTTTGCCATTATTCAGTGCCTATACGGTCACAGTCTCGGACATGTGACTCAATCTCAGGGACCAAGTTAATCTGGCGTCCCTCAGTTTTAGTAGTTCCCGCTGTCAACCCTGAGGTGACAGGATACCTTCGAGCAATAATCCTTGTACCGGCTCCGCCGGGTCCTTCGCTTACCATACATAAAGAAAAGAAAAGAAATAGATAAATGTTTCTACTTTTTTGACGAAGTAGTTTTAACGGTTGAAGTAACTGGTTTCGGTGCTGCCTTAGGGTGCCCTTTCATTAAATCATCTAGCCAGTCTTTCCGACCTATCTTAGTGAAATGAGCAGCTAGGCGTTCTCTCGTAGCCTTAGTCATTCTATGTCACCGTGTCAGTTATCAAATGCACAGATTTAGGGTCTGTGAGAAGAGCTTCTCCTTCTTCCCACACTCTAATCTTACGACCAATTCCTGGATCACTGATCACTACAGAGGTCATTGGCATGAATGACTTATATGTGCATGATCGCTTTGGTACGAAAACTAGAGCGTAGTCAGTGGTAGCGTTTGAACTAACCACAACACTCAAACCGAGGATTTCCATCACTACGCCATCGCGTACACGTTCAGAAGAGAACTGGGGGATCGATGAGCCCTTAACGTCAATCAGGTAATTGACTAGGTTCTGGTGCTCGGTTGGGTTGATGTATAGTACACCACCTTCAGGGTTGTAAGAATTGTTTCGAATGTTCTTCTTAGCTACCAGGAGATCTAGGATTGGGTTCCCGTTGGTTGTATCATCCCACCCTGTACCAGTTGCTGCCGCAGTGTTAATGTTGGTAGGTGACAAATCTTCCGTGATGACGTTGTAGATTCGTGTGTCAACCTGATTTAATACTGCACGTACCAAGTCTCGCACATTGGTTGCAAGGATGTCTACATCACTATCTTTGATATCTTCCTCTGATAAGAGAGGTGACTCAACAAAGTACTTACGCACATAGGACGTTTGCCTGGTCCATGTTTGCTCAGCTACATAAGGGAGTGCCTTAGAAGCTGTGTTAGCAATGTGTGAAGATGTAATCCCAGTCGTGTCTGCAGTGTCTACATACCCTGCTGTCTTCTGGTACCATCGTATCTCTCGAGCTTTGGTCTTAGAGACTTGTACAAATCTCTTCAATATAATCATTTCGTCAGCGAAACCTTTCGCGAGCTTATCAATATCTAAGCCGCGAATGTCTGCTTGTGAGCTGCCGTCTGCCATTATGCTAAGTTCATTACGGTAGGTCTAAGCTCTACTAGTAATGTCTCCGTATCTGCTGCTGTCTCAAGTGCAATGCCAAGAACGTTTTCGTCGTTGACACCCGCTACCACAACTTCGTTGGCTGCACCTGTAGACGCGTTTGTGTTTACTGCGTCACCCACAGTTATCGCTCCACCGGCGGTCATCTTGAACACGCCTTCCCGGTATACGCCGAGAGTTGTTCGACCGTCGCTTGCGATCTTTTCTTCTGCAGCGATGCCAGCAATAACATCATTATCACCGTCACTTGGAGCCGCAGTCATTGGGTCCGTCAGTTTAAGGACTGTTCCTTTCTCAATTCCTGTGCCGTCTGCGACAGTCATCGGGATAGGTCGTCCCGTTTCAATCATTAAGTTTGCTTCGAGTGCCATATCTTTCTAGAGCCTCCTGCTTTATTTAAATTTTTCTAATTTCCTCTTGGCGAGTTTAACGATTTCTTTGTTAATTTCCTCCTCCATGAGGCAGTTTCCTATAGCTTCTCTTGCCGTCTCGAGGACTTTTGTCCATCGTGCTTCTTCCTTAGTTCCAATCTTGACACCTAGATCCTCAGTCATTCTATCTCACCTGCCATGACTTTCTCCGCATATTCACGTGGACTGATAGTTTTCTCGCTTGTACCTGCTTGAGATTTGCCACTTAGCATCTCTTGCACTTTGAGCTCTTCTGCCCTGTCAAGCTGCTCTTGCATCTTAGCTCTCTCTTCAGCTAATTTCGCCCTCTCTTTTTCCAAGCTTGCAATAGCTTCACGAGCCTCAGCAAGCGTAGGATTAACAGGTCCAGGAGTTTTCTCCCCAGTTCCCTCATTATTACTCTCTTGTTGTTCCTCTGCCATATTGGTTTCACCTCTACTTTTTTGTTTTTAGCCATATTGCTAATTTGTTTATTGCTTCTGTGTTTTTGTCAATCGCTGATCTTATACTCCCAGCTAAAGTTTTGTTGTTGTGCATGAGGTATGCGATAAACGCTACCGCCATTCCTGCCTCTGTAAGAGCCGACTGGAAGATTGTTTCAATTACCATCACTCAGACCATACAAACCAACCAGGTCGGTTAGGATCAGGTTCCCATCCAGGGTGCCTAGGGTTAGGGCGTACACCTCCTCCATCTTTAGGGATCCACTTAGGTTCTCCACTACCTGGATCCTGGAACTCCACGTTGTCTAGTAAAGATCTTTGTGCCCTCTCTTCAGCACGTGTCACCTTACTCATCTGCTCCATTGCTTCTTTCTCAGCAGCTTCAGCTATGTCCAGGAAAGATTTAACCCTAGCACCTGATGCTTGACCAAACCCAGTAATTGGTATCTTTGCATTAATGTCAGCTGCTTGCCTACCAGCCTCAGCTAACTCCAGGACTGCCCCGTAATCTTGCCTAGCTAATGCAGAATTTACTCCTATCCCATAAGTGGTTAAAGCGTCGTTTTTAGTGTCGGGCCCCCAAAAGAATGAGGTGAACCCAGCAGTACCAAGTAATCCTAGTGTGTATTTGTTAGTTAATCCTCTCCCTAACTTAGCTAATAATGATGCTGATTTACGTGCATTGTAGGTATTAATTAGAACTTTATTCCTCCCTATTTTGATAGTCTCTCTTACAGTTGAAGATGTCAGTGTTCCCAGCGGAGCTTTGCCTGCTGCTGCTTGAACCACCTTAGGAGCAATTAAACCTTGGCTTTGTACAAACCCCCTACCTAGCTGGACAGACCTTAGTAACCCTGCTGCACCAATGAATGTACTTGCAGTTAATGCTGCCTTCCCAACATTCTTTACGTCAGGGTCTGAAAGTAATGAAGGGTTCTTGAAGAAGTTCTCTGCTAATCCTGCAGCGGGATTCAAGAAACCCCAGAACCCCGGCTGGGCAAATTTATCAATACCTCTTATGATAGATTTTCCGAAATCCCCTATCTTTTGTAAGAAAGTCCGGTCCTGTTGTAGTGTATCTTCTTGAGTTTGTAACCCAGGAGGTGGAGGTACAAACACTTGTTGCCCATCTTCTCTCGTGAAATTAGGTTGCTGCTGTTGCTGGGCATTCCTCTTCCTTATTTCATCCTGTTGCATGGATACCGCGTCATCAAACGCGGCATCTCTACGTGCCCTATATTCAGACAAACTCTCCCCTGGTACCCTCTCAGGTAATTGGACCTGGTTAATTATCTCCCCAGTTACCGCGTCACGTTCAATCAACGTGTTACCCATCTGTTCAATGTGAGGAGCTAACCTACTCCCACCCTGCTGTGGTGCAGCTTCAACCCTAGTCGCTCCGCCTTCCACGCCACGGTCTCTTTGTACAGGCTGACTCGAACGAGAAGACCCGCCATCATCCCTACTATCTCTGCCAGCTGCACGGTTTTTTTCCTGCCTTCGTATGTCATCATGCCTCTCTTGGTCATGTATTACTGTTGTTGTTTCTCTTTTTCCTCCTTTTTTAGTTGTTGTCCTGGAAGTTGAAATCGGTGACTGATGTCCGAACATGTGTGGCATTATTGACCACCCCCTATCCCTACGTTCTGTACATTTGTGTCCTCAGGAGTTACTGCTTGCTGACTTTCTTCTTTATCCCTACTTGACAATAACTCGTTCTGTAAGGTAGCTGGGAACTCAAGGAATATCTCGACATTCAACTGAGCTAGAACTTGCTCCTCAATATACAACTGCTCCTCCTCGATAGTCTGCTCGAAAGCTAGGTACGCTATCTTAGCACTTGCTTCAGTCACCTCAACACTACCACCCACTATGATTTGAGGTACACCCGTTGCCTGAAAGAAGTACTGGTTAAGCTGGTTAATCCATGGTAGAGGATTCAAGGTAGCATTGGGAGCTATAGCTGAAGCTTCAACTTCCACGTTACCCTTCGGGACGTATATGTTCTCACCCTGAGCGTGAGCTTTGTCAAACTTACGTTTGAACTCAGCTATCTCTGCTGGATCGTCAGTATCTAGGTGAACTATCTTCACTGGGACTATGTTCCTGTGCAACAGTTTCCTGAAATCAGACATTGCCTCGTTACGCATTAAAATGATTTCTTCCACAGCGTCAATCATACTTACACCATGGATCTCGTCAGCTACACGGTTACGGCTTAAATGGAACATTTGTTCTGGAGTAAACTTCTTTGTTGCTTTCCCATTAAGTTTCTCGAACTGTTCATACCTGATTATGATCCCTTTAGCATTCGCCACTATACGGATTGACCCGGGATCAAGAGGTTTCAAGTTAACAAGGTACCCTTCATCATCCCTGATAATCTCTGCGAATGCGTCGCCACCAACATGGTACGTTCTGACCATGTTCTCTAGAATCGTGTTGAATGTATCTTTACCCCAGCCCTTAATCATGCTTAAGGCAATCTCAGTTATTTCATTACTTGTGAATCCTTTCCCGATAGTCCAAGTAGCCTTCGCATCTATAGCGGCAGTTAGTTCAGGGATTTTCTTATAGTACCCTAACTGCTGGGTCCATTTGTCGTTAGTATATTCAGTCTCTTTAGCTTCTTCCGGACCATCAGTTCTTTCAGTAGCTACACTGTAATCAGTAATAGTACCTTGGAAGTTCCCAAAGTCACTGCTTGCTATATCTCTCTCAGCCATATTATTCCTCGTATCCTGTCAATGTTATGTAAATATCTGTACTTGTACCTCCTCCGTCAAAATAGACAGAGGTTGTGAATGTAAGGGGTACCTGGAACTGTATAGTCTGGTTATGACCTGCCAGCAATGTTCCTGTTGTGATCCCTACCTTGAACGGTCCAGACGCTCCGTCCTCAATCTCAAGGGAAGCGCTATTCCCGTCCTCTCGTAATGACCATGTAAGTGTTTGAATCTTTAAAGTTTTCCCGGATGTAACTGTATAAATTGCAGTACCTAAACTACTACTGAGTGTTGCAGATGTCGACACATTAATGATAGCGCTACCTTCAGTACTGTAAGGTACCCGAAGATCTTCATCAGCGCCTTTGAGCAAACCAAAGTTAAGATTAGTTGTCATCCTAGCAATGCACCCCCAACAAAAGCAGCATTGGTAGCTCTTCCCAGATCTTCCTCAACGTGCCGACCAAAGTAAAGCGACATACCACTACTTGCACTTTCTATGCCAATATCAACGCCAGATAGTTCTACCCTTGCAAGTAGCCTTCCAAACTTACCCACGCGGTTGAACCTATCAATACGTAGAGCAACTTCTTTCCCTAAGATCCTTGATTCTAGCCAAGATGCTGATTCCCTCCCTCCTGTTTCACCAAGTTCAGGAGCAGCAATGTTAGACATACGGACAGGGAATAAGAAATCTCTCGCATACCATTCAACCTCGAAAGTATCCCCATCAATGATTCTTGTTACTTTACACGTGATGTCCTCATAGATCTGTTTGTGAGGAGAGTCCCAGTAATAGAACGTCATCTGGTTATTAGTCAGTTCAGGGAACTTCTTGAAATCATGCGTCATTAATGAACCTCTGAGCTTCTTTGTCTCTCAGTACAGCAAGTCCACGTAATGCAGCATCCCTTAGAATGTTCACCATATCCTGTGCTTCCCCACGGCTTGTGAACCCACTCATATCGAATTGGATTACATAAATAGCAGCCAAATTGGAAGCAACTTCCTTCAGTAAGCAACGTGTGTCATCGTTAAGCGTAGCATACGCGTCGCTGAAATTAAACCGGCAGTAACTGTTAATGAAAGCTTCCACCTGGCACATGAAATCGTTGATATACGCTTCAGTATTGGAAGTACCGTTAGCGTTCGCGCCAGCTTTCCTGCTGACTTCTCCTGTCGTTGCAAATATTCCTGTATCTACCATGGTATACGCTCCCAGCAGGGAGGAAAGAGGATGTGAGAACCCCCCCACTGGCGAGGTGTCACTAATGGACAACCATCATTAAGCTATCCAAATATTTAAAGCTTTGCTCTTAGCTAACCAAGCAGCACGTATCAAACCTTCAGCAACATGAGTGTTACTTCCAAAGTAACGAGTCTTACCATTCGTTATCTCAAACTGGACACTTTTCAAGGATGCGTATACATCGTCGTCTTTCAGGAGTTTAAGATGACCGTGCTCAAGCATCGCTAACATGTTATTGTACATGTCCTCTTTCAGTAACCTCCTCTTCTTCTCGCCGTCTTTGTCAAGGTCTCTACTGGCGTTGTTGAGCGCTCGGACTTTTCTTTTTGTGGATACATCTCTGAGTAAGTAGTCAAAATCACCTGAGCCCAACCCACCATCATCAATACCAATTCGTTTAAATCGGTAGTGTCTTTCAAGGTTAACTGTGACTCTGACACGTTCAGGAGTTCTGATACGTCTTTTTGTAATGTTCTGAACGTGTCGAACACTTTTTCTATTTGTTCCATCTAACACCTCCCAGGTTGAGAGATCGCCTCCCATACCCGCTATATCCTGGCCCAGGAAGTAATCCCTCCCCGGGCGTATTGTCTCCGGTCTCTCCAGTACGCATACCTCTCTTAATAACTTATCGGGAAAGACCTGTTTCAAGTCATCCAAGGGTTGCCCCATGTACTCCTGGGCAAATGCCAACGCAGACATGCTCAATCGCTTGGATTCGATGTGAGCAATCGCTTTCTCCTTCTGGATCTGGGTCCATGTATCTGATACCTCACGGTTTTTCACTACATCAAGACTGTTCTGTCTGAACCTCGTGAATGAGGGATAAGCATTGTTCTTGTTAATCATAATGTCGTAGAACTTACCCTGAGTCCCGAAAGGGGTAGAGATCATAATAGTGTCACCACCAGTCGTCATCATCATAGGCTCGACAGCTACCCAAACATCTTCAGGGACCTGAGCAGCTTCGTCAACATACAAACGGTCAACAGTAAGGCCCCGGATACCTAGACCTGAGAGACCAGTAGGTAAACAGTAAATAGTTGTGCCATTATGCAAATTAATACGGCTTTTAGTAGGTCTGTGCTTACCACGCTTAATCAAACGACTGTTCTTAGCAAGGAGTTCACCCAAAGTCTTGTCAAAGAGAAGGTAAGACTGACGCTCAGTAGGAGCAATCATCAATATAGTCTTGCCCTTGTTAGCCATAGCATAACTAGCAGCATCAATAGCACAAACTACACTCTTGCCAATCTGACGACCACTACACAAATGCTTGTCGCCTTCAGTAGCAAGGAACTCCTCCTGCCAAGGGTCTAGCCGAATGTCCATAAGTAACGAAACCTCATAATCAGTAACACCGTCAGTACGAAAGATAATAAATAAAAAAATATTATTTTATTTTTCATTGTAATTTTAAAATTTTTGTCTGTGGGATCCTACATCCTATCTATCTCATCTATCTCATTCTCGCTAATCTAAATCGTGTATCTAGGCGCCGAAGGCGCCCGACCAACGGGAGGGCGCCGAGCGAGCGAAGCGAGCGGTTAAATTGGAGCGATAGCGACTCTATCGCCGAGCGTCAGCGAGGCTGGAGATTGATTATGAGGGAACCGAGGGATCATCATCACTTACATTCC
>JABAHO010011355.1_pt1 | contig 11830 bp, 12 predicted proteins | sample 7062071 | NCBI WGS metagenome assembly JABAHO01 (sample SAMN14534356, study PRJNA622989) | marine sediment metagenome | biome: marine biome [ENVO:00000428]; feature: marine pelagic biome [ENVO:01000023]; material: deep marine sediment [ENVO:00002113] | place: India: Gulf of Kutch | collected...
GTTCAACGAGTGACTCAGTTGCGGTGAACTCGATGTCATTTGCACTGGCGCGCGCCCAGCGCTCGATTGCGAGCCACAACGCCAACCAACCCGCCACGAAGGCCGCCCACAGGATCATACGGGCGGTGTCTGGTAAGAACGCACTCACCGCCATGGCGACCACCGAAACGGCCATGCCCGACAGATACCGGCCGGTGAGGGACATGTACTCCGGGCTGTCTTGTCGGCGGACCGAGTACCACATGTAACTCAAAACGACCAAGAAGAGAGTGAACACGATGGCGAACCCGGTGCCACCGTCATCGGCCGCGTCTGCCGTGAATACCGCCAGCAAGGCCAGAAGCAGCATCTGGATGAATACGTAGGTCCGGGTGCGACCGTCCTCGTGGCCGTGCAGGTCGTAATAGGTGGTGCCGTTCAGCCACGCCAGCCAGATGAGGCCGAACACCACTGTGAACTCCCCGACCTCTCGCCAGGCAATGTTCTCGGCCAAGGTGTGAGCGGCGCGAGCCACAACTACCACGTAGACGAGGTCGTAGAACAGCTCGAGGAAGCTGACGGTGCGGTCCTCGATTATCTCGCCGTGGGCCCGGGGTGGACGCCAGAAACGCTTTCGGAATTCAGCCAACATGAGTCGGCAGCTTAGAACTCGCCCGCTGACAAGTAACCGGGCGCTCCTGTTGCTGACTCGACTAATGGCCGTCTGGGCGACGAAGCTGCGAGTCTCGGCCCGACTGGGCTGGTGCGCGAGTGTTGTCGGCGGAAGCAGGCGGCTGCTCGGCCCCAGCGCCAATCGGTCTAACGTTTGAGCCGACTAGCGACAGCAAATTCATGGATAACGAACAACTAGCGGTGAATGCCATCAAGGCGCTGGCAATGGACGCGGTGCAGACCGCCAACTCTGGGCATCCGGGGATGCCGATGGGCATGGCCGACATAGCCACGGTGCTCTGGTCTGAGTTCCTGATCACCGACCCTACCGACCCGACCTGGCCCGACCGCGACCGATTCGTCGTGTCGAACGGGCACGGGTCGATGCTTCTGTATTCGCTACTGCATCTGAGTGGTTACCCACTCGACCTCGATGCTCTGATCAACTTTCGCCAGTTCGGCTATCCAACCGCGGGCCATCCCGAGCGAGAGCCCGAGCTCGGCATCGAAACCACCACGGGGCCTCTCGGCCAGGGTTTCGGTACGGGGGTCGGATTGGCGATCGCCGAGGAGCATTTGCGGGGCGTCTTTGGCGATGGACTGATGAATCATCGGACATTCGGGCTGGTTTCTGACGGGGATCTCATGGAAGGGATCTCATCTGAGAGCGCGTCCTTGGCCGGCCATCTCGGTCTCGGGCGACTCGTTTACATCTATGACGACAACGAAATCAGCATCGAGGGAAGCACCGACCTCACCTTCACCGAGGATGTTCCTGCCCGATTCGAAGCGTTCGGCTGGCATGTGCTGGAGATCGATGGTCACGACCGGCGAGCGGTTTCTGAAGCTCTCGGCTCGGCGTTGGACGCCAACGAGCGCCCTTCGTTGATTGTGGCCCACACTCACATTGCTCACGGGGCCCCGAATCTGGTGGACAGTCACAAGGCCCATGGCAGCCCGCTGGGCGAAGAAGAGGTCACGCTGACGAAAGAAGCAATGGGCTGGCCGACGGATGAGCCGTTCTACGTTCCATCCGGGGCTTACGAGGTGTTTGGCCCCCTTCGAGCCAGGGGCGCCGAAGCTCGTCGGACCTGGGAGGAGCGCCGCCAGGAGTTCTTCGACTCCGATCCCGGTGCCGAAGCCCAATGGAAGGCATATTGGGAGGCCGGTGTTGTCAAGGCCAACCCGCTCGACTATCAAACCGGCGAGTCGGTCGCCACCCGCAAAGCATCACAAGCCGTAATCAACGACATCGCTCCCCGGTTCCCGGCGTTGCTGGGAGGTTCGGCCGACCTGGCACCGTCGACCAACACCGTGATCGACTCCTCCGGCGACTTCGGGACGGCCGACCGTTCCGGCCGCAACTTCCACTTTGGGATTCGGGAGCACGCCATGGGGGCCATTGTCAATGGAATGGCCATTCACGGCGGGCTCCGTCCCTATGGGGCCACCTTCCTGGTGTTCAACGACTACATGCGGCCGGCTGTTCGCCTGTCGGCCTTGATGCACGCTCCGAGCATCTGGGTGTACACCCACGACTCGGTCTTTCTGGGTGAAGACGGTCCCACCCATCAGCCGATCGAGCACCTGGCTTCGCTGCGCGCCATGCCCAACATGTGGGTGGTGCGCCCGGCGGACGCCGGCGAGACCGCCGAAGCCTGGGAGATGGCCGTGAACCGGGAGGCGGGACCGACTTGCATCATTCTGACCCGGCAGGGCGTTCCGGTGCTCGATCGGACCGGCAAGGAAGGGCTGGCGCATCGGGGCGGCTATGTGCTCCGTGAGGGAACGGATGCCGTGCTGGTTGCCACCGGATCGGAGGTCTGGGTGGCTCTCGCGGCCGCGGGGTTGCTGGACGATCGGGGTGTCTCGTTGCGGGTGGTCAGCCTGCCGTGTTGGGAGGCCTTTCTCGACCAAGACGATGACTATCGGATAAGCGTTTTGGGCTCGGAGCTGCCGGTCGCGTCACTCGAAGCGGGTGCCACCTTCGGTTGGCACCGCATAACCGGCGATGGCGGCTTGAATATGGGGATCGATCATTTTGGGGCATCCGCCCCCTGGCAAAGACTCGCAGAAGAGTACGGCCTTACGCCGGAGGCGGTGGCGAGCCGTATCAGTGACTGGTTGGCGACTTGAGGCGCCTCGGCCCCGTTCTGGTGCTGAGTTTGGTGATTGCCGCCTGCGGGGGAGGAACCAGCTTGGCAGAAGCTGGTGATTCGGTTCAGGTCCACTACGTAGGCACGCTCGACGACGGGACGCAGTTCGATTCGTCACGCGATCGAGGCCAAACCCTCGATTTCGTGATTGGGGAGCCCGGACTCATTGCCGGCTTCGATCAAGGTGTGCGCGGCATGGCCGAGGGGGACGTCAAGACCGTGCGCATCGAGCCCGCCGACGCTTACGGCGAAGTGGTCCCCGAGCTGATTCAGACCGTGGCCTTGGCTGACCTCCCGGAAGGCATCGAGATCGAAGTCGGCATGCAGCTACCGCTGGGCTCAGGTCAGACCGCGATCGTGGTCGACAAAACAGAGGACACGTTCACTGTCGACGCCAATCATCCGTTAGCCGGCCAAGCGCTGACTTTTGAGCTCGAGATGGTGGCCATAAACCCCTAGCGTCAGCCGAGCGAGTCGAGCAGCGCCCCGGCCAGAATGTCAAAGCCGATCGGCAAGGGATGGATGTCCGGCTGGACGTCCAGCATGTGCGTGGTCGATCCCGCCGTGCGCAGCATCGGTGTGAAGGCGTCGGCCACCAAGATCTCGTTCTCGATGGCTAGGGCAACTGCGATCTGGTTGAAGGCATCCAGCGTGGAATCGGTCGACGCCTCGAGCTCTGTCCCCAGCCCGAGGCTGAACGGGTTATAGGCGGTCATGAAGATCACTGTGGCGTTGGGGGCGGCGGCGGTGAGCTCATCGAATATGAGAGCCATGTCGTCGGCGTAGCCGTCGAACGCGCTGGTTAGTCGGCTTTGGCATCCCGGATCGCTCAGCGTTTCGCTGCAAGCGTCTGAGCCGAGGTGGCCGAGCAGATTGTTAGCCCCGATATCGATGCTGACGTAGGCCACGTCGTTGTCGTCCATGAACGCGAGGGCGTCGTCTAGCTGGCCGGCCCGGATCAAAGTTCCGGTGGTCTCTCCTGAGATTCCGAAGTTGCGCAACCCGTAGGTCGAGCCGTCCCGCCCCTCGACGGCTCGATGGAAGCGAGACACGTAGCCGTCCCGAGCCTGGGCGACCCCGACATTGGCGGCGAGCGAATCGCCCAAAGCCACGTAAAACGGGCTGCTTCCATCGGAGGTTGAGTTGACTCTGCCTGCGCCTAATCGCTCCGGTGGCGGATCGAGGGCGTTCACCGCGGAGGCGGCCGCATCTTGCAAGCCAGTCAGTAGGGACTGCGAGGTAAGCAAGTCGGTCCCCAGCTGCGTTCCCACGATGACTAGGTGGTGATCTTCGAGTGTGACTGCTTGAACGTCGGCTTCAGCTTCCGCGAGCGTCGTGTTGAAGTCGGCGATCCTCTCCAGAAGGTCCTCGAGGGCATTCTCGGCCAAACCGGGCATCTCGAAGGCACCCACCGAGATGTCATCCAGATCAACTTGTACGGCGCCCATCTCCAGCTTGACGCTGACCGCACCGCTGGCTCCGACGCCGCCACTCTTGAACTCGGCGTCGAACAGCAAACGGCCTTGCTCCCCGTCCGACCCGTCGACGACGACGAGGCTTACTGTCTGTAGCGGGTTGTCCTCCTCTCCCTGTAGCCCGTTGAGAACGTAGGCGGTCATCTCTTTCTCGTCGAGCTCGAGCCGGAACGCCACCGAGTCCTTGATCTCGTCAACCTTGGCCTCTGCCGATGCCAGCGCTATTGGATCGGGCTGGTCAACTGGACCGTCGGTGTCGGTTAGGGCCTGCACGAGCTGGAGGATCCCGAAGCCCACGAATGCGGCACTACCTACCAAGACGACCAATAACCCTGTGAAGATGCCGCGCAACACGCTCCGCGAGGCGAAGAGGCCGTAGATGGAGACCCCGAGCACCATGAGAAAGACCAGGATCGCGAGTAGCTCCCCGAATTTGAAGAGAACCGCGGCGCCGGCAAAGACGGCCGCCAGTACGCCGAATATCAAGACCGCAGCCTTCATGAGAGGCCTCCCCCTATTGATCCCGTCAGGGTATCCGCCCTAGGCCGCGACTTGGCAGCAATCAGTTCTTGAGGGCCCGCTTGGTTTGGAAGATCCGGTAGGCGAAGAGAACTCGCAGCGCCGGGGGAGCGAAGGCAAGACGGCTCATCCAGCCACGCCACCCTGGCTTGTAGGTGTAGGCAATGTCATCGTCGATCCGGGTTCGTTGGTTACTGAGGCTGGCGAAGGAATGGATGTGTTCCCAAGTTTGCAGGGGTCCCCGCTCTTGGCGATCGAGAAAGCCTTGATCGTGAGCTTCCAGACGAGCCTTCCAGCGGACCGGAAAGGGTCCAAACCAAACAGTGAACTCGGCTTGGCCGGAGGCGTCGTCCCAGTGATTACGGTGAATCTGAAGCGGCAACGGGGTGAGCTTGCGCAATGCCCGGGGATCGCGATGGAATTCCATGACCCGCTCGAGGCTGGCTTCGACCTCGGCCGAGTGGTGAAAGCTAGGCATCAGCTCTCCAGCAATGCGGCGGTTTCAGGGCGATGGGCCTGGTAGATACGTCGCCACTGGTCGATGGGGGCTAGTGGGATAAGTTCGCCCTCGACGAGTGCATATAGCCCGGATTCCTCGAACGGCATCCGTGTGACGACGCCATCGATCCGGATTGCCAGACCACCAATGGCCTCGATCGGCGTATCACCCAGGCGCCAGCGAGCCCGCCAGGCGCTGTTCCACGGCTCCGGTCCGCCCGCGAAGAACTCGGGTTGCCAGCTGCCACAGGCGCGGTCAAATCGCTCTCGTTCCTCGGCCGGAAGAACCAGATCAATATCGCTCACCGGGACATCGTGCCCGCTGAGACGAATGAGGCAAGAACCTCCGAGCTGATAGCGGACCTGCGCTCGATTCAGCCGCCCGGCGACCCGGCCGAGCGCAGCCGAAAACTCCGGTGCGAGGTCCATGGAGACACCTTATCGGGCATTCGTATACTGCCCGGCGAGTTTCCGTAAAGAACTGTCGAGCTCGCCAAAGGCGAGCCAGCGACCCGAGGTACTCCAATCGAGCTCAGTCCATCACTGATAATGACCACCTGGGCCGCCGGTCTCGCCGTGGTCGCCGCTGCGGTGACTCGGTGGCGAGTAGTTGGACCGGGTTTCACGTGGTTGACCGGGTCGGTGGTCCTTTTGCTGGGAACCCTTGGTTGGTGGTCGGGTGGGGGCTGGGCCGCCGCAGTGGCAACAGTCGCCGCACTGCTCGGGGTGGTGCTAGCCCCTCGCCCCTTGATCGCCGCGCTGCTTCTCCTCGTGGCCGGCGTCTTCTTCGGCCTGGCTTCCATCGCCGACGGAGAGTTGGTCACCACATTCTCAGGCGCCCTGCTACTCGGCGCGATTAGTGGGGAGATGCTGCTCGGCCACTGGTATCTGATCGACCCGCAGCTACCCCGCTGGGCGCTGCAGCGGCTCGACCAGGCGGCCATCGTGGGGGTCGTGCTCGACGGTGCGGCGCTACTGCTTGCGGCAGGTACCGAGTGGGAGGATGCAGCGGTCGGCTGGGCCTTCGTTGCCTTGGCCGTGCTATCGCTTTTGTTGATGGTGGCAGTCTGGTTTTCTCTCAAGGAGCCGTCGTATCCCGGTGTGATGGCTGCCACCGGTCTGTCGTATCTGGCGGTGCTGACGGCGGTCGGGGCGGCTGTCGCCGGGCGAGCATTGGTGGATGAGGGCTCCAGTCTTTTGGCGAGCGGTATCACGCTGACCAGTACACTCCTGGCGCCGTGAAGATCTATACGAAGACGGGTGATGAAGGCCAGACCGGACTTCTCTATGGCGGCCGGGTCTGGAAAGACGATCCCGGCCCCCAGGCATATGGCGCAGTCGACGAGGCAGTCGCGACTCTTGCGGTGGCCCGGGCGCTGGCAGGGGGAGTTTTGGCGGAACGGTTGCTCGCTTTACAACGCGATCTTTTTGTCGTGGGAGCCGAACTTGCCACGGCGCCCGAGCAGCGCTCGAAACTACAGCCCGGCGTCAGCCTCACAACCGCTGAAATGGTGACGAGGCTGGAGGGATGGATCGATGAATCCGTCGCTGAGAAGGCGTTGCCGCAGGAGTTTGTCGTTCCGGGCGAAGTCCCCTTGGAAGCAGCCCTCGAGGTTGCCCGCACCACCGTGCGTCGGGCGGAGCGCAGCGTGGTGTCGTTAACCCGCAGTGGAGCTCTCGAAGGGAGTCACGTGCCGGCATACCTGAATCGACTGGCGGACCTGACCTACGTGCTGGCGCGGTCGGCCGCACCTGAGTGGCAACCAAGCCGGGTGAAGGAGGAAGAGTGATCGAAGTCACTGCCGGCGGCGTTCTGGCGTCCGAGTCTGCCGACGTGCTCGTCGTACCGGTTCTAGACGGGCGCACCTGGGGTCCTGGTGCGGATTGGGTCGCCGAACAGCTGGGTGATTATCTGATCCAGGTTCTCGACGACGGCGACTTACTTCAACGGGAAAGCGGGCACATCGTTCTCAGTACCAACACCCGACCGTCTGGAGTTCAAGCGAGTGCTGTTTATCGGTCTCGGAAGCGATCCTGATCTGGAACGGGTACGGCGCGGGGCCGGTAGCGCTGGCAAGCAGACCACCAGAGACACCACGGTGGCAACCACTCTTCATCGGGTGACGCAGGGAGCGGCAGGAGCAACAACCGAGGGCTTCCTGCTCGGCCAATACCGCTTCGATCGCTACCGGAGCAACAAGAAACCGCTTAAGACGGCGGAGCTGCGTTTTGTGGGCGAAGGCGCCGACGAAGCTCTCGGGGAATCGGAGCGAGCCCGAATCTTGGCCGATGCCGTTTCGCTCACGCGCGACCTGATCAACGAGCCGGCGGGAGCCAAGCCGCCGGCGGAGCTGGTGGCTCAGGCGCAGCGGATAGCCGATGAAGGCGAGTTGGAGATCACGATCTACGAGCCGGATCAATTCGAATCAGAGCGCTTCGGGGGCTTGGCCGGCGTTGCGGCCGGCTCGCACACCCCGGCTGCCATGGTGGTGCTTCGCTACGAGCCCGACCATCCGAAAGCCTTCATCGCACTGGTCGGCAAGGGGATTGTGTTTGATTCGGGCGGCCTGTCGCTCAAGCCCCCCGCCGGAATGGAGTCGATGAAGACCGACATGTCGGGCGCCGCCGCGGTGCTGGCAACCATGCAGGCTGTAGCGGCTTTGGCGCCTCAGGTGCGGGTGATGGCGGTCACTCCCTTCACCGAGAACATGCCGGGGGGCGGGGCGCAGCGGCCGGGCGACATTCTGACCCCCCGCAACGGGACCACGGTCGAGGTGCTCAATACGGACGCCGAGGGTCGCTTGATCCTGGCCGATGCCCTTTCGCTAGCGGCGGAGGAGAAGCCCGACCTCATGGTCGATGCTGCCACCCTCACCGGAGGATGTCTGGTTGCTCTCGGAGAGAAGATTGCCGGCTTGTGGGGCAATGACGATGAGGCGATTGCAAAGGTAAAGACGGCTGCGGCGATCGCGGGTGAGGATGTCTGGCACATGCCTTTGCACGACGAGTATGAAAAGAACATCGAGTCGGAGATTGCCGACATCAAGAATTCCGGACCGCGTTACGCGTCGTCGATCAACGCCGCGCTCTTCCTCCAGCACTTCGTGGGCGACGTTCCCTGGGTCCACCTCGATATTGCCGGTCCAGCCCGCTGGCCCGACGATGAGCACTATCAGACCAAGGGTGGCTCGGGCTTCGGTGTGCGAACGCTGATCACGCTCATCGAGCAGGCCGGGGCCTAGCGACAGCGGATTCAGTCAAGCGCGGCCGACGAGTTGCGCCTCGACCCGTAGGGGCCGGCAGGTGGCAGAATGCCGAGACGGAGGCTGAAATGCGAAATCTCGTGTGGGTGGCATTAGCGATTGGAAGCATTTGGATCGCGGTTCTGATAATCAGCCTCTTCTCCTCTGAGCTCGTCTACGGAGCTGATCGTGACACATTTCCGCTGATTCCTGCCACGACCTGGATATGGGGGGCCAACGCCAGCACCTTTGTCCTCCGCGCGCTGGCGCAGAGGCACGCCAATCCCACCGACCAGCGTCACGCCTGGATCGGCATTGCCCTCGCGGTGTCGGCTATCTGGGCTTTGGTGACCCTCGCCAGCCTCGTGATTCCTGAGTTCGACCTCGAGGGGGGCTCCAGCACGATAACGATCCCGCTCGGTGCAGTTATAGCGCCCATCGCCGGGGTGGTCGCCACCTCAATCGCCGCCGAATTCGTGCCCCGACTCACCGACGTTGCCGCGGTTACGGGAATGACACCCAACAACATCGATCACGGATAGGCGCGCGACTGAGTCTGGGTGACTAATTCACCGTGAAGCGCACGAAGTCGAGCTCTCGCAGGTCGTCGACATCGGAGGCCATCAGTCCGAGATTGGACAAGGTGTAGAGAATGTCGCCGATTACCAGCGAGCGACGGATCTGAGTCCGGTGGTCCCAGTAGTCCTTGCTGGGTTGATGGCTGATCCGATCCAACTCGTGCAGGTGGTTGTCGTGGACGTGCACCCCAACCGATCCGGCGAAATAGTTCCCGTCGTGATGCCAGGTTTGCAGAGGCAACACGGCCAACTCGGCGTCGGGCCAATACAGGAACGCGCGATGGTCGTACTCGACCTCGGAGTTGCCGGAGCCGAATGTGATCTTGTCGATCTGAGCTGGATTGGACAGATCGGAGATATCGAACAGCGATACCTGAGCTCCCAAAATCCGACCGGTCTCAGTGGCATCCTGGCCAATGCCCAACAACCTGTCTTCGTCCACCGGGTGCAAGTAGGCCGAGTAGCCGGGGATCTTGAGCTCTCCTTTGAGCTGAGGGTTGGTCGGATCTGACAGATCGATCGCAAACAAGGGATCGACCTGTCGGAAGGTAACCACGAAACCGGTCTCACCCACGTAGCGAACGGCGTAGATCCGCTCGCCGATCCCGAGATCCTCGACCCGCCCAACCGCCGCGAGCTCGCCCCCTTCCTCGGCCAGCACGGTGATCATGCTCTCAGCATCGTCCGAGAAGCCCCAGAAAGACGCGGCGTCGGTCGAAGCCACCCGAAGGTACCCGTCGTGCTCCGACATGGCCCATTGATTCAGCAGATAACCGGGAACCTCACCGCTGGCGACGTACTCAACGTCGTCCGGGTCGGAGATGTCGAACTTGTGGATCGACGTTGCGACGCCCTCGGATTCGGTGCGCCAATTGTTCTCGAATGCCACCGGATCAAGGACATCGTTGGTCGCCACATAGAGAGCGTCGGGTGACGCATAGATTGTTTCACCCTGGGTGAAGATGGCCGCAGCCGCCGCCGTGGGGGTGACGCCGTCGGTCACGTCGACAGTCAGGACGGACGTGAGGCCAAGTCCGGCCGACTCATCAGGAAGGTACACGTCGGCGCATTCGAGGAGCACGCCTTCGGTGACCGCGGTGNNTTCGAGCCCGGTCGGCTGCGAGCGCATCACGAGGCGAGCGGCGTCATTGTTGAGACGGCCGGTCACATAGCTGCCGTCGATGTACAGATCGCGGGCGACCTCCATCTCCCCGCTCGGCAGGATCTTGATCTCGGAGATGAGCGTGACACCCACCTGCGGTACGTAGTAGTCGCCCTGCCACACGTTGGGCCGGCTGTGGACCGTCACGCCGGGCCGGGAGCCGTTGGAAATCACGAACACGGTGTCGTCGACCATGAACATCTCGTGGCCCCAGCCGCGGCGCAGTGGCAACGATCCCTTGACCTCGGGCCCGTCGTCGTTGATCTCGATGTTGAACAGCACGGCCCCCGTGCCGTAGTACCGCCGTAACCGAAATCGTACTCGTGAAGGATTTCTTCGTTGTTGACGATCGCCAAAATCCGGTTGCCGTCGGTCTTGACGATGTCGGGCTCGTCCACTCCCAGCTCCTGGATGTTCGTGGTAGAGAAATCGACTCCGGGGATGCCGCCGTCGGCCCCGTAGCCCGCTGATTGGGTGGCGATCGTCGTCGCGGGAGCGCCGGCTAGCTCATCGAACAGCACCCCTCCCTGTGCTCTGGAGAACTCCCAGCCAACTACGTCCCGGTACCCATGGCCGTAATAACCGTCGAGGCTNNTGAAATGTTCGAGAAGCTCGTCACAGCTGTCCACCGTGTGGAGCGCGCGGGCGAAGCTGCTCCTGCCGGGGTCGGTGAAAAGGGGAGTGACCGCTGAGAAGGGGGCGCGTTCGGAAGCCTCGGTGGTCGTACCAATAGTAGTGATGGAACCGTCAGCCACGCAGGCGGTTGCCGCCAGCGCGAAAGCAAAGATCAAGGCAGCTTTTCGCAAGAGAACCCTCCCCTGTTTTGCTAGTCAGACGCAAAGACACCCCTAATCGGTTCCACCCGTCTTTCCGGCTATGGCTAGCGGCCGCCTTCGCTGAGACGGGCTCCCAAGCGATCCCTGACTATTGACTTTGGCGGGCCAGTGGTTACGTCGGCGACGAACACCGCAAACCACACCGCCAGGCTTGTTGCCGCCAAGGTTGTGGGTGTTATCAACCACCAGGAGATGTGGCCGGTGACCGGCCAGACGGCGCTGCCGATCGCGGCGGCTCCGGCAACCAGGGAAACCGCACCTGGCCACCGGACCCAGTGGCGTCCGGCAGCTGCTAACAGACCTAAACCCAGCAAGCTCAGGATGACCCCGTGATGAAGGCGGTCAGCTGAAAACGTAGAGCCGCGAAAAGGAGTTTCTCCGAAACCGTCGAGGATCATGTCGAGACGGATCAATCCGGCTACAACGACAGCGATGCCCGCGATCGGTCGACTAAGTGTTACGCCGACCGTAACCGCAATCAACAGCAGGATCGTCCAGCCAGGGTCTATGCCGAGAGAAATATCCTGGTTGCGCGCCTCGACCAGAGGAAGCGTTACCGCAATCAGGAGGCCAAGCGCGAGCGAGGGCCAGAAGAAGCGCTCGGCTAACGTCGCGACTTCCTTTGTGACATGGCGCCGAAGTGGCAAGAGGACAAAAGTGGCTGCTCCAAGCCCAAGGAGCGCGGGCAGCCACCAGATCTGGGCCCAGGCTGT
>JABAHO010005054.1_pt1 | contig 11829 bp, 11 predicted proteins | sample 7062071 | NCBI WGS metagenome assembly JABAHO01 (sample SAMN14534356, study PRJNA622989) | marine sediment metagenome | biome: marine biome [ENVO:00000428]; feature: marine pelagic biome [ENVO:01000023]; material: deep marine sediment [ENVO:00002113] | place: India: Gulf of Kutch | collected...
CCCAAACACTTTTTCGATACGGCGATTGAGGATCAGGTAGCGTCCCTGGAGATCTTTGACGCTGATCAGGGACGGGGTGGATTCGAGGATGGCCTGAAGTCGCTGCTGGGTTTCCGCGAGTTTTTCTTGTGCCAACCGTCGTGCCGTGACATCGCGGTTCACCCCCACGGTACCGATGACTGCACCGGCCTGGTCCCGCAACGGAACACGGGCCACAACATACCATCGGGCGTTGCCGTCTTTGTCTTCCCGAAACTCTTCTTTGTTGGTAATGGGAGTGCCGCTGCGAAGGACCTGCTGACTTTCCGCCTCCAACTGCATCGCCACGCTCGACTCATAAAAGTCATAGTCGGTGTGCCCGATCACCTCTTGCGGCTTGGATAAGCCGAGTGCCTTGACCAAGGCCATATTGGCAGTCATGAAACGTCCCTCGCGGTCTTTGACAAAAATCTGGTCAGGCACACTGTCGATCACCGAACGCAACAAGCCGCGTTCCAGGTTAAGCTCACTACGCAACCGCGAGCGCTCACAGGCATGACGAATCGAGCGCAGCAAGAGCGACTCATCAACAGCGCCCTTGATCAGGTAGTCCTGCGCTCCCTCACGGACGGTGAGCAGGGCAAGTTCCTCATCCGCCAATCCACTGAGAACGACGATGGGAATGGTCGGGGCCTGGTCATGGACCGTGGAAAACGTTTTGAACCCGTGACTGTCGGGCACGTTCAAGTCCAGCAAGATCACGTCGACCGCTCCCTGCTGGAGTTCGCGCAGCAGCGCCGCCAGGGTGGTGGTAATCGTCAACTCGAAACGCACCGACCCCTGGGACTTCAACATCAGCCGCATCAGCCGCGCATCAGCAGCACTGTCCTCCAGCAGTAACACACGGAGCGGTGCCGCGGGAGACGCCGAACCCGCACCACCGTCGTGCACTGTCGGAGTTGCTGAAACCTGCGACGGAACAGTCATGGCTCGGTGTTGGTTTGAGGCGGCAACTTGACCTGGGCCAACCAAAAATCTTCGAACGTGCGGATCACGGTGACAAATTCGCTAAGATCCACAGGTTTAGTGATGTAGGCGTTCNNTGTAGGCGTTCGCGTGCAGGTCATAAGTGGCCCAGATATCCTTTTCATTTTCTGACGTGGTCAAAACGACGACGGGAATCCGCTTGAGGTCGGGATCCTCCTTGATGTCCGCCAATACCTCACGACCACTTTTGCGCGGCAGATTGAGGTCCAGCAGGATGATATCCGCGTGCGGCGCCTCAGCAAACGGCCCTTCGCGGCGCAGGAAACGAATCGCATCCACCCCATCGTGGACCACACTGAGGTGGATCGGAAAGTGACAATCGCTGAAGGCCTCCTTCGTTAAGCGAACATCGGAAGGGCTGTCTTCGACAAGCAGGATTTGAATAACGCGCGATATAGTCAATGTGATGCCCTTTCTTTTCCTTAAGCGATGCCTTTGTCAAGCCTCCACCGCCGCTACGATGTCTTCATCGGCGGCGGCGTTCAGGTCTCTCGACGCCGGTGTCGAGGAGGCCGCGGCAGCAGCAATCGTGAACAGGAACGTGGTCCCTGAGCCCACTTGGGACTCAACCCAAATCCGTCCGCCGTGTCGTTCGACGATTTTTTTACAGATCGCGAGACCGATACCGGTACCCTTGTATTCGTCCACGCCATGCAATCGTTGAAAAATGACAAAGATGCGATCGAAGAACTCGGGCTCGATCCCAATCCCGTTGTCCTGGATACCAAACTGCCATTCCCCGCTATCCAGTTGTCGGACCCTGATTTGAACATGCGGTGACTGACCGTCGGCTTGAAACTTGAGGGCATTGCCCAGCAGGTTTTGGAACAATTGTATCAGCTGGACTTCATCTCCCATCACCCGGGGTAACGGGTCGTGCTCGATACGCGCATTTCTTTCCTCGATGACAAGCTGCAGATTATCGAGAACCGCGTCCAGTACTTGTTGACAGTCAGTCTCAACAAACGGCTTGCCGTGCGTCCCGACTCGCGAATAGGCCAGCAGATCCTGAATCAGCGCCTGCGCGCGATGAGCAGCGCTGGTGATAAACTCGATGAACTCATCACCATCCTCATCGAGCTTGCCCGTGTAACGCTTGGCAATCAGCTGCGAGAAACTGTTGATGGCACGCAAGGGTTCTTGCAGATCGTGGGACGCCACGTAGGCAAATTGTTGGAGTTCCTCGTTGCTCCGCCGCAGATTGGCGTTGGCGGCGGCCAACGCGGCCTCTGACTGCCTGCGCTCGGTGATATCGGTGATACTGGCCAACACCATCGACTGACCAAACACCTCAACCGGGGTGAGATCCGCCTCGATGGGAAACACCGCACCCATCTTGTGCAGGCCCCAGAGATTGGCCGCGCGACTCATCGGGCGATGGACGGGATCTTTGACATAGTCCTGCCGATACTGTTCGTGTTTCGTGCGGTACTGTTTGGGGATCAGCATCTCAACTTTTTTGCCTGCCAACTCATCATTCTCATACCCGAACGCTTGCTGAACTGCCTTGTTCACGAGACGAATCACACCCGATTTGTCAGCCAACAGCATGCCGGTTCCGCTGGAGTCAAACAATGTCTTAAAACGCAACTCGGCACGCTCCAGCTCTTGGGTGCGGCGCTTGACCAACAGCTCAACAGCTGCCGCGCGCCCGATGATCACGTTCAACAAAATACCCAGCAGAACGCTGACAACCAACCCCGCGCCAAGATACAGCCAGGGGCGAATGCCTGCTCCGGCAAGCTGGGACAATTCCAGAGGGGTGGGTGTGAGCGTCAACAACCAGCGGCGACCGCCAAATATAAGTTCATTTTGGAAAACAAACCCGCCCGCCGTTTCCTCGTTCAACTGCGTGGCCGCACCGGGGTCTGTCATGACCTTCCCCGAATCATGGTAGAGATCCTCGGGCGAGCCGGGATCGGTGATATCCAAAATGGTGATAATGAACCGCGCATCCCCTTGTTGATGCAGGACATCAGACACAATCGTGCCGAATCGCAGAACGCCCAGGCTGAATCCCTGGATCAACTGTCGACGCTCTTCGAGCGTTAGCGGCACTTCCGCGGTTTGGTACACGGGCGAAAAATACAGCACCCCAATGGCAGCCTCAGGCGAAGCATCGACCGCCTGGGCCAAGCGAATCCCCCTGCTGGCGCGCGGTTCACCGGAATCACGGGCTTGCTCCATCGCGGCGCGGCGCGCGGGATGCGAGCCGAGATCAATACCCAACGCTGGCTCGTTGCCTGCCAACGGCTCCACGTAGTAGACGGGAAAATATTCATTGGACCATTGTTCTTCCGAGGCCACCCATGGCTCATCGGAACCTGGCTGATAACGACGAAACCGAAAGGAGTCCAGACCATCGGCCACCGCGGCGGCCTCGAACTCCTCGCGGTTGCTGCCGGGCACGCGAGGAATCCATTCCAGCGCCTGGATGGAAGGAAACTTCTTCAAGACCCGATGGGTAAAGCTACGAAACTCATCGCGATCAACAAATTGCGAAGCATGATACAGGCTGGCGATGGATTCGATACCCTCGGTGTAGGACGCCAGACTGAGCGACAGACGTTCGACCTGCTCGGTGGCTTCTCGAGTGAAGTCACGAATGAACTTCTCGTGATGACGAATGTGGGCTTCGCGGTACAAAAAGAATGTACCGACCAGCACAAGGGCAACAGGACCCCCGACATAAAGCAGCTTGCGAATCATGACAAACTGGGACGATTAAATGATAAGAATATGTGAACTACAAGGCTCCCATTATAGTGGAATAACAGGAGTGATCGAGGCTTTATGCTAAAACCCGTGTAATGGTAGCGCCTGAAACATTTGTAGGGCCCGGACCCTACAACGACGGGGAGAAGCGGCGCGGATGACGGTCACCGTGCGGTCGTGCCCGATCCGCTGGACAGCTCAACAGCGGTTAACCCTGGAACAAGCGGTCGAACAGTCCCCAGGCGTTGAGAATGACCAGGAGCACGAGAAGTGGTGCAGCAATGCGGATGCACCACCGCCAGGCACCGAACGCAACACCATACCACTGACCTTCAAACTCGACTTGGGCAATTTGCCGATCGAGTTTCCAACCGGCAAACAGGGAGATGAACAGCGCACCGACGGGCAGAAGAAAATTGCCCTGCAGGTTGTCGAGGAAGCCGAGATAGCCGTCCCCGTAAACACACCCCATCCCCATGAGAAAACAGATTGCCCCAAACATGACCGCCGCCGTCCGCCGTGACATGCCAAACTCATCGATGAAATAGGCCGTGACGACTTCGAGCAGCGAGATGGCCGAAGTCAGGGCCGCGAAAAGAAGCAGGATAAAAAACGCCAGTGCCACCCAGGTCCCTCCGGGCATTTGCAGAAAAGCCGCAGGCATCGTCTTGAACACCAGGCCGGGGCCGGCATCCGGTTGCTGGCCAAAAGCGAAGACCATGGGAAACACGGCAAAACCAGCCAGCAACGCAATTCCTGTGTCCATCACCACGACCCAGAACGAAGAACCCACAGCCCGGTCTTCCCGACGCATGTAACTCCCGTAGGTCAACATCGCGCCCATGCCCAGGCTGAGCGAAAAGAAACACTGTCCCATGGCATCCAGCACGGTACGGCCGGTCAGTTTGGATGGATCGGGTTTGAGCATGAATTCCAAGCCGGCCATGGCCCCGGGTCGGGTCAGGCCGTAACCCACCAGTAACAACAACAAGATGATCAGGACCGGCATCAAAATTTCTGTCCAGCGTTCCAGCCCGCGACGGACACCGGCCAACACAATGCCCACGGTAAGGATCATGAACAAGCCGTGGCACAGGCCCTGGGTTCGGACTGAACCCACCATCTCGCCAAAGATCGCCGCGACCTCTTCGGCCGAGTGGCCCGGCTGGAACACACCGGTCACCGATTTGTAGATAAACCCGATACACCAACCGGCGACCACGCTATAGAACGACAGGATCACAAACGCTGCCAGCACCCCCATGAACCCGACGACTTGCCAGGGCGAACGAGGTCCATCAAGCGCCTTGAAAGCGCCAACCGGATTTGATTGGGATGCTTTGCCCAGCATCACCTCGGCAACGATAATCGGAAGTCCGAGAAAGAGAATACAGGCCAAATAGAGCAGGATGAAAATGCTGCCGCCGTTCTCACCAGCCATGTAGGGAAACCGCCAGATATTGCCAAGACCCACCGCACTGCCTGCGGCCGCCAGGATGAAACCGATCCGACTCCCCCAGTGACTGCGTGATGTCTGTGTTTCCGCCATGACCATGGTCCTCCTCTGGGGGGAGAGATTAGTGGGATAAACCCCTACATTTCAAGCTTGGGATAGGCCTGACAAGGGTCTGACATGCTTGTCTGCAGCAGAACCAATCACAAATGTTGTTCCGATGTGCGCAGCGACGGTCTAGCGGTCAGCCAGATTGGTAGCGCGCTGAAAGATGGCGTCGAGCATCTCTTCGGTCAAGGTGCCGGTATTGGTATTTTGCTGGCTGGGATGGTACGAGGCAAGCAGGTGAAGCGAACGGTCACGATGAGTGGGCGCGGCGAATGACACGGATGCTCCATGGCCAAATGTTGGCCGCGGTTTTGGCAGAACCAAGCCACGACGCTCGCTCGCACGCAGGAGCGTGTCGAACGCGATTTTCCCCAGGGCGACGATAACTCGCAGATCGGTCAGGGCGTTCAGCTCATCATCGAGATAGGGGGCGCAGGCAGCCCGTTCATCGGTTGTCGGTTTGTTTGCCGGTGGCGCGCAGTGCACGGCGGCGGTGATGTAGCAACCATGCAGTTGTAGTCCGTCGCCAGCCTGCTGCCAACTGGGTTGATTGGCCAACCCGGCGCGATGCAGGGCGCGGTAAAGCCATCGACCCGATTGGTCGCCGGTAAACATTCTCCCGGTACGATTAGCGCCGTGGGCGGCTGGCGCCAAACCCACGATCAATATGCGGGCGCGTCGATCACCAAAACTCGGCACGGGTTTACCCCAATACTTCCACTCACGATACGCGCGTTTTTTTTCGCGGGCGACCTGCTGACACCAACCAACCAGTCGCGGGCAACGGGTGCAGGTGGTGATCTGCCGATTAATCGCCGCGAGTGTTGTCATGGTCTGGGGTTCACGATTGCCTGGTGGTCGTGCTGGTGAATGAGGTCATTCGCATGCGACGGTGCAGGATAGAAAGCGAGAGCCGAGGATCGCACTCCACTCGTCACAACTCCCCCGGTGAGAACCGGGGGTGGGCTTACCGCCCGATCAATATGTTTTCAGAGGTGTCCGCTCGGCTCTCTGCCGTAATATACTCCTGATTAGAGAGACGACAACCGACACCATCCGCGTGACGGTTTGAACGATCAACCGAGGTTGATGATGGGACCCTGATGAAGCTCGTCCGGGCAGGCTGCGTTCGTGGGGGCATCGGCAGGGGCGTTGCTGGCCTCAATGTAGCCATTCTGGATCAGCCACGCTTCCACCTCATCACCACTGACATCCGCGAGGATCTTGCCATCGATGTCGATCGTGGGCTGGAGGGGTTGCCCGCTCTTGGTCACCATTTCCTGGTAGTTGGCTGCGTTGTTGATGATATCGCGATCCTCAAACGCCAAACCATATTTCTTAAACACGGCGCGGACGCCGTTGCTCCAGCCGCAGCTGGGTTTCAGATATGCCGTAATTTTGGGTTGTGCCATCGTTTTTGTAACCTTCGGTTAATCCTTATGCACCAGGATCGGCCTTGTTGCAAGTACGAGGAGGAAAAAATGCGGTTTTTGGGCTATAATGGCTATGGCATTGCCCATGCTCCAATGAACGGGTGAAGCGTTGGCATATGAAAGCAATCGGAGCAGATTGTCGCGATCGACTGAGCGCCGAGGATTTTGACTACGTCGCCGCGACGCTGACCGACCCTGACCATCCAGCAGGGCCGGCACTGACCGACCTGTTGACCGATCCCCAGGCACGCGATGCCGCCCTCGATAGCGAGACACTCTTCCGGCAGTTGGTTGATGCCCCGCATCCCCTGCCCGTGTCGGCTCATCTCTATTTCTACGTCTTAACCCGTCACGGCCTAAAAACGTTCGACCGGGCGATCGCCGACTACATCGCCAATGTCTTGAGCGCTTTTCTTGACCAACGACGCCTGCGCGCCCTGCCCTGCCATCCGGAAATGCAGACGGAGTATCTGACGGACATGCTGACCGCGGTCGCCGCGCTAAGCGGTGAAGCCGCCTTCGTCACACGCGCTCATGTTGGCAACTACACGCTCTTTATGGCCGGCATTTTCCCGGACCATCTCCGCTACCGTGAATGGGTACGCGGTTCGCCGGGAATTGCCTATTACGAAGACGTGGGCAGCACCAGTTATTGTTTGGCCGCCGACCATCGCCAGGCACGACACGAAGGGCTGGACGAGGTATTGCGGACGATTGGTGAATCGTTCACCTGCGTCCGTGAGGGACTCACNNGTTCACCTGCGTCCGCGAGGGACTCAACGAGGTGGCCGACCGCTTGATGCATGTTGAAACCGCCCAGGGAAGTTTTGGAGCGTGACCAATGACCTTGCTGCGCGAAATCCAGATGTTGCTTGAACGCACCTATGGACCCACCGGTGTGAACTTCGAGGAGTTTCTGCTCGACCCGGAGCGCAGCCAGGTCCTGGCCGGCCTGGCCGGCGCCAGTGCCAAACAAATCTCCGATCTGGGCCGGGTCTTCCTGCGCGAGGTGCGTGGTCAGCTTCGCTTGGGACTGTATTACGACCCCTCGGTCATCACGGCCCTGGAAACCAACAACCCGCAGTACGGCGTCAACGATGACAACGTGCTACCCTTCATGGTGTTCTTGGAAGAACTGGACCATGCGGTCCATGCATCCCTGAAATTTATCGAGGGTGATGCGCGGATCTACAGCGAACAGTTCGTCCGCGACCTCGAACTCCAGGCAAAAATCGATATCTATCTGATCCTGCAGATGTACGTGGCGTTCTTCAATAAATCCAAGCACCTGACCGATGCCGATCGGCGCTGGCTGAAAGCTTGTGTCTTCGACTCCGAGTCGTTTGCCTACGAGGAACCGCGCCTGCGCGATCGGTACCGCGAAAGCAATCGTCTTGGCCGGTGCTATGTGGGGTTTCTCGAGCGGTTGTCGGCTCGACGACGGACGGCGGAGATTCGCCGGTTTCGCCGGTTGAGCTATCCACGCAAGCGCGAACGCATCCTCACGGTCTCGGCCTAGCCACGCTGCCAACGGAGCGTCACAGTGTTGTCACAGCCCGGTCAACAATGCCGCTTTGACACTCGTTGACCTACCGCCAAAAAATCATCAAAAGACTGACTTTGTTGTTTGCAATTGTTGGCGCATCGTTTATTTGTTTGATCGTTCGATGAACGTTCTCGCCTCCCTTTTCAACACCACGTTGGGTCGGAAATACCTGATGGCAGGATCTGGCGTGGTCTTGTTGTTGTTCGTGATCGGCCACATGCTGGGCAACCTGCAAGTTTTTCTGGGCCCGGACACCATCAACGCCTACGGGGCATTCCTGCACAACACTCCGGAACTGCTCTGGGGCACGCGACTGGGCTTGGTGGTCATGGTCATCGTCCATCTGATGGCGGCCGCTACGTTGATTGACCAGAACCGCGATGCGCGTCCGGATGGGTACGGTGACCAACAACTTGTCGACGCCTCCCTGGCCTCACGCACGATGGCGATCAGCGGCCTGATCGTCCTGTTGTTCGTGATTTATCATTTGCTCCACTACACCGTCCGCGTGGAATCGATCAACGGCACCGGCATCAACTTTTCCGATCTCCACGATGCTGACGGTCGTCATGATATTTACCGGATGATGGTCACCGGCTTCTCAAACCCCTGGGTGTCCGGGTTTTATCTGCTTGGCGTGGGACTGCTCAGTTTTCACCTGAGCCACGGCACAGCCGCGATGTTCCAGTCACTGGGCCTGAAAAACAGTACTTACACGCCGTTGATCGAGCGTGGCGCCAAGTTCCTGGCAGCCGGACTGTTTCTGGGCTACGCCTCGATACCAGCAGCTGTTTATCTGGGGATCCTGCAATAACCGATTTCTCATGGAGCTAAACGCACATATCCCCAGCGGCCCGCTCGCCGACAAATGGACGCGCCACAAAAACAGCATCAAGCTGGTCGCGCCCAATAACAAGCGGAAGTACAAGGTGCTGGTCGTTGGCACCGGCCTCGCCGGCGGCTCCGCCGCCGCGACCCTCGCGGAGCTTGGTTACAACGTCACATCGTTTTGTATCCAGGACAGTCCGCGCCGCGCGCACAGCATCGCCGCCCAGGGCGGCATCAACGCCGCCAAGAACTATCAAAACGACGGCGACAGCGTGTTTCGGTTGTTCTATGACACGATCAAGGGCGGCGATTTCCGTTCCCGCGAAGCCAACGTGCATCGCCTGGCGGAGGTCAGCACCAATATCATCGACCAGTGCGCGGCACAGGGTGTGCCATTCGCCCGCGAGTATGGTGGCTTGCTGGCAAACCGGTCGTTTGGCGGCGCCCAGGTATCCCGTACCTTCTATGCCCGCGGCCAAACAGGGCAACAATTGTTACTGGGCTGTTACCAGGCGATGAGCCGCCAGATCGGGTTGGGCAACATTACGATGTTTCCGCGGACAGAGATGCTGGATCTCGTCGTTGTCGATGGCCAAGCCAAAGGCATCGTCGTTCGTGACATGGTGACCGGTGAAATCTCTTCCCATGCCGGCGATGCGGTGGTGCTTGCCACCGGCGGGTACGGCAATGCCTGGTATTTGTCGACTTACGGTCGCGGTTCGAACGCCACGGCTGCCTGGCGCGCCCATCGTAAGGGCGCCTTGTTTGCCAATCCCTGTTTCACCCAGATTCACCCCACCTGCATTCCCAAATCGGGCGATTACCAGTCCAAGCTGACCCTGATGTCCGAATCCCTGCGAAACGACGGGCGGGTATGGGTACCCAAAACGCAGGGTGACCACCGCTCACCACGCGACATTCCCGAGGCGGATCGCGATTATTATTTGGAGCGGAAATATCCGGCCTACGGCAACCTGGCCCCACGCGATATTTCTTCCCGCGCAGCCAAACAGGTGTGTGACGAGGGCCGCGGTGTTGGTCCGAATGGCCTGGGTGTTTATCTTGATTTCGCCGACGCGATTGATCGGCTCGGACGACAGGCGATCGAGGAACGTTACGGGAACCTGTTCGACATGTACCACGAAATCACGGGTGAAAATGCTTACGACACGCCCATGCGCATTTTCCCCGCCATCCATTACGCCATGGGCGGGTTATGGGTTGATTACAACCTGATGAGCAACCTACCCGGGTTGTTTGTGATCGGTGAGGCCAACTTCTCGGATCACGGGGCCAATCGTCTTGGAGCCAGTGCCCTGATGCAGGGCCTGGCGGATGGCTATTTCATCCTCCCCTACACCATCGGCAATTATCTCGCCACGCAAGCTCCTGGTTCTTGTCCGCGCCCCGACGGGGCTGCGTTCGTGGATACCGAGCGTCAGGTCACCGACAATATCCGTCGTTTGTTGGCGGTCAACGGTAAGAAAACCGTCAACGAGTTTCACAAGGAACTCGGCAACATTCTCTGGGAACATTGTGGCATGGCACGGAACCAAGACGGTCTCCAGCAGGCGCTGAAACGGATTCCCGCTCTGCGTGAGGAGTTCTGGAAAGATGTTAATGTTCCCGGCCATGGCGAAGAGCTCAACCAATCGCTCGAGCGGGCGGGACGGGTGGCGGATTACCTCGAACTGGCAGAACTAATCTGTCAGGACGCCCTTGCCCGTGATGAATCATGCGGATGCCATTTTCGCGACGAACACCAGACCGAAGACGGCGAATGCCGGCGTAATGACCGTGACTATGCCTACGTCGCCAACTGGGAGTTTACCGGTGTCGGCTCGCCGGCCACCCTTCATCGTGAAACGCTGAAGTATGAAGAGGTGGAAATGGCCACCCGGAGCTACAAATGAACCGCTGTCACAATGAACGCGCCACTACCAGGCGACTGAATCCTGGAGAAACACGAGCATGAATCTCACCCTGCGGATCTGGCGCCAGGAAAACCCCGACAGTGCGGGTCGGTTTGAAGAATATCCGGCCCGAGACCTCAATCCGAACATGTCCTTCTTGGAAATGCTCGACGTGGTCAACGAGGAACTGACCCATCGCGGTCGGGAACCGATCGCTTTTGATCACGACTGCCGCGAGGGCATTTGTGGGATGTGCTCCTGCGTGATCAATGGTGAACCGCACGGGCCCGAGTACAAGGTGGCCACTTGCCAAACCTATCTTCGCAGCTTTGAAGATGGTGCGACGGTTACTGTCGAACCTTTCCGTGCCCGGGCATTCCCCCTCATCAAGGATCTGGTGGTTGATCGCTCCGCTTTCGATCGCATCATGCAAGCGGGCGGGTTCATTGCCGCGCCAACGGGATCCGCACCCGATGCCAATGCCGTCCCGGTGCCCAAACCAGCAGCCGATCTCGCAATGGATGCCGCGGCCTGTATCGGTTGCGGGGCCTGCGTGGCGGCCTGCAAGAATGCCTCGGCGATGTTGTTCGTGTCCGCCAAGGTCTCTCATCTCAACTTGCTACCCCAGGGGCAGCCAGAAAAAGATCGTCGTGTCCTGGCGATGGTTGAGACGATGGACCAGGAAGGTTTTGGCGGCTGCACGGTGACCGGTTCCTGCGAAGCGGTGTGTCCCAAAGGCATCGGCCTGAATTTCATTGCCAAGATGAATCGCGACTTTCTCGGCGCGACATTACGCAAAGGTTAGTG
>JABAHO010001367.1_pt1 | contig 11825 bp, 8 predicted proteins | sample 7062071 | NCBI WGS metagenome assembly JABAHO01 (sample SAMN14534356, study PRJNA622989) | marine sediment metagenome | biome: marine biome [ENVO:00000428]; feature: marine pelagic biome [ENVO:01000023]; material: deep marine sediment [ENVO:00002113] | place: India: Gulf of Kutch | collected...
CTTTGCGGCCATGCGGATTCATCCCCCGAAGCGGTTGCCGCCTGGTATCACGACCACGGATACCATTTCCTGATTCTCAGCGAACACAACCGTTTCATTGACCCGGAAACGGTCGAGATGCCGGCGAACAAGCGCGATGACTTCATCCTGGTCCCGGGCATTGAGGTAACCGGCAAAAAACATATTCATTCCACTGCCATGAATGTTCAGCGTGTCGTGCCCTGGGATTTTGACCACGCAGACAAGTCCGCCATTATTCAAAGTCATGTGGACGGGACCCTGAAAGAGGGCGGGCAGGCAATTCTCAACCATCCCAATTACCACTATGCCGTATCCGCTGCTGACATGAAAGCGGTGCAAAACCTGCACTTGTTCGAGTTGTTCAACGGCCACCCCAGCGTGAACAATCATGGAGATGCAACACATCCATCCACCGAGGCGATGTGGGACGAGATGCTGACCGGGGGCATGTTGGTCNNAATGATGAGGGGCGATTTCTATGCCAGCAGCGGTGTCTTTCTCAAGACATGTCGTCGAGGTCCCGATGCGTACGTGGTGCGGGTGGATGTACAAAGAACCCGCAAAGAACTTAAAGCATCCCCTGCGTTACGCGGGCGGCATGTTGAGAGCGGCATCGAAGGCTACCGGATAGAATTTATCGGGCCCGATGGAGAGGTGCTTGATTCCGTCGCAGGTAAAAACGGCCGCTTCGGCATCGACGCAGCAATTGCCTACGTGCGGGCCAAAGTGACCTATACGCGCAAGCATCCCGAAAAGCAGGGCTTTGAGGAATATTACGCGTGGGGCCAGCCCGTTTTTTCCGATGCAAGAGCCCGCGGCGAAGCGCCGAAGCCGGGTAAACCCGACAAGCCGGATGCAGGTCCGTAATGAACGCTAGTTCGAGAGGGGGCGGGGCCACTTAAGACGGGACCGCTCCAGCCCGTTTGCGCGTAGCGGCGCTTACCCTCTGGACCTTCCGGTGTACGCCTTTGGCTGGCCAGGCGTTCAGCCGTCCCTATCCGACGCGGCGGCGTAGCCAGCTTGAATTGCCGCCTCCATGCGCCCGATCTCGTCTTCGGTGTTGATCCATCGCCTTGGGGTATTTCTCCCATAGCCCTGTGGGTCTGGGGTGGGCCGAGGGCTGGCCGCGTTTTCCTTGCGGTCTGGGGCTTGACAGTTTTAGAGCAATGTAGTACTCATTATGGACACTACAAGTGAATCATGAATACAGACCTAACACAAGAAGCTCTCGAGGTAGCTCTGGAATCGCTGGGTATTCGCCTGCGACAGAACGATTCCGGCCCCTTTGAACTGGTGGTATGCGGCGGATCGGCTCTGATTCTCACGGGGGCAGTCCCGCGTACGACGAAGGATGTGGACGTGGCGGCCTTGATCCGGAATGGGGCGCTCGTTTCGCCCGACCCGCTGCCCGAAGCACTTCTGACGGCCAGCTCCGAGGTGGCCCGAGATCTGGGGCTGCCTGAGTTGTGGTTGAACAACGGACCGAGCAGGGGGGCGGGCGGGCTCTATCAGTTCGGTTTGCCGGAGGGATTGTCCGAACGCCTGACGCCAAGGACCTACGGCGATAGGCTCACCATTCATTTCATTAGCCGCTACGACCAGATCCATTTCAAGCTATACGCCTCCGTCGACCGGGGTGGGTATCACGTTGACGATCTGCGAAAGCTCGCTCCGACCACAGAGGAACTCGTTGCTGCGGCACAGTGGGCCAGGACACATGACCCATCCGAAGGCTTCGCGGTAATGTTGAAGAGTATGCTTGAGCAACTGGAGTATCATGATGCAGCTGAACGCGTTTAACGAAGATCTGCACAAACGGATGCTCGACCTTATCTGGCGGCAGTGGACTGCGCTGGGCGTACACGGCTATGGCTCCTCATGGGAGGGATCTCCCGTTGACCCTGACGCGCTGCTGCTCTTTTCCTGCACGGCGGCGCGACAGGACTCCAGGTTGTTTGATGCCATGGTCGAATGGATGGAGCACAACGGTCGCTATATCGCTGTCACGCGTGTGCGGCGGATGCTCGGGTCGGGCGCCTTTGCCGGTGAACAGGTATTTCACGCCATTGTGCAGGCCACCGCCGATTCCGAGAGTGCCCCTAAATGGAAGCGCCTGGCCGGGCGTTTTGAGCGTGAGCCCGGTGAGGAGCCTCTTTTCTATCTTTCGGGGGGCAAGCCCCTGCCGGTGGTCGGCGAGCCTGACTCGCAATTCCTCAAGTGGGGACTCGTTCGAGACCGATATGACTCGCGCGGTGTAGCGGGAACGTTTGACTCGCGTAATCCGGCGGCCATCCTGCTTCGTTTGCGTGCGCTGCTGGGTGTGAACGCTCGTTGCGAGATTCTGCTCTACCTGATGCTGAACGCCTCCGGCACACCGCGTGCCATGGCGCGGGCCTGCGGTTACGAGCCCACTACGGTGGTCAAGGCGATGCGCGAAATGACCGACTCTGGACTGCTCGCGGTAGGCAAAGACGGTCGCCACACCGTCTACCGGATCGAGGCCGGGGACTGGTGGAGGCTACTGAGCGAGAAAGACGTTGCGCTTTCCTGGATCAGCTGGTCTCAGCTCTTCGGTGCCCTCGAATCCATCATGAGCGCGCTCGACCACGCGGTGCGCACGGAAGAGAGTGAGCTGGCGCAGGCTTCGATGTTGCGCCGGGTGTTCGAGCAGGGAGTCATCGAAGGTCTGGAGAAAGCCGGCCTGGCCTGGCGCTTTGGCAACTTTCACGCCCTGCCCGGCGCGGCGCTTATTCCGCATACCATCGCAAAGCTGGACCAGTTGCTGCAGGAACTTGGCGTATAGCGCCAGGAAGAACCTGCGGCGCACAGTATTGCAGAATGATGCTGGACGTGTCGGGGTTCGGGTCTACTATGCTCTTGGTGTCAGGCATACCGCGTAGAGTGTTTATCTATAAGATCATTGCTTCCATGCTGCCGCAAGTAACCGTTCTAAATACTGCCTGTGTGTCTGGAGCATGATATTCAGAACGTTGCGGAAAAATAGGAGCGATGAATGCCTTCCCTCAAGAGTTGCCACCCTGGCCCTGCAGCGCCTGACCTGTCCGAATGCGTTGCCGCCGCCAACCTGAAGTACGACGGCTTCGCCGCGAAGCAGGAACACGGCATGCCGCTGGGGAACGGAAGCATGGGGGGGCTGGTCTGGCTGCACGATTCCGGGCCCGGGCAATCGCGTATCGACCTGCAGATCAATCGTACCGACATCTTCGGGTTCAACAGCTATTCCGGCCTGGCCAACATGCACCACGATTACTGTGGCGCCTGCGGCAAGCTCGCGATTCTGTTTGAAGGCACGCCCTTCCCGGAGTCCGGGACCGGGCAGGTTCTCGACCTCTACCGGGGCGAGATGCGGGCCACCGGTCGGGACATCGAACTCTGCGCCTTCGCCAGTATGGACCATGACTGCCTGGTCATCATGCTCGATGACCGCCGCGCCGAACCCCGGGACATCTGCGTCGACCTGGGCATGATCCGGCCTGGGCGGGTGGAGACCCAAAACCACCTTGCTGAGTCGTACCTCGAAACCGCCGAGAATCGCATGGTACTCAGGCAGGTGTTCACCGAACCCTCCGTTTACGCGCCCCTGGGCGAGGACCATTACTGCGCCTCGGCCCTGGCGGTAACCGTTGACCGTCCCGGGTCCACGGTGAGCCTCATCGAGCCGGGCACAGCCCGGATCCGGGTTCCCGGGCAGCAGGGCCGCTGTGTGATCCTGATCGCCAGCGCCGCCAGCATGGACCGGGGGGAAGACGTGTCTGCCGCGGCCCGTGCCAACCTGGGCACGGCTTCATCGACAGGCGTTGATGCCCTGCGCAGCGCCGGGCAGGCGTGGTGGCAGGCGTTCTGGTCCAGGTCCTATATCATGACTCCCGGCCGGCCGGAGTTTGCCAAACGCTGGGTCTACTACCTGTATTTGAGCGCCTGTACCATGCGCGGGAAATACCCGGCGAAGTTCAACAGCCAGATCTGGGTTACCGCGGGCGATGAACGCCGGTGGGGCGGGCGTTACTGGTGGTGGAACCAGGGCACCATGCATTCCTCCTTCTTCGCCGCCAACCATGTCGAACTCAACGACCCGCTCTTCGATATGCGCACCGCCGCCTTCCCGGCCTATGAGAAGGCGGCCCGGCAGGATTGGGGCAGCCGGGGCATCTTCATTCCCGAAACCACCGCCTTCAACGGCCCCGAAGAGCTGCCCGGGGAGATCGCGGCCGAGATCCGGAAGGTCTTCATTGACGGGCAGGCGCCCTCGGAACGTTTACGCGCCATCTGCGATCGGCGCAATGCCTTCGAAAGCCGCTGGACCTGGCAGAAGACGCCGGCCAATGATCCGGCCATCCCCGTGGGCTGGGTCAGCCACGTCATGGTGGCCGGGGCCAAGACGGCTGAACTTTTCTGGAAACGGTATGAGTACACCAGGGACCGGGACTGGCTTGCGGAACGGGCCTACCCCATGCTCAAGGGCGCGGCTGAATTCTACGTAAACTATCCCAACCTTTGCACCGACGAGGACGGCAACATTCACATAAACAATACCTCGGTTCACGAACACTTCTGGGGCTGTCGGGACTGCGTCGACGACCTGGCCCTGATGCGGGGAGTCCTGAAGACCGCCGCCCATGCCGCCGAATTGCTGAACCGGGACGCGGATCTCCAGAAGCATTGGAGAGAATTCGCGAATAAACTCACGCCCTATCCGACCAATCGAACCCCGGAGGCCCTGGGTGTCCTGGACAGCGAGCAGGTGACCCTGGCGCAGGGTGTCGGTCCCGTTGCATTGAGTCGCGGCTTCATGGGCCCGGAAAGCCCACGGCTGCGCATGGCAGAGCAGTTCGACCTGCTCACCCTCGAATCCGAGGATGATGAACTCCGGCAGCTTGTTCAGGATACATTCGATGCCCTTCCCGGCACCGCCGCCTGCCAGTCCGGTAAGCTAATCAACGAAACCAGCCGCTATCCGGTGATCGCCGCCCGCCTCGGGCGGTCAGACGCCATTGCCCGCGTGCTGCCCCTGTGGCTGGAGCGCTGGCACGGCGAGCCGGATATTCCCAACCGGTTCCTCTTTAGCGGGGACGGCATCTCCGTGCAGGGCTACGGTATCTTCAGCGACGCCCTGCAGCAGGCGCTCTGCCAGAGCATCGCACCCAAACCCGGCGCCGAACCGGTGATTCGCATTTTCCCGGCCTGGCCGCGTGACTGGGACGCCCGGTTCAAACTGCTCTGCAAGGGCGGCTTCCTCGTCAGCGCCGGTATGGAAAACACATGCATCGGTGCGGTCGGCGTTGAATCGCAACTCGGCGGGACCTGCCGCATTCGCAATCCCTGGTACCCCGGAAAGGTCTCAATAAGCAGGAATGGACAGGCGCTGGCCGCCTGTGCGGACTCGCTCCTCACCATTGAAACAGGGCAGGGGGACCAGCTCCGCCTGTGCCCGGCTTAGCCTGAGGGATACATGCCTGCCCGGGATGGTCCTGTATCGATCGTCACCGCAAGCGACCGAAACGCGAGCTTTGTAAGCCGGGCGACGATCCCCGGGCGCACATTCCAAAGGGAGGATAAGTACCTCTGCCTACCCGGAAAGATCACTGATCCTGCGCAGCCATGACGGCACATTTGTCACCAGGACCCTCTCATTCTCAAAGCTGCGCGCAATCCGGCAAATGAGCACCGTAAAATCGGCATCGACCATCGCCGCCGTCTTCTCCAGGCGATCAACATCGCCGCTGGAAGGATTACTGGTCAATTTAATCTCAATTGCCCAGCGCTTTGAACCGATCTCCAGCAACAGGTCCAGCTCGTAGCCGTCAGAGGTACGAAAGTAGAAGACATTTGGCGAAAGCTCCGCCGTCACCGACAGGGTCTGCTCGATAACAAAGCCCTCCCAGCTTTGTCCCAGCCATGGCTGCCCGTAAAGAACATCGCGGGAAGACACGCCTGCGTGTGCATGCAGCAACCCGCTATCGCGCCAGTATACCCTGGGGGTCCGCACCAATCGCTTGCGGATATTCCCATGAAAAGGCTGTAGTCGCCGAATGAGATATGCGCCCTCCAGGTAATCGCAATATCTCAGAACCGTCTTGTGATCAATGGCAAGGGATGCGCCCAGCTGGGAAGCATTGAGAGGCTGACCGTGTACGGCCGCAAGCATCGAGAGCAATCGAAGTGTCTGTTGCGGTTTTGACGGCAACCCCCAGTTTGGCAAATCTCTTGCAACAAGTGCTTGCAGGTAATCGCGCTGCCACTCCGGGAACATCTCAGGATCCATAATCCCGCCATCAGGGAAGCCGCCTCGAAGCCAGAGGTCGTCCAGTTGCGCGGCCTTTAGCTCGGGAAGTATGAAAGGCCCCATATGCACAAAGCCAATGCGCCCGGCCAGGGATTCCGAAACACCCGACATCAATGCCGGTGCAACCGAGCCGAGCAGCAGGAAACGCCCCTTGCGCTGGCGGTCAGCATCAATCGTGCCCCTTAGACGAGCGAAGACTTCGGGCGCGAATTGGGCTTCATCAATGACCACCAGGCGTGATGAGGCGGTGATGGCATCCCACTCTGCATCAAGCCTTGCCCGGCTCCCATCCGCCTCCATGTCGTAGTAGAGTCCTTTGAGCATCCGGGCCAGGGTCGTCTTCCCGCACTGACGAGGCCCCAGAAGGGCCACCGCGGGATACTTTGACAGCTTATCCAGGACCAAAGACGTGTATCGTCGATCAATCATTCTTGTATTTTGGGATAAGATTCCCAGATTGCAAGAAAAATCCTGTGGGGATATAGCTGTTCCTGCGGAAGTGCCCCTGGAAAAAATTCGTGAAGAGCTGGAAAAGCACGGCGCCGTGGTTCCGGATGTTTCGAAGGCATAGATGAGCCGCAAAGGCAGGGCCGTGTTCCGGCTTATCGCCTTTCGAGTATCGGGTCCTGCCGGGGATAGTGTACATTGACCGGCAGTTCATCGTTAACCCGTTCGGTCACAGGAACGAAAGCATGCATAACAGACGACAAGTGCTTTGGGCGGCTGCCGCGGCGATTCTCGCGGGTATCGCCCTGCCTTCGGTCGCGTTGGACGGCGAAATCCGGAAACCCAACATCATCATACTCCTGGCCGATGACCTGGGGTATGGCGACCTGGGATGCTACGGAAGCAACGCGCATAAGACGCCGCACATGGATGCCCTGGCCGCGGACGGTATCCGCTTCACCGATTTTCACTCCAACGGCGCGGTGTGCAGCCCAACGCGGGCGGCGCTCCTGACGGGGCGATACCAGCAGCGNNGAGTACAACCCGGTTCACCAGGGATTCGACGAATTTACCGGGTTCGTGAGCGGCAACGTGGACTACCATGCCCACCTCGACCAGACCGGCAGGGAAGACTGGTGGAAACAGGATGCGCTGAGTCCGGAGGAGGGATACACGACCGACCTGATCACGGATCATGGCGTTGATTTCATCCGGCGCAACAGGGACAGGCCGTTCCTGCTCTACCTCGCCCATGAAGCTCCACACTATCCCTACCAGGGGCGCAGCGATCCGCCGCGCTACAAACCGGGCGAGGGCAGAACCCACGATCCGGCCACCCCGGAGGTCTACAGGGAAATGATTGAAGTCATGGATGAGGGCGTGGGGCGCATCCGCCGGGCCGTGGCGGATGCCGGGATAGCGGATAACACGTTTATCTTTTTCTTTTCAGATAACGGGCCTGCCGGCCCCGGATCCGCCGGGCCGCTCAGGGGCAAAAAAGGCCAGGTCTGGGAGGGCGGGCACCGGGTACCGGCATTTGCGTGTTGGCCCGGCAGGATACAGGCGGGACGGGTTTCAAGCCTGCCGGCCATGGGGGCGGATCTGCTGCCGACCATCGCGGCGATCAGCGGCGTGGATTTACCCGGAGACCTCACGCTGGACGGTATCAACCTCCTGCCGTACCTGGTTGAAAACAGGCAACCGGCGCCTCGCCCGCTTTTCTGGGCACACAAAAAGCAACTGGCGGTCCGGCAGGGCGATTTTAAGCTGGTCACCCAGGCCTCCTTTTCCCAGCCCTCCCTGTATAACCTGAAGCTTGATCCCGGAGAAAAGCAGAACATCGCCGGGCAGCACCCGGAGCTGGTCCAGGCGCTTCTCAAAATACTGAAAGCATGGCATGACGATGTATCTCACGGCATTACACCGCGAACCTGACAGTGGTGACAGGCTCGAGCAGGAAAAGGACAAATAAGATGAAATGGAATCCGGTGGTGATCGCCGCGCTGGGTGTGTGTCTTTTGTTAACGGGATGCGGACTGGGCCCCAGTACCAGTACCCACACGGTCAGCAATGACCAGCAGGTACACGACGAATAAGCGGGGTGGCCGGTGTCGGTATGTCCTGTCAGTCGTGATGTCTTCCCGCCATGGATGAACTCAGTACAGAAACCCGAAAGCCCACAGCGGGATCCGAACTCCGACACCCGTCTCGATACCGTCCATGGCAAGATATGCGTTTGGTTGTTCCTTGATCCAGTTCGCCGTCTTGTTGCGGCCTCCGACCTCAAACACCATGCCCGAATCCGTCGCAAAGTCTCCCCTGTCGGGGATTCGCAGCGGGTGTACGACTGAAACGGACTGGGCAAAGAAGGTTTCCCTCACAGAGCCAATATCGGCACGGCCGGACGGCTGCAACGCATGGGCTTCATTGACGTCGCCGAGGTAGATCTTGTGCGGTTTTTCCATAGCCTTCATAGCACGACCCGTCTTGCCGAATGCCATAATCAGGCCGGCATCTTCAAGGTGGCCCAGGTAGGTCTTGAGTGTGCGGTCGTCGGCAATGTTGAGCAGGCGCCTGAGCTTTACAAGATCAGGCGTAAGCGGTACGGATGCTGCGATAGCCGCCAGTAACAACTTGATCCTGGCGATGCTGGCTCCAGTCAACTGTGGATGGACCGCGGGCAGATCACTCTCGATTGCTGTGTGAACGTTTTGTTCCAGCGTGGCACGAAATACGTCACGGTCTTCGTATTCGAAGTAGTACGGGTATACGCCGAATCGCAGGTAGTCGGCGAAAGCGCCAAGAGGCTTCTGTCCAACGGCATTCAGCGCATCGACAAGATCGGGGATGATGCGCTCATGTCTGTCGATGAGAGTTTCAAGCTCGAGGACGGGCAGTTCGATGCTGAAACGCATTTCCAGGAACTCCCGGAATGACATGCCTGTCATGCGATAAACCACGGCACGGCGCGACAGGTCATGGCTTCCCTTCCTGATCTGCATCATGGAACTTCCGGATGCCACGACTGTCAAATCTGGAAACGTTTCGTAAATGCTCTTCAGGTCGCGGGACCATTCCGGGTACTTGTGGATTTCATCGACGTACAACCAACGACCGCCCTGCTGAACGAAATCCCTGGCGATTTCATAAAGCGGGGTATTGCGAATGGCAAAGTGATCGACCGGAACGTAGAGGGTTTGACGTGAAGTCTGAAAATCGGCGTCCCGTTTAATCAGGTGCTGTATGAGCGTCGTTGTCTTGCCGATGCCGCGCTTGCCCGCGAGAATGGAGCAACGTCCCTTTAGTTCCACCCCGCGAATAAAATACCGCTCATAGGGCCGATTAAGAATGCGAATCATCTCACGACTCAAAGCAAAAAAATCGTCAATCATTCCGGCCGCCTCCTTTCCAAAAGACTAAAAATCCCCTGCAGAAAAAATGTAATGCAATACAATATAGTTAAAAATAAACATGTAATGCAATACGTTTATTGGCAGATCTGAACGTCTCCATGAATGGCCGAAAGGTTCCCGCCTGCGTGTCATTTCCCTGCGCATACGTGGCGCCGAAACGGGTAATCTGCTTCGGACGATAGGTACAACCTACTGAAAATGCCATACGCCATTGGCCTGGCAACAACTGAAAAAAGCGCCGTCCGGAGCGAATATTTACCTCCGGCGGACTTGCAACAATATGCCGCTCATGCATGGCCTATGCCGTTTGGGTGCACAATCCCCTCGACCCGGAAGCCCGCATTCCGCACTATGCTGTCACGGCTTTGCGGACTGCGCCGCCCGGGCCGGTCGCCGTTCACCGCGGCATTCAACACGGAGACAGCATGATCAGCTTACGCCACAGCCTCCTTTACTCGGCGGCATGCTGTGTTTCTGGCCTGTTGGGCGCGGCCTGCCCGGCTGCCGAAGCGCCCGCGGGCCCTGGAGGCCGGCCCAACATTGTAATCGTGTTGACGGATGATCTCGGCTACGGGGATGTCTCGTTCCTGAATTCGGACTCAAAAGCCCGGACGCCGCACATGGATGCGCTGGCTGGTGCCGGCGTGTGGGCCTCGGATGCACATTCCCCCAGCACGGTATGCAGTCCCAGCCGCTATTCCCTGCTGACGGGGCGTTACGCCTGGCGCAGAAAGCCGGTGCGCGGCGGCCGCCTGAATCCCTGGGCGGATTCGGTGATTTTGGAAGACCGCATCACCCTGCCCAAAATGCTGAAAACGAAGGGTTATGCAACGGCCTGTATCGGCAAGTGGCACCTCGGCCTGGAGTGGCCGTGGAAAGGGGGAGAAAAGCCGCCTGACTCCGTGATCGGCGGAAACACCAGCAAGGCGACCTGTGAGATGTTTGACTGGTCCAAACCCATCCAGGGCGGGCCGCTGGGCGCCGGGTTTGACTACTATTTCGGCGACGATGTCCCGAACTTTCCGCCCTATGCCTTCATTGAGAACGACCGGCTGACCTGTACCCCGGTGGATGTGAATGCCCGCCCGTTTAATGAGCAGGTTCTGAGGAAGGGTGGATATTTCCACGGCATCGGCCCCGGGGAAGCGGGCTGGCAGCTGGAGAACGTGATGCCGGCCATCACCGGCAAAGCGGTCGCGTATATCCGGGAACAGGCCAAAAGCACGGAACCTTTCTTTCTCTTCTTCTCCACGACCTCTCCGCATACACCCATTGTTCCGCTGGCAGCATTCCAGGAGACAACCCGGGCCGGGCCCTACGGCGATTATGTGGCCCAGACGGATGATGCGGTCGGGCAGATTGTGGCGGCGTTAAAGGCTGCAGGCATTTATGAAGATACCCTGTTGATTGTATCCAGTGATAACGGCCCGGCGCCGTTCATGCGTGAGTTGATTCAAACGCATCAGCACCATCCCTCCGGCACGCTGCGCGGACTGAAGCGGGACCTGCTTGAAGGCGGGCACCGGGTGCCCTTTATCGCCACCTGGCCGGATGGCGGCATCGGCGGGGGACGCCGGGTCGATGCAACGCTGACCCTGACCGACCTGTTCGCAACGATCGCCGGCATCGTCGGCGCGACGCTGGCAGATGGAACCGCGGAAGACAGCCTGGATATGCTTCCCGCGCTGCGCTCGGATGAACCGGTGCGCAAAGAGCTGGTCTATCATGCCACGGGCGGAAGACTGGGGCTCCGGCAGGGAAGCTGGGCTTACCTGCGCCCGGGCGGATTAGCCGCAGAGCCCGACTGGTACAAGGCGCTTTGGCAGGGGGATCCGCTCGATGCGCCCGGATTTCTGTTCGATCTTTCCGCCGACATCGGCCAGAGAAAGAATCTGCATGAGGCCCACCCGGAACGCGTACAGCGGATGGAAAAAAGGCTTGCTGAAATCGAGAAGGGCACGCACACCCGTTAGGGCAATGCCGCCAGGCAGGTGAAGACAGGTACTTTAAGAAAGGAAAGCCCGTGATGGAGAGAATGCTGCTGCGTAACCTGGTTACAATTCCCGCCCTGCTTGCGCTTGCCTTCACCTGCGGATGTGTCTCCGGAATGCCGCGCCAGGCGGTGCAGTGGTATCGCGGCA
>JABAHO010003680.1_pt1 | contig 11815 bp, 11 predicted proteins | sample 7062071 | NCBI WGS metagenome assembly JABAHO01 (sample SAMN14534356, study PRJNA622989) | marine sediment metagenome | biome: marine biome [ENVO:00000428]; feature: marine pelagic biome [ENVO:01000023]; material: deep marine sediment [ENVO:00002113] | place: India: Gulf of Kutch | collected...
GCGCAGGGCAACGAGGTAACTGCTCCAGAAGCCGTCATCCGGGTAATCGGCCCAGGTGGTGGCAAGTGCGGTTACCAGGCCCAAAATGATAACTATTCCCGAAACAACCGCGTAGCGCCTGGCCTCTTTATTTGAAACGTACTGCATCTGATATGTGTCCTGTCAAAAATTCGGTAATCGTGTGGCCTGCATGTCCGGGTTGCGGTTACCTGGAAGACGTTTCCTCGAATTCGTCAAGCTTCTCGGTCAGCCCGGCAATTTCACGCTCATATTTCTGAAGCTGTGCATCGCGCTTGAGAATGATGTTAATGGACTCGTCGAGCGCATTTTCCAGTTCCTCAATGCGCTGCATCGCCTCACCGAGTGATGTAGGCGGAGGACGGGGTTGTAACAACTCGGGCTTCATAGTGTCAGAAACGGATGCTACAGGCTGAACCCGTGAGAGGCAACGTTGAAAATAAACCGGGTTCATCGCCTGGACGATGAATGCCTGCTGTCGTCTCGTGTTGGGAGGGGATCGGCCACGTCCCCCCGCGGACAGTGCTAATGGTATTGACGGCTTGTCATTCTGCCGCTAATGTGAATTTGGGCTGGAATCAAGTGTGAGGCACCCTATGAATGCTGGAATAATTGCTGCTGCAGGACGAAGCGACGCCATGGGCGGAAGCGTCGACCGTGCCTTTTTGACGCTCGGAAGCGCGCCATTGCTTGCGTATTCGCTTCAGGCATTCGAACGCTGTGCGGATATTGATTCTGTCATAGTAATCGTGAGGAAAGAGCGTATTGAGGCTGCCCATTCTGTTGCGCGGATGTTCGGTTGCTCCAAGCTCCTGAAGGTCATTCCCGGTGCTGCGAAACGCCAGGTGTCCATTGAAAATGCTCTCGGAGAGCTGGATGAAGAATACAAAACGGCTACCGTTCATGATGTAACACGGCCCTGCGTTACTCCGGACATGATTTCGAAAACCATTAAAAGTGCCAAACGATACGGGACCGGTATCACCGCCGCCCGTACCGAAGACGTAATTAAGCAGATAGATAAAGGACAGGTGATCAGCAAAACGCTGAATTCAAAGCAGCTCTGGATCTCCCAGACCCCTCAATCCTTTAAAATCAATGTTTTGACCAAGGGATACCAGGCTGCGGCAAAGAAGAAGCTCGTAGTGGAAGATGATGCTTCCGCAGCCGAGCTGGTGGAATCGTCCGTAAGGATTGTTCCCTCCACTTTGCCGAACATGCGCATATCAACAGCTGACGACCTGGCACTCGCAGCCGCGCTGCTAAGGCTCTAATCACCTGACCGGGTACAGCTCCAATCGTTTTATAGCCGGTTGCGGCGACCTTCTGACGTAATGAGTAATACCGTATATGCTATTCTAGGCGATATCCATGCCAACTGGGATGCGCTGGAGGCCGTCCTCAGTGACGCAGAGCGGCATAACGTGGGGCAATTCGTCTGTGTGGGCGATGTCGTCGGTTACAATGCCGAGCCCGTACGATGCCTGGAAAAAATTCGCGAACTGGGGTGTTTGACCGTCAAAGGCAACCACGACCATTACTGCGCGAATCCTGATATTTCCCTCAGTGATTTTCACCCCATGGCTGCAAGCGTCGTCAGTTGGACTCGCGAACAACTGAGCGATGAGCAGCAGGATTTTTTAAGAAACCTGCCTTATGTGGAACGGTTCGCAGGTGTAACCATGGTGCACAGCACCCTGGATATGCCCGAAAAATGGGGTTATGTCTTTGACACGCTGGAGGCCGATGCGCACTTCAGTTACCAGTCCACTCCAGCCTGTGTATACGGCCATACCCATGTGCCGGTCCTTTTTGAGCGTCGTGAAACCGTGGTGCGTGCACCCTTCAAGCAGGTGAAAGTGGCACTTGGAAAGCGGTATTTCATTAACGTCGGCAGTGTCGGCCAGCCGCGAGACCTTGACCCGCGGGCTGCATACACCCTCTACGACTCCAAAACCCGTACATTCGAGCTTCAGCGTGTCGAATACGACATTGCGCGCGCCCAGGCCTGTATTCGCGAAGCCGGTCTGCCCGACAGGCTCGCACAACGGCTTGCTCTCGGGAAATAATCCCGAATCATGCACAGCGTGGGCTCTGGTCGCTGACCTTCCCGGCTCGGATTTGACGCGTGCCCAATGCGATTTACTGGGAATTTAGCTTTAACTGGTCTCCTCGATCCCATAGGATCCGAGCTTTATATTTTGGAGTGAAACCATGATCTCAGTGATGAAACAGCTGTTGGGTTCCAAGCAGCAGCGCGATATGAAGGCATTACGCCCGCTTGTGGCGCGGGTTAACGATATCGAGCAGGAATTACAGGCCCTCTCCGAATCGGAATTGTGTGCCAAAACCGTTGAATTCCGAAGCCGGTTGGAGAAGGGGGAGACGCTTGATGACATCATGTGCGAGGCTTTTGCTGTCGTCAAAAATGCCTGTCGCCGCCTGGTTGGCCGCACGGTGGATGTCTGCGGGCACGATTTAACCTGGGATATGGTTCCGTTTGATGTGCAGATCATGGGAGCGATAGTTCTGCACAAGGGCAAAATCGCGGAGATGGCCACCGGAGAAGGCAAAACGCTGGTGGCCACCATGCCGATGTACCTGAACGCGCTCAGCGGTCAGAATGTGCACCTGGTCACCACGAACGATTATCTCGCCCGCCGTGACTCCCAGTGGATGGGGACCATCTATGAGTTTCTCGGACTGACAGTGGGCTGCATCCAGAACCAGATGAGTCCGGCTGAACGCAGAGAGCAATACCGGAAAGACATCACTTACGGAACGAACAGTGAATTCGGATTTGATTACCTGCGCGACAACGGAATGGCCTATGAGCCCGAGGCATGTGTACAGCGCGGATACTTTTACGCGATCATTGATGAGATAGACAGTATCCTGATCGATGAGGCCCGAACGCCGCTGATCATTTCCGGCCCTGCGCCTTCCACGTCGGAACAGTTTTTCCAGCTGAAACCGCGCGTGGAGCAGCTTGTTAAAAAACAGCGCACGCTGTGCTCAAACATGATTCAGAAGGCCGAGGACAAGCTTAAAAACGGCGAGACGGAAGAGGCACAGGTTTTGCTTTACCAGGTATTTCACGGAATGCCGAAACACAAAAAGCTGATGCATATTCTAGAGGATCCTGCGAACCGAAAACTTCATGAGCAGGTCGAAAATGCCATGCTTACGGATATGCGTAAGGAGGAAGCGCGAAATCTGCGTGAAAACCTTTACTTCACGATCGATGAGAGGGGGCATGATGCGAGCCTGACGGAACTGGGCTGCAATGAGCTTAACCCCGAGGATCCGGACGCGTATGTCCTTCCCGATCTTGTGACGGAAATGGCTGACATTGATGTGCTGCCGGGGCTGACGGATGAAGAGCGCACGGAAAAACGCCAGGAGGTCCAGGGCCATTTTGCGGATATGAGCGAGCGCATTCACGCCGTAGACCAGTTAATCCGTGCCTACTGCCTCTATGAGCGCGACGTTGAATATGTCGTCCAAAATAACCAGGTGCTGATCGTTGATGAGTTCACGGGACGCATCCTGCCGGGTCGCCGGTGGAGCGACGGGCTTCACCAGGCCGTGGAAGCCAAGGAAGGCGTCAAGATCGAACGCGAAACGCAGACCCTCGCCACGATCACCTTCCAGAACTACTTCCGGATGTACGACAAGCTCTCGGGCATGACCGGCACGGCGGACACCGAAGCGTCGGAATTTCATGAAATCTACGGGCTGGACGTCGTGGTGATGGCCACCAACCGGCCGGTACGCAGAATTGACGGAAATGACCTGATCTATAAGACCCAGCGTGAAAAGTACAAAGCGATCATGGAGGAAATCCGCGAGTGTCATGAACGCGGGCAGCCTGTACTTGTGGGTACGGTCAGCGTGGATTCGTCCGAATTGCTGAGTAGAATGCTGAAAAGAGCGCGTATCCCTCACAACGTGCTGAATGCAAAAAATCATGAGCGAGAAGCTGAAATTGTGACGCGGGCCGGGCAGGCCGGCGCGGTAACCATTGCGACAAACATGGCCGGACGCGGCACGGACATCAAGCTCGGAGAAGGTGTCGTGCGGGTTGAGCGGGATGTCCTCTCTTCCCAGATTGCTTTGTCCGATCGGTATCGGGACACCACGCTGGGCGATTTCCTGGTGAATACACCTTGCGGACTGCATGTGATCGGGTCAGAGCGACATGAATCACGCCGAATCGACCGCCAGTTGAGGGGACGCTGTGCGCGGCAGGGAGATCCCGGGTCCTCGCAGTTCTATATTTCACTTGAGGATGACCTGATGCGGCTTTTCGGTTCCGACCGCATCGCAAACATCATGAGTCGCTTCGGGCTTGAAGAGGGACAGGAACTCGAGAGCAGGCTGCTTAACCGCTCCATCGAAACCGCGCAGCGGCGTGTGGAACAGCAGAACTTTTCCATTCGTAAGCGTACGCTCGAATATGACGACGTGATGAACCGGCAGCGGGAAGTCGTCTACGGGTTCAGGGGGGAAATCGTCGGTTCGTCCGAGGTCCGCGAACAGGTGCTGGATATTCTGCATGATGTTCTGCTTACGCACATTGAGGATATGCTCGCGTCTGACGAGGATGAGCATGTCGAGAGCTTCCTGCAGTGGATGCGAAGCACTTTCCCGGTCCCTGTGTCAGCAGAGGATATCCGCGGCAAAACGGGTGACCATGAAGCGTTGATGGATGACCTTTTTGAGCGGGTGAAAAATGCTTACGAGCTGAAAGTAGGGATGGAGAACAGGGAGGCTGTAAACAGCATGGAGCGGCACATCATTCTCCATGTAATTGATACCCATTGGCAGGATTACCTGCGTGCCATGGACGGTTTGCGCCAGGGTGTGGGGCTTCGCGCATACGGCCAGCGGGATCCGCTGGTGGAGTACAAGCGTGAGGCCTTTGAAATGTTTGGAAGCCTGATGGTGGAGATTAAAAATGACATCGCATCCTCGCTGTTCCGGTCTACCACCTCCGTGGAGTCGTTTGAGTCATTTTTGCAATCCATGTCCCAGACACTCGTGCACGAGGATGTGTCCCTGCTCGGCGCGGGACATGGCACCGGTGGCGGGGGACCCGCGCCTGCCGGCAATGCGGCGGTATTAAACGAACTGATGGGCGAGGAGGGTGGGGCCGTGCTCAGTGCTGCCACGGTGCGCCGAGACAACCCGAAAGTCGGCCGCAATGATCCCTGCCCCTGCGGAAGCGGCCGCAAATATAAAAAATGCTGCGGTGTATGAGCCTGCTTTCCTGGCCGGCTGCATGGCGTTGGGCGGCGGCCCTGGCCGGCGGAGGGATTCTAGCCTCGGCCTTTCCTCCCTGGCAGTCAACTGAAGCCGCCTGGTTCGGTTTTATTCCGCTTCTCGTCGCGGCCCGCTTCAGCTCTCCTGCTCAGAGTTTCAGGATTGGCTTTACGGGCGGATTTGTTTTCTGGCTTGCCACTCTTTCCTGGCTGCTCAGCATGGCAAATACAGGCGGTCCGCTTCCGTTGGTCGTTCTCGCCTGGGTGGCCCTGTCCGCTTATTGTTCGCTATACCATGCAGCCTTCCTCGCCCTGGTTTCTGTTACCTGGCATGGCTGGGTGTGGTCTCGCACCTCACCCCCGTTGAATGCGGAAGCACCCAAAGCCAATCCGGACGGGTTGGGTCTTAACCTCGGGCGTGTGCTGCTGTTCCCGGCCGCCTGGGTTGGTTTTGAATACCTGCGGAGTACGCTCTTTACCGGGTTTGGTTGGAATGCACTCGGCGTGAGTCAATATGCCAACCTTGCCGTGATTCAGTCTGCGGAGTGGGGCGGGGTTTACAGCGTATCGGCGATCTGCATGGTGATGAATGCATCCCTGGCGTTAACCGCGATCAGCCTCGGGCTCCGGTATACAGACCGCTTTCGAAAAACCCGGGTTCACCTTGAACTCATGGCAGGCCTGCTGATTTGCGCAGGTGCATGGGTATGGGGACACCGGGAAGTCGTGAATCTTAATGGTGATTCCGGCATGGAGTCGCATTCGCTCAGGGTGGCTCTTGTGCAGGGGAATATCGAACAGGGAGACAAGTGGACTGAGGCATCTGAAGCAGAATTGCGGTCACTCATGTGCGACCTGACCCGGAAGGCATTAATCAGCAAACCTGACCTGGTTGTATGGCCGGAAACGGCGGTGCAGGAGGCCCGCGCAGACGCCGCGGTCAATGCCATGCTGGTGGGGTTGACCACGGATGAGGCGCGTTTGCTCACGGGGTCCCTTGAATTTTACTCGCGGGGCACCTATCCCAAGCTTCACAATGCCGCGCTGCTGTTTGGACCCGAAGGCCTGTTTGCCGAGTCCTACAACAAGGTTCACCTCGTTCCTTTTGGTGAGTACATTCCATTTGAAAATGTAGTGCCTCCACTCGCCGGTCTTTCACCTATCGGTTACAGTTGCAAGCCGGGGACCAGTAACACGGTGTTCAGGCTTGACCAGGGCCGGGTTCCGTTTTCCGTCCTGATTTGCTTCGAAGATACGATTGCGCCGCTGGCCCGGCGGTCTGTACTGAACGGTGCGCGATTGCTGATCAACCTCACCAATGACGCATGGTTTGAAGGTTCCGCTGCTGCCTGGCAGCATGCTGCTCACTGCGTATTTCGCTCGGTTGAAAACCGGGTTCCGGCTGTTCGCTGCGCAAACATGGGGCTTTCCTGTTTTATATCGGAGACCGGGGCCATGGATTTTACGACCCGGGAATGGATCAAAAAGCGCTCTGCCGATTTGGCCGATTATCGGGTGGACGAGGTTCGACTGAGAAAAGAACCCCTGCCGGCCACTTTCTACACCCGTTACGGAGATGCCCCGTTTGCCTTGCCTTGCGGCGTGCTTTCAGGTTTATCTTTTGCATGGCTGTTGTGGAGGCGCAGGCAGGAACGCCTGAGCATTGAGCAAGGTAACACTGTTTCGCAAACGGATTAGGGCCGAAAGGGTATGGGCCCCACGGAGATCAGAAAATGATTGATGAACTGCAGGCCAGGTTGGATGCACTCGCTGCCGGGATTATCGAGATGCGGGGGTATCTTTGACATCGATCAGCGCGAAACCCTCCTGGCTGAACTCGAGCAGGAAACAGCCGCCCCGGACTTCTGGAACGACCAGAACAAAGCCAAAGGGATCATTGACCGCGCTAACCAGCAGCGTGCAATTTTAAAACCCTTTACAGCTGTCAGCGAGCAGGTTGAAGAAATCCGGTTGATGCTTGAACTTGCCGGGGAAGAGGGCCCAGGGCCTGATCGTGATCAGGCAATTGCCGATACGGATAGCCTGCTGACCGATTTGCAGCGCGACTTTGAGGCACTGGAAGTCCAGGCCCTCCTGTGCGGGCCGATGGACGGAAATAACGCCTATCTCACTCTGCATGCCGGGGCAGGGGGCACAGAATCCTGCGACTGGGCTGATATGCTTTTTCGCATGTACAGGCGGTATTGCGAGCGGCAGGGCTTCGAAGCCGAGTTGATCGAGTTATCGCCGGGTGATGAAGCAGGGATCAAAAGTGTGACCTTCCTCGTCTCCGGGCCCTATGCCTACGGCTACATGAAATCCGAACGGGGCGTTCACCGCCTGGTCCGTATCAGTCCCTTTGACTCAAACAAGCGACGCCATACCTCGTTTGCCGCACTGGATGTTGTTGCTGAAATCGATGATGATATTGATGTTGAGGTGAAAGCCGAGGATATCCGCGTGGACACCTACCGCTCCAGTGGCGCTGGCGGGCAGCACGTCAACGTTACGGATTCAGCGGTTCGTATTACGCATATCCCGACCGGTATGGTGGTGGCCTGCCAGGCTGAACGTTCGCAGCACAAAAACCGTGCAAAGGCCATGAAACTCCTCAAAGCCAAGCTGTACGAATGGACGCTGGACCAGAAACGGAAGGACATGGAGAAGTTTTATGGAGATAAGGGGGATATCGCCTGGGGCAGCCAGATCCGTTCGTATGTGATGCAGCCCTATACCATGGTGAAGGATCACAGGACCTCCTGTGAAACATCGAATGTAAACGCTGTGCTTGACGGAGATCTGCAAGCGTTCGTTGAATCCTATCTAAAGCACAGCGCAGAGTCCGGGCAGTCTTCAGGAGAACCTTCCTAGGCGCAAGGAGTCCCTTATGGGTATGAAAAGCATGACAGGTTTCGGCCGTGGAACCGCGACCGGAGCAGGTTTCAGTGTTGAGGTCGAACTCGGAAGCCTGAACCGGAAACAGTTTGATGCGCGCATCAGCCTCCCGCGCCCCTTGTCCGCGCTCGAAGCCCGTATCGTCCGCTCGCTGCGTACGAAACTTTCCCGCGGGCAGGTCTCGGTAACCGTCCGGGTCGCTGCGAGTTTGGATGCAGACGGGAATGGGGTCGTGAACCTGGGTTTTGCAAAGGCGGCACTGGCTTCGATGCGTGATGCCGCAAAGGCACTCGGAGTCGGTTGCGATGTGTCGATGACCGATCTCGTTGTCGTTCCCGGTGTGCTTGTGTCTAACCAGGATGGCCTTCCCGATGATGAAACGGCCTGGCCGGTTGTGGAGCGCGCGCTGCGTAAGGCGCTGAGTGCGCTTCAGAACATGCGTAAAAACGAGGGTGCAGCGCTTGAAGACGATCTGCGGTCACGCCTCAAATCGCTGCGAAAGCTGCATGATGCAATATCAGCGCGTGCCCCGCGTGTTCCCGTGAAATATAAGAAAGAGTTGATGCGGCGCTTACGGGATGCCGGTGTACCGTGTAACCAGTCCGATGCTGCGTTTCAGAGAGAACTTCTCCTGTTCTCGGATCGCTGCGATGTGCAGGAAGAGCTCGTCAGGCTTACAAGTCACTTCGATCAGGTAGAAAAGTATTTTGCATCCGGAAAGCCGGTTGGCCGCGCGCTCGACTTTCTTTGCCAGGAGCTTTTTCGTGAAATAAACACGATCGGGTCAAAGGCAAATGACTCGCTGATTACCCGTCATGTCGTAACATTCAAAACGGAATTAGAGTCCATCCGGGAGCAGGTTCAGAACATTGAGTGAGCTTGTCGGATTGACCATCAAGGCACGAGGAAACTGTGAAACCCCTTTTAATTGTCGTATCGGCCCCATCCGGTGCGGGTAAAACCAGCCTGTGTGACCGCCTGTGCGCCGAACTGCCCTGGGTAGAGTATTCCATATCGTGCACAACCCGCGCTCCCCGCGGTTCGGAACAGAATGGCGTCGATTATGAATTCCTTTCCCAGGATGCATTCGATGCATACGCTGCAAAGGGTGAATTCCTCGAACATGCCCATGTACATGGCTTCTCCTACGGCACACGCAGAACTCCGGTCACGAACGCGCTTCAAGCGGGGAAAAGTGTGCTCATGGATATTGACGTTCAGGGTGCTGCGCAGATTCGCGCTGCGGCACGGGACCCGCTCGGCGATCCGCTGATCAAGAATGCCTTTAAGGATATATTCATTAAGCCGCCGTCGCTCGAGGTCCTCAGGCAGCGGTTGACGGGCCGGGGCGAGGACAGTCGCGATCAGATGGAAAAACGAATGCAGGCGGCCGAAATCGAGCTTAGCGGTGCAGATGAGTATCGGTTTTGCATCGTAAACGACATTTTCGATGTGGCCTATGCCGAATTCATGGACCTCGTATGCCGCGAGGCGGAGGTTTTGACAGGCGATAGCGGCGCAACTCCCCCTAGCGCTGAATCTCCCTGATGCTGTCCAGTCCCGGAATTGAGGATAACAGCGGAATCGTGTCGATGTTTTTAGCCCCGTTCCTGGCCAGTTCGTAACGCACTTGCGCTATGGGCTGGTCGTTGCTGCCGGCCTCAACCTGGATGGTGTACTGGGTGAAATCATGCCCCCTGTTCACCGTTGGCTCATTCCCGAACAGGTTGTTGCTGGAAAGATAGGCTTCGACTTTATCCGCATCCTGGTTGCTGACATTAAAGAGAAGCAGGACCTTGTCTTCCGCATTGATGGCGCCAAAGAGGTTCAGCAGAAACATCTCCAGGAGGTCTGCTTTTTCCGGGTCATTCTTCAGGGCCGGGTTGATCCAGATGCCGGTTTCTGAAACCATGATTTCATCGATGATCGAAAGTCCGTAATTTCGAATAGCACTGCCGGTCTGGGTGATTTCCACGCCTAAGTCAGCCCCGCCGTTTCGCAGCTTGGCTTCTGTTTTTCCCCAGGTTTTGTAAATCAGGATGCCCTGATCTATCCGCGGTGGAGTTTTATAATTCTGAACTGAAAAGGTTTCCGCCGCGTCTTCGCGGCCGATTTCTTTCAAGCCCCGCCGCAGCCATTGAAGGGCCATGTACGGCATTTCGGAAACCACAGTCAGCAGGCTTTGTTTACCCAGGAGGGTTTCAAGGATCTCGGCAAAATTCCTGCCTGCACAATCTCCCGGGGCAATGCCCACGATCCTGACATTTCCACGCTGGAGGGACAGGGCTTTCTCGAGTGATACAGTGGTCCCGTATTCCAGGTCTAATTCATAGATGCGTTCCTGGATCCAGTCGTCGCCGGCAATAGCCACGTCGAGTTCGCCCAGCTCCATCTGCGAGCCAAATTCCTGGGGTCGGCCGTCCCATCCGTATAAAAAATTCACGGTTTCAAAACGGCTTGGCCCGCCTCTGTCGTAACCGGAGGTGGCAAAGCCTGCCTGCTCAAGAAGGGCTATGAGACTTCCGCCCCGGTTTGAATCTGCAAGCGATCCCGCCGGCATTCCTATAACGAGTTGGCTGCTCATGAGAGCTCCTTAAGCACTTCGAGTGTGTTGTCGTCCCTAAGTCGTCGATAGTAACAGGTAGGGTAGGGAAGTCCGTTTTCTTTCCTGGCATGGCAGGCTCCCTTGCCCTGCGGCGTTACGAGGTAAAGCAGTGAGTTTTGCTCGCAGTTAATGCGAATCTCCTCAATCTTCAGCCAGTCTCCCGAAGTCATGCCTTTTTTCCATAATTCACTGCGACTACGGCTGTAGTAGGTTGCCATTCCGCTTCGCCGGGTTTCTTCGAAAGCTTCGCGGTTGGTGAACGCCAAAATCAGCACATCACCGGTAGAGGCATCCTGTGTAACAACCGGCACCAGCCCCTGCCCGTCTGCGCCAAAATCAAGCTCAAGCGTGGATGTGTATTCGCTGCTCATCTCAAAGATATCCGTATTTTTGGAACGCGTACCCTATCCTTGGAGCGGGAGTTTTGCAAGTCCGGTAGAGTTTTTTGATCAAGGATTCGGGAACGGAATTAGGGATTTTTATAAGGTACGGGCAACTCTGTTATGCTCGTCGCAAATAATGACCCGGGCAGGACAGGGCGAATCGCATACTGCAAACGCCATAATGGTTACGCGCTCTCCGGCCTTGATGAGATGGGCTGCGCCCCCGTTCATGATGATCTCTCCGGTGCCTGCCGGGCCTCGCTGGACATAGGTTTCCAGACGAGCGCCGGAGGTAATCGATGCCACAAGGACTTTTTCCCGCTCCCACAGGTCCGCGGCCTGCATGAGGTCCTCCGGAATTTCAATGCTGCCCTCGTATTCGATGTCCGCCCGTGAGATGACGGCCCGATGAATTTTTGATTTTAATAGAATGCGTTGCATAGCGGTCTGCTGCTGATTAGTTAACTAAAGTATACTCCCGGAAGGCGAATGCTCAAATTACTTTTGGATCATTCCCGCCTTTTGTCGCTTTGGAATATGAAAGCTGATGAATCTACTTGTGTTGGGCGGATTGGGAAACAATAATTTTATAAATTAAGCATTTGGGGCGACCGCAGTATTAAATTTTAAAATCAGCGGATCGGGGGAGC
>JABAHO010008448.1_pt1 | contig 11805 bp, 16 predicted proteins | sample 7062071 | NCBI WGS metagenome assembly JABAHO01 (sample SAMN14534356, study PRJNA622989) | marine sediment metagenome | biome: marine biome [ENVO:00000428]; feature: marine pelagic biome [ENVO:01000023]; material: deep marine sediment [ENVO:00002113] | place: India: Gulf of Kutch | collected...
AACCGGTAGAAGCACAGATACTCTCTAGGTCAAGATTCAGGAGCATAGACTCCCCCTCTACGAAATCAACACTCATATTGATATTATTAGGCAGCCTCTTTAGCGGATGACCGTTTAGGCGAATATGGTCAATCCGTTCCAGCAGACCGTTAATAAGTTGGTTGCGAAGATGGGTCAGCTGTTTCACTTCTTCACCCATTTCCTGCCGGGCAAGTTCCGCCGCCGTGCCAAGGCCCACGATACCGGGGACATTCTCTGTGCTTGCCCGCCGTCTTCTCTCCTGCTCACCCCCGTGCATAAAGGGGGTTAGTTTGGTACCCTTTCTGATATATAGCGCTCCAACTCCTTTGGGACCGTAAAGCTTATGGGCTGACATAGATAGCAGGTCTACCCCAAGCTCATTCACATCTACCGGAATGTGCCCTACCGTCTGCACTGCGTCAGTATGAAAATAGACTCTCGCCTCTTTGGCAATCTTTCCTATCTCAGCTATTGGCTCTATGGTACCCACCTCGTTATTGGCATGCATCACCGAAATGAGGATGGTTTTGTCAGTAATGGCCTTTTTTATACTACCGGGGTCAACTAGGCCGTACTCATCTACCGGGAGATAGGTTACCAAGCATCCCTTTCTCTCCAAAAACTTGCAAGTCTCTATCACGGCATGATGCTCAATAGAGCTAGTTATGATGTGGTTTTCTTTGGACTCGTTGGCAAAAGCTACGCCCTTCATGGCAAAGTTATCTGCCTCGGTTCCGCTGCCAGTAAATACGATTTCCTCATCTTGAGCACCAATAAGGTCGGCAACCCTAGACCTAGCCTCCTCAATAGCTCCCTTTGCCTCCCGCCCATAGGAATACACACTCGAAGGGTTTCCAAAGGCGTCAGTANNCAAGTCTCTCTAGACGCTCGCCTAACTTTTCTTGCTCCCTTAAAACAAGTCTTATAGCTTCAGCAATACTTATTTTTCGAATCATGGCTTGCCACCTCCCTATATACCCGATGCAGGCTGGTAAAGCTCCTGAAAAAGCCAGGTACTTAGATAACGTTCACCAGTATCAGGTAAAACCACCACTATGAGCTTTCCCTCATTTTCTTGCCTTTTAGCTACCTCTAATGCTGCCCAAGTAGCAGCACCTGAGGAGATACCAACCAATATCCCTTCCTCTTTGGCTAATCTTCTGGCCATTATTCCAGCATCCTCATTGGTGACCTTGATGATTTCATCAATTAAGTCCGTTCTCAGAACATCAGGGACAAAGCCAGCCCCGATACCCTGAATTTTATGAGAGCTTGGCTTCCCGCCGGAAAGAACTGGGGAGTCAGTAGGCTCAACTGCGATAGCTTTAAATTTAGGCTTCCTCTCCTTTATTACCTCGGCTACCCCGGTAATCGTTCCTCCTGTTCCCACTCCAGAGACTAGAATGTCTACCTTCCCATCAGTATCCTTCCAGATCTCCTCAGCTGTAGTCAGGCGGTGTATCTCTGGATTTGCCGGGTTGTTAAACTGCTGGGGCATAAAGTAGTTAGGATTTTCTGCCACCAGTTGCTCGGCTTTCTTCACCGCTCCTGGCATTCCCTCTGCCCCGGGGGTTAGCACTAGATCAGCGCCTAAAATTGAAAGAAGCTGCCTTCGCTCCATTGACATGGTGTCGGGCATGGTTAAGATGAGCTTATAACCCTTGGCGGCGCAGACAAAGGCTAAAGCGATACCCGTATTACCACTGGTTGGCTCGACGATTACGGTATTCTCATTAATAAGTCCCTTCTCCTCAGCATCTACAATCATGGCTACTCCAATCCGATCCTTAACACTCCCCAGAGGGTNNAGAGGGTTAAATGATTCCAATTTGGCGACTACCTCAGCCTTAGCTCCTTCAATTACGCGGTTCAATCTTACTAGTGGAGTATTACCAATCAGCTCAGTTGAGTCTTTAGCTATGCCTCTAGTTAACTTGGGCAGCGTTATTGTTTTATACTTAAGCATCGGCGTTTCTTGAAATACGTTAGTCTCCTTACTCAGCTCATCAGTGATAGTTACCGTCCCCCTTTGGTGGTCATAGCTTGAATCGCTTTTTTCCCTGACTTCCCATCCTCGTTCCACATCCACCAGAGGGTGGATCTCTATTTCTGCGAAGGGACCCAAGGGAAACTCGGCCATTATCCCATCCAACTCGTCATGAGACTCTACCTCGGCAATTCCACCTCCAGCTTGCATTCCAGCAAAGGCGAATACTTCAGTAATTTTATTTTGGTATTTTTGCTTCCACGCTAGCGCAGCATCAAAGAGTGTGGGCAAAACTTCGGGTGGTACCGGGTGTCTATTCCTGGTGATAATTAAGAACCTCATTTTATTTTCTCCTTCTTCGTATAAAATATGACTCCTTATTCCTAATGTTAAATCTCTAAACTCAGAATGTAGTTACCTCCTCTCAGACTGTCATATTGCATAAAATACCACAATGTGGTAGTATTTGTCAACCACGTTGTGGTATCATTATGGTATAATTCATGAAAAGTAGATAGTAGGCATTCAATGGATAGCAAGGAATTTTCCCAAATTCGACACTTTTTTGGGAAAACCCAAGAACAATTAGCGCAAATATTAGGTGTTTCTTACAAAGCCATACAGAGCTTTGAACAAGGGTGGCGGCACATTCCATCATATATCGAACGGCAAATGCTACTCTTACTATCCTTGAATAGGTCCAAGGATAGGAGTGTTCAACCCTGCTGGGAGATACTAAACTGCCCAAATGAATGGAGGGAAAATTGTATTGCATGGGAGTTAAAAGCAGGCCATCTTTGCTGGTTTATCAATGGGACATTTTGTCAGGGTGAGGTGCACAAGAGTTGGGAAAAAAAGATTCAATTATGCCGGGAGTGTGAAGTATATAAATCGATGTTACGCGCTATTTAGCACCACGAACTTTTTAAACACTTCGTCATATTGTTCAATGGGGGATTAAGTGGCTGAGTTCATCAGGCTTATTTTACCTTCAAGGTCTTTTATACGAGAGGCTTGCTCAGCTCTATCTATAACGATGTCAACATATTAAATCAAATAACTTCAAGTGCGCCTAAATAAATCAAGTCTGATGATCATGCTATCTNNCCTTCAAAAATTTCTTTCGAGTGATCTATTTCGTATTTTTTTCGAATTTCTTCGTATTGCAGCTTATCTTGATTAGGTGTGCCGTTTTTTGGAACATAGTTCGTTGGTCCTAACCATATTGACTCTGTAATATACGGTGACAATATGTTTACTAATGTTTTAGGGTTATAATCAAGGAATGGTTCTATTGAAACACTTGTCTTAACCCCATTTTTATAAGCGTATTTCAATGATTCAAGACACTCTTTTATGGAGCCAATGATAACGTTATTCCTCAATCTGGCTTCCTCACATTCAACTGGAAGAGTTCATTGAGCATCTGAGTGTAATCTTTCTTATTGTATGTATCACATGTATTTTTCTTAAGGTATTGTATGGGGTCATTGAGCATCTTAGTTACGATTGCCTTGGTCATGGCCTCTAGGCTATTCCGCTCTTTATCAGAGAGCCCTCGCAGCTTGTGAAGAGTCTTGCCCAGTTGTGCCCGGCGTATATTTTCGCTCTTCGTTGTTATAGCACTGATTACTGGTCTCAGCTCTAAAGCTTGCCACCAAGTGGTAAACTTATCTACCTCGTCTTTTATAATCCCTATAGCCCTCTGGATTTCACCCTCTCTCTGCTTGCGGTTCAAAGCAGAAGTCTCGGTAAGATCATCAATATTGTAAATAAATACATTTTTTATTAGCCTCACCATTGGGTCTACATCATGGGGAACAGCGATATCAACGATTACCATAGGTAAATTAGGGCGGTTGCTCATTGCCTTCTCCACATGGTCTAACTTCAATATTATGTGGGGTGCGGCAGTACAGCTGATAGCTATATCAGCAGTGCTCAACTCCTCCATCAAGTTACCTGAGGCGATAGTGGCAGAACCTAGCGCTTCAGCTAGAACTGAAGCTCTTTCTTGGGAGCGGTTATAAACGATTATCTGGGAAGCCCCTCGGTCCCTGGCAGCTTTGGCTACCAGCCTTCCCGCTTCGCCAGCACCAATGACCAGAATCTTGCAGCTACTGAGGTCGCCAACAATCCTTGTCGCCAAGTTTACCGCTACGGAACTGATCGAAAGGGCATTTTTACTGATTAGTGTTTCNNACGCGCCTACCAGTTCGAATAGCGTGCCGAAATAAATTGCGTAAAGGTAGATTTACCATTCGGGCTTTTTCGGCAGCTTCCAGCGCACGCCCCACTTGGCCTAAAACCTCAAATTCACCGACAATCATCGAGTCAAGCCCACTAGCCACGCGAAATAAGTGCTCAAATGCTGTTACATCCTTATGGCGGTAAATATGAGGCAGCAAGTCGTTATCAGAGATATTTGCTCGAGTCTTTAAGAAGTTAATACTGGATTGCTCAATTGGATACGCATCACTAGCCACAGTGTAAATTTCAGTTCGGTTACAGGTAGAAAGGATAATGCCGTGAGATATCTGGTGGCGAAGTAGTAGGAGACTATTATGAAGTTGAGGTGTGGTGATAGCCAATTTTTCAAAGAACCTGATCGGTGTGGTGCTATAGTTTACGCCTACTACGCTAACATGCATTTCTCTAGTTCTGCCTTATGTTTTCGTCAAGCCTGGTCTCTCGAGATACTTTATTTGCTATCGTCTGGCAGTCTCCCTGCTTCAGTGGCAAGGAGAGGGTGACCCAGAGATTGAAGTGGTGGTCTAGTTCATAGCTGTGGCTTATCCCCGGGTTTTCGAAAATAAGTCTTGCTGCTTTATCCACTTGGCTCTCTGTCACCCTCGTTGCCACTAGCGTCGTCTCGTAGCTATGAATCGATATCAATGAGCGACGCCTCCGTTACCATTGGTTTGCGTTGTACATGGTTGCCTTGGTGTGCTGATACCAGCGAGACTAAAGCCTCATCTATGATATGCGTTACCAGTGGTATAGCCTCCACTGTGCGCTCATTTAGTGCCTCTCTTCTCTTTAGGAGACGAGTAGCAGAGTTTACCACCGGATCCCGGTGGAGGATGAAGGCTTCGAGAGAATCAGCAAGCGAAAGGCCTTGCTTCGNNAACAAGTTTGATGGTCTCCTCTCGCTTACTGGGCTCAGCTATATATCTGATAACTAGGTGAAGTAATCGCCTACCATACTGTGCCAGACGCTCTTGGGATTCCTTACTGAGCCTGCCATACCAGGAGGTGTTACTGAAATTTGCCTTTGCAATCTCGTGGTGGAGCGTAACTGCACCCTCTAATTCGGCAACCAAGTCTTTGATGCCGTGCACTCTCTGCTGTAAGCCCATAAACTGTCGTATCTCAGCCCTGGAATAACGGCGGTGACCACCGGGAGTTATGAAGGCTCTTATCTTGCCTTCATCTGTCCACTGTCGAAGTGTCGTTTCACTAACTCCGAGGATTTGACTGGCCTCTCTAATGCCAGTTAGATTTCGTTGGCTCAAATACCACTCCTTCACATAGACGCAGCTCAAAAAATTCAACCAAATTGTTTTCAGTCCCAAAACTATCGAAATCTGCAAGAATCTATATAATCCTAGACAACTGTATTATGTATTAGCCATTAATACAATGGGTAAAAATACCCTGTTTTGGGATAAAAATGACCTGTTTCTGCTGCTGGCTAATATTGAGCAATATGCCATGAAAGCTTTAAGGCTCACAAAGGATTAACTTAAATCAGATAAATCTGGGTAATTTTGTGTGGTAACCGTTCTCACACTGAATCTGAGGATATTAGTGAGGTTTTTTCGGAGTCATACCAATCAATAGAATCCAGAAGATATATACTGACCATCAGGCTTTCTCAGGTACACAACATCCCTTTACACATACAAAGCCTGTAGGACAATCAACATCGATAAAGCATGTCAAATTCGGGAGAGCTTGTTTTAACAGATTTGTAAGTCTCCTCCTTTGGTACAGGGCAACACCTCCCCCTATCCAAATAAGTATTGGCGTGCAACAGCCAATGAGCAAGGCTAACATACAATTACGCAAACTTTTTATGATACACCTCTTTTGTAGTCTGGAATGGAGGCAAGAGTGTGATTATGGAGCTAAGCCGAAGAGATTTCTCTTAACCCTTTTAATCCTTCCTTTCCTTTTACCTCCATTCCAACTCTACATCTTTATTTTAAGTTCTATCAGTGTATTCGCAAACAGGATAATTACCTGTCTTCAATTCTAAAGTGTTCTATTTATGTACAAAATAGTATCCTTTTTTTACCANNATAAAAGTAGAAACAAAGACTCTGACCTAAAGTCAGAGTCTTAACGGTTAGATTGATTACGCAATGTGCGATTAATTCCGTTTATGTGTCCATACTTACTAGTCCCTTACGCATGGCATATTTTATAAGTTCGGTGCGATTATGTATATCTAGCTTTTCCATTATTTTCGTCCGGTGACCCAGAACCGTCTTTAAGCTAAGAAAGAGCATATCAGCAATTTCCCGACTGGTGTGACCCTCAGCAATCAGCTTCAGTATCTCCCTTTCCCTATCGGTCAGACGGTCATACGGCTCTTCTTCAGCCCTCTGTAGATAATCTCTAATTACCGCTGTTGCTGCGGAGGGGTATAGGTAAGAGTCGCCCTGGCATAGGGCGTGTATGGCAGCTACCAATTCTGAACCCAGTGCTCTCTTAGGCACGTAACCGACGATACCTGCCTTGATGGCCGATAATATGTACTCTCTATTGTCGTGTTGACTTAAAACTAGAATTTTCACTTTCGGGTTTTTCTTTATTATGCGGCGGGTAGCTTCTAGGCCATCCATGCCAGGCATAACTATGTCCATAATTATCACGTCAGGCGCAAGCTCCTGTGCTTTCTCAATGGCTTCCTTTCCTTCAGACGCTTCTCCTACTACCTCGATGTCATTATAGATGCTAAGCAAAGCACGAATGCCATCTCGCATTATTGCGTGGTCGTCTACTATAAGCAGCTTTATCTTACTCTTCACCCGAATCCTCCTGATTAAGTGGAATTTCAATATTGATTTCTGTGCCGCCACCGGGGCGTGACCAAATATCCAAAGTGCCATTCACAAGTTCTACCCTTTCCTTCATACCCAGTAACCCCAACCCGCGGGGCCTATCCTTTGAGCTTATGGCCTCATTAACATTAAAGCCTCTACCATCATCTCTGACACGAACTCCGATAAGTCTCTTTTTAAAAGACAGCCTTACATCGGCGCTCTTGGCATCAGCATGCTTAGCGATGTTATAAACTGCTTCTTGGATAACTCTGAACAGTAATGTCTCCAATTGAGGATCCAACCTTTTCACCTTTCCTGTAGTCTTGAAGTTACTGTTGATCCCCGCTGTCACCAGATTATTATCTACTAACCACCCAATAGCGGCCACCAGCCCCAAATCATCGAGTAATGTAGGGCGAAGTTCGTATATTAACTTGTGCAGTTCGTCAAGTATATTGATAGATAGAACCTGCGTTTTTCTTAATATAGCCTTGGTCTTGTTGGCATTGGAGGGTAACATGCCTACCGCGGCTTCANNGTTTCGTCGTGTAGTTCACGGGCAATCCTCCTCCGTTCTTCTTCCTGGATTGAAAACATCTCACCCAATAGCTCACCACGAATTTCATCTTTGCGTTGCACATCTTGATGCAACTTGGCGTTTTCGATAGCAATGGCGATTTGTGCAGCAATGCTACTCAAGAGCTGGATATCTTTAGAAGAGAATTTATGTGCCTTATGGCTGGCAATATTAAGCACACCCAGGACTTTATTCTTTGCACGTAGGGGAACACTGGCAAAAGATCGAAGCCCTTCTGCATTTGTTAAACAGGGATGGACAGCATCTGGATGNNGACTATGCCTTCACCTAAGCGATAGCACATACATTTAACATGCTCTTTGGGCAAGCCGTGATAAACTCGATAGCATAGCATTTGCTTTTCTTCGTCCCATAAGAGCATGCCTCCGGTGTTTCTATCCATTAGCTCCAGTGTCTTATCCAGGGCACTGCTCAGTATAGTATCTAGATCAAGCGATTGGCTCACCACGGTGGCAATAGCGTTCAGTGCCGAGAGCTCACGGTGGGCTTCAGCAATTTTCATCTCCATTTCTTTCGCCTCGGTCACATCCCGTATTAGCTCGGTAATTGCAGTTATGTTGCCGTGGCTATCCCTAATCGGAGAGGCAATAATGTCAACGTATCTTTCTCTCTTTTTACCTTTAATATAATAGACATGGATATGAGTTGTTCTGGCTGGCTCACCAGTCTCCCATACTGCTTGGATGGGGCATTCATGATGAGGTGGACGGCAAATCTCCTTCCGGCCGTGAGAAATATCATAGCAGTATTGTCCGATTACTTCTTGCCTCTGTTTATCGTGTCTCACCAATACCGCTTTATTAGCCAGTATGATGTGATAGTCTCTATCAATAACTATTAATTCATCCTCGAGGCTGTCGATAATTGCCTGCAAGTATTCACTGGGGCTCCCCAGGCTTTTCATAGGCTCAGTTGCCTCGTTAGTTATTGAAGAGTTTTTACTTCCTCTCCTCACGATCGGCTTTGGAAGAACTTTTTGCTTCATTAACAGTGGCACTCCCCTCAATAAAGACTCCGTCTATCTACTGTTAGCCTCNNAGCCTCTTTTTCCTTAAGTGCCTCTCTTAGTGAGTTGATTTCCCGCCGCAGACTTCGCTGTCTATTAAACAGAAGAAGCATATACCCGAAAACTACCGCCCATATTATAGTAAAGGCAGCCAATAAATAGCCAGCATTCTCCATTCTTATTACCTCCCTCATTGTATACTTAACTGCATAATTCCTTCAATTTATTTAATTCACCTTCGGCATTTTTCATTGAAGCTCTTTGAATCAAGAGAAGAGAATATAGAGTAGTGAAGGCAGCAAGGCAGACTAGTAGCGTTAGTAACATAGGAGGAGCTAGGCCACCTTGGAAAATGACAGGTTCGGGGTGTTGTGTCCTCCACAGAGTAATAGCCAGGGCAACAATTGGCACATCTACAAACCCAACGATGCCTACTATTGCCGCAAATCTGGCGCCCTGTTGCTCATGGGCAGCATAGGAGCGGACCAGAAGATAGGCTATATAAATGAGCCAGAGGATAAGCGCTGTAGTAAGCCGGGCATCCCAGGTCCACCAGGCACCCCAGATAGGCTTGGCCCAGATAGAGCCGGTAATCAAAACCAAGGTAGTGAAGACAACACCCACCTCAGCTGAAGAGCTGGCGATGATATCCCACTTGCTCTCCCGTTTCCAGAGATATAGGATACTGCCTAGGAATACAATGAAGAAGGCTAAGAAGGCGATCCAAGCCACGGGTACATGGAAATAGAATATCCTCTGTACAATCCCCATACCCTCCTCAGTAGGGACATATACGAATATCAGGCACAGAGCCCCGACAAAGAGGATGAAGCTCAGTCCCAGTAACCCGCTTCTAAATATATGGGTCTCTTTCATGTTTCACCTCTATTCTTCAATGACATAGGCAAAAATTAAGAATGATACCACTAAGAAAATAGCGTCAAAAGCGCCTATTACCCGGAGCCAGGAGGATAGGCTACTCCAAGGTTCACCTGAGAGGGCTAAACCGGAAGCCTTCACTGCACAAATAACAATAGGGGCAACAATGGGCAGGAAGAGAATTGAGAGTACCATCTCCCGCGCCTTGGTATTCACCGCTAAGGCTGAAAACAGGGTACCGACAGCAACAAATCCTACTGTAGTTAAAACTGTGATGACAACGAGCTGGAGCGAGAGAACCGGCAGATTGAAAAGGAACGCAAAAATAGGCAGTGCTATTGCCTCGATAATCAGCATAAAAAGCAAACTTCCCATCATCTTGCCAACATAGATAACCTCCCGGCTTATAGGACATACCATTAGTCCCTCAAGACAACCTTCCTCCTTCTCTAGGATAAAGGAGCGGTTAAAACTCAACACGCCAGCGAAGNNATGCCTGGGGCTACTAGCGCCATCATCTCTTGACTTATGCCGAAGGCAAAATTGAAAATCACTATCACCAAAAGGGTGAAAGCCAGCACTGAAAAGATAATCTCCCTCGTTCGCATTTCAGAGAGGGCATCCTTCCAGGTGATAGTTATAACCTTATGCCAGAATCTCATGTTCCAACCCTCGTGCTGTGCTGGTAGGCCTCTTTCAAAGCCGCTAGGTCTAAGACTTCTCTTGACTCCTCATAAACAATCTTTCCTTTGTTTAAAATCAACAGGCGGTCGCCTAGTTCGAGCCCTCGCTCTAAGTTATGGGTGGTAAGAATAATGGTGCGTTTTCTCTCTCCTTCCGACTCCAATGCCTTCCAGAGCATAGAGATAGCCTGCTGGTCTAATCCTGCCTCGGGTTCATCTAAGAGCACTATGGTCGGCTTATGTAGCAGGACTCGAGCGATGGCTAACCGTTGCTGCATACCTTGGGAAAGGGTGCCTACTCGATCATAAAGACAGGATGTCATTCCCAGCACAGCTAGCACTTCGTGAATTCGCTCCTTACGCTTGGGCACATCATACATACGACTATAGAACTCCAAATTTTCATAAGCGGTAAGATTGCTGTAAAGAAAAGTCTGGTGGGTGGCTACCCCAATCCTACATCGGATCTCTTCGGCATTGTTCTTAACATTCAGTCCATCAACCAAAACTGTCCCTGAGGAGGGATTCATGATGGTGGCTAGAACCTTGATTAAGGTGGTCTTCCCTGCCCCATTAGGTCCGAAGATGACAACAGACTCACCCTGCCTTACCTCAAGGTCTATCCCTCTCAAAGCCAATTTATTGCTGAAGGACTTGGTAAGCCCTTGGATCTTGATCGCCAAAGCTTGGGAAGCAGAACTGTGCCTCTCCATTAGCTACTGTCACTCTCCTCTTTTGACCTATGCATAAGCTCAACCAACTGCGCTTTCAACACTGACCGCAGTCGGCGGTAGCTTTGTTCTGGGATTTTACCAGCCTCAAAGTCATCATCTAGATGAGCAAGCTCCACAAGCAGTCTTTGTCTCTTCTGGTCAAGATTATTTTTAGAGCTTACCGGCTGTAGTCTTCTTTTTCTCCACAGGTAAACAAGACTGAAGCCAGTACCGAGCGCGACCAATGTCAATACCACCCACAAGATAGCCCCCTGATTATTGGTTTGCGGGAGGCCAGATAGTTGGACCTCTATGATGTCACCGGGGGTAAAATCACTCCCTGAAAAATGCTTAAACCAAGCACCTTCAATATCCATCGGCTCTTCTGCTGCCAGCTGATTACCAATGACCTCAATACTTTGTCCTTGGAATAGGAGGTCGTACCTGGTCGTTGGGTAATTTACCTTTCGGGAAAATGTATATGTCGCTGAATTATGATTGACTATATAGGAGTAGGCTACCTCCTTACTCCCCGGAAAGACAGGCATGGTATCGATAAAGCCATCCTCGCTGCCCATAATGCAACACTCCATCAGCCCTAGTGTAGGCTGAGACTCAGTTGCCGCTTTGGGTAAGGAAAACCTTAATGCCTCTCTACCTTCCATACTATTGGCTCCGTTCGATCCAATATAAGTTCGGTCAGCCTCATTGACAAAGAGGAAATACTCCATAACCTTCAGAGTGTCTAGACCAACATATATGATGGTATGTGCCATTTCTACTTTAATCGCCTCGTCACTGGTGGTTGAATCGTAAACAGTGACTTCGACAGTTTTGGTAGTCTCGTCTTCATCAAAACTGAGCCAC
>JABAHO010006544.1_pt1 | contig 11765 bp, 10 predicted proteins | sample 7062071 | NCBI WGS metagenome assembly JABAHO01 (sample SAMN14534356, study PRJNA622989) | marine sediment metagenome | biome: marine biome [ENVO:00000428]; feature: marine pelagic biome [ENVO:01000023]; material: deep marine sediment [ENVO:00002113] | place: India: Gulf of Kutch | collected...
GTGGCACTCTGGCCGGCCGCATTGTGTTGACCCACCCGGTTCGCGAACTCGAGCCGAACTTCATGCCGCAGGCGGTCAGGCTCTCCGACGAGGAGCTGCGCGAGATGGCGCGGCTCGACATCGAGCATCTCGCGGGGGCCCCCGAGACGCGCCGTGAGCCGGCGAGGCAACCGCTGTCGGCAGAGACGCTCGAGACATTTTTCCGCGAGGAGGGCGTGGCCGTCCTGCTGTCGCCCGGCACGGAGAATGTCGGTCCGATGGACAAAGGTGTCGTGGCCGTCGCCGGGCGCGGGCCGCTGCCGCTCGGGAGCGAACCCGGGGTGCCGGCGCTGATCGTAGCGGCCGAGCACTACAACCGGGTCGTGCGCCTGCTCGGACGCGGGATCGAGCCCGAGGTCGAGGTCGAGATTCGCAACGCTTTCCACGACGATGACCCGCTCGACTACAACGTGATTGCCGAGCTAACAGGCTCGGAGTGGCCCGAGCAGCTGGTCATGATCGGCGGGCATCTGGACGCCGAACCCGCCGGGACCGGCGCCACCGACAATGCGTCGGGCAGCGCCATCGTCATCGAGGCGATGCGCCTGCTGCAGGCGGCGGGCGTCAGGCCGCGGCGCACGATCCGCGCGGCGCTTTGGGGTGCCGAGGAGTCCGGCCTGCTCGGTTCGCGAGGCTATGTCGCCGCTCATTTCGGCGCGCCCGCAGAAGAGCATGCCGGCGAGAAACCCTACGTCTATTTCAACGTGGACTGGTACGGGCGATTCCGGGGCATCTTCCTCCAGGGTAATGACGAGGCACGGCCGATCTTCGAGGCGTGGATGGCCCCGTTCGAGGATGTCGGCATGCAGTGGATCGTTCCCGGCAATACCGGCGGTACCGATCACGTGGCCTTTCTGGAGGCCGGGATCCCGGCCTTCCAGTTCATCCAGGACGACCTCGAGTTCTTCAACGTCGCGTTTCACACGAACATGGACGTCTACGACCGGCTGGTAGCGGACGACCTGAAGCAGGCAGCCGTCATTCTGGCGAGCTTCGCCTACCACGCCGCCATGCGGGACGCTGAGTTTCCGTATGCCGACGGCCTCAACAACGGAAGACGGTGGCATAAATAATGGAATACCGAAGTCTGGGTCGAACGGGAGCCAAGGTCTCACCCCTGGCGCTCGGAACCGACAACTTCATGGATCCCACTCCGGAACCGGAATGTGAAGAGATCCTGATGACGGCGATGGATGCCGGGATCAACCTCATCGACACCGGCGATGTCTATGCCGACGGCGAGGGCGAGCGCGTCCTGGGGCGCATCCTGAAACGCAATCAGCGACGTCACGAGGTGCTGATTGGTACGAAGGTGGACCATGGCCGACGTCAGGTGGGACTGACCCTCGAGGACTACACGGACCAGATCGGCCCGAACGAGTACGGGCATTCCCGCCTCAACATCATTCGCGCCTGCGAGGCCTCCCTGAAGCGCCTGCACACGGACTATATCGACCTGTACCAGCTGCACCGCCCGTCGCCGGACATCCCGATGGACGAGACCCTCNNACAACCTGCTCGATCGCAGGATCGAGAACGAGCTGGTGCCGATGTGCCAGCGCCACGGCGTCGGACTCATCACATGGGCGCCGATGGCGATGGGCGTGCTGGCCGGCCGGTATACGAGCCACGAAGATTTCCCGCCGGAGTCCCGTGCCGCACTGCGCGGCGGATTCTACGCGGACCGCGTGACGCGTCGCGGGGTCGAGGTCGGCGTCAGGTTCACCGCCGTGGCGGAGTCGGCGGGCCTGTCCCCTGCGCAGCTGGCGATTCTCTGGTGCAAGGACCAGCCGGGGATCACGGCGCCGCTCATCGGCCCACGGACGATGGGGCACCTCGAGCCGCTGTTGCCGGTACTGGAGATGGAATTAAGCGACGAGCTTCGTGCGGCGTGCGACGACCTCGTGCCCCCTGGCAGCGTGGTGTCGGACTTCCACAACACGGCCGACTGGATGAAGACCGTGGTCGGCGCCTGAGGCCGCTACCTCAGAGGTTCTAGGAAAGGCAAACGACGATGAGAGTTTCCGAAGTGATCCATGCGGTCGACACACACGTCTGCGGAGAGCCCGGCCGGGTGATCGTGGGAGGTGTGCTCGACGTCCCCGGAGCCACGATGTTCGAGAAGATGCAATATCTCGAGCAGCACGCCGATCACATCCGTAAACGGATGCTGCGGGAGCCGCGCGGGTACCCGGCCGCGAACTGCAATCTGATTCTTCCGCCCACGGATCCGCAAGCCGACGCCGGCTACGTGATCATGGAACAGGTCGAATATCCCGGCATGTCCGGGACCAACACGATTGCCGTCACGACCGTTCTGATCGAAACCGGGATGGTGCCGTCTTCGGAGCCGATCACGGAGCTCACGCTCGAGTCGCCGGCGGGGCTCATCGAGGTCGTGGCTGAGGTCGAGGACGGCAAGGTCACCGGCGTCACGTTCGAGAACGTGCCCGGGTTCTCGGTCTGCACGGATACCGAGGTCGACGTGCCCGAGATCGGTAAGGTGAAGGTCGACGTCGCGTACGGAGGCATGTTCTACGTGATTGCCGACGCCGATCAGGTGGGCCTGAGCCTGGATGCCTCCGAGGCCGCTGAGGCCGCCCGCCTCGGCGAGATGATCAAGAAGGCAACCCAGGAGCAGCTCGAACCGCCGGTGCATCCGCTCAACCCCGACATCCGCGGCATCACCATCGGACAGCTGTCGGCCCCGCCATCGACTCCCGGTGCCCACCGGAAGAACACCGTGGTGGTTTCCACCGGCGAGCTGGACTGGGATCGCCCGGGCACCTGGAAGGGCGTGCTCGACCGGTCTCCGTGCGGCACCGGGACTTCCGCCAAGATGGTCTCGCTGTGGGCCAAGGGCGAGCTGCCGCTGAACCAGGACTTCGTGCACGAGGGCATCCTTGGAACCACGTTCACGGGCCGTCTCGTGCGCGAAACGATGGTGGGAGACCTTCCGGCGGTCGTGCCCACGATTCGCGGTACGGCCTGGATTACCGGCACCGCCCAGTACGTGGTCGATGCGCAGGATCCGTTTCCGGACGGTTACACAGTAGGCGACATCTGGAGCGGCGTGAATGATTAGTCCCGGCCGATGGCGGCCGGACAGCAGGGAGGAACAGCGATGAGCGAAGACCGCGTAATGGTCGTCACGGGCGCATCCAGCGGACTCGGTGCGGCCAGCGCACTCCATTTCGCCGCACAGGGCTACAGGATCGTGATGGGCTACATCGTCGACTCTGAGGCCGAGGAGCGCTTTCCGGAGATCGAGGCGGCGGCCGGTCCGGGGAACGTCATCAAGTGCAAGGCCGACGTCGCGAATCGGGAGCAGGTCCGGCAAATGTTCGACGATGCGATCGACGCGTTCGGCCGCGTCGACATTCTGATCAACTTCGCCGGCATCAACCGCGACGCGCCGTTCACCGAGCTGACCGACGACATGTGGGACACCGTCGTGGGCGCCCACCTCCGGGGCACCTTCGTCTGCAGCCAGGAGTTCGTCTTCCACAATCCCGATCGGCCCGGCTGCATCATCAATCTCGGCGCTGCCTGTGGCCAGGTCGGGCGTAAGAACGGCGCGAACTTCTGCAGCGCGAAGGGGGGCATCTTCGCGCTCACGAAGTGCATGGCGCTCGAGCTGGCGCCCCGCATTCGTGTGAATGCCCTGCTGCCGAACGCCGTGAAGACCCGCGAAGTCATCGAGCGCTACGACCTCGACAGCGCCGATGGCATGGCCAAGGAAGTCGCCACGATGCCCATGGGGCGTCTCGGCGAGCTCGAGGACGTGACTCACATGCTCGAAGCGATCATCGGCGCGGAGTTCACGACCGGGGCAACGTTCCTGGCGAACGGTGGGCAGTACATGCAATAGGCCTGAGAGCCATCCACGCGGAGGACGGAAACCTTGAACCTGCGAGCAAGCGCGCTGCTGGGCGTGCCGATGTCCCTTCTGGCTCTGGTCGGCGGCGCGACCGGACAGGAGCGCACCCTTCTCGACGAGTCGCGCTCACAATGGGAGTTCTCCTGCGCGATTCGGAAAGACAAGTTCGCCTACGTGCTGCCCGATGCCATGCGGCGGCACGGNNGATGGTACGCGACTTCGGCCCGGACACCAGCAACGGCAACGGGGTCTTCGTCTTCACCGATCTCGGAGGCCGCATCGAGACCGCCGCTCTGGGTGGTGAGACCGAGATGATCGAGGCCTGTGGAGCGTACGAGATCGTCGGATCCATGCGCGATCTGGCCGAGTTTGTGCATGCGCGCGATCCCCGGACGATCGCGCTGAACTTCCTCGATCACGACAACCTCATGGAGGGGCTTTTCATCGCCGATGGACTCTCGAAGAGCGACCACGAGTTCCTGGTGCGGGAACTCGGCGAGCCCTACGCGAGCCGTTTCGTCTCGGCCCGACACGTGATCGCGGACTTCCGCGGCCCTCGCGTGGCTGCGGAGATCGTCGAGTTTTCGAAGGTCGCGGATCTGACGCGCCGCTATCTCGAGAGGGCGCTGTCGAGCGAGGTCATCACCGTCGGCAGGACCACTCAGCTGGACATCGCCTGGTGGCTCGAGGAGCAGCGCCAGCTGCTCGGCGTGGAGCGCGGCTGGTTCCCGACGGTCTATCTGCACCTGCCGGACGGCAACGAGATCGCGGCCAGTGATCGCGTCGTGCAGCCCGGGGACGTGATGCAGATCGACTGGGGCATCGGTCGCAACAACTTCTACACGGACATGAAGCGCTTCGCCTATGTGCTGCGCGAGGGCGAGACCGACGTGCCCCCGGGCGTGCGGCGTGCCTTCGAGGTCTCCAGGGTGGTCGGCGACATCGTCCGGCGCAACGTCACGACCGATGTGGTCGGGCAGGTGCAGCTCGACCGCCTCAAGCAGATCATCCGCGATGCGGGATACGTGTACACGGAGTCCGAGCGCGCGAGCAATGTCGAAGGCATCGAGGTCAACGTCGGGATGCACGCGGCAGGGAACCTCGGCCATGACATGACGGCGTCGATGTTCCAGATCTATCCGTTCCGGAGTCAGTACGTGCTCCGGGCCAACAGCATCATCTCGCTCGAATACATCGTGTTCGTGCCTGCCGAGGAATGGGGAGGCCGGAAGATTCCGGTCAACGTCGAGGAGAACGCGCTCGTGACTCCGCACGGCATCGAATGGATCGTCCCACCGCAACAACGCGTACTCGTGATCCGCTAGCGCGATCGTCGGGTGCGCGAAGGAGCAAGAACGTGAAACGTACGGCGACCTGTCTGGCTGTTGCGATGGCCATCGCGCCGCAGGCGTATGCGCAGCAGGGTCCCGACCCGAACCGACCCGGGGCGCGTGAAGTGATCAACTACGACGTTCCGGACGAGGTCGAAATCGACTACGACGTGCTGGACAACATCGACACGTCGACCGGGCAGTTCGGCGTCGTGCCTCTGCCCGACAACGTCGGCGCGACCCTGACGGGGCTGTTCACCAAGTACACGAAACACGTTGCCCCGAACGGCAAGCCGATCCACATCCTCGGACAGTCGCGCGTCCGCGACCTCCAGATGGCGCGCGCCCGCGAGATCCTCAGGTACCACCTGGCCGACGCCCCTGGTACCGAGTACGGCAGCAGCAAGGCCGCGGTGGCCAACCGGATGGCAGACGTACGCGCGACGCTCATCTACACCGACACTCAGGCGCGGGCCTTCGCGATGTACGACATCCTCGAGCCGTCGGAGCTCGCTATCCAGGATCTCTACGCGACCGAGTCACCCGTCGAGGGCGACTACGTCTACGTGCACAACGAGGCGGCGCCCGGGGAGTTCTTCACCCGGGATGCCTCCTACGAGGAGATCATGCATCTCGTACATGCCAAGGCGATCGAGGACGTGCTTCCCGGTTACCACGAGGCGATCGCCCGCGCCGAGATCCGCGCGACGGAGGCCGGGATCTACCGATACGGCTCGCACGCGCCGCACGAATACATCATCAGCGGATTCGACATCTACTTCGGCCTCTGGGATCACGACCCGCAGGGGGACGGCACCTCCTACGGTGATGAGTATCCCTTCCATACGCGAGCCGAGATGAAGGAGGGCGATCGACCGCTGTTCGATCTGGTCGAGCAGTTCTGGCCGCCCTATCTCACGTACAACGCCTACATCGACCCGTCGTTCGAGGGTACGTTCGTCATGGTTCACGACGCGACGATCGAATACACGAACAAGTCGCGCTTCCTGGTCACCGTGACGTTGACCGGCGACGCCCACACAGGAGTTCTGGGCAACGACCAGGACAACGTGCTCACCGGCAACAGCGGCGACAACACGTTGACCGGAGGGGCCGGCAACGACGCGCTGGACGGCGCAGGCGGCACCGACCGGGCGGTCTTCACGGGCGCTGCTTCCGAGTATCGCGTCGAGACGTCAGGCGCCGATACCACGGTCACCGACCAGGTCGAGGGCCGCGATGGTGTGGACACGTTGACGGGTATCGAGGTGCTCGTCTTCCGGGACGGGGAACTGACTCTGAACCCGGGGCCGTAGGAGGACCTGCGTGCGCGAACTGCGCATTGACCGACGGCGACTTCTGAAGCTGGGGCTCTCGGCCGGGGCGCTGGGAGCGCTGCCCCTCGCGTGCCTGCGCGTCGGACAGAACGACGTCGCGGCGCTGCTCGAATTCGTCGGTAATTCCGATCGACCCACGCAGCCGGAGCGGACCGGCGTGCTGAGCGAGGACGCTTTCGAGGTGCTGTCGAGTCTGTCGCGGTATGTCGATCAGGCCTGGGAACTCGGTGCCGACATGGCGCTCTACCGGGACCGCCTCCACGCGGACCTGCGCTTCAAGACTTCGGAGGTACCCAGCTACCTCACGGAGTACGAGAGCGCCGTCGGACTCTTCCATCGCGTGGCCGCTCGCACAGCCGAGGTCGAGCAGGTCTGGGCGTCCCTGCTGTTCTCCGAAGTCGAGGCAGCCGACCTCGCTTCAACCCGGCTCGGGCGCGCGCGCCGATTCGTGTTTTCCGAGCTGATCACTCATCAGGTGCCGATGTCGGAGGCCTTCAGGAGCTTCGGGCTCTGGAACTACCGGGGCTACTTCGGCGGCTCGTACATGGCGCCGGAGAGTTATCGGAGAGGAGCCGACTAGCATGCCCTCCGTCGTCATCGTTGGATCGGGCGTGGCAGGAGTGATCCTCGCCCGGCAGCTGCTGAGCAGCGGTGACGGGTTCGAGGTGACGATCCTCGAAGCCGGGCCGGAGTTCGCCCCCGGCGACTACCGGATCTGGCTCGACCGCGTGATGGGTCACGCGGAGTTGTACCCGGACTACTTCGACGATCCAACGGCCGAGCACGACCATTTCGGTCTCCGGGGTTCGCGGCTGTTCATGAAGGGTGGAACGACCAACCACTGGGGCGGCCTGACGCCCCGCCTGAAGCCGGAGGATTTCCGGCTCCGGAGCCGCACGGGGTTCGGCGCTGACTGGCCGATCGATTATGAGGAGCTCGCCCCGTACTACGCGCAGGCCGAGGTGCTCCTCGGGATCACGGGAGATTCAGACAACGACGACCCGCCACGCTACGGGGCGCGATACCCGTTCCCGGCGACGGACTTCACGCCGGGCGACCGCCTGATCATCGAGGCACTCGAAAGCCACGGCATCTCGTACGGCCACATGTCGATCGCGCGCAACGGAGATCGGTGCGTCACCACGGGTACCTGCGACTACTGCCCGGTGAACGCCCGCTACACCGCGCTGTACGATCTCGTGCGGCTGCAGGAGGCGCAGCCGGATCGCCTCCGGCTCAAAACGGAGTCGCCGGTCACCGGCGTGCTCATGGACGGCAGACGCCGCGCCCGCGGGGTCAGCTACCTGGATCTGTCCACGGGCAGCACGGCGTCGATCGAGGCCGACCTGGTCGTGGTCTGCGCCGGGACCGTCGAGTCCGCGAAACTGCTGCTCGCGTCGGCCACGCCGGAGTGGCCCGAGGGAATCGGCAACGCATCCGGCCACGTGGGGCGGCACCTCATCGGCCATCCGATCATGTTCGCGGCCGGAGTGCGGCAGGGGAACCCCGAGGGGCTCGCGGCAGAACTCGGTTTCACCTCGCTGATCAGTCGGCACTTCGATTCGGTCGACTATCAGCACAAGGGGAAGATGTGGTTCTCGGGAAGCGTGAGCGCCACGTCTCCGCTCGAGGAGCAGATTCTGTCGAACGCGCCGCGCGCGGCTATTGACGATCGCATGCGATCCGAACTGCGAATCTCGCTGGGTGGCGAGATGGAACAGTTCGACAGCCCGGAGAACCGGGTACGGCTCGGCCGCGGAACGACCCGCCACGGCCTGCCCACGACAGAGATCGAGGTTGCCGTCCACGACGTCAATCTCGACGCCCGGCGCGAACATGTCGAGACGTTCGTCCGCATTCTGGAGGCGCTGGGCTGCTCCGCGGACAGCATCGAGCGCGGGGAGCTCGACCCGGACGGGGCGCACGCATCGTGCACGTGCCGGATGAGCGCCGATGACGTTGACGGAGTCGTCAGCCCGGACCTTCTGGTGTACGGGACGGACAACCTCTACGTGTGCTCCAACGCCGTGTTCGCCAGCGTCGGGGCCGCCAATCCCACGCTGACCGTTTCCGCGCTCGCGGTGCGACTCGCGGAGCACCTGCGCGGCTAGCGTCGGCCGCGGCTGACGCAAGGGAGCCGCGCAGACGTGCCGGTCAGGGCGTCGTGAGTGCCCTGATCTCGTCGTCGAGCCCGGTCATCTCCCAGCGGATCAGCGACCAGGGAATCGCTCCCGAGCCGAGCACCTGGTCGACGAAGTCCTGGAGCACGAAGTCGTCTCCGAGCTGCGCGGCGCGGTCGCGGAACAGCTTCATGAACTGCACCTTGCCGACCACCATCAGCATGTGGTGGCCCACACCCCGCAGCGTCGTGTCGAGTTCGAACCAGAGGTGGTGGCTGCCGTCGAGAAGCTCGCCGTGCGGCGCGTTCGCGACGCAAAAGGCGTAGGCGTCGTCGTAGCTCCAGTCTCTGCTGTGCATGTAGATATCGGACAGGGCTCGCACGGTGCGGAATGCCGCCTGTTCGTAGGCGATTTCCCGGCCGTGGGGATTGCGCCCGTCGAGATAGCCCGCGTGCATCAGCAGTTCCTCGAGCGCGAAGGCGAAACCTTCTTCACGCGCGGTTCCCATCTTGAACGNNGCGCGCCCGTCGTTGCCGGCGCGGATTTCGTCGAAGTAGTGTCCGACCATCTCGTGCGTTTCCTCCATGACCGGTTCGCGGTGCGAGAAGTTGAAGAAGTAGTCGTGCTTCTCCGGCCAGGGGCTGTCGAACGAGTGCCATGAGCCCAGGTACTCGTCCGTCGTCAGGCGTTCGTCCACCGTGAAGATGTCGTTGTCCTCGACGAAGCGCATCAGATGCGCGATCGCCTCGATCACGCTAGCCCTGTACTCCGCCTGAGACTGAACCGGCTCGATGGCCGGCACGCTGCGATTGCGGTTTGCCTCGAGCCGCTGGAACGTCCTGACGCGGTTGTCTTCAAGCTCCACGATCAGCCGGATCTCTTCCCAGGAGTAGGGGAAGAGGTAGACGTTCCGCATCAGCCAGGTGTAGTTGTCCTTGCCCACGCCGGCCCGGGCGGTCATCCGGTGGCGGTTCGACTCGATCCACGCGCTGTACTCGACCACGGCGTCCACGGCGCGGGCGAAGTCACCCTCGAGGTCCGGGTGGTGCTCGACGGTCCGGNNGGGTGTTCGACGGTCCGGGACGCTGCGGTCTCGTATCGCGCGAGGGTGTCGCCGAGCGACAGCACCGCGAGCCTCGCCAGATCCGAGGCGATCTCGGACCAGTTCCGGGCGAGATTCGACCTGGCCTGCTCGAGGAACACCGGGACCTCGGCGAGCTCGGTCCGAACCTCGGCGAGCGCCGCTGCCCCGAGCGGCAGGTCGTGCGGGTAGTCGAAGCGGGGCAGCGCGTCGTTGTAAAAGCCCGGATCGCGTCGCCACGGCTGCAGGACCCGGTGCTGGAACTCCATGCCGTTCATCTCGGCGCGCACCAGGTGGTAGTCGACCTGCTCCGGAACGGGCCAGTCCGCGGGATCGATCTCGAGAAGCCGTGCCTGGAACCGACGGAGCCTGCTGAAGCGCGCCGCCGCGGNNCTGACGGCGAACGCGCGGAATGCCTCGAAGAGGGCGACGAGATCGTCGTAGGTGTGACTCCGCTGGGCGCGGGCGGGATTCGCTGGCGCCACGGTGGCCAGTGCGGCGGCCGCTATCAGCGCGGCGCGAGCCAGCGTCAATCGAGCTGTGTTCATCGGAGCATCCTGGCTGAGAATCGGGTGACGGAAGGTTCGGTCCGCGAGCATAGTGTGTATCGTATACAATTCTGCGAATCTGAGTCGTGGGAGGACCTCCGAGCGTGAGCTTCGTCGGGCTGTCGATCATCGCGTTCATCGCCGTCACCGTCTGGGTCGGTGTGCGCACGTACTCCAAGATCCAGGGGCACGCGANNCGCCGGTAATGCCATGGGCGTCTCGGTCATCGGTGTGACGCTGTGTGCGCAGGCGTTCGATGCCAACGGATCGATGGGGAACGCGTCGCTGGTCTACGAGAGCGGGTTCTGGTTCGGCGCGGCGATCCCGATCGGCCTCGCGACCTGTCTTTTCCTCACGGGGGCTGTCTTCGCCGGACCATTGCACCGGATGCGGCTGCTGACGCTCGCGGACTTCTATCATCGCCGCTACAGCACTCACACCGAGACCCTCGCCGCACTCAGCATGCTGGTGAGCAACATCGTGCTGGTCGCCGGCAACCTCGCCGGACTCGGCCTGCTCCTCGACCTGGTCTTTGGCGTCGGATATCTGCCGATGCTGATCGTCATCGCGCTTTGCATCCTGACCTACGCGGTGACCGGTGGGCTTTACGCAACGATCACGACCAGTGTGCTGCAGGTCGGGATGTTCGTGGTGAGTACCGTGATCGGCTTCGCCTGGCTGGTGGGTTCCTTCGGTTGGAGCGACGTGCTGGCGGCCGTGCCCGACGGGGCCCTGTCGACGGCGGGTCTGCTGTCACGCGAGCACGGTGCGCTCACTGTGTGGGCGTCGCTGCTGTCGCTCGCCCTCGGCGACGTCGTGGCGATCGACTTCATTCAGCGGGTGATCTCGGCCGACTCCGCGCGTACCGCGCGGCGCGGTTGCTACATCGCGGGCGGGCTCACGTTGAGCGTCGGCCTGATGGTGAGCTTCATGGGCCTGGCAGCGCACTACTTCGAGCTCGAATCGAGTCGGTTCCTGCTCGTTGACCTGGCGCTGAATCGGATGCCGGTGCTCCTCGGCGGGATGATTCTGCTCGGGATCATCGCCGCGAGCATGTCCACGGCCGCGGGCGTTGTCCTGGATCTGGCCAACGTGTTGACTCGGAACGTCGTCCAGAGTCACGCGGCGACGGACTGGGACGATGCGCAGCTGTTGCGGCTGTCACGCTGGATTGCACTGCCGACGATGGCGGGTGCGGTCGCGTTCGCCTATGTCCGCCCCGATCCCGGGGTCCTGCTGATTCTCGCCTTCGACATCGTGCTGGCCGGCTGCTTCGTGCCGCTCGTGCTCGGCCTGTTCTGGAGCAAAGCCAACACGCCGGCGGCGGTAGCGGCGATCGTGACCGGTGCCCTGGTCCGCCTGACGCTCCACTTCGCGGTGCCCGAGCCCTGGGCTGGTCTCGAGACGCTCGTATCGCCGGTCGCCAGTC
>JABAHO010008894.1_pt1 | contig 11742 bp, 7 predicted proteins | sample 7062071 | NCBI WGS metagenome assembly JABAHO01 (sample SAMN14534356, study PRJNA622989) | marine sediment metagenome | biome: marine biome [ENVO:00000428]; feature: marine pelagic biome [ENVO:01000023]; material: deep marine sediment [ENVO:00002113] | place: India: Gulf of Kutch | collected...
TTCTTGAAGTTGCTTACGGTAAATATACATTAGAAGGTCATTTTAGCTATATCTTAGGCAGTTTAGGTGCTTTTTTTACCGCTTTTTACTCAACGCGATTAGTTTATTTAACTTTTTTATCTACACCAAATGGTTATAAGCCAGTAATCAGTTCAGCATATGATTCTTCATACCAAATAACGCTCTCTTTATTTCTTTTAGTTATTCCTAGTGTATTAATAGGATTCTATGCTAAAGATATGATTATTGGTTTTGGTAGTGATTTTTGAGGAAATGCTATTTTTACTGTTACTGAAAATATGAATCGAGTAGATTCAGAATTTATTACTCATATTTTTAAAATATTGCCAGTAGTTTTAAGCTTATTAGGAGTTACATCGTCATTTTTACTTTANNTGTTTCAGGTAAAAAAATTTATAATTTTTTAAATAAAAAATGATTTTTTGACAAAGTATACAATGAGTATATTAGTCAATTTTTTTTTACTATTAGTTATACCATTACTTATAAAATAATTGATAGAGGAATTATCGAAGTTTTTGGACCAATGGGATTGTCTTCAATTATAACAAAAAAAGCTTCCTACATTTCTAAGTTACAAACAGGCTATTTATACCATTATACTTTTTTTCTTTTGACAGGCCTTACATTAATTTTAGGAGTACGTCAGTTTTGAATACTAGCGGGTAGTTTCGCTGATTTTAAAATTTTTATCTTATTTTTTACATTGGGTTTTTTTTACCAGAATGGTCTATTTTTGAAGTATGAAAAGATAAATTAACAAAAGTACTAATTAAAATTATTTAAACTACAGAGTAAAATTTTAAAATATTAAACAAAAAATGATAAATACTAATTTATTAACTAATTTAAATAATTGTGATTTTCAAAAAATAACAGTTACGAAACTTATTCGAGAATCACAATATAATATAAACCCTCTTCATTCATATGAATTCATATCTTTAGAAGGTTTTCTTCAGTATGAAAAATTAGAAAACTGAAAAGAAAAAGCTGCATTTACAACAGGATTTTATAACATAGATGAATTGTTTAAGAAAAAAAATTCAGCATGTGGTGGTTTTTATAATGATTTTGAGTTGACTTACGTCATAGACTACCCAAAAATGGAACTAAAATATCTTGGGGAAGAAATTTTTCGATTATTTGAACCTGAAATTGGGGATATATCTGAGTTAAATGTTTTCCAATTTGAAAAATTACTAAAAAATTATGGTTATAATAAGTTAAAAATTAATTTAGAATCTAACGAAAATTATTTTAGATTACTAATGCTTTTATTTAAAGAGTACAATCATATCATCCCTAGCTATGACGGATTTTGAATTAACGTTGTGTTTGATCATAAAGGTAAGTTATGAAAACCTATTGATTGGGCTTTTAACCAATAAAGTGTTCTTTGCATGNNCATTTGTTAGATTATATAATCTAACAAATGACTAAAAAGGCTCTTTTTTTAATTAAACTAGTTTTAATGAAGATGAAACTTTTGTTAAAAAATTCATTGTTGTTATTAAAAAGCATAGAAATAAGTTTTTTTTATGCCTTAGTTAGAAGACTTCTAAAAGTTAATAAAGATAAACTGAATAAAATTAATATGAATAAAAAAAAATATACTTTTATAATGTAGGTATAGGTGGACATATATAAACTTGTGCATAGTTAGTTTAAATTAAATTCTTTAAATGTTGTACAAAAAACGAAAAAGGTGACTGCTCTAGTTGTAAAAAAGTTCTATGGTAAAAATTTAGAAACACATTCCGTTTTACCGAAGCAAAATAGTAATGTTAATTATTTTAAGACAATTCTTATTTTTATGACATATTTTTTGTAATTTTCAATATAGATAAATACATAAATTTAAAAAAAATTAAATAGCATGTTCTAGAAATGCGTTAAGTTATGATATTGGAAAGTATAGGTTCAAATTCTGTTTTAATTACTAATACTATAGAATTTTTTTATTTATATTTTAATATTTTTTTTTTTTCGATAACTTTATTTCTAAGAAATGAAATAGTTTTTAAAACTCATTTTCATTATTGTAAAAGATAATATATTTAATTTGTTTCAAATATGAATTTTTTTAAATACTGCTTCTAAGGCGATATGTAATCCCTCGGAGGCAGAGTGCGACGTTTTTGATCCAGTATGGGATGATCAGAAGGGTAATTGGGGTGACTCAAAGAACTTTCGTTATTTCGAACGTTTTTCTTTCAAAAAAAAATAAAAAAAATCTATAGGTTAAGTCACATAGTAAACTCCACCACAATTCAAATTACTTGGTCCAAAAAAAAGGTAAAATAGTTACAGTATTGATTTGATTAGTATGTATAATTTATGTTTTATTAAGTTTTTGTATAGACCAATTGAAGAATAGAATCTATTTATATAGTCATTTTATTTAAATTGTTTATTTACAGTTAAGATTTATTTTATGTATTACTTTATTAAAAAAACTTTAAATGTGTACATCTCCTAACTAGTCGAAAGCTATAAAAAGTAACTAACCATGAATATTGAGTTTTTTCAGAATGAATATAGTTTAGATAACTTAAATATTTAAGTTTTTTTGAAAAAAAATTTTAGTCGATTTGTCAGTAGTAATCCTAAGACAAAAATTTGAAGCATATAAATGCTAATATCTAATTTACACTTAAATCCTACTTATAAATTTGTAACTCGCTGACTTTTTTCGACAAACCATAAAGATATTGGAACTTTATATTTAATATTTGGAGCAATCTCTGGAGTTGCCGGTACTGCTTTATCTTTATATATTAGAATAACACTAGCTCAACCTAATAGTAGCTTTTTAGAGTACAATCATCATCTATACAATGTGATTGTTACTGGTCATGCTATAATAATGATCTTTTTTATGGTAATGCCAACTTTAATTGGAGGTTTTGGTAATTGGTTTGTTCCTTTAATGATTGGGGCACCAGACATGGCATTTCCAAGAATGAACAACATCAGTTTTTGATTATTACCCCCATCTCTATTATTATTATTTGCATCAATGTTGACTGAAGCTGGTGTAGGGACTGGGTGAACCGTGTATCCACCACTATCAAGTGCAACGGCTCATTCTGGAGGTTCTGTAGATTTAGCAATATTTAGTTTACACTTATCTGGTGCATCTTCTATTTTAGGGGCTATCAACTTTATTTGTACAATTTTTAATATGCGAGTAAAGAGTTTATCTTTTCATAATCTTCCTTTATTTGTATGATCTGTTTTAATTACAGCATTTTTATTATTGTTATCTTTACCTGTATTGGCAGGAGCAATAACAATGTTGTTAACAGATAGAAATTTCAATACTACTTTTTTTGATCCTGCCGGAGGTGGTGATCCTGTATTATTTCAGCACCTTTTTTGATTTTTTGGGCATCCAGAAGTTTACATATTGATTTTACCTGGATTTGGGATTATTAGTCATATTGTTGTTAGTACAGCAAAAAAGCCTATTTTTGGCTATCTTGGTATGGTGTACGCAATGTTTTCTATTGGTGTTTTAGGCTTTATTGTGTGAGCGCACCACATGTTTACTGTAGGTTTAGATATAGATACTAGAGCTTACTTTACAGCAGCAACTATGATTATAGCTATTCCAACGGGAATAAAAATATTTAGTTGGCTTGCAACATTGTGAGGAGGATCTATTGATTTACGAACACCAGGGCTTTTTGCTATCGGTTTTATTTTCTTGTTTACTGTAGGTGGTGTAACTGGAGTCGTTTTAGCTAATTCTGGTATAGATATAGCCTTACACGATACTTATTATGTAGTGGCGCATTTGTTCGATATTACAGGGACTGTTTGTGGTTTTTTAAATCACCATTTATTAAAAGAGGTCCGGACGACTTTTGAGGTTGCTAACTTGCCCTCAGAAGAAGAAGAAAGTCCGCGCGACCTACTAGTGTTGAGATCAATTCAAATTCCTAGCCGTATTAGCGACGCGGGGTGCTGATGTGGTTCTGTTCGCCAGTTTCACGCCTGTGCTAGGTTGTTAGATGAAAGAAAGGGAGGAAATGCCCCGGATGAGGTGACGTCTACTGCCGAGTCTTCGGATACAATCGGAGAATTGAAGGAACGAGATCTGAAGCTAGATATACATAAACAGCCCGAGAATAGCGAGACCTCTCCAAAGGAGAGGTTGAGTGAATCTATCAAAAATGGATCTGGATCAGTAGAAAAAAAAGGTGCCTTTAATAATAGTGGGCCTCTGAATCGCACTATGTCGGTTGACTGGAGCGGTGAAATCTTTGATCCTAATATGATAGTTGGTTTGGATGAAATTGGTAGAAGTAAGTTACTTATAGATCTCATTGGGAATCAATGGGATAAAAAAAGTAAAAAATTTATTAATTTACACCGGGTTTATTCTGATCCCCGTGTATTAATTTTTGCTTATGCAGATGTGATCAAGGCTAAAGGTGCTAATACGAAGGGTGGAGATATCTCTACCTTGGACGATATAAGCCTTGAACGGATAAAAAAGTTATCAGTAGAACTGGTCAATGGGACGTGGCAAGCTGGGGTAGCTCGGCGAGTCATGATTCCAAAACCAGGGACGACTGATAAAAGACCTCTCACGGTATTATCTCCATATGATAAGATTGTAGCGAGTGCAATGAAAATTGTTTTTAATGCGATCTTTGAAAAGCGAAAAGGTCTTGACATGCTGCCTAAGGATAGATATTTTCATAACTTTAGTCATGGGTTTCGACCCAATCGCGGATGTCATAGTGCCTTAGATGTTACCATAACTTGGGGTTTAACACCTTGGTTAATGAAAGCTGACATTCAAAAGTGCTATGATAATATTGACCAGAAACGATTGATTTCGATTCTTAATGAATCTATTAAAGATCAGATTATGGTTGATACGCTATATAAACTTTTCAATATGCCGGTTAAGAACCTATCTTCTGGCGGTCCTGATACTAGCAAAGGCATAGGAGTTCCCCAGGGTAATCCTTTAAGCCCTCTCCTTGCTAACGTTTATCTAAACGAGTTAGATCACTTTGTAGATCGCTTAAAACAAGAAATTGACAAGGGAAGTCCTGGGGAAACTACCCAAGAGTGGAGAAAAGCAACTTGAGTCACAGCTGCAGAATTGTCTAAGGCTAAAACTCGAAAAGCGAAATCCTCTCTTCGTCGGGAACTTTATCGGAAGAAAGTTAAATTAGCTACTAAAGCCGGGATTCCCCGTAAACCGATAACTGATGAACAAATGGGTGATAAGGTATACCATAGATTGTATTATGTACGGTATGCTGACGATTACCTAATCTCTGTGAAGGGGCCAAAATGGCTTGCAAGGGATGTTCAAAATAAAACACAAAACTTTCTGAAATCGAATTTGCATTTTTCTCTGAAAGGTGGGGATCTAATTCATGGTACTCACAATTCGGTACGTTTTCTGGGTTTTGATATCAAAATTCCGAAACGAAATGAGAGAAGTGTTGTCGAAACACGAAAAATATTAAGTTTTAAAAAAATAAGAAATCGGTTACTAAATCGGAAAAAAGTTATGATAGAGCGTTATGAAAACTCCTTATTCAAAATTTATGAATCTGAAAAGCGTAAGACATTAAAAGCATTGGCTGATGGTGCTGCTAATAGAGATGAAAAATTGAAAATGATAAAGGAAATCGCTCAAAAAGATGCTTTGGACCAAATTGAGGCTCGAACGACTTTGCGTGATAGTTTAGGTGCTGAACAATATAAAGCGCTTCTAAATAAGGAACGACTACAGCTTGAATCTAATTGTATTCTCAAGCAGGAGTTGAAGGACTCGGGCTATGGTGAGATAATCGAAGCGAGAGAAAATTTGTTGAAAACTATGGGATTGGCTACGAAGAAGGATAACTTACAAAATTTCCGCATGGAAGAAGTTAAACGAATCAAATCTAATCCTAAGTTTAAACAAATGCACGTGGACCGAATATTGTATGGCCAACCTCAAGGGTTGAATCCTAGAATTTATGCACCCATTAGAGATATTAAGAGTAAACTAAAATCTTGGGGTATGCTAGATAAAGGTGGTAAGCCTAAAGCTAATGGGGCTATATTTCGTTATCATGATATATCTATCATAGAACACTATAGATCAAAAGCCTTGGGTTTACTAAATTATTATAGGCCTGCAACTAATTTCCATGAAATAAAAAAAGTTGTGGATTATCACTTACGATGATCTTTAATTCATACTCTCGCTGGTAAGCATACTACTAAGGTACACCAAATTATTAGTTCGTATGGTAAATCTCCTAAAGTAATGCTGGATGTGAATGGCAAACTTCACGAACNNACCCCTAACGAGGTAAATCATCGTACTAGAGGTTTTTCTAAATCTCAAGATGTTTATCACTTGTTGGATGGTTTAGATAGACCATTAGTAAAATTGTCAATTCCTAAAGCACTATTTGCTGGAAAATGTGCGGTTGATGGATGTACTAATACTGACATTGAGGTACACCACGTTCGTTCTTTACGACGTACTAAAAAAGGATTCCTTGTAGAATCTATCAAATCACATTCCAAAACGCNNGAATCCTAGTGACCTTAGTCAGAAGTATCTACGTAAATCCACATAAAGATAAGGAAATCATTTTAGGTTTTTTTGAGTGGACAGTGTCCACTACCGATGAAGGAACATTCCTTTATATCCAAAGGAGCCCGGTGCAATGGAAGTTGCACGCCGGGTTCTGAGGGGGGTTATCGAATACCCAACCCACATCACTATGTATTATCTATGGGAGCCGTTTTTTCTATGCTTGGGGGTCTTTATTTTTGATTTGAAAAAATTACTGGTGCTTGTTATTCAGAAATACTAGGAAAAATTCATTTTTGAAGTTTCTTTGTTGGAGTTAATTTAACTTTTTTCCCAATGCATTTTTTAGGTGTTGCAGGTATGCCAAGACGAATTCCAGATTATCCTGACGCGTATTTTATATTTAACAAAATTGCGTCTTGAGGTTCTTATATTTCTGCAGTATCTTCATTGTTTTTTTTTTATGTTGTATTTGATGCTTTTTCAACAGCAAACAAATTTACGATAGTCCAACAAGTTATCAATAAGCTTAAAAGGTATTTTTTATTTCTTGTGACTAAATAAAATTTTTCTTGACTTCTTTTTTTAAACAAAATTAAAGCCTGCAGTTCAGATCTTTTTAAAGCAAAAAATAGAAATATTTTTATGGGTGAGAAGTACCGTATCTTTAGTTAGACAAATAAATTTTAATAAAAATTTTATTTATACTTAAATTATAAATAAAATGTATTAATAAAAAACTAAAAGTTATAATTACTTTTAGTTTTTATAGATGCTTCCATAAGTTTTTTTTATTTATTTTTAAAAAACTTAGGTTACATATCTTTACTANNTTAAATTAATTATTTAAAAATTTTCTATGGTAACAAAAAAAAATCCAAATTATATTTGCCCATGCAAGCGCAAACCTATTGTACATAAAATTGAAGTAGGTAGTGAGTCTGAAATATACAAAATAGAAGCCTACAATGAATGAGGTCAAACACGTTATATATGTCCAATAACGATGACTTATAGCAAGTGATTATATACCTCAGAGTCTCTTACCGAGATCGCAAATTGTGACTTACCAATTTCTTCTTGTAAAGGTAAGCAAGGTGTTGCTGCAGGGCTTGAATAACACATTATATTCGGGAAGCAGGAAACAAAGTTGAGAGACTGGTTATAAATAGCGTTTCCAATTCAATAGTTTACTTTATGAAATGAGAAAAGGATCTTTGAAGTCTAAGTTAATACCTGCTAACAGAAATATCGTAGTCATTTTTCAAGATTTAAAGAAAAACTACTATTGTTTATAATTTATTAATATAGAGTTCTAAAGGTAGTTTTCATTTTGTTTTGTAATGACAACTAGAGTGTGTACAAATTTGCTAAACTTAAAGGACTAATAAAAGAATATCGTATTACTCCAATTATTTTTAACTAGGAGTATATTAAGTTATAAAATTTTTTAATCGTATTATATTTTTTGAGAGAGCTCTCTCATAAAAGACTGGTAGGAAAAGATTCACAAGAAGGTATGACTTTTCGTGATGAAATTTATGCAAGCTTATAAAATATCGTTAACAATATATAAACTAGAAAATGAAAATTAGGGTACAAAGCAGGTAAAAATAAGCACTAAAATTCGACTGTTTAAATATTAGGGTTTAAAACTTATGGATAATCAAATGAACTTAAATTACAGCTTGTTATAGTATGGTTTAGTTACCTATAATAAATAATTCAATTTTAAAAACTTATATTTAAATTTGATAAGTGAACAAAAAAATGATTTTTATAACACAATGTGATAGCCCAGCACTTTGGCAAACTTATTTATCTGACCCCGCAAGTATTACTATGGAAGGTATTTTAATTTTTAACAAACATTTGTTATTTTTGTTAACTGTAATAGTTTTGTTTGTTGGTTGGTTACTGTTTTATACTATATATTATTTTATAGAATATAACAATAAATTTAGTTCAAAATTTGTTCATTCAAAAGAGTTAGAAATTGTTTGAACTTCTATTCCAGCTCTATTACTTTTAATTTTGTCTACACCTTCTTTTACTTTATTATATGCAATGGATGAAATCTCAGAACCAGAGTTAACTTTAAAAATTTTAGGCCATCAATGATTTTGAAGTTATGAAATTTCTGAATTTAATTCTTGTCAAAAACAAGAACAAAGTTTAAAATATGTTTGTTATATGATGGCGTTAGATGGATTACCTACTACTAAACAAGGATATTTCAGACTATTAGAAACTAATAAAAGAGTTATTTTACCAACAAATACACATTTGCGGCTTTTAGTGAGTGCGGCTGATGTATTACATAGTTGAACAGTCCCATCATTTGGTTTGAAAGTTGATGCGTGTCCAGGACGATTGAATCAAATGAATTTATTTATTAAACGTGTTGGTGTTTTTTTTGGGCAGTGCAGTGAAATTTGTGGTGTAAACCATGGTTTTATGCCTATTGTTATAGTTTCATTACCAACAATACAATTTCATCATTATATAATGACGAAATTAGAATTAACTTAAATTTGATTTTCAGCTTTTTTTTTGACATTAACTCAAACTCAATTGAATTATCTATAATTTTTTATTAAATCTATACTATTCATTAGGTTAAATACCTATTTTAAATTATGTATTCTATATTAAATTTTTTATTTAAACATATCAGAAAATTCTATTCAAGTGAGAGAACTTTATTTTCTTTGTTTCAAAGATCTTAGTAAGTAAAATGCTAGGAAATTTTCAAAATTTTCCAGCTTATAGTATAATGCGAGCGTCACTTCAAGAGGTAGATTCTACACGGGTTTCTNNATTTTCTTTGTTTCAAAGATCTTAGTAAAAAATGGCGAAATTGCGTCGAGAACTAAATCGTTTTAAATATTTAAAAACAAAACACAGCTGACATCTAGTAGATCCTAGCCCTTGACCATTAATTGCTTCTTTAGGTGCATTTTTTCTGACTTCAGGAACTGTATTGTATATGAATAAATTTTTAGGGGGTGGACAACTTGCACTAATCGGGCTTTTTGTAGTACTATATGTTATGTATACATGATGGCGCGATATTGTTAGAGAAGCAACGTTTGAAGAACAACATACTGTATCAGTTCAACGAGGACTACGTTTAGGAATGGTTCTGTTTATTGTTTCAGAAATTATGTTTTTTTTTGCGTTTTTTTGGGCTTTTTTTCATTCTAGTTTATCGCCAGTTTATAATTTAGGAGGAATTTGGCCTNNAAGCAATTGAAACAATTCAAACTTCGGGAATTCCTTTAACTAATACGTTTTTTCTTTTAAGTTCTGGCGCTACAGTTACTTGAGCACATCATGCGATAATAGTACGAGCAAAAAAACAAGCAATTATTGGGTTATATTTCACTATATTATTAGCAACAGTTTTTACTTTATTACAGGGTATGGAGTATGTAGAAGCGCCATTTAATATTAATGATAGTGTTTTTGGTTCTTGTTTTTATATGGCTACAGGTTTTCATGGCTTTCACGTGTTTATTGGTACCTGTTGTTTAGTTGTATCTCTTTTACGAATCGTGTATAATCATTTTACGTCAACACATCATTTTGGTTTTGAGTCTGCAGCATGGTACTGACATTTTGTAGATGTTGTATGGTTATTCTTATTTATTACTGTGTATTGGTGGGGCGGAATTCATTAACTTTAAATAAATCAAAAATGGTAAAGTATTATTATAGCACGTACAATTGTCTCAATAAAGATGCAAAGATTTGCAAAAAGAAATATCTTAAATATGAAAGATTATTGGACTATTGTGACGTTTGTACGACCTTTTAGAACCGTGTCTTTATTCTCTAACGTAGTAGATATATCCGTGAAAAAACTCAATAAACTATATTATCATAGCTGATAGAGTAAAAAAAGTTATTGAGGAAAAAAATGATTAGCAAAATTATTAAAAATTTTAATTTTATTTAAGTTTTTGCAAGTTATAAAATTTTAAATTAAATATATTTTAGGAAAATAGTTCAGTAGGTAGAACAGTGGTTTTCAAAACCAAAAGTCAAGGGTTCAAATCCTTTTTTTCCTGAAATCGTATAAACAGAAAGTTTATCGTGTGCTATCAAAGTAAAAATGTTTACTTTACAAATAAAAATTTAATAAGTTTTGTATTTATTGACAGTTTTTTGACCTGTAAATTTCATTTTACCTATTAAAAAAATACCAAATTAAATGTTATTATAATAACTAAAACCTAAAAGTTAATTATTTTAAAGTTTTTTACATATTTATGAAAAATAATAATTTAAACAAATTACCTATTATACGAAGTATAGCTAGAATTTATAAAAATTACAGCATAAAAAAAAGGATACTTTTGTATTATTTATGTTTGCGATTGTTAATGAGTAATATATGTATATTAGTTATAATTTATTGTTATATGGTGATATCTAAAGATTATTATAACAAAAATACTGCTATGATTGACAGAATGGTTTCTAATGCCATTTATAGTATCAATGCAGATTTTTTGACCTGCAAGGTTATGACAACTCTGGTTTTCAGAGATGTTTATCGCATTTTTTAAAAACGGATAGTGTAAATAATAACAATAATAGTATCAAAAAAAGTTAATTAACCTGATAGGTTTATAGTTTTTTTAGTGCTAGTTTAAGACTATAATAATTTTATGAGCCCCAGCTGTGACTTGAACCCTCGTATTTCCGGCAAATTTTTACCTTTAATAAGCTATTCAAATAAGTATAGCAATTCTATGTCTTCTTTTGTTACAAAAACAATAAGATGAGGTAAGAATTATTTATTATCTATCGTAGACAGTCATTTAATACATTACCCAAGCCCACTAAATTTAACATACGCTTGGAGTTTTGGATCTTCAGCAGGAATATGTTTAGTTATTCAAATTTTATCTGGAATTTTTTTAGCTATGCATTACACTCCCCACATTGATCTTGCATTTAGTAGCGTTGAACATATTATGCGAGATGTTAATAATGGTTGGTTAATCCGTTATATTCATGCAAATGGAGCTTCTATGTTTTTTATTGTAGTATATTGCCACATATTTCGTGGTTTATATTACGGCTCTTATATGCAACCAAGGCAATTACTTTGATGTTCCGGTGTTCTTATATTTATTTTAATGATG
>JABAHO010004795.1_pt1 | contig 11730 bp, 9 predicted proteins | sample 7062071 | NCBI WGS metagenome assembly JABAHO01 (sample SAMN14534356, study PRJNA622989) | marine sediment metagenome | biome: marine biome [ENVO:00000428]; feature: marine pelagic biome [ENVO:01000023]; material: deep marine sediment [ENVO:00002113] | place: India: Gulf of Kutch | collected...
GCGTTCGATCGCTTTGCGGGAGACCCCGCGGTACGGCCCAACCCCTGCCTGGCGCCGCTGGACGAGCCGCCCTTCTACGGCATGCGGCTCTATCCGGGCGATCTCGGAACCAAGGGCGGGTTGCTGACCAACGAGCACGCCCAGGTTCTGCGGGGGGACGGCACGGTGATCCGCGGGCTGTATGCCGCGGGCAACAGCTCCGCCTCTGCCATGGGCAACTTCTACCCCGGTGCCGGGGGGACCATCGGGCCGGCGATGACCTTCGGATACATCGCCGCCCGGCATGCGGCCGCCGCGTAGCCGGTAGGCAATTGCAGTAGGATCGTCACGGCGCCGGGGCATCGCGTTGTTCGGTCCGCCAGCGCCGCAGACGGGTTTGACGTCAGGGGGAAAGCATATGGGTGGCAAGACCATCAACAGACAGTGGCTCATCAATGGAAACCCGCGGGGCCGAGCCTTGGCGCTGACCGATTTCGTGGAGAGCGAGGCGGAACTCGACCCGCTGGAGGACGGCGACGTCCGGGTAAAGGTGGAGTACCTGAGCTTCGATCCTTCCCAAAAGGGACAGCTGGAAAACATCGCCGGATACTCCCGCGGTGGCGCCACGGGCGAGGTGATGTACGCCCGGGGCATCGGCGAGGTGGTCGAGTCGCGCAGCGCGTCCGTCGCCGTGGGCACCAAGGTTGCCGGGTTCGTGGGCTGGCAGGAATACGCGTCGCTGCCCGCGCGCAGCCTGGAGATCGTGCCCGATGACGATCTGCTCACCGCCCGGCTCGGCCCTCTGGGTGGCACCGGGCTCACCGCCTACTTCGGGCTGTTGCGGGTGGGCCGGCCGGAGCCCGGCGACATGGTGGTGGTGTCGGGGGCTGCCGGGGCCGTGGGCTCCATGGTGGGGCAGATTGCCGAAATTGCCGGCTGCCGCACCGTGGGGATCGCGGGCGGCCCGGAAAAGTGCGCATGGCTCGTGGACGAGGTGGGCTATGACGCCGCCATCGACTACAAGAGCGAGAACATCAAGGCCCGCCTGAAGGAGCTGTGCCCGGACGGCATCAACGTGTTCTTCGACAACGTGGGCGGCGAGGCTCTCAACGACGCGCTGGCCCGGATCGCCCCTCACGCCAGGATCGTCATCTGCGGCGGGATCTCCCGCTACGAGCAGGAAACCCTGCCGCCGGGGCCCGCCAACTACTTCAACATCGTCTTCCGGCAGGCCAACATCGAAGGCTTTCTGCTGAGCGGTTACGAAGCCGAGTACGACGTCGCCAGGGAACGCATCACCGAATGGATCCGCTCCGGGGCCATCGTCTACAAGGAAGACGTCCAGCAAGGTTTCGAGAACATTCCGGCGACCCTGCTGCGGCTCTTCTCCGGCAAGAACTTCGGCAAGCAGCTGCTCAAGATGGGCGACTGACGTCGGTTCAGCGACGAGCTCGAGGCTCGCTTGGGACACGCTCCCGCCCGATGGAGCCTTCGTGTATTCTCGTGGCGGGAGTTCAATCACATCTCGATGAGGGGGGATGATGTCAGTTTCACTGCGTGGCAAGAACGCCATCGTTACCGGTGCCGCCGTTGGCATTGGTCCGGCCTATGCGGAAGCGCTGGCCGCTGAAGGGGTCAACGTCGCCGTCTGCGACATTCGGCAGGAGATCCTCGAGTTGCCCGCGCGGCTGGAGGCCCAGGGCGTCCGCTCGGTCGGTTGGGTGGCTGACGTCTCCCTGCCCGAGGACGTGCGCGCGGTGGTGGACGGTACCGTCGAAGCATTTGGCGGCATCGACATTCTGATCAGCAATGCGGGCAAGTGCTGGGTGAGCGTGGCCGACGACGATCTCGACAAGACCCTCGTCGACTACGAGGGCATGGTCGGCACCAACCTCAAGGGCGAATACCTCATGGGCAGAGCGGTGATCGCCGAGATGCTCAAGCAGGGCAGAGGCGGCGAGATCGTCAACGTGGCCACCGATCACATGGTCACCTGCGGCTCGCCTTTCGAGATCTGCCCGAAGCTCGAGACCTGTCCCTGGGCTGACTCGCCCCGGCCCACGGGCGGGGGCGAGGTGATGGACATCTACGATGCGTCCAAGTGGGCGCTGAACGGGTTTCTCTTCGGCTGGGCCAAGGCGCTTCGCCCTCACGGGATCCGCGTCAACGGCATGTGCATGGGTGCCACCGACTCCTGGATGATCCGCGACTTCTTCGGTTTTCCCCAGACCCGGGACGAGGAGACCCCCGAGCAGATGGAGGAGGTGGCCACCTGGATGGCCAAGGAGGATACCGCCCAGGTGGTAATGAACCTGCTCAAGGAAGGTCCTGAGGGCCGCACGGCCCAGAACCTCAACCTTTGCGTGGGCCGGCCGACGAAGCTCGAACCGCCGTTGCCCAACGTCTACATCACCGAGGAGAGTCTCAATGTCAGCGCTTGAGGGAAAAGTCGCCATCGTCAGCGGCGCCGCTCAGGGGCTCGGTGAAGCCTTTGCCCGCGCGCTGAGCGAGCAGGGAGCCGTCGTCACCGCCTTCGACGTTCAGGAGACCATCGGCGACGTGGCGGCGGCCATCGAGAAGGCAACGGGCAACCGGGTGCTCGGGATGGTGGCCGACGTCTCCAAACGCGAGGACGTGGAGGCGGTGGTGGGCGCCACCCTCGAGACGTTCGGCGGCCTGGACGTACTGGTGAACAACGCGGGCACCTGGAAGCGCACGCCGGTGGACGCGTCCTGGGATCAGGCGCTGGCGGATTGGGACTTCATCATGGACACCAANNGGCGGCGACATCGTCAACATCAGCACCTACTACGTGCTCCCGGCCAAGTCGGAGGGTACCAACTCGCCGGAGACGGACCTCTACAACGCGTCAAAGTGGGCCATCAACGGATTCACGGATGCCTGGGCCAAGTATCTGGCCAAGGACAAAATCCGAGTGAACGGGATGTGTATGGGCGCCACGGACACGCCCATGCTGCGGGGCCTATTCGAAGACGGGCAGCTGCCGCCGGATCTTGCCGAGACGGTGATGCAGCCGGCACAGATCGCCCAGCAGATGATCGACCTGCTGGCCGACGGCCGCTCCGGGGAGAACATCGGTGCCTGGGTCGGCGAGCCCATCGTCATCCCGCCGCACCCGCCGGAGCATCGGCGCATTTCCGGCTGAGCCCGGCGGTCAGCTGGAGAGCAGGTAGGGCGAGAGCGCCGCGTGGGAGCCGGGCACGAGCTCGGTCAGCTGTACCCGGCCGATGCCGATCTCGCCCAGCTCGTTGAGCGCCGCCGCCACCTGCTTGGGCTCGCCAACGAATCGGGACAGGTAGCCGCCCGCGAGCGCTGCCTTCAGCCCCTGCACGCCGCGGTTGTCTCCAGCGCCGGTGAGGATGAAGATGCTGAGTGGCACGTCGGCGTTGACGGCGCGAACGCGCTCCACCTGGCCTCGAACCTCTTCCTCGGTCACCGTCGCCATGATTTCGAAATCCAGATAGCCCACCCGGGTTGCGCGGGCGCTCGCCTTTACCTCGACCCGATCCACCAGGGGTGCCACCTCGCGCAGGGCGCGGGGGCCGCCGGCGGAGGCGATCAGAGGCGGCGGGGAGTCCGTGACGAGCCCGAGGGCGTGCTCCCCCTGAATCCGCACCTGGTAATGGTCGCCCTGGAAGTCGCTCTGGCCGGTGGTGAGCAGAGATCGAACGATTTTCAGCGCCTCCACGTACCTGGATATCCGCTCAGGCCCTGACGGGTAGACGTCGCCCATGGCTTCGATCTCGTCCTGGAGCCAGCCGGCGCCGAGGCCCGCCTCAAACCGGCCTTCGGACACTGCCTGGAGCGTCAGTGCCGCCTGGGCGAACTCCACCGGCGAGCGAAACAGATTGTTGCAGAACGACGTGGTAATCAGCGTGCGCGTAGTGGCGCAGGCCATCTGGGTCGCGGCAACGAACACGTGGGGGTAGCGGGTCGCGCCCACCCAGAGATGATCGCTCGCGCATATGCCGTGCCAGCCCTCTGCTTCTTTCTCCCGGGCCCACAGGTCGGGTTTCACCCCGGTGCTGGCCGGGTAGTTGGCGAAAAATTCCATGCTGCGCGTCCCTCTCTGCACCCGTTCGGCCACGTTGTGGCCTTGACCGCGTCAATACTAACCCAACGGGTCCGCGTGCCCGCTGCCCCGCCCGGAGCGGGCCGGGCGATGTGCTACAGTCACGCCAAGAACAACGAAGCGGGGTGGGCATGCAGGCTGCGGATTGGATCGACCTGAGCGGGAAGATCGCTCACGTGACCGGCGCCGGTAAAGGCGTCGGTGCGGGCATCGCCAGAGCGCTTTCCATGGCGGGCGCTACCGTGGCGGTGAGCGACGTGGACGGCGACTCTGCCGCTCGGATCGCGGCGGAGCTCGGCGGGCTGGGCATGCAGCTCGATGTGAGCGACCGTGCCGCCGTGGACGCGGCGCTGGAGCAAACGGCCAGCAAGCTCGGCGCGCTGGACATCCTGGTCAACAACGCCGGCGTCTACATTGGGTACGGGGGCCCGGTGCGCGACATTACCGACGAGATGTGGCGCACGCTGTGGTCCNNTGTGGTCCATCAACGTGGACGGGGTGTTCTACTGCTGCCGCGCGGCCGCGCGGATCATGATCGAGGCCGGCAACGGTGGCCGCATCATCAACATCGCATCCACCCAGGCGGTCTCGCCCGGCGTGGGCGTGACCTACGATGGCTCCAAGGCCGCGGTCACGCAGATGACCAAAGCCCTTGCCCTTGAGCTAGCGCCGCACCGCATCAACGTCAACGCGTTGGCACCGGGCCCCACTTGGACGCGCGAAGGCGACCCGCCGCCCACGGGCGGCCAGCCGCCCCCGCCGACGGGCAACCCGCTGGCGGACACCGTGGCCGACCGCATCGCCCGCCTGCCTGCCGGGCATTGGGGGGATCCCATGGAGCAGGGCAAGGCGGCCGTGTTTCTCGCTTCCTCCCTGAGCGATTTCGTCACCGGCATCTACCTGCCGGTGGACGGCGGTTGGCTCACCCTCTAGCGCGCTCGATCGGGGGAGCGTCGTGTCGGAAGGGCTGAAGTCCAAGCACAACGAGGCGGCCGCGCTGGTCGCCGAGATGACCCTGGAGGAGAAGGCCGGGCTCTGCTCGGGCCGAGACTTCTGGCATCTCAAGCCGGTGGCCAGGCTGGGGCTGCCCTCGGTGATGGTGACCGACGGCCCCCACGGTCTGCGCAAGCAGGATGCCGAGGCCGATCACGCGGGCCTCAATGCCAGCGTGCCGGCCACCTGCTTTCCCACCGCATCGGCTCTGGCGAGCTCCTGGGACCGGGAGCTGCTGCGGGAGATCGGGATGGCCCTGGGCGAGGAATGCGTGGCCGAACGGGTGGCCGTGCTGCTCGGCCCGGGCATGAACATCAAGCGTCACCCGCTGTGCGGGCGGAACTTCGAGTACTTCTCCGAGGACCCGCTGCTCTGCGGAGAGCTGGCCGCCGCCCTGATCGACGGCGTGCAGTGTCAGGGCGTGGGTACCAGCGTGAAGCACTTTGCCGTCAACAACCAGGAGCACGGGCGCATGTTCGTGGACGCCATCGTCGACGAGCGCTCGCTGCGGGAAATCTATCTGCGCGGCTTCGAGATCGCGGTGAGGAAGTCTCAGCCCTGGACGGTGATGTGCGCCTACAACCGGCTCAACGGCACCTACTGCAGCGAGCACGCCTGGCTGCTTGATGAGGTGCTGCGCGACGAGTGGGGGTTCGAGGGCCTGGTGGTCAGCGATTGGGGCGCTGCGAACGAGCGGGTCCGAGGGTTGGCTGCCGGGCTGGACCTGGAGATGCCGGCCAGCGGCGGGATCAACGATGCCCGGGTGGTTGCCGCCGTTCGCTCGGGGGATCTACCCGAGGCCGTGCTGGACCGGACGGCGACGCGCAACGCGAGCCTTGCCCTGCTGGGGGCCGGGCTGGACGGGCGGCCCCGGGAGGCCGACCACGATGCCCATCATGCCCTGGCGCATCGGGCCGCGGCCGAGAGCGCGGTGCTGCTCAAGAACGACGCTGGGCTGTTGCCGCTGGGCACGGGCGATTCCATCGCCGTCATCGGCGCGTTTGCCAAACGCCCGCGCTACCAGGGTGCTGGAAGCTCGCAGGTGCGCCCGACCCGCCTGGACTGCGCGTGGGATGCCATGGAGGAGATTGCCGAGGAGGGCCGGCTTACCTTCGCGGCCGGCTACGACCCGCGCCGCAGCGAGCCCGACCAGGCCCTCATCGACGAGGCCGTGGGCGTTGCCTGCGCCGCCGAGGTGGTGGTGGTGTTTGCGGGGCTGCCGGGAATATACGAATCCGAAGGCTTCGATCGTGCCCACATGCATCTCCCCGACCAGCACAACCTTCTCATCGACGCCGTGTGCGCTGCGAACCCGAGAACGGTGGTGGTGCTGAGCAACGGCGCGCCCGTGACCATGCCCTGGATCGACCGACCGGCTGCCGTCCTGGAAGCGTATCTCGGGGGACAGGCGGGAGGCGCGGCCGTGGCCGATCTGCTGTTCGGGCTGGCCAACCCCTGCGGCAAGCTGGCGGAGACTTTTCCGCTGGGACAGGAGGACGTGCCCGCCGATGCCTGGTTCCCAGGCTCTGATCGGCAGGTGCATTATCGTGAGGGCCTCTACGTCGGCTATCGCTACTACGACACCTTCGACGGCGCCGTCCTCTTTCCCTTCGGCCACGGGCTGAGCTACACGCGCTTCGACTACGGTGACATTGCTCTGAGCGGTCAGCGATACGAGCAGGGCGGCACGCTCGAGGTGAGCGTGGACGTGACCAATGCAGGCGATCGGCCGGGTGCAGAGACGGTGCAGATATACGTGGCCGCGCTGACCTCGGGCGCCTACCGGCCGTTCCACGAGCTCAAGGGGTTTGCCAAGACGCGGCTGGAGCCGGGCGAGACCCGGCGGGTGACGTTCGTTCTCGATGACGGCGCCTTCGCCGTCTACGATCCCGAGGCCAAAGCTTGGATCGTGGAAGCGGGTGAGTTCGAGCTGCGCGTTGGCGCGTCGAGCCGCGACGTTCGCCAGACCCGCCGAATCACCGTGGTCTCCGATCAAACCCTGTCGCCGGCGACCGAAGCCGTCGAGGGCCCGAACGCCGGGGATCAGAGCGGCGCCGGCGCAGGCCTGGCGGTGACGGACGCGGCGTTTGCCGCCATGCTGGGCCGACCGGTACCCGACCCGGAGTCGGTGCGCCCCTTCCATCTGAACTCCTCGGTGAACGAGATCGCCGAGAGCTGGCTCGGCCGTCGGGTCAAGGCGCGGGTGGTGGCCGGATTCCAGCAGCGCATGGGCGCGCGCAGCAGCGACGAGACGGTGCAGAAGATGTTCGAGGAGATGGCCAACAACATGCCCCTTCGCGCCCTGCCGCTGTTTTCGCGAGGCGCGATCAGCTTTGCGCAGCTGGAAGTTCTGGTGGCGCTGCTGAACGGGCGGGTGCTGCACGCGCTGCGGCTGTGGTTGAGCGGCTGACGCCGTGCGCCAGTTCGTTTTCCGTCTTTGGGCCGTCGTGCTGCTTGCCTGTCTGGCTGCCTGTCAGGAGTCGGCGAGCGGGGTGGGGCCCACGACCGGTGATCCCGAGCCCGCCCGGAGCGGCCGGCCACCCAACGTGATCATTCTCTTTGCCGACGACCTCGGCTACGGCGACCTTGGCAGCTACGGTCACCCGACCATACGAACGCCCAGGCTGGATGCCCTGGCGGCCGAGGGGCAGCGCTGGACGGACTTCTACGCGGCCGCGCCCGTCTGCTCCCCGAGCCGGGGCGCCCTGCTGACTGGCCGGCTGCCCAACCGGACCGGGCTGTACGGACGCCGACTGAACGTGCTGTTTCCCAACGATCCCGGCGGCTTGCCGGCATCCGAGCGAACCATCGCGGAGGCTCTCGGCGAGCGCGGCTACGCAACGGCCGTCATCGGCAAGTGGCATCTGGGGGACCGGCCCGAGGCGTACCCCACCCGTCATGGTTTCGACTACTTCTTCGGCCTGCCTTACTCCAACGACATGGATTGGGTGACGGCCATGTCCTTCGAGCAGGTGCTCGCGCTGGCCGCAGCGGGACGGATGGCGGAGGTTCAGGAGGAGATCGCGCGCCGGCAGGCGCTCTACCTCGATCCGCGCAACGAGTACTGGAACGTGCCGCTGCTGCGCAGCGCGCGCTCGGCAAGCGGCGCATCAGATGAGATCGTCGAGCGGCCGGCGCAGCAGGCGTCTCTGACAAGGCGATACACGGAAGAAGCCGTCGCCTTCATACGGCGTTATCAGAAGCAGCCCTTCTTTCTCTACCTGCCGTACACCATGCCCCACACGCCCTTGTTCCCCGGGGACGACTTTGCCGGCGCAAGCCGCGGCGGTCGCTACGGCGACGTGGTGGAGGAGCTGGACTGGAGCGTCGGCGCGATCGTCGATGCTCTGGACGAGCTCGAGCTCGCCCGGGACACGCTGGTGGTGTTCACGAGTGACAACGGGCCCTGGCTTGCCATGGATCATCACGGCGGGTCCGCTGGACCGTTGAAGGACGGCAAGGGCACCACCTTCGAGGGCGGCATGCGCGTGCCCGCCATCTTCTCCTGGCCCGGACGCATCAACCCCGGGGTCACGGAGGGTATCGGGTCCGTTCTGGATCTCCACGCGACCGCGTTGGCCCTCGCCGGTGCCGACGCTGACGAGGATACGGACGGCGTTGATCTCAGGGGGACATTGCTGCGCGGCGAGCCAAGCCCGCGCTCGAGCCTGGCTTACTATCGCAGCGGCGAGCTCATGGCCTTCCGCCAGGGCGAGTTCAAGCTGCATCTGGTCACCCAGGGCGCCTACGGCCGTCCGCCCGAACGCGTGGTTCACGAGCAGCCCCTGCTTTACCACCTGGGGGAGGATCCGGGCGAGCGGTTCGATGTGGCCGGGCGCTATCCGGAGGTGGTGGAGATGCTCGAGCTCGCCGTGGCCGCCCATCGGGAAGCCATGAACGAGCAGCCGCCGCTGTTTGATCGGCGGCTTCAGCCGGTGCACGATTGAACGCCGGGAGGGAGAATCGCTGATGACAGACGGCCGGCTTGCAGGCAAAACGGCCCTGGTAACGGGCGCCAGTCGTGGAATCGGCCGCGCCATCGCGCTCGCCTATGGCCGGCAGGGGGCGGACGTGTTTCTCACGGCCACCAATCTCGACAATCTTGTGGGCACCCGCGATCAGTTGGCAGACATGGGTGTGGAGGTCGCCTGTCATGCCGCCGACGTCGGCAATCCGGACGAGGTCGAAGCGCTCTTTTCCATCGCTGCCGCCTGGCGAGAAGGCGTGGACATCCTTGTCAACAACGCGGGCATCTACATCGGCAAGCCCTTCGAGGCTTACAGCCTGGAAGAGTTCGACCGGCTCATGAAGATCAACGTCTACTCGGTATTCCAGCTCATGCAGCTGGCGATCCGGCATATGACGGCCAGGGGGCGCGGCAAGATCGTCAACATCGCCTCCACTGCAGGCAAGTGGGAGAGCCCCAACCAGGCGGCGTACAACACCAGCAAGCACGCGGTGGTGGGGATGACGCGATGCGCGGCGCTGGAGAACGCCCCCCGAGGGCTCAACATCAACGCCATCTGCCCCGGTCTGGTGGAAACGGACATGCTCGACGAGTTCAAGAGCCACGCCGACGCCCAGGGCATCAGTTTTGATGAGTTCAAGCGCGCTGTGGCTGCCCAACGCATCCCCATGGGGCGTTTCCTGGGCGCGGAGGAGGTGGCTCACATCGCCGTCTATCTCGGCAGCGGCGAGTCCGACGGCATGACCGGGCAGACCATCACCATATCCGGCGGCATGCGCATGGGCTGAGCCGTCGCGTTCAGCCGGATCAACCGGATCAAGAGGAGGGAGCATGGCAGTTCAGCTGTTGGCCGACATCACGCGGGAGCACGCGAAAGACAGGCCCGATTGCAGAGCGATGCTTTACGACGAGGATGGTCGCGAGTGGACGTACGCGCAGCTCGATGCGGACGCAAACCGCGTGGCAAACGCCCTGCTCGCCGAGGGCGTGGGGCCCGAGGACCGCATCGCCTACCTGGACAAGAACGCGCCCGAGTACTTTCTCTACCTGTTCGGCGGGGCCAAGTTGAACGCGGTGTCCGTGGCCGTCAACTGGCGCCTGGCTTCCCGGGAGATGGAGTACATCCTGAACAACAGCGAAGCGAGCGTGCTGGTCATCGGGGAGGAGTTTCTCGGCAACCTCGCCGAGATGGACCTGCCGGCGGTGACCCGGGTAGTCGTGCTGGGTGATCCCGGCGATACGGGCCACATCACGTTCGATCAGTGGATCGCCGGTCAGCCAGATGATGACCCCGCGCTGCCCGCCGTTCCCGGGGACACCTGCTACCAGCTCTACACCTCGGGAACCACGGGCCTCCCCAAGGGCGTGGAGCTCACCCATGCCAACTTCATTCACCAGGTCGGCAGCGCCCTTGCGCCCCTGGGCATTCGATCCGAGTCCGTCAGCCTGGTCTGCATGCCCTTGTTTCACATCGCCGGCAGCGGCTTTGGCGTGCTGGGCATGTACTGGGGAGCCGACATGGTGCTCCTGCGGGACGTCGATCTGGCCGCCATCGTCCGGGTGATTCCCGAGCAGCGTGTTACCCACGCGATGTTTGTCCCCGCGGTGCTGCAGTTCCTGCTCGCCCAACCCGGAATACGCGACGCCGACCTCTCGTCCTTCGAAACCATCTTGTACGGCGCTTCGCCCATCACGGAAGCCGTGCTGGTGGAGGCCATGGACGTGTTCGGCTGCGACTTCTTGCAGGGCTACGGCCTGACCGAAACCACCGGCGGCGTGAGCCTCTTGGGACCCGAAGACCACGACCCGGGCGGGCCCAGGGCCAACCTGCTCCGTTCCTGCGGAAAGGTCATCGTCAATCACGAGGTTCGGATCGTCGATCCCGAGAGCCGCGGGGAGATGCCGGATGGCGAGGTGGGCGAGATCTGGGTGCGCGGCCCTCAGGTGATGAAGGGGTACTGGAAGAACCCCGAGGCGAGCGCCGAGAGTCTGGTCGAGGACGGTTGGTTGAGGACGGGGGATGCCGGCTATCTGCTCGACGGGTACGTGTTCATTCACGATCGCGTGAAGGACATGATCATCTCCGGCGGTGAGAACATCTACCCGGCGGAGATCGAAAACGTGCTGATGGCCCACGACGGCATCGCGGATGCGGCGGTGATCGGTGTGCCCAGCGAGCGGTGGGGAGAGACGGTGAAGGCACTGGTGACGCGCAGCGATCCCGATCTCACCGAGCAGCAGATCATCGACTACTGCCGTGCCCATCTGGCGGGGTACAAATGCCCGACCTCGGTGGACTGGATTGCCGAGATTCCCCGCAACCCGTCGGGCAAGATCCTCAAGGTCGAGCTTCGCAAGCCCTACTGGGAAGACCGGGAACGATTCGTTTCTTGAGCTCGTGCCCCCCGCTTTCTCGGGCGCGGCTCCAGCGTGAGGCGGGTGCGCACTGATTCGGTGCATCTTGGCGGCCTGTACACCAGGACGGCGCGACGCGGGAATCGGTTAACCCATTGTTTTATATAAATTTTGTCCGTTTTCTCGGTGTTGGCACGGTCTCTGCAAATCGATGGGTGTGAACGACGCTGGCGTTGACTCTCTCCCCTCTCTTTCCCCGGCGTCATGTCCTTTCGTGGGACTTCACGAGGCGTCCGGGTCTTTATCGTTGTAGGCTCGGGCGCCGCTTTCCTCGCGGGTGCCT
>JABAHO010000927.1_pt1 | contig 11719 bp, 10 predicted proteins | sample 7062071 | NCBI WGS metagenome assembly JABAHO01 (sample SAMN14534356, study PRJNA622989) | marine sediment metagenome | biome: marine biome [ENVO:00000428]; feature: marine pelagic biome [ENVO:01000023]; material: deep marine sediment [ENVO:00002113] | place: India: Gulf of Kutch | collected...
TTGCAGGTGCTCGTTTACGGCTACGTGTCCCGTCTCGTCGAGTGCGGCGCCGATGGCCTCGAGTCCGAGACCCGCGGTAACGGGACGGCGTCCTGCTGCGACGAGCAGAAGATCGAATTCGACCGGTATCGCGATGCCATCCTGTTCGATTCTCGCGATCGAACCGGATTCTCCTGGCGCGAAAGAGCGTATCGCTGCTTCGGTGATGATCCGGACGCCATCGCTCTCGAGTGACTCGCGCAATGCCTCGCTTACTTCCGGGTCTTCATTCGCGACGAGCCGTGGCAGCATATCCACGATGGTCACGTCGCTGCCCAGCGCCGCAAGGGCTTGACCGAGCTCACAGCCGATCGCGCCGCCGCCCAGCACGAGCATCCGCCGCGGCAGTGCCTCGATGTCCCAGACGTCGTCTGACGTCACGTGCGGTACGGTTTGTATGCCGTCGATGGGTGGCACCACCGGCTGTCCGCCGGTCGCTATGATCGTCGCGCGGGATCGGATCACGCGCTCTCCGACGGCGATCTCCCAGGGGGTCAGGAAGCGCGCTTCGCCCGAAACGCACTCGACCCCGAGCCCGGTATATCTTTCGACAGAGTCGTGCGGCTCGATACGGCCGATAACGCGCCGCACACGATCCATGACGGCCGGAAAGTCGACGGATGGCCTGCTGGCCTGGACGCCATAGGTCGCTGCGTCCCGAACGGTTGCCGCGACGCGACCCGAACGGATGAGAGCCTTGCTCGGCACGCAACCCGTATTCAGGCAGTCGCCACCCATGCGATCGCGCTCTATCAGGATGACCTTTGCTCTCGCTGCGGCAGCGACATAGGCGGAGATGAGGCCGGCACTGCCACCGCCGATAACAACGAGGTTCACGTCGTAAGCGTCCGGTTTCGAAAATGATGGCCGACCGCGGCGGACCCGGATGGCCGTCACGATCCGGCGGGCGATCAGCGGGAATATGCCCAACAGCGCGAATGCGGCGATCAACCTTGGCGACAACAGGCCGGATGCTGACTCGATGGCAGCGATCTGGGTGCCGGCGTTCACGTAGACGATAGTGCCGGCCAGCATGCCGATCTGGCTGACCCAGTAGAAAGTGATCGCCGGAAGCCGCGTCAGGCCCATACCGAGGTTGATCGCGAAAAACGGAAAGAGGGGCACGAGACGAAGCGTGAAGAGATAGAAGCCGCCTTCCTTCTCGATACCGCGATTGACCGTCGCCGCGACGCCGGCGAATCGACTCTCGACGAAGTCGCGCAGGAGGTAGCGAGAGAACAGGAATCCCAGCGTGGCGCCGATGCTGCTGGCGAACGACACGATGATCGTGCCGTGCACGAGGCCGAATATCGCGCCCGCGATCAGCGTCATCGCCGTCGCGCCCGGCAGGTTGACTGCCGTCACGGCCACATAGATCGCGAGGAATCCGAGCGATGCGCGCCACGGATACTGATCGACCCACGCATCGATGCCTGCCTGGCGAGCCTTGAAGGCCTCGATGGACAGGAGTTCAGTCACGTCGAGTGCGAGACCGGCGACGACGACGGCGACGAGGAGCAACAGGACTGTCAGTCGGGTGCGGTTCACGGGCGTCCGTTCAGCGGCGACCGGGAAACGATACAGGTCCGACCGTGCCGCGGAAACCACCGGGACATCGATTCGGTTCGACGGTCCGCGGCCTCTATACTCTCCCTTTCGCTCACCCGGAATCAAAGAACCATGAAAAGACGTCAGTTCCTCCAGGCATCGATCGCAGCCGCCGCAGCACTCAGCCCTGCGCGGGAAGTATTTGCCAACCGGCTCGGTTTCCTGGCCCAGGCAGCCGGCGGCATCCCGGCAGTTTCACTCGCGGGTGGCGAATCTGGCGATCGATGATGTGGAGGCACTCGGTCGAAGTCTCTATGGCGCAGTGGTCTTGCCCGACAGTGCTGACTACGACGCCGTGCGTGCCAACTGGAATGGCATATTCGACCGCCGACCGGCACTCATCGCGCGTTGTACGGGCCAGGCGGACGTGGTTCACGCCGTCAACTTCGCGCGCGAGCAGGGCCTCCTGACCGCGGTGCGCGGCGGCGGGCACAGCTATTCCGGCAAGTCGATGTGCGACGGTGGCATCGTCATCGATACGAGCCCGATGCGCGCAGTCGAAGTCGATCCGGTGGCACGAACGGCACGTGTGGCGGCCGGCACGTTGCTCGGTCAGCTCGACTACGAAGCGCAGTATCATGGTCTCGCAACGACGGCTGGTGTGGTTTCCCATACCGGCTGTGCCGGCCTTACGCTCGGCGGCGGTTTCGGCCGACTCGCGCGGCTGCTCGGCATGACTGTCGACAACCTTCTGTCCGTCGACCTGGTCACGCCCGCGGGTAAGGTGCTCACGGCGAGCGAGTCCGAGAACACGGATCTCTTCTGGGCCCTGCGCGGCGGTGGCGGCAACTTCGGCGTCGCGACGGCATTCGAGTATCGACTGCATCCGCTCGATCCGATCGTCTACGCGGGTGCGGCCGCATGGCCTCTGAGCCGGGCGCGCGATTTGCTGCCGCAATGGTTCGACTGGTGCCTGACCGCGCCACGCGAATTGCAGATGACGGCGGTTCTCAGCCCCGGTGCCGATGGCGGTGGCATGTTCATCGTCGCCGCGACATGGGTCGGCGATCTCGACAAGGGCGAAGACGCTCTGGCACCGATGCGGAGTTTCGGCGCGCCGATCTTCGACAATTTCGGCCCGCAGCGGTACGTCGATATTCAATCGAGCGGAGACGAAGGAACGAAGCACGGTCGGCTCTATTACTCCAAGTCGGGGTTCACCGGCGCACTGGACAAGGCTGGCGCCGAACAGATCATCGACGCTTTCGAGTCTCGCGCCACGGACTACTCGATCATTATCGACCTGTCAGGCGGCGGCGCCGTGTCTGAAGTGGCGCCGGATGCGACCGCATTCCCGAATCGCGACGCGCTTCTATGGCTCGCTGTCGATCATGGCTGGGACGATCGCGCCGAGAGCGATGCGCGCATCGCGGACATGCGATCCGGCTGGCAGAAGATCGAGTCGCTGTCCTCCGGCTTCTATACGAATTCCGAGATGGACGCGTCGAGCAGCCAATTCCGCTCGAACTACGGCGCGAACTACGCGCGTCTGGTGGACATCAAGAATCGCTACGATCCGGATAACCTCTTGAGGCTGAACGCGAACGTCAGACCGACCGCGTAGCCGCGAAGCTGACCTAAGCCGCGCTTCGGCGCGGCGCCTGGTCTTGTCAATCCGCCCGCTGTCGTTATCCTTTGCGCACTGCGAAGGGAGATTCGACGCATGTACGAGTATCGCCAGTTCTACATCGACGGCGCGTGGGTAGACCCGGCGTCGCCGAAAGATCTCGAAGTCATCAATCCGGCCACTGAAGAGCCGGTCGGTGTCATTTCGCTCGGCGGCGTGATCGACGTCGACGCGGCCGTCGCCGCGGCCAGGAACGCATTCCCGTCCTATTCGGCGACGACGCGCGAGGAACGGCTGGATCTGCTGCGGGCGATCAAAGAAGCGTACAAGGCACGTTTCGACGACATCGCGCTGGCGATTTCGGACGAGATGGGCGCGCCGATGCAGCTTGCAACGAAGGCTCAGGCGCCGATCGGTCTGGGGCATATCTCCCAGATGATCCGGGTCCTCGAGCATTACGAGTTCGAGCACAAGCAGGGCTCGACACTGCTGGTCCGTGAGCCGATCGGCGTTTGCGGATTCATCACGCCGTGGAACTGGCCGATCAACCAGATCGCCTGCAAGGTGGCGCCGGCGCTGGCCGCCGGCTGCACCATGGTGCTCAAGCCGACCGAGGTCGCGCCGCTCAACGCCCTCCTGTTCGCCGAGATCATGCACGAGGCCGGTGTGCCGGCCGGCGTGTTCAACCTCGTCAACGGNNGGGCCAGGCGATCTCGTCGCATCCCGACGTCGACATGGTGTCGTTCACCGGCTCGACGCGCGCCGGCGTCGCCGTCGCGAAGGCGGCAGCCGACAGCGTCAAGCGCGTCACCCAGGAACTCGGCGGCAAATCGGCGAATATCATCCTCGACGAGGCGATCCTGGAGCGCGCAGTCAAGGGCGGCGTGCTGAACTGCTTCTCGAATACCGGACAGTCCTGCAACGCGCCGTCGCGCATGCTGGTGCCGAAATCGCTCTATCCGCAGGCGCTCGCGTATGCGACCGAGGTCGTCGCCAAGGTGCGCCCGGGGGACCCCAGGGACGAGACGACGACGATGGGGCCCGTCGNNGATCTTCGCCAACGTCACCAACGACATGAAGATCGCGCGCGAAGAGATCTTCGGCCCGGTGCTGTCGATCATCCCTTACGAGGACGAGGACGATGCCATACGTATCGCCAACGACACGCCGTACGGGCTGTCGGGCTACGTATCGGCGACGGACCTCGACGACGCGCGGCGTGTGGCTTCCTGTATCCGGGCGGGGCAGATCCATGTCAATGGTGCGGGCGGCGACATGAACGCGCCGTTCGGTGGTTACAAGCAGTCCGGTAACGGCCGGGAATGGGGTGAGCACGGTCTCGAGGAATTCCTCGAAACGAAGGCGGTGCTCGGCTACGAGGCCGCGTAGGTTGGGAGAGTTTGCGATGAATGCAGCAAGAACGATGCTCGTACTGATCGCGCTGCTGACGATAACGTCACCGGCTCATGCCTACCTGGATCCCGGTACCGGCAGCATGGTCGTATCGGCCATCGTGGGACTGTTCGCTACAGCCGCACTCGCGATCAAGACCTACTGGTACAAGCTCAAACGTTTCTTCCGCCGTTCGGACTCGACGACGGCGCCGGAAGACGATCTCGAACCACCGTCGGAGTGACGCGAAGGCATGCGCCCGCATGCCCGGCTATCGTGCCGATCGAACCCCGTGGTGGATGAATTCGCCCGCCATGCGTCCGCCATCTACGACGAACGCGGTACCCGACACGTGTCGGGCGGCATCAGAGAGCAGGAACGCAACGGCTGAGCCGATGTCGCGAGGGTGACCGAGTCTGCCGAGCGGCGTCGTCTCGATGTGATAGCGGACGAACTGTCTAGCACCTTCCTCGCCGAAGAGCGCGATTGCCCCCGGCGACGGCTCCTCGGGATTTTCGAAAAGTACGCCGGGATGGACGGCGTTGGCGCGGATACCGAACGGCCGGCCTTCGACGGCTGCGATCCGGGCGAGTTGCGTGGTACCCGCTTTCGCGAGGCAGTACCCCGTGGAATTCGGAGAGCCGCGCAATGCGTTCAGCGCGGATATGTTGACGATCGAACCGCCGGATTTCCGCATCGCGCGCATCGCGTACTGCGTGCCCAGGTACATGCCGTCGACATTGACGCGTAGCAGGAACTCGAAGTCATCGGTAGCGAGGTCCGCCATGGGCTTGAGACGCGAGACGCCGGCATTGTTTACGAGGCCATCCAGCCTTCCGTGCCTTGATGCGACGTCGGCGATAACCCGCTGCCAGTCTGATTCGTCCGTGACGTCGTGCTGGAGGAATTCCGCTTCGAGTCCTTCGCTGGCGAGCATGTCGGCCGTGTCGTCGGCACCGGCACGATTGCGTCCCGTGAACACGACCATCGCGCCGCGCNNCCATCGCGCCGCGCTCGGCGACGATGCGCGTTGTCCAGCGCCCGAGGCCCGACGTGCCACCGGTGATAAGCACGACCTTTCCGGTGAGGCTCGCGGCGGATCGTGACTCGATCATTCGACCAGGTACCCGTCGTCCACCGGCAGATCGGTGCCCGTCATGTAGGCGGCGCCATCGGTTGCGTAGAAGAATACGGACTCAGCGATATCGCTCGCCGGTACGTCGCCGACCAGCACCGCATTGACGACGATGCCATCTTTTTCGCGTGCGCACTCGAGTGCAGCGGCTTTCGAAGAGTAGAGTATCCCGGCGGTGGCGACCGAAGTGGCCACCTCACCCTCGCGTGCGACTCTCGCAGCGTCCGGAAGTACATGCACGAATGCGCCGCCTCGACCGCGACCGCGCATCGCCAAGAGACCCTGGTTCTGCGCCAGGACCGCGGGTTTCGCGATCGCGCGGTGTCGGGACACGAACGCATCCTTCGAGAGATCATCGATGCGTGCCGTCGGCGCGTGTCCTGCAATCGCGACGATCACATCCAGCCCGCCCGTTTCTGCGAGGCAACGACCGAAGGCGGCCGACCAGTCTTCCGCATTCATCGGATCGAACGAGGCCGGTCCGTGACTGCTCTCGAAAACGTGTGTTGTATATCCGGCGCTCGCGAATCTTTCCCGGCACGCGGCGAGCAGCGGCTCGTCGGGTCCTGTCAGGAAAACTGTCGGCGATTTCTCGGTCAATGGCACGCTGCGGTTAACCGGTTACAGCTCTTCAGGGCGAGTCACGTGGTCGAACCGACTGACAAACAATTCAGGAGGGATGATGGACTTTTGACTATCGCCGGGCAACACTCAAAAGTCGGCCGATGATCGATACACATGGCAGTTAAACGCGGAGAGTCACGATGATCCGAGACATCAGAACAACAACGAAAATGGCCCTGATGGCCCTGCTGCTGGCTGCGTGTGGGCCGACCGAAGAGGGCACAGTGCAGTCCGACGCGGCACCGCAGTCGACACCCGACGCAGCGGATGCGGGACCGGCCCCGGCAGAGACGCCGTCAGTGCCGGAACTCGTTCGGGCCGACGGTTCTTATCCCACCGTGCCGCTCGAGAAGGATGTCGTGGTCCTCAAGGTGGTACAGAACGAGGCCAAGAACCTGCAGGACTTCCCGACGGTGCAGGAGGGTCTTGCGCACAACCTTGAGCGCATGGCTGGCTGGATCGACAAGGCATGTACCGAGGGCAAGAAGCCGGATTTCATACTCTTCAACGAATTTCCGCTGACCGGTTATTCGTCGGGCACGCGCGACGAGAAGCTGCAGTTCACGATCCAGGTTCCGGGACCGGAAACCGATCGGGTCGGAGAAATGGCCAAGGCCTGTGACACGTATGTCATCTTCGGCAGCTACGCGCGCGACCCGGAATGGCCGGGTCATATACTGAGCCTCAATCCGGTGATCGGCAGGGACGGCGAGGTCAAGAAGGTTTATTGGAAGTCCCGGAATGCCTCGCGTCTCGGTGACGACGGCGAGATTCCGACGACCACCATCGAGAACGTCAGAGACAAGTTCCGGGCGCGGTACGGGATCGACGAGGAATTCCCGGTGCTGCAGACGGAATACGGCAATATTGCCGTCAGCACCGTGCAGATCGACCCGTTCGTATTCGCAGCATTCGCGATGCGCGGCGTCGAGATCATGCTGCGCACAGCGACCGGTTTTTCGACGATCGACATCCAGGCGATCGCTTTCTACAACCGGTTCTATTCGGCCATGTCCAACATCACTTTCCCGCCCGATTCGGGTGTGCCCGAAGGATTCGGCGGACGATCGCTGATCGTCGGTCCGCGAGGTGAAAAACTGGCAGAAGACCCGACCAACAACGAGGGGATCATCGAAGCCGAACTCGAGATCGCCAAGTTGCGTGAGGGTCGGCGGATTCCGCGCTACCCGATGGAGGTCGTCCGCCCGGTCTTCGAGCAGTTCCAGCAGGAATTGCCGCTGAACCATCTCGATCTGCCACCGGAAGAANNGAGGACATGAAGGCGTTGCTCGATCGGGTGAGCCGCTGGCTCAACTGATCTCGCCGATAACGATCAGGTAGCTGTGGCCCGGGTCATGCCGGGCCGGCGGGCGATCATGCGATCGCGTCGGCGAGTATCCGGGCGAGCGCTTCCTGATTCTGGTTTTCGGATAGGCTCAGCGCTCGGACGCCCGACAGGCGCGTGACGAGCTCGCGCCCGGCTGACGTGTTGGTGGCCGGGCCGGTGACGATGTCCGGCTGAAGGCCGAAAGCCGACTGCACACCGACGACCGCGTACGGGTCCGATGCGCACAGGACGACCAGTGCGATGCGGTCGCCGAGACCGGCGATCGCTGCCGCACCGTTGTATGGCTCCATCGGAGATGCCCCGGCTTCCGCGACGATGACGTCCGGGTTGCACGGCGCGATGAGTCCGAGCATATGCGCCATCGCGGTTTCGAATCTGTCCTCGTCGACAACGGTCGAGGGCAGTCCCGCATCGACGAAGTCGAAGATGTGGTCCGCGCCTGCATCCGAGTAGCTGAGGATGTCCCGGTAACGTCCGGCGCCTGTCAGCTTGACCCCGACGACTGATTTTCCGGCTCGTTTCAGTTCGTGGATGATGACCCGGCCGGCTGTTGTCTTGCCGGCAGACATCGACGTGCCGACGAGCACGATGACCGGCGCATCGCTTCGCTCCGACGACGTTTCGGCGACGAAATCGCCCATCCCGAGTGACCTGCCGTCTCGCTGCACGTGGCCTACGTACGAGAGCGCCATGAGCCGAGGCAAGTATGGCGATGCGGACGTGAGTTTGCCGAAGAGGCCTGCGCCCGTCAGCGCTTCCATGAGTCCGTCCTCGCCGACGGCCGACCAGTTGCCGACGCCTTCGAGGGTCGCGGCACGTGTTCCAAGGGTACCCAGCGCCAGGTCGCCCTCCATGACCTCGATCATGCGACCGGTCGTTAGTTCCAGCTTGTAGAGCGCGGACGGAGTGCCGCAGACGCGACAAACGACGTAGTCGCCTTCCCGCCACGCTTCGCGAGCAACGGGCGCGATGTCGTACGGCACGTCGTCGAAATCGGCGATGCGAGCGACTGAAGTATGGAAGATCTGTTGCTTCATGGGGATTGCTCCATGGCGCTTTCGGCCGGGGCGAGGATTAGCAGTGCGAGAAGCGCCGTCCGCTTGAGTGTCTGGTCGACGAGCAGGTGCTCGTGGCTGGCGTGCGCGCCGTCTCCGACTGCGCCGAGCCCATCGAGCGTCGCCGTGTAAAGGCTCGTCGTATTGCCGTCCGACCCGCCTCCGGCGAGACCCTCGCTCAGTGGCAGGCCCAGATCGTCGCCGAGCCGCCTCGCGAGCCGCCACAACGCACGATTACGAGGGGTTCTTTCCATTGGGGGACGCCCTATCCGACCGTCGATGTCGAGCCGTACGCCGGGGGTGACCGGCTCGATCGAATGGATTCGCTCCTCGATCCACGCAGCCTGTTCGGCGGTCTCCACGCGGACATCGATAATCGCGCGACTTTCCGGAGCGACGACGTTGGGGCTCATGCCGCCGTCGATCGTCCCGACATTCACGGTGATTCCTTGCTCGTGGTCGTTCAGCGAAAACAGCGACTGGATGACGTGCGACAGTTCGAGGATAGCGCTCGCGCCGGCGCCGGGATCGAGGCCAGCATGCGCTGCCTTGCCGCGGGCGACGATCGTAAATCGGCCGACGCCCTTTCGAGCCGTCTTGATCGTTCCGTCGGGGCCCATGGCCGGTTCCATGACGAGCGCCCGCGACGATATTCGCGCCAGCGCACGCACGTATCGGGTCGATTCCCGACTGCCGATCTCCTCATCGGAGTTGAGAAATACCAGCGGCAGGACACTCGGCTCGAGTTCAAGCGCGGCCAGCGCGCGAAGCGCGAAAACGATCTGGCAGATTCCGGCCTTCATGTCGAAGACGCCGGGTCCGCGGACGACGTTACCGTCCACTTCGAACGGCATTTCTTCGAGTGTTCCGACGGGCCACACCGTGTCGAAATGGCCGAGCAGAAGCTGCGTCGGTGCGGAGCGATCGCGTGGCTCCGGTCGTGCGTAAAGCTGTCCGCCGCTCTCGACGCCAGGCACTTCGAACGTGCGCATGCCGAGTCTCCGAAACTCGGTGGCGAGGATGTCGACGACGGGTCGCTGGGTCTCGGCGGCGCGAGAGGGGGACTCCGCGACCGTGAGTCGGCGCAGGAGTTCGAGCAGGTCGTTGCGACCTGCTTCCAGTTGATCGAGGATCTCGGCAGCCGCGGATGGCATCGGTTTCGCTACTTCTTCATGCCGCGAGGGATCGGAAATGCGTGGGTCTGATCGACGCTCGCGAACCGGTTCGGATGCAGGTAGACGAGTTGCGGCGACCGGGCGAGGAGGTCCCGGTCGTCGAGGTCTGTCGCCCGGACGGCATCTCGATGAGCGCTCGCTGCGATAACCCGGCCGGCGATCAGGCTGAATCGGTCGAATCCATCCACGACCTTGAACAGTTCGCACTCGAGATGAACCATGCAGCCGTCCAGCAGGAAGCCCTCCACCGAGCTGGCGGGCAGCGTCCCGAAGGCGCCCAACACTGACTTCTCTCCGCTGTCCGCATCGCGCGGGGATGCCGCGAGACTGGCAAACAACAGCTGATCCGGTGGCGGGAAACTGACGGTGAACACCCCGGTCCGTTTCGCATTGCTATAGGTCGCGTGACTCGGCGTGCAGACGAAACCGAAATAGTTCTCCAGACCCAGCGGAGTCGCCATGTGCTTCGGCGCGAAGTCCGGCCGGCCATCTGCTTCGATCGTACCGACGATGACCATCGGTGCAACGCTAAAGAACTGGTCCCAGACGGGACGTTCGACGTCGAGTGAGACGAGATCGGCTGTGGTGCCTGACACGATATTCTCCTCCGTTGCGGCCGAAGCCGTAATATCGGCGCAAAACCGCGCCTCGAATATCCCAAGCGGCCGCGCGAAGCGGCAATCCGCAGAATTACCTACGATAATGTGATCGATGCAACTGGGGAGGTGCTCGTGAAAAATCAGGACCCTGACGGCACGCGGCTGCCGATAAAGATCGACTCGACGTCCAACGGTGAGTTCGCGCCCATTCCGATCTCCCAGGCCAATGTCGCCGCCAATCGACTCGCCCTGGACCGTGCGACCCGCCATGCCAGGCGCGCCGGCCTGTCACGTCGCAGTTTTCTGACATCGGTTTGCGGCGCCGCGACGACACTGGTCGCGATCAACGAAGTCAACGCAAGCACCGGTCGCACCGGTGGCCGTTTCAGTGTCTCGGCCGCCGCGGCAGAGGACGAGGCGGCCGCTGCAGAAGCCCTCGAAGGCCGTGAATTCATATTCGATGTCCAGGGCCACTTCGTCGATCCCAACGGCCGCTGGATACGGGAGAACCCGGCCATGGGGCAGGGGTTTCGATTCGCGCCGAAGACACAGTGCGATCTGGCGGACGCACCCGGAGAGAACAGCCACATCGACTGCATCGGACCGGAGGAATTCGTCAAGGACGTTTTCCTCGACAGTGACACGGACATGATGGTGCTGTCGTTCGTGCCCTCGACGCGCGAGATGGAGCCGCTGACGATCGAGGAGGCGGACAAGACCAGGCAGATCGTCGAGGATCTCGACGGTGACCATCGCCTGATGCTCCACGGTCGGGTCAATCCGAACCAGGACGGCGACCTCGAAGCCATGGACGAACTCAAGGAACGCTGGAACGTCTGCGGCTGGAAGACGTACACGCAGTTCGGGCCGGGTGGTAAGGGTTTCTTTCTGTCGGACGAGGACACCGGATTGCCTTTCATCGAGAAGGCGCGCGACCTCGGGGTCAATGTCATCTGTGTGCACAAGGGGCTGCCGTTCGGTCCGATGTCCTACGAACACAGTCAGTGCCATGACATCGGCGTCGTCGCACGGCAATACCCGGACGTCGACTTCCTGATCTACCACTCGGGTTTCGTGGCCGGAAAGCCGGAGGGCCCGTACGAAGGCGACGGGGGTGGCGATGGTATCGATACGCTGATCAAGTCACTGATCGACAACGATATATCTCCGGGCAGTA
>JABAHO010001382.1_pt2 | contig 11718 bp, 7 predicted proteins | sample 7062071 | NCBI WGS metagenome assembly JABAHO01 (sample SAMN14534356, study PRJNA622989) | marine sediment metagenome | biome: marine biome [ENVO:00000428]; feature: marine pelagic biome [ENVO:01000023]; material: deep marine sediment [ENVO:00002113] | place: India: Gulf of Kutch | collected...
TGAAACTCCATATCCTTTCCGACGGCGTCGATGGCCGACCAAAGTCCTACGGTGGTTATTTCGAGAATAGGGTTTCTCACCCGCTCCATGAGTTTTCCATTTTCAATTCGGTATGCCTCTAGGCCGACGTAGCGTTGATTGAAGCGTCGGTCGTCAATGTTCCATTCCATGAAATTCTTGATATAGACGCCATGTTTGACTCCTTCGATCAATTCATCCTTGGAGTAGTCACCTGGCTCGAGGAAAGTGTTCGCCATTCTGACGATGGGTTCTCGATTGTATGCTGTAGACCTAGAAGAAGCGTTGCTTTCAACTTTGAATCGGTGCGCTGTCTCGCGGTTATGAAAAAACTCGTTAATGACTCCTTCTTTGATGAGAATTCTTTTTCTGGCTTTCACTCCTTCTTCGTCGTAAAGGTAGAAGCCAAAGGAACCCGGAAGAGTTGGGTCGTCTACAACATTGACCACCTTTGAACCAACCTGCAAACCTAAAGATTCGGGTTTAAGGTATGTTTCGCCAGCTTGGGCTGCTTCTCTCCCCAAGATTCTGTCGGCTTCAGCTGGATGTCCACATGACTCGTGACAGACAATTCCGATGACTTCAGGTCCCAGAACAACGTCCATTTCACCAGTGGGTGGACTTTGGGCCTCCATCAAAGTCTTTGAAAGCGAGGATGTCTCTTCCCAGACGAACTTTGGCAAGTTCCACTTCTCTACCGCCTCCCAGCCTGCCGCTTCGCCAAGGTCAAAATACCTTTGCGCCGTTCCCTTCTGTGGGTCAAGTGCTGTGAGAAAAGCGTTTAGCGCCACCTTGGGGACGACGCTGGAAACTTGAGCGCCGTCGCTACTCACAACAATCCGTTCAGTGGTTAATGTGTCCAAAGTCAACATACAAGCAGGAAGTTTGGTTTTGGCTTCCTTCGCTGCGTTCCTGGCTGACTGGTCAGTTTCTTTCAGCAGGAGAATCTTAGAATCCAGGTCCACGGAGTCAAATTTAACGCGAGGCTTGACTACAAACTTACCATCACCGAATCTTCCCTCAGCCATCGAAACCCCTTCCTTCAGAGCTCTAGAAGAGGCGCGAGCGACTTTAACGGCTCTTTTGGCTACATCTCTGCTAGCCTTTCGAGTGAGAATGTTTGAGGACGCAAAGCCAAGTGCATGTTTGAAGATTACTCTTACGTTGAACCCTCTTGACTCCGCGAATACTGAAACTTCAGGAACGCCGTTCTTTAGAACTATCGATTCGCTAGTGTCGGATTGAAACCTTGCCTCAGCATAGTCTGCACCCAGCTTTCCCGCCAAATCTAGTGCTGATTTAACTAGGTCTTCCAACTACGCTCCCTCGGTACACATTGGATTAAGGACGCAGATAAATTCTGCCGTGACAGAGCTGCTCCCGCGAGTTAATATTGGAAAAGACTCGCCAAAATAAGATCAGAAATGTTGCTGGGAATACACGTGTGTCCTCCGAAAAATAGGTGGGAATTGTTTTTCCTCGAACACTGACTTCTATCTTTCCAACACGAAAACTTTTTCATATGGAATCTTTGTAGGGACACGCCCAAGCAGCATTTTCTCACCATATCTTTCGCTCAGGCCCATAGGTTCAAGTTGTTCCGCAAGCGCCAAAGCTGCTTCCAATTTTGAGTTTGTCGCTGAATAGATGGTCAACAACGAATCACCTTTTTTCACTCGATCTCCAAGCTTCACGCTTGACAAGATGCCTGCGCCTTTTTCTTTGGGCGCTCCAGCTGCTCTGGCTATCTGAGCAACTGCCATGTTGTTAATCCATATCACCCGACTGTCAATATCTGAAACAATCTGCGTTGTTTTATCTCCAAGCTTTATGTCCTCAGGCGCCACTTCAGGGTTCCCTCCTTGCGCAGCAATTATCTCGCGAAACTTGTTATCGGCTTTGCCAGATTTAAGGAGAGTCTGCGCAGTGACCTTTCCATCGTTAACCCCAATCATATCAAGAAGAATGCCAGCCAACTCTGTTGCTTTATTCACCAGATCGAAAGGGCCGTTGCCCTTTAGCGCCAAAAGGGCTTCTCTAGCCTCTAGAGCAGGTCCTACTGCCAAGCCCACTGGCTGTTCACCGAATGTGATTGCGCATTGTACATGCATACGAAGACGCTTGCCCAACTCTATGAAATCTCTAGCTGACGACTGAGCCTCTGCAACTGTCTTCATCTTAGCCCCTCTTCCAATGGGGATATCTATCACAACGTATTCTGCGCCGATTGCCTTCTTCTTGCTAATAATTGACGGAAAAAGAAGAGGGTCTATCGACAGCGGATACTCCACTTGGATGAACAGATCATCCGCAGGGGCAAGATCCAATGCGCCTCCCCACGCCAAACATGCGTTGGTTTCGTTGACGACACGTTTTATCTCCTCCATATCTAAACTGACAGGACACAGAACTTCAACGCGATCCGCTGTTCCTGCTGGCGAAGTGATCGCTCTCGATGATGTTTTCGGTATTGTGAAGCCTGCCGCTGCAACTATTGGAACAACAAGGAGCGTAGTCTTGTCACCTGGAACCCCTCCGATACTGTGTTTGTCCAAAATTGGACCTTTATCCCATCGAATAGTTTTTCCAGTTGAGACCATAGCTCTGGAAAGAGCCTCAGCTTCATCTATGCTCATGCCCCAAATGTTTAAGGCTGTGACAAAAGCAGCAAGTTCGATGTCACTAAGATGTCTTTCCACCACATCTTGAATAATCTGCTTCATTTCTGAGGCTCGAAGTCGATGCCCCATAATTTTATCTCGTATGTATCCAAGTGATTCAGGCCTCTCAGCAGGCCGAACTTGAACTACCTCTCCAGAACGAATATCCAACATGCTTTGAACTTCATCGTATAGACCCAGCGTTTTGCGGGGAAAAGTTTCCGCGACATTGACGATTGCGAGGGCGGATTTTTCCCGATACGTTATTACTATTCTGTCAGAAGGATGGAGCCCCAAAAGACCTGCATATTCATTGTCCATGACCGCGGTAGGTTTTCCAGATTCGATGCCCAGAAGTTTGACTTTCAGCTCCATTTGTTTCCTCACTGTCCATGCTACAATTGAAAAGTATTAAATCACTCCGTAGGTGAAAAAGTTTGGGATGAAATGAATTGAAATACATTGATTTTGTTGACCTAGCGTATAGGCCAGGCGAAGACGATCTTGTATGCGATTTCTATGTGGAAACGTATGATAAAGAGACCGCAAAAATGGCGGGTGGGGTGGCTGCGGAGAGCTCTATAGGAACATGGACAGAGCTTGGAACAATGAAAGCTTACATGAAAAAGTTGCAGGCTGTCGTCTTTGACATTCGTAGGAACTCTGTGCGTATTGCGTACCCAATGGAACTGTTTGAGCGAGGTAACATACCAAACATTTTGAGTAGCATTGCTGGAAATGTCTTTGGCCTAAAAGATCTGAAAAACCTGCGGCTTAACGATGTAAGTATACCTGAAAAGATTGTAGCAAGTTTCAAGGGGCCAAAGTATGGCATAGCTGGAATTCGCAAATTGGTTAACGTGAGTCACAGGCCGCTCATAGGAACAATAATAAAGCCGAAACTGGGTTTGAACCCTCAAGACCATGCTGAAGTGGCTTTCGACGCTTGGCTTGGAGGATGCGACATAGTCAAGGATGATGAAAACCTGAGCAGTCAAATATTTAATCCATTCGAAGAGCGGGTTCTAAAGACCTTGGATCGTCGAGACAGAGCTGAAGAACAAACGGGCGAAAAAAAGATGTACATTCCCAACGTAACCTCCGAAACAAACGAGATGATCAAACGGACAGAATTCGTAGTGGATCAAGGGGGAGAATACGTTATGATCGACATCTTAACCTGCGGATTCGCAGCATTACAGACTTTACGAGACCAAAATCTAGACGTGGTTATTCATGCTCACAGGGCGGGTCACGCAGCATTCACCAAGAACCCAAAACACGGCATTGCTATGCAGGTGATTGCAAAAATTTCCAGGATGGCGGGCGTCGACCAGCTCCACGTTGGAGCAGCCGTCGGGAAGATGTCAGAGACTAGAGAAGAAGTGTTGATGAGCTGCGAGGCTTCAAGAGGAAAAATGAGTGGACTAAAAAGAGTTATGCCAGTTGCATCCGGCGGCCTTCACCCCGCGCTGATTCCCTCACTGATCGACATCTTTGGAATTGATTTTATTATCCAAGCTGGCGGAGGCATACACGGGCACAAGCGTGGAACAGTGGCAGGTGCAAAGGCTATGAGACAAGCGGTCGATGCCACGGTGGAACACATAGAACTTGAGGAATATGCTAAAACTCATAGCGAACTGCACGCTGCATTGGAAACTTGGAAGTGTATCTCGTGAAAAAATGCAAGGAGATCCGAAGCGTGCATAGGTCAATACTGAGCCACGTTTGCACACGCGCGCGTATTGTGAACTAGGAATCTAGATTGATTGCTTCCAGTCCAAGAATCCAAGGTTCTGGTAGTACTTCACGATTAGAAAAATGCAAGTGCAGAACTCAAGGACTTGGAAGCCTCTATACATGCTAATCTAGGCAGCTACAGGTTTGTATCCTGTTTATGAATGTCATCGGCTGCTTAGTAACCAAGAGTATCGTTTTCTTACTACGTCAAGTACTGAATGAGGTGATATTATGCCTTCTTCACAGATTATTCCATGGATGAAATTTCGCCTCGTTATGTCAAAGGCTGGGTTTCTGATTTCTATCTTTGATGGAGCATTAGACCATATCTCGTTTGGGTTTCTCTCTTCGATTTTTTCATAATCGCCATAAACTGTAGAAGGGTCAAATTTCAGCAGTTCCGAGACGACGTAGAAAGGTGTTCTCGCTTCGTTGGCTGCCAAAGCAACCAAGCTTGTTCCTATTTTGTTGACTACATTACCTTCTGAAGTTATTGCATCAGCGCCAACCATTACGAGGTCCACTTTGTTCATGAAGAATCTGACGGCTGAGTCAATGATCATGGTTGTGTTGACGCCTAGGTCAAGCAATTCTTGTGCGGTGATTCTTCCTTGAAATAATGGTCTTGTTTCAGTACATGTGACTTCAAATTGTTTCCCTTCTTTTTTGGCTCTTTCAAACAAGTAGGTGACCGTTGATGAGTGGCAGTGAGTCAAAATCCGTGAGGAAGATTGAATTCTTTTAGATCCTATTTCAGCGATTCGCTCCTTTGAAGCCTCCAAGTTTTGCAGGAACTTGCTCGAAGCCTGGTGAACGAGATTCGCCAGTTCGTTGGGATCTTGCTCTTTGCTTTTTTCCACCTCATGTATGATTCGTCGCACAGCATTCCGCATCAGCGGCTCGGTTTCCCGCGAGCCAAAAAGCATTTCTCTTGCCTCGAATAATTTGTTCACGAATTGGGTCTTGCTTTGAGCTTTTGAATTTGCCGTTAGTCCCTCGATTGCCTTTATAGCGGTTATTGCAACGTTTCGCGCTCCTTGAACTTCTAGTGTTTTTATGCGCTTAGCGGCAAGCTCAACTGCTTGGGCCATTGAGTCAAACTCCTTGTTTACCTTCTAAATGGAAAAAGAGAGAGCTATTCCTTTTTAAGTTATGGCAAAGACTGGTTCTGAGAAATTTCAATGGTGCATGTGTAACTCGAAAACATTTGATACGCAGAGCCAATGCGCACTACAAAATGAAAGTAGCCCTTGCGCGCCTGTCTCTAACTTATGATGTTGGCGATACCAGATTTTTCGGTTATTCTATGAGGTATACATGCTGACTGGGGTAGCGATTATCTTTACATTATTAGAAACCCCTGTTTCTTTTTTTATTTCTCTGGAGACTGTTTTTGCAAGTGATCTACATACGTCATCAGGGGTCTCGAAAGCACTCACTCCAACATTGACATCTGCTTTCTTATAGCTATGAAGTGTTACCTCTGACTTTATTTCATATGCTTTGATGGTATCGTTTATGGTCTTTTCTATTGTCCCTCTAATTTTCTTTTCTAGTTCTAGAGGATTAGGTTCGACTCCCCACAAAGACAAAACTACAATACTGCCTATGTTTAAACCCCACACATTAACCAATAATAGCCCAAGAGAATGGTGAAATATATCAAATTGCCCAAAGGCGAGTCCCATTCCTACGACAGCTGCGGGTGGAATCAAAGAAATGGCAATTTCAACCCCTATCGTTACATCAAAGAGGGCCGAATAATTGACTGCTGGCAGTTGCTGATCTGACTCTGAGACCATTTTTCGACGGGCAACCAATACAAAAGAGGCAACAACCCCGGATGATACTGCAATGAACATTGCCAAACAAACGTCTCTAGAGGTCGGTATCGTCCTAGCCACTGTCTCAGGCGTGACCACTATTTCCGGTATCAAATGTAAGAAAGCTAGAGTCACCAAAAATGCTATTGTCGATCCTATCGCTAACAAACCAAGTAATTGTTTAATCAGCCCCTTTATGACCGTGTTCCACTTTTTGTATACCCATCCCACACAGACAGCCCTGGAAGGACCAAGAAATGGTGCAGCACACATGGCACCAATTATTACTGGCGCACTATTGGCTAACAAACCCGCCGTAGCAAGGAGGGACGATGCTACAACAAGAACAAAATAACCGCGGGAAAATCTACTTCCTTCCTCACAAACCCGCTCTAGGTTGGAATAAAAGTTTCTAACGTTCCAAATCATCGTTCCTGGACGACATCCTCACTGTGTTGGCGCGTGCATACTAATATGTAATATGTATTAAGACTTAATAAACATTTATCCGTCTAAATGCTCTACACGTATACGCGCTTATATCGCGCAAGTGCTAGACATGCATACCCGAAGGACTCTATTCCCGTCCGAGCTGAAACATATTCCAAAGACGCTCATGGTAATAATACAGGATAATCTTTCCAAAAAAATCGATAACGCCGATTTGGAAGCTCGCTACAATATCCTTCGTAAAAACAAGAACCAAAACTATAGTTGTCAAAGTCGCAATCAATCGAAAGCTTACAGATTTTAAGATACTTCTGATACGATTTTCCATTAGTTTCTGCCCCATATTTTTCTTTGATTTCTACAAGTTTGTTATCTCTCCTTTGCGCGCACATATGAATTGTGAATTGCAGATCCAAATTGAAAATCTGCATGCATGCATGCGCTGGGCATGGTGAAGGGGACAGATAAGAAAGATCCTAAGGAGATTGCTGAGATACTGGCAGAGAATCCTCGGGCCTATCCGGCTTTTGCTGAGTACTGTAGGAGAAAAATGACAAAAGAAGACGTGAAGAAGTTACTGGAACGAATGTGGGAAGGAAAACTTGGAAAACCATAGAATCCGTTAATGTACATTTGTGCAAGGATAATATATGCACGCGTGCAATTGAAGCTGCGAGATGAAGCATTTGGGTGCAAGTCTAGGACGAAAAAGCAAGGAATAAACCTACTCAAGTTTTTCGAGCTCAAGCCTCAAAAGTCGAAAGTCGTCTTCAAGACCATCCCTGTACTTGGCGCTGTACAAGGCCGCTGCCGGATGATACGTGGGGATAACAAGAACCCTCAAGCCCAGAAGATCCATTCCATACACTTTTCCACGAAGCCGTGTAATGCCCTCAATATCTTTGAGGCCCGCCTTTGAAAGGACGTAACAAGATGAATGTCTGCCAAGACTCACGATCAACTTTGGTTCTATGATTTTGATTTGCCGGTCTAGAAAAGGTGTACACATCTTCACCTCCAAGGGACGAGGGTCACGATTATCTGGAGGTCTACACTTCAAGATGTTGCCGATGTAAACTTCGCCTCGGGAGAGTCCTACTTTCAACAACATTTCGTCCAACAACTTTCCCGCCGCGCCGACAAAGGGCCGACCCTGCAAGTCTTCCCGATAACCAGGCGCTTCGCCAATGAAAATCACGGTGGCATTGGAGTTTCCCTCACCTGCAACTGTGTTATTACGGCTTTTCCACAAACCGCATTGTTGGCAAGCCTTGATCTCGGTCTCGACGGTCTTCAAAAGGTCTTGTTTGGACATGGTTCCAAGGGCTCACGTTTCTGACCATCTCCACTCATCATTAATATCATTAATAACCTTTGGTTGCTGAAAACAGAAACATATAATAAACGATCCGTATAACAGTGTTATACAAAACAGGCTGAACCAAACATCATCGAAAAAAGTAGCCTTCAAATTCCGGAGGAAAGAATCTGCCACACACTTATCCTGAACTTTACAACCTGATGCCAAGGCTAGACTGCGGCTTGTGCGGCAACCCTTCATGCCGAACCATGGCCAGAAAGATCGCAACTGGAGACGCAAAACCAGAACGGTGCGTGAACCTCTCAACACGACCGGAATATAAGAAAAACCTTCAAGAAATCGGTCAAATTCTGCGAGAAGGGGTGGAAATCGGGGCGAAGGGAACCATCGTTATCGAGGAAACTGGGGTAACCTACATTCACCCTTGCATTTCCGAGGCTGGCAAAGTAACTGCTGAAGCAAGGCTAACCTCAGGTCCAGAGGGAGCCTTCGACTTGAAGTATGGATTCTACGATCCCATACAGCTCTGCATGATACTAAACATGGCAGGTTTTTTCGAAGACGTGCGGTGTTCACCTAAGTTGGGAATAGGCAGAGTCACCGTGGGCGACAAGACCGCCCTGATTTACAAAGACGGAAGAATCAACGTGCGACAAGCCAAGGATAGGGACGATGCAATACGAACCGTGCGATTGATATCTCGTAGCCTCTGGGGTGCAATCATCTGCTCCTGCTGCGGCAACGCTGGTGTAGACTGCGCCTCTGGTGGGTGCGAAGACTGCGTAACCCAAATCTGCCCTGTCATAGGCGGCGGCCCTCCAGATCCAGCGATTGCCAGTCGAGGCCCAACTCAACAAACCACTGCGTCCTCAATCTTCGACAGAGCTAAAGCCTTAGAAACACAGGTATACTTTGAGGAAGGCGTCAAGCAGCTAGACGAAGCTTTTGAAATTTTTGAAAAGGCAAGCCACAAGTTTTTAGAGAAACAGATTATTGACAAAGCGGCACTGAAGTCAATAGAAGAGAAAATCACAGAAGCAAACAGTTCAGCAACCAAGTTCATTGTGGAGACTCCAAGCGTTTACGACGCCGCTATAGGCCTCATACTGAGCGGCATAGCAATTGACCTGACCAGGATGGAAAACGGACTCGAAATCGTAATATCATCTGACGAAGAGTTATCTCCCAAACTTAGAGAATTCTTTCTCGAAGCAGTTAACATAGCAACTGAAGCATACCATAATTTTAGAGCAGTGGATTTTGACAAGGCGAAGGACATTACAGATCGATACGCCAAGTTTCAAAAGAGGTGGAAAGAGGCGTTCAAGAATATGCCGGAAAAGACAGCGCTGGCAGGAATTGAAAAGATATCGGTAAACGGATTCTACATTTCTCGTCTTCTGGCAAAACCTCTACCCAAGTAAGTTGGCAAAGTTTTCTACCGAGCTATTGTTTCAGCCATCTCCTCAACAGTTGATACAAGCTTTGCTATTTCCTCTTTAGTGTTGTAGAGGTAGACGGAAGCTCGGACACTCCCGGGTTTGCCGATTACATGTTTTGCTAGAGGAAAGGCACAGTGATGCCCTGAACGCACCATTATGTTCGCTGAGACATCGAGCGCCAAGGCCACGTCATGGGGGTTTAAGTCGCCCACGTTAAACGAGGTGACACCGATCTTACACTCTGGTTCTGGACCGTAAACCTCAACCTTAGAGAGTCCTGAAAGCCCCGTGTACATCTGCTTTGTTAGCTTCCTCTCGTGACGCTCGATGTTTTCCATTCCAATCTTGCTCAGATAGTCTACTGCCGCCCCTAATCCTAGAGCTTCTGCAACACCGGGAGTTCCAGCCTCAAACCTCATGGGACTCTCCTCCAGCTTGTAGTAATCCACATCCACGTCGACAATGGTTCCTCCACCAATGCATAAAGGTTCAATTTCATCGATGAGTCCCTCCCGAATGTACAAAGCTCCGGATCCTGTTGGACCACACATCTTATGACCACTGAAGACAAGAAAATCGCACCCTATCCTCTGAACATCCACCTTCATATGTGGAACCGACTGGGCTCCGTCGACGAGAACGTAAGCTCCATGCTCATGGGCAATCTTGACGATTTCTTCAACGGGTGTAATCACCCCCAAGACATTGGAAGCATGAGAAATAGTTACAAGCTTAGTTCGATCGTCGATAACCTTCTCGAAGTCAGCTGAGTCCAAGAGCCCATGCTTAATCGGCTCTTTGGGCTTTACAACTTCCAACTTTATGCCGCGTTTATTCTTTTGGCGAATCCACACGATGAAGTTGGAGTGATGCTCAAGTAGAGAAGTAACAATCTTGTCGCCTCTTTTCCAATTCAAGCCGTTCGAAATCATGTTGATTCCNNNGCCTTCTGAGACAAGCGGTGGATGCCTCGCTCCACGTTGGCTCGGTACTGATGGTAAAACTCCAGCATCTTTTCAAGCACGGGCTCCGGGGTGAGGCTCGTCGCGGCGTTGTCCATATAGATCACTCCCGTTTCCAGAATGAGGAAATCTTTTCTTACTTCCTGCACGTTAAGCAACGCTTTTCCTCCTGAAATTACATGGTTTCATCAGCTAAACCCGGCTTATAACACAGTTATAGTCTCTCACAATTATACATTTCTGTCCGAACAAACATAATCCCTTGCTCTAGCCGTCAGTCTGAGGATCTGTTCTGAGCATACGCGTTGAAATGTGAAAGCACATGTTGCAGTCAAGGCATATTGCAGCCAAGGCAAACCTTTACNNAAAATCCGCAAGGAACCTACATCTATCCGTCATTGTTTCTTTCTTTGTCGGAGCACTGCATAGAAACGCATCTTATGTTTGCAGAGTTTGCCTAGTTTTGTCGATTTCAAAATTTTCAGATCAATCTTCCGACACCCTTAAATACCTGTTAAAACGTTTCGTTTCCTAGAGAGTGGCATCGTGTCGGAATTTGACGGCAAGAAACCGAAGACTAGAGAAGAATTCGTAAGATTGCTGTCGGCTGCAAAGGAAAAAGAGCGGGAAATGAGAAGAGCTGAAAAGCGTAGGTCGACAAGACCGACGGTTTCGGGCACGGCAGAGATAATGAATGTGCATCGCGATACTCTGTACCAGTGGATGAGAGAGTTTGATGTTGATTTCAAAGAAGTTGGTAAGAAAAAATTGGTGCCTGTGGAGATTATGGAAAAACCTGAGAAGTTCACCTACTTGATTGGCGAGGCATTGATGGGTGAGGAATCCGAGGTTGCCCATGTCGATTTGATAATTGGTGATAAGGATGGTCCTGTTGGAGAAGCTTTCGCTCACGGTCTATCTAACCTTTCCGCGGGCCACACACCTCTTCTTGCGGTCATCAGACCAAATCTTCCACCTAAGCCTCACACCCTCTTAGTTCCCAAGGTTACTGTGAAGGATCTCGATCAAGCAGGAAGAATATTTGGTCCTGCTCAGGCTGGAGTGGCCAAGGCGGTGGCCGACGCTGTAGAAGACGGCATTATCCCGAAGGACAAAACTGAAGACTGGGTGATCATAGCCAGCGTGTTTGTGCACCCGGAGGCGAAGGACTATCGAAGGATTTACCACTATAACTATGGAGCCACCAAGTTGGCTCTGAAAAGGGCTCTAGCCAAGTATCCTTCGCTGGAGAAGATCATGTACGACAAGGACAGAGCCAGACATCCCATAATGGGATTC
>JABAHO010004164.1_pt2 | contig 11716 bp, 14 predicted proteins | sample 7062071 | NCBI WGS metagenome assembly JABAHO01 (sample SAMN14534356, study PRJNA622989) | marine sediment metagenome | biome: marine biome [ENVO:00000428]; feature: marine pelagic biome [ENVO:01000023]; material: deep marine sediment [ENVO:00002113] | place: India: Gulf of Kutch | collected...
AGTTCGACGGTCAAAGGCAGGCGTTCCCGCTCGCACTTCTCGGGACGGCGCATGTTCGGTGCGAGCCTCGCGATTTCTTCCGGAGTCAGGCGAACGCAGGGCTTCACGCGGTTGGCTGCATGGCTCAGGGAAAGCTTCACCGTTGCTTTGTCGGCGGCGGCGTAGTCGTAAGCCGGCGAAGCCGACAGGTAGCCGACGACAAGCGCGAAAGCGGCGTAGGTGAATATCTGCATAGCTATGCGGAACCAGTTATTCATCCGGTAGCCTGCTCAAGTGCGTTCTGAACGAACCAAGTGCATTCATGCGTCGCCGGTGTTCTCCGGGCGGCAGCCATGCGGTGTTTACCCGCTCCATCGGGACACGCCTCCGCAGGTGCGGGTCCCGTTCCCTTGCCACCCGCTGGATCGTCCACTCGTTGCCGAGCCGGTGGAAGCAGTCGTTTTCTGCACAGCCGGCAAGCATGACGCCTTCGGCAAAGCGCCGCGACAGCGCAAAGTCGATGAAAGATGGTGGCAACATGCCGACGCAGGGCAGCTTTATTACCCTGGTGCCCTCACTTTCGTTGCTGAGTAACTCGGCGTTACTCTGGTCGCAGGCAAACACGAGCACGCGAGGAACATTGCCGCTCGAGCTGAGGGGCGCCATTACGCGCTCCCGGATGTCTCCGATTGATCTGTGCGGTAAATCGATGCCCGGCTCGATCGGTTTGGCGCGCCGGAACGGCGTGGAGGTCGGGCACGAGCCAGCGCAAATGCCGCAACTGGTGCAGTTATCGGGGTTTACCACCGGTTCGAGTTCGTAGGGCCTGTCATCCGTGCGCGGTACCATGGTGAGCGCGCTGAAGGGGCAGTCGTCGAAACAGCGCGCGCAACCATTGCAGTTCGCAAGGCTGACTTTTGCCTCCGGTGCTTTTGCCTCGGGTGGCAGCCACGGCAGTGCGGCAAGCAAGGCGAACCCGCCCGCCAGATAAAGCCACAGCTGTCCGCCGGGCACGATCTCCAGAAGGGGGTAGCCGGCGAGATAGAACCAGTCGAGATTCACGGTTGCCGGCACGACGTCGAGATCCGCAGGCCCCTGGCTCACCGCCGGGTAGACAATGGAGAGCAGGAGCAACACGGCCATCGTGCCGATCGCAAGCGAGCGCGGCGGATTGACCCGCGCGCCGGAGTGACGCTGGACGTGCACCCACATGAGGAGCAGCATGAACAGTGGTGCGAAGATATGAATCAGCACCATCAGCGTGAAAAAGCGGCCACCCAGCGTACCGCTATTGAGAAAATTGTTCGCGATGGGTTCCGCGAAAAACGGCAGCGTATCCAGCCACTCGCTCGTGGCGACAGCGATGTATTGCGCCAGCTTGTCCCATACCAGCCAGTATCCGCTTATGCCACAGATGTAAATGAACGCGAGCAGCGGCACGCCCGTCACCCAGGCGAAGAAATGCTTGCCGCGCAGCCTGTCCATGGCGAATTCGCGAAGGAGATGCAAAACGACGACAATGACGAGTGCGTCCGATGCGTAACGGTGCAGGCTGCGCATGATGCCTGCCGCGTACCACTGCTCGTTGGTCATGTATTCGACGGACTCGTAGGCGTCGACGATGCCGGTATCGAAGAAGATGTACAGGTAGATACCTGTCGCTGCGGTTATCCAGTAGAGGTACCAGCCGAAGGCGCCGAGCCAGGTGAATGGATTGTGACGCTGACCGAAAGCATATTCGAATATGCGTTCGGTTTTGGTGAACAAGCGGAATAGAAAACGCTTTATAAGAGCCACGGGATCATCATCTCGCGATGCGCCATTCGCGGACGATGAACGTCGCGATCGCGCCGAGGCAAAGGACACCGATCACGATGGTCATGAAGATCGAGTAGTCAAACCGGTAACGATCGCTGTTCGGGTCATACACCGTGCAAAACAGTTTGAACGTGCTGATCCAGTGTTCGATCAGGCCGGCGCTGCGCGGTGTATCGAAGACCAGTTCCTTCAACGGCTCAACCAATGTCTGTGTGTCGATATCGACGCCATACAGCTGCCTGTAGATTACCCCGGTCCTGTCAATGATTGTCGTCTGCACAAGGTGATCAAATCCTTTTGCGCTAGGGTAAAACAGGAAGCCGAGGTTTTCACTCAGGGCATCGATCGTAGATGCATCGGCGGCGAGGAAGTACCAGTTTGGTACGTTGGCAGCACCCTGCTGAGCCGCGAACTGCCTCATCCGCTCGGGCGAGTCATTCTTCCAGTCGAACCCTATTGTCACGGTCGAGAAGGCGTCTGAGCCCAACGCCTCCTGGGCCACGTCGATGTTGGATGCCAGGTTGCGCGTGATCATCGGGCAAACGTGATGGCAGCTCGTGAAGATCATGCTGACAACGAGCGGCCGGCCAGTGAGTTGTGTCAGCTCGAATGACTGGCCAAGGGTATTGCGCAAGCGATAGTTGTCCAGGCGAGTGCCGATGGCGCCCTGGCTGAAAGCCAGCGCCGAGTCTTTGTCATACTCCTGAGCAGCGCCGGTCAGTGCCCATAGCAAGAGGCAGGCTGTCAGCAATGTCCGCGCCATCACTCAGGCCAGAAACAGTCTGTCCAGGATAGCCGTCAGCATCAGGAGACCGAGCTGCACGATCGATGCTGCAAACGCGCGCCATGCGTTTCTGCGGCCGGGCTTTGCAGACAGGCGCATACAGGCATAAACAAAATAGCTGCCACCGCCTATCGCGCCAATGCCATACAGCCATCCCATTCCGTACCATAGCGGAAGTATCGACAGTGCCGATAACGCGACCGCGTGAGCAAGTATCGTCAGCGTGGAGACTGTGTCGTCAACGATGACCGGCAGCATCGGCACCCCTGCGGCCCGGTAATCGTCTTTGCACGCGAAGGCCAGCGCCCAGAAATGCGGTGGCGTCCAGAGGAACAGTACACCTGCCAGTATGAGAGCAACGGGCGACAGCGTTGCGCCAGCTGCGGCGGATCCGGCGAGGACGGCAAAGCTGCCTGACAGTCCGCCGACGACAATATTCAGCCAGGTTCTGCGCTTGAGCCAGACCGTGTAGACGACGCCGTAGGTGAATGCACCAAGGAACACGAAGAGTGCCGCCAGCCAGTTCGTGCTGACGGCTGCGGCCAACAGGGCGAGCATGAGTGCCAGGGCGATACTGCCGTACCATCGCGGGTCGGCGCGAAAGCGCCCGGTCGCGAACGGGCGCGCATGCGTTCGCTGCATGCGCGCATCAAGATCGCCTTCATACAGCTGGTTGAACGCGCCCGCAGCCGATGAAGCAACGAGCGTTGCCAGCCCGAGTATGAGCACCTGGAGGGGACTGAGATCGTGGCCCGGTATCACGACGATACCGGTTACCGCACAAATGGTGATAAGGAACCCGAGCCTTACCTTGGCGGTGCGGTAGATCAGTTTGAAAGTCGTGGCGCTCATCCGTTTCGCAACTCGCCCTTGCCTAGCTCAATGGCCAGATTTCCGACAGATATTTCCAGTTCACGAAGTAGTACAGAACGAAAGCGACGAAGAAGATGCCGACGAGCATCGCCGTTCCCGGGATCTTCAGCGAACCGGAGCTGCCGTGCTCTGCCACCGTGGCCGCCGCGGGCGGAATTTCCGGATACGAAGGCTTTTCATCCTCTCCGAGTTTCTTGCCGAAGAAAACCGAGGCAACGACGATGACGATGAACAGTACTCCGCCCAGAGCCGCGAGCACTGCGAAGATGCCATTCAGACCCATCATCAGGAACGCAGCGGACGGATAGTCGAACGGCAGTTGCGCATCGGCGAAGGTCATGTCCCAGTGTCGCCGCGAGACGCCCAGCGTACCCGCACCCATCATGAACACCGATATGCCGGCGACGCCGATGCCGAACAGGTAGGGCTGCCATTGCGCAAGCTTCTTCATCATGAGTTCGCGCCGGAAGATCAGCGGCACCAGCAGGTAGGTTATTGCCATGAATGCAAGCGTGGTTCCTGCTACTACGGTGCCGTGGAAGTGACCGGGCACGTACAGCGTGTTGTGCATGATCAGGTTGATCTGCTCGGTGCCCATGACGACGCCGGAGATGCCGCCGATGAAGCCGAAGAACACGAGCGACATGAACATGCCGGCGAACGCCGGGTTGCCCCAGGGCGCCTTGCGCAGCCATTCGAACATGCCCTTGGTCAGCCCGCGTGCCCGCTGCGCCGCTTCGATCGATCCCGGAACGGTCATGCCGTGGACCATGCTGCCGAGTACTGCGAGGTACATCGCGTAGCTGGTGTTGAAGATCTTCCACTCGGAACTGAAGCCCGGTTCCACGAGCATGTGGTGTGCGCTCGCGAGTTGCAGGAACAGGATGTACATCAGGAACGCCATCCGGCTGACCTTCTCCGACAGCGGCCGCGCGCCGAATACCATCGCCGCAATCGCATACCAGACAGCGACATGTGCCGAAACATTGATCTGCTGTGACGAGTGGCCCATGCCCCACCAGATCGTCTTGTAGACCAGCGGGTCGATATAGCTGACGAGATCAACAGACCACAGGAACGTGGGGATAAGGATGATGGCGCCGGACGCTATCGTGAATACGGCGATGATGGCGGCAGTCATTGCGCCGAAGGTCACTAATGGGATCGAACCCTTGTAGGTGCGCTCCTGACGCGCAACGACGAGGGTTCCGAAGAATACGAAGCAGCCGATCAGCGCCCCGACTGCGAACAGGATGATCCCGAGATAGAAGCCCGGCTCGGCCTTCATCGGTACGTACGAGGTGAACATCACGCTGGACTGCCCCTGCAGCACGACGACGTTGGTGATGACTGCGCCGATGAGCATCAGGGCGAAACCGGCCCACGCCCACTTCGGGCCGGCAAGCCGGCATCCAAGGAGAACGGCGGATGCGAAATACAGCACCGCCATCTCGAAGAAGATGATCCATACCAGCAGCACATCGAAGCCGTGCGCCGTCAGCGCCAGGTAGAACAGGTCAGCCGGAAGGAAGTGCACGGCCGGCCAGCGCGTCAATGCGACCAGCAATCCGAACAGGCCGCCGATTGCAAGGAACACCACCGCGACGACGGCGTTGGCCTTGATGAGTTTCTCCGCGGCGAGATCGACTTTCAGGCCGGTCGTCGGGCAGATGCGAAATTCTGTTGTGTTTGCCATTGTCCTGCCCCCTCTACTCGACCACGTATATCTTGCCGACCATCATGTGGTGGCCGAGGCCGCAGTATTCGTTACAGACGATGCCGTATTCGCCCGCCTTATCCGGTTTGATCGTCACGACCATCTCGTAACCTGGATGCACCTGGACGTTGATGTTGACGGGCTGCAGCGAAAAGCCGTGCTGCCAGTCGAGCGACGACAGGTGCAGGCGGTAGGTCTGGTCTTTTTCGAGTTCGAGGATCGGCCACCATTGCCAGAGCCTGGCTATGAGATAGACGTCGCTTCCGGCGGGAGGATGCACGACCGGGAAGTGGTTCTCCTCGCGCACCGTGTACTTGTCGATCATTTCCTGTGATCGTTCCGCGAATCTCTCGGGTGTGATCTTGTACGCCTCGCTGGAGAGGTTCTGCTCGCCGGCGCCGTGCCAGTAGATCATCATGAAGAACATGACGAGGCCCCAGGTGAAGGCGATGATGATCCAGGAAAGTTCGATTTTCGCGATCGGTTCTTTCCACCAGATTCGTTGCGGCGGTGGTGTTATTGCCATTGCTCTACCTCCCCCGCTCAGTCTGCGATCGGTATCTGGGTGATCTCGATGATTCCCCAGATAATGTAGAAGACGGCCGGAAATGCGACGCCCAGGAACAGCAGCAGGAACGGATTGTCGAGGATGCGCTGCATCAGCGGTATTGGTTCGTTATCGGTGGATGGCGTGTCGCCCGGATTGTCATGGTCAGCCATGGTCATTTCTCCCTAGCAAACAGGTCGTGCAACCGGGTTGAACGAACCGCGCTCTCGCCGGACAGGGCGCCGCCGTGAGCTTCAGGCGCCGCCGGTGTAGTGCTGGATGAGGGAGAAACTCGACAATGCGAGGGTCATCAGAATAACGAAGAAAATCAGGGACCTGTTCTTCAGTCTTCTGCCTGCAGCGACTTCGACCCGATCCAGCAGCCAGTCGGCGGTTACGTACAGGATGATCGCGACGATCGTGAAATAGACCATGCTCATAGCCAAACCCTGTGCGACGGCAACCGGCCGAAGGCTATTCGATAATGCAGAAGGGGCCCCGGGGCTGCCTTGACCTAGGTCAAGGCAGCCCGCGAGAGTATGACGCCGCAGCCGGGATCGGCTGCGGCGCTCTGAAGAGCGATCAAACTGGTGGTTATTGCCTAGTTATTGACCCCTGCGGCGGCGTGGCAGCCCTGGCACTGCTCGTTGATTTGCTCCGCCGCTGCGCGAGCGGTTTCGAGGTCGGCGGCTTCCTCTACGTCCTGGGCGGCCTTACGCATCGCGGCGAGATAGGGCCGCCATTCTTCTTCCAGGCCGCTGACCTCCTGGTGCCCCGACAGCCAGTAAGCAGCCGTCATGGCGCCCTCGAGATCGTCATCGGCCAGGGCAAAATTGAGGTTGTCGAGCTGCTCGGCATGGGCGTGCATGTGGTCGATGAACTCTTCGCTACGGACACTNNGCATGGGCGTGCATGTGGTCGATGAACTCTTCACTGCGGACGCTCTCTTCTTCCGCCGCCGGTGTCTCCGATGCAGCCGGCTCGGCCGGCGGTGCCGCCTGTGGCGCAACCGCAGGTTCGGACGCAGGCTCCTCTTTTTCGGCACAACCTGCGGTGCATAGAACCACCCCGACGATCAAAAGCGAATGCAATTTCATGGTTACTCCCAAGCCAGATACCGGTCAACGGATTATTGCGTAGAATCTGAGTCCAGTTTAACCAAAATGGTGGCGGCGTTGGGATTAAACGCCGGCCATCGCGCCTGTAGCGCCGAAGCCCGTGAATTGCCCGAAAATACTCCCGAAGTCGTTCTATCTCCGTGACGACGTTGTCGCCGTCAGCCGGGAGCTGCTCGGCAAGGTCCTGTACACGGATATCGGCGGGCGGCGCGCGTCAATGGTCATTACCGAGACGGAGGCTTATGCCGGAATCGCCGACAGGGCGAGCCATGCCTACGGCGATCGCCGGACCCGCAGGACCGAACCGATGTACGGCCCGGGGGGTACGGCCTATGTCTATCTGTGTTACGGCATTCATCACCTTTTCAACGTAGTCACCAACGTGAGTGGCGTGCCGCATGCGGTGCTGGTAAGGGCGGGTGAGCCGCATTCGGGAGTCCCTGCAATGCTGCAGAGGCGGGACAAACCGACCGCCGATCGCACGCTGCTCGCAGGTCCGGGTTCCGTTGCTCGTGCGCTTGGCATCACAACCGCGCTCACGGGCAGCAGCCTGCTGAACGGCCCGATCCGCATCGAGGACCACGGCCTGCGGGTTGACGAGGCCCACATCAGCGTGGGTTCGCGTGTGGGTGTCGATTACGCCGGCGAAGATGCCGGCAGGCCGTACCGGTTCCGGTTGGAGGCGGGGGGATACCGTTAAGGTTCGGTCGCTCGCCACCATACCGTGGGCGCGCGACCTAATGCACACTTGGCCGACACTGGCTGTGTTCTCAGGAACAGTTCCCTGGTCAAAGGCTGTCGTACGACATCTCGAACGTATCGCCGTCTTCTATGCGGCCGCTTTCCAATCCAAGCCCGAACCAGCGCATTCGCTGTTCGGATGTTCCGTGGGTGAAGGCATGCGGCACGACCTTACCCTGTGTTCTCGCCTGGATGGTGTCGTCACCGATCTGGTTGGCGGCACGCAGCGCCTCCTCGATATCGCCGCGGTGGAGATAGCGCTGGTTATGCTTCGTCCATACGCCCGCGAGGAAGTCCGCCTGCAGTTCGAGCCGCACCGAATACTCGTTGTAGTCGGGCCGATCGCGCATCGCGCTGACCCTGGCAGAAATGCCGAGCAGGTTCTGCACATGGTGACCTACCTCATGGGCAATGACGTAGGCCTGCGCAAAATCACCCGGCGCCTCGAACTGCTGCTCCAACGCGTCATAAAAGCCCAGGTCGATATATATCTTGCGATCCGCAGGGCAATAAAAAGGGCCCATTCGTGCATCGCCCATCCCGCACGCTGTCGGGTATTGGCTGCGGTAGATCACGAGCTCGGGCTCGGCGTACTCCAGGCCGACGCGCTCCAATTCGGCCCGCCAGATATCCTCGGTGTCTGCCAGAACCACCGTCACGAACTGAAAGAGTCTTTCTTCTTCAGGACTTCCCTGGTAACCGACGTCCTGTACCTGCCTTCCGCCCATGAGCGTCGCCGGATCAAGAAGCCCGATTTGCCAGGCAACGAAGCCGAGCGCAATCAGAACGACAATGCCTTTCATGCCGAATCTGCGGCCGACGAGGTTCAGCATTGTCGCCAGGCCAGCCGAACCGGCGGCAACGCGCTTGCCGCGCGCGTCGGTAACATTCGAGCTACGTCGTCGGCCCTGCCACTTCATGCGGGATTACCTACCATGTGGATTGCGCTCGGCAAAGTTCCTCGTCAGTTGCACCGCTCAAAGTCGTGCCATAGCCAGTAAACGGAGCCGCACTTCGGGCATTCGTCGTGTCGCCCATGCCCGAAAGGCCGGTCCTGCCATTCGTACGAGCACCGGCAGCATCGGTTGATCACGCTAATACGCGACCTTGCGTCATCGTCCGCGAGGTTTATCGTCTTCATGCCGTGACCGTAAGTGCCGTCGTCCGTTCCCGGATAAGCCTCATTCGGTGTCTCCGGGTTCATTCTTTACGTGGCCGCCACTGTCACGGAGCCCTGCAAGCCGGGCGGCTATGGCATCGGCAATCATCTTCGTATCCTCGGGGCCGATCCGTTCGATGGATTTGCCGAGCGAATCGTAGGTGGCCATGACGAGGTTCCGCAGCTTGCGAAACGCTTCAGGATTTTTCCGGCCGCAAACGGAAGCGTCGTCCCCAAGTATTCGATCTATGACGCCGGGATCCCGCAGGCGTACGTCGCAGGCGATAGAGAGGCGCAGGAGCTCGGTAGCGATTCCGTCGAGGTGCCGTTGCCAGACGGCATGCTTGGTATCGACCATGAACAATCCCCACCGAGTATCTTCGGACAGGCGAGATTAACACAGTAGGTGCCGGAGCCAACGCTCGACGTCTTGCAAACGCCTTTTGAGCGTGAACCTTTCAGTCTCGTTTGTCTATACGAGCAATCGCTTAGGCACTAGCGCGTATCGTCGCGGCTGTCTGAGAGTTCTACGATTGCACGCACGGGGGAGGACGAGTGGAGGATATTGAGAATGTCAGTAGCAAGAGTCACAGAACTGACCGCAGCATCGGCGAAGAGCTTCGATGACGCGATCAAGACCGGGATAGGCCGCGCCGTCAAGACCCTGCACAACGTACGCGGCGCATGGATACAGGACCAGGAGGTCGTTGTCGAGGGCGACGCAGTCACCGAGTACCGGGTGCACATGAAGGTTACATTCGTACTCGACGACTAGAACCGGTTCACATCCAACGTTTGCGCCGGAAGTAGAGCAACATCCCGGCGACGAGCGCCACCATGACGAGCCACAATACCGGGTAGCCGAAACGCCAGCCGAGTTCCGGCATGTTCCATGCACTGGCAGAGCGGTCGAAGTTCATGCCGTAGACGCCGACGATGAACGACAGGGGAATAAAGACTGTCGCGATTATCGTCAGCAGTTTCATGACGTCGTTCATCCGGTTAGAGACGCTGGATAGATAAACCTCGAGAAGGCTCGAAGCCATCTCCCGGTAGCTCTCGACGAGGTCCAGCGCATGAACCGCGTGGTCGTAGCAGTCCCGGATATACAATTTGGTTCCGCTACTGATCTGGTCCAGGTCGTCGCGAAGCAGGCTGTTCAACATGTCACGTTGGGGCCAGGCAATGCGGCGTAGCAAGACGAGTTCACGCTTGAGTTTATGAATCTCGTCGAGCGCCTCGCGGCTCGGGTCATCGAAAACAGTCAGTTCGAGCGCTTCGATGCGGTCCCCCAGGGACTCCATTATCGGGAACACACGGTCTATCGCGGTATCGAGCAGCGAGTAATACAGATAATCGACGCTGCTTCTTCTGATCCGCGATGAGTCCCGGTAGGTTCGTTGGCGAATCGCGTCGAAGGGATCTTCATGCCCGGAAAAGAAGCTGACTAACCAGGTATCGCCGAGGAACAGGCTGAGCTGTGCGGTGGCGATGCCATGCTCTGAAACCTCGGGCAGGGTTACGATTGTGAACAGCTGCGCATCGTAGGACTCGAGCTTCGCGCGCTGCCCCGTGTGCATGACGTCCTCGAGCGCGAGCGGATGCAGATGGTATGCATCGCCTACTGCGCGCAACAATTCCTCGGATGGCGTCCCGTTCACGTGCAGCCAGGTGGCGTTCGGGCTCGAGAAATACTCCCGGGCTTCCTCCAGGGAGCAGTCCAGCTTTTCCGTATACCGGGATGTATCGTAGTCGAGGAGGTGAAGGGTCGTAGGAATCCTCTCGGCACTGGGCGGGCCTGTAAGATCACCGGGCGCAGTTCCTGGACTCGTAAACCGTCCCGGGAAAAGGTGCAGCGGATGCTTGAATCGCCGTCTGGCCGGGCGCACAGTCTTGTTTGGGTCTGCCGACATGGCTACCTCCAGCACAGAGATTCTGCGTCCAGGAGCCGAGGGTGACCATACGTATTTACTGCGGACCGACACTCGCCGGCGGGAGAACCGCCGACGCCTGGGTTTAAGTAGAACTACGCATTGCCGCGCAAGGTTGGACGCACAACTCTAGTAACAACGGTGTCGGCGGGAATAATCGCCGAAGCTAGTAGAATAACTGAAGTACAGGGGTAACAGCAGATGCCCTCATTAGACCTGAATCCGGAGATTGTCCAGTTCGTAATCGACAAGGTGCATGAATTTCATTCTCGCGAAGATGTAACGTTTCCGGAAGAGAATGAAATCGAAATCGTTAACGAAGACCTGGCCGAGCAGTTTGCCACCGATTTCGCAGGCGATCCTTACTACCAGGAACTGACGACGACGATCGACGACCTCGAGCCGGACCAGCAAATGTCGCTGGTCGCATTGATGTGGGTCGGGCGCGGCGACTATTCGCTGGAAGAGTGGGACGACGCGCTGAAGTTTGCGGAGGAGACCTGGACGAACCACACGGCGGCGTACCTGGTCGGGACATCGCTACTTGCGGATTACCTCGCCGAGGGTCTGCAGCTATTCGAGACCGAAAGCGACGAATAAGCGGCTCTGGGCGTTTCACCTGCGCGTGCCGCCACGAATATTCTGCTGGCGCGGACCCCCGGCTTTTGCGGCCGCCGCTCCGCCGAGCCGGCGGCTACAAAACCTCAAGTAACTCAAAAGATTAGAGTCGATATATTAGCGTGCCAGCCGGATTTCGACGGCGTCGGGCAACAGCTAATTTATTGCTTGACAGTACCGCGATTCGGGCGCTCAATTCGCGCGATTTTTTGACGTCTGGAGTACGAGGACGTGGCGAGGAAAACCGCGCGGCAGAGCGCCGCGAAGGCGAAGCCGCAGGGCAAGGCGGTCATCAGGGGTTCTATCGGCCCCGTAGAGGACCTGGAGAGTTACGTAAAGGCGGACTGGTGGCGCGACATTTTCAATGCGAACTACCTGCGCACGGATGGCGACGTCGTCGAGGATCCGGACATCACGGAAGCCGAGATCGA
>JABAHO010014731.1_pt1 | contig 11711 bp, 11 predicted proteins | sample 7062071 | NCBI WGS metagenome assembly JABAHO01 (sample SAMN14534356, study PRJNA622989) | marine sediment metagenome | biome: marine biome [ENVO:00000428]; feature: marine pelagic biome [ENVO:01000023]; material: deep marine sediment [ENVO:00002113] | place: India: Gulf of Kutch | collected...
TCCTTGGTGGTGTAGAAGGGCTCGAAGATGTGCGGCAGAGCGGCTTGGGAAATTCCCGTCCCGGTGTCCCGTACGGCGAGCTCGACCGCGGGGCCCGGTGCCATCTCGAGGGCCTGCGCCCGGCTCGGGTCGACGTCCACGACGCGCGTGGACACCGAGAGTCGCCCGCCCGACGGCATCGCGCCCCCGGCGTTGACGACCAGATTCATCAGGATCTGGTCGATCTGACTCGGGTCCGCGGAGACGGCCGGAATCGCCGGCGCCAGATCCACCGCGTATTTGATGTTCTCGGCGAGCAGGCGTCGCATCAGGTCACCGATGCGCTCGATGACATCGTTGAGGTCGAGTGGAACCGGCTGGCTCGGTTGCCGGCGACCGAAGGCGAGCAGTTGGCGGGTGAGCGCCGCTCCCCGCCCCGCGGCGTCCTGGATTCGCGCCAGCGCGCGCTGCGAGGCGTGGCCCTCGCCGAGGCGGGAGGCGATCAGCTCACTCGAACCCTGGATCGAGGTGAGCAGGTTGTTGAAGTCGTGGGCGATGCCGCCGGCGAGCTGACCGACCGCCTCCATCCGCTGCGCTTGCAACAACTGCCGCTCGAGGGCCTCGCGCCCCGTGAGGTCGAGGATGATGGCCACGTATTCGTTCGAAGACGGCGCGTATTGCAGGTGGACCTCGACGGGGTACTCGCTTCCGTCGCGCCGTCGATGGATCGTCTTGAAGTCGAGCCGCGGGATCGACCCGCGGCGCAGGGGCTCGAGCAGGGCGCGAAAGGTGTCCCGGTCGAATTCCGGCTCGATGTCGAGCGGGGTCAGCGCGCGGAGCTCGTGCTGGCTGTAACCGAGGTTTTCCCGGGCGCCTCGGTTGGCTCTTCGAAACTGCAGGGAATCGGCGTCGAAGACATAGATTTCGTCGATCGACCCCTCGAGAATGACTCCCAGCTCGGCCGACTCGCGTTCCGCAGCGACCTGCTCGGTCAAATCGGACAGCACACCGACGAAACGCCGCTGATCGCCCTCGGTGAATTCGCCGACCGACAGCCGCAGGGGAAAGACCTCCCCGTTCTTCTTGCGGCCCTCCACGGCTCGACCCAATCCGATGATTTGGCGGATACCCGTTTCGAGATAGCGCTGCAAGTACCCGTCGTGCTCTTCGCGGTACGGGGGCGGCATCAGGATCGAGACGTTCTGCCCCTCGAGTTCTTCCCGCGCGTAGCCAAAGAGGTTGATCAGCCCCTGGTTGACGGACATCAACCGGCCCATCCGGTCGATCGTCGCGATCCCATCCACGGTGGCGTTGAGCACCGCGTCGCTGCGCGCCGCGACGTGTCGGAGCTCCGCCTCGAGCCGCCGCTGCTCCGAGACGTCCCACACCAGGACCAGGTGCGACGCGCCGGTGTCGGGGTCGACGCGCGCCGAAACGAGCCGCAGGCGCACCGAGCGGCCCCACGGCGTGCGGCCGACGACTTCGCCCTCGTTCCGCTTGTCGTCCCGCAGATCACCGAGGGTGCCGGACGAAAACGCGAGCCCCGAGAAATCGCCGACGAACGACAGACCGAGCAGGTGATTGCGTGTCGGCGCACCGAACTGGCTCGCCAACACGGCGTTCACACGCCGGATGACCAGATCCTCATCCAGGAAGGCGATCCCCAGCGGCGCTTGATCGAAGAGCGCGAGGAGTTGGGCTTCGGCGTGGTTCGAAATCGTCGCGCCTCCTGCCGGCTACCGCCTCGCCCCACCGGGCGACCGCGGGGCCGGGTCCGGTCGAGAATACGCGGAAGCGCGGCCGCTCCCAACTCCCCGATCCCTCAGTTCGGGGGGCCCCACGCGCCGTTGTTGGCGAAGGCGTCGACGAAGTCTCCCTCGGTCAAGATGCCCACGAGCGCGCCGTCTTCGAGAACGGGGAGGCACCCCACCTTCTGTTTGGACATCAACGCCGCAGCGTCGCGCAGCGGCGTGGTGGGGTCGGTCGTCAGGACCTCGGTGGTCATCGCCGACTTGATCCGGAGGCCGATCACCGTGTCGCCCTTGGGCGTCGAGTACCCCAGGACCTTGAGCAGGGCGCTGCGGAACAGATCCCGTTGCGAGAGGATCCCGACGAGCATCGCCTCGTCGTCCACGATGGGGATGTGGCGGACGCGGCCGAGATTCATCACATCTTCGGCGAGACCGATTTCGTCGTTGCGGTTGAGGGTCAGTACGTCGCGGCTCATCAAGTCCGCCACCGTCTCGGGATAGATCGTCACGAATTGCCCTTCTCTTCGTGGGGGGATGCGACATAAACGGGCGTGTGCGCGGACCGGATGACCTCGTCCGCCACACTCCCCAACAAAAAGCGCGAGAGGCCCTTGCGGCCGTGGCTTCCGACGGCGACGAGGTCGGCGCCGACGCGATCGCCGCTGCGCAGGATCGCCTGGGCCGCCACGTCGCTCTCGGTGACCAGGTCGACCTCGAAGCCGGCCTCCACACACGCGCGGCGTTGGGCTTCGAGTTTCTCCTCGAGATCGCCCAGGTCGGGCGCGGGGAGTGCCATCCCCTGGTCCCGGTAGCGGGCGATCATGTCGAGGGGCGCGGGCCGCGCGCACACCAGGTTCAGGCGGCGACAGCCGAGGTCCGGGCCCACCTGGCGAAGCTGCTCCAACACCGCGAGCGACGCGGGTGACAGATCGAGGCCGACGGTGACGGTGGTGTAGGCGTCGGGGATCCGGGCCTTGGGCCCGACGACGATCACGGGTCGCGTGGCGCGTCGCACGAGCGCCTCGGCCCAACTTCCCAACGCCATGCGCCGGAGCCCCGAATGTCCGTGCGTCCCCACGAAGACCCAGTCCGCCCGGGAGCAGTCGAGAAAGGCGGGGTCCGGCGGGAGATCGCCGTGCATGAGCAGCTCGGCGACACACGACAACCCCCGCTCGGTCCCGCGCCGCGTGCGCTCGGCGATTTCGTGGTGCATGGTGGGGAGGTCGTCCTTCCACGAGTCGAAGACGTGCGCCACGCGAAGGATCGAGTGTGTGGCTTCCGCCCAGGTCATCGCAGCATCCAGGGCTCGATCCGCGGACTCGGAAAAATCGGTGGCGACGAGGGTCGTTCGGGTCATTCGGGGCTCTCGCTTCGGCGTTACCCAGGAGGGAGCAAATCCCGTGCCGCCGGATTGCGGTCTCTGGCTCCCCCTCCCGGGCCGACACGTGACATTTCGCCGCACCCTGAAAGCGACCCCGGCGCCACTCGAAGGATCGGCACGGGCCGTGCACCCTCCCCGGGCGAAACCGAGACGATCGCATCGGAGGAAGGAACGATGATCGAGCTCCCTGTCTCCATTCGCGCCCGCGTCGGGGCCGGCGTCGCGCTCGTCGCAGCGGCCCTCTGGGTGCCCGCACCCGCGTCCGGTGCGAACGAGGAGCCGGGTGTGGGCTCGGCGATGCAGGAGGTCTACGCCGCCCTGCACTTCCTCCTGCCGCTCGCGCTCGACTTGGAGGAGTTTTCTTCGGAGGAGCGAGCGCCCGCGGTCCGCGAGGCTCTCGCCCGCTTGTCCACGAGTGCGGCGGCGATTCGCCGCCACGCGGAGTCCCGGGAGGCGGGAGCCATCTATGTGGCGAACGTGCTCGCCCGCGACGCCGAAGAAGCCGAACGGGCCTTCAGCCAGGGGCGTCTGTCGGTGGCGGGATACGCCGTCCAGCAAACCCTCGAGTCCTGCGTCACCTGTCATTCGCGCCAGTCGAGTCGCGACGCGGGGATCTCGGAAAGCTTTCTGGAAGACCCGGTCTACGAGACGCTCGGACCGGAGCAGCGCGCGACCCTGCTCTTTGCGGTCCGCCGGTTCGACGACGCGGCTCTGGAGTACGAACGCGCACTTCGTTCCGACGGTCTCGAACCCGCACTCCTCCTGGGCTCCCTCGTCGACTACGTCACCCTCTGCGTCCGCTCTCTCGGCCAGGTCGGACGCCCCGCGAAGATCCTCCGTCGGATCGCGCGTCGGGACGATCTGTGGCTGCAGTTTCGCGATGACCTGATCTACTGGGCGGAGATCCTCGAGGCCGAAGCACACGAACCGGAGGTGGTCTCACTCGCGGACGCCCGGCGGGCGATCGAACGCGCTCGCGGGCTGGGAATCTTTCCCTCGGACCGGCGCGGATTGGTCCACTACATCCTCGCGTCGCGCGTCCTCCATCGCCGACTCGCGAATCACGAGAACCCGGTGAGCGCGGAACACTACTACCTGCTGGGGATCGCCGAGTCCCGAATCGGTCGCAACGAATGGATCGCGCAGTCCCATTTCTATCTCGAGCTCGCGATCCGCCTCGACCCGACCACGGACGTTGCCTACCGCGCCCTCGCGCTGCTCGAAGAGGAGCTCCTCTTCGAATACGGGGTAACGGATCTCTCGGAACTCCCGGGGTCGCTGCGTGACCGCCTCGCGGAATTGCGTCGCCTCGTCCTCCGATCGAAGGTGGGCGCCTAGCGCCACGGGGTGTGTCCCCGTTGTCTGCGGCGCGTCGGGGTGTGGGTCGGAGAGTGCGGCGCCGCCCGACCGCGGATGCATGCGGATGGAGACTCCGCGAAGCGCGCCGCACTCTCGACCCGTTAGCCCTTGATCGAAACCTGCTTGGGCTTGGCTTCGGGCTGCTTCGCGATGGACACGCGAAGGACGCCGTCCTCGAAGCGGGCGCTGACCTTCAACTCGTCGGCGTCGGCGGGCAACGCGAAAGAGCGTGAGAAGGTCCCGTACGAGCGCTCGAGCCGGCGCGCCGATTCGTCGTTGTCCTCTCGCTCGCTCTTCTTCTCCCCTCGAATGGTGAGGTTGTGGTCCTGAACCTCCACGGTCAGGTCGGATTTCTTCACGCCCGGCACCTCGGCGCTGATGACGTAGGCGTCGGCGGTTTCGGTGACGTCGATCGCGGGGACGATCATCCCACTTCGATTGCGCTCCCCAAAACTCTCGTCGATCCGACGGTGGAAGTCGGGCCAGAGAAGACGCGTCTCATCAAAGGGATTCCAACGCGCGACCCCACGCTCTTGCGACTCACTCATGGCGTTCTCCTTTCGTTTGAGCGGCGTGCTCTCCACACCAGTAGAAGCAGGCTTCGTGCCAACTCGCGCGCACGGGGATCCAAGCACAGCGCCTCCGTTGTGACGGGAGGTCTCAAGCGTGTGCCGGGGCGCACGGGGTACGCACCTTGCAAGTTCGTTGGTCGTGTATCGGATTCGAGCGACGAGACTCCGGCGCGCATTGGCCTTCGCGCGCGCCGCGCGCTGCCTTCTTGTGGTCGCGGTCCTCGCGGTCGCGATGCCCGAGGCAGCCCGTTCGCAACGCGATGCGTCCCCGGCGGAGCGCACACGTCTCTTGGACGACCTGGGCGGACTCCGCTCCGGCGCCGAGCGCGCGGGGCTCTCGGTACAGGCCTTCATCAACCAGTACGGCGCGTGGCGGGTGCGCGGCGGGCAGGACCCGGACGGCGGACTGGCGTGGAGCGGGAGCTACGACCTCTTCGCTCAACTCGACGCCGAGTCGCTCGTCGGCGCGCCGGGCCTGCAGTTTCTTCTCCAGGCCAAGGGAAGTCACGGCGACAGTCTGAACCGGGAGGTCGGAGCGTGGTCCGACCCGGTGGACGACGCGGACTTCAGCGAATCGATCTACGTCGATCAGTTNNCTGGCTGCGCCTCGGTCTGCTCCGTCTCAGCGACTCTTTCGATCGCAACCGCGTCGCCAACAGCGAAGATCAGCACTTCACTTCCAGTTTTCTCAACAACAATCCGCTCGTCCCCCTACACGGTGGATTGGGCGCGGTTCTCTTGCTCCGACCGAACCCCCACCTCGAATTCGCCTTCGGCATCGCCGACGCGGACCGTCGCCCGCGCCACGCCGGATTCGACACCGCCTGGGATTCATGGGAAAGCTTGAGCCAGATCGCGGAAATCGCGGTCGATACGAACTTGCGAAACCGCACCGGGCGAATCCGGATCGGTGCGTATCGCGACGGCCGCCGCCTCCCCGAGAGCGGGGGAGCGGAATTGCCTTCGCCGGATCGCGGGCACTACGGCGTCTACCTCAACGTCGAGCACAGGCTCTCCGCCGAGCGAAGCGGGCGCTCCGAGGGTGCGGTTCTTTTCCTCCGGAGCGGTCTGGGGGATGGTCGGGGGTTGCCCATCGATTGGTTCGCATCCGGAGGGGTGGCATACGGCGGTCTACTGCGCGGGCGGCCGGACGATGTCGCCGCCGTTGGCGCGTATCACGGTCATCTCTCCTCGGAGTATCGAGGGGCGTCTTCGGGTCCGGACACGTCGGAGACCGGCGTAGAGGTCTACTACGAATGGCGACTCGGGCCGTGGCTCTCGATCAGCCCGCACCTCGTCTACGTGCGCTCTCCTGGCGGCCGATCCGACGCACGGAACGCCGTGGTGACGGTCCTGCGCCTGCGGGTGGTCCTCTAGATGGCGCGGCGAAACGCGCTCGCGGTGACCGGCGCCGTTCTCCTCGCGGCCTGTTCCACCCTCGCCGTCCCGCCGACGCCGCGCCACGGCGCCGCCGACATGCGGTTGCGGGAACGCATGCAGCAGCTCAACGTACTCACGAGAGACCGCTTGCCTCAGGCAATGGACCTGCGGCACGAGCGCACGCGCCGGCGCTACGCGGTTGCCCATACCGCCCGCGACATCGCGGAGTCGGCCTCCGCCTTGGGTCGATCGGCAAACGACCTCGGGTTCGATCTGCATCGGCACTGGGTTTTTGCGGCGCACGCCGCGGCCCTGGAGCGACGGGCCAACGCGCTCGCGCGCAATGCGGTGTGGCTGTCCCCGAGCGCGCTCCGAACAGCGGTGAGCGAGATCAATGCGACCTGTGAGGGATGTCACCGAGAGTTGCGGGTTCGCCCGCCCCTCCCACCGCTCCCATCTGGCCAGACCCCAGGCGGCTGACCGCGGCCCCGCGGGAGGCCGCGCCGCTGGCACGCCGCCTGCAAAACCAAAGCGGTGTCGCAGTGCGGGACGCGGTGACCTGAGCGGAGAGACAGCAGATGGGGTGGATGGGCGAAGAAAGGCGGTATCGACCGCGGCATCGCATGTCATCCCGTCACAGGATGTGGCGCCCGGCCCCAAGAAGTTCCAGCCCGGCGCGAACCAGGGGGGAGAGAGGGATGGGGGAAGCAAGACCGAGAGGGAGACTCCTCGGCTTCGGGGTGAGCGTGTTCCTCGCGGCGTGGTTGGNNTTGGCATCGGGGGCCCAACCCGCGCGCGCGGACTCGGAACTCCAGTCGGAGATGCGACAGATTTTTGGCGCCCTTCAGGTGTTGTTGCCCGCCGCCGTCGCCGGTCGCTTCGGCGACCCGGAGCACGCCGACGAGATCCAGTCGGCGTTTCGCTCCCTCGAAACCCACGCCGAACTCCTCGATACGCACGGCAACGGGCTCGACGCCGGGGCGCGGCTGTTTGGGCAGGCCCTCGCGCAAGACGCCCGTCAGGCACTCGCGTTCTATCAACGCGGTCAGACGGACAGTGCGGCGTTCTATGTCGAGTCCCTGGTCGACGACTGTGTCGCGTGCCACACGCGCTACCCGTCGATCGATTCGCCGTGGGCGGAGGGGTTCCTCGATCAGCGCGACTTCAACGCGCTCGATCCGCTCGAACGGGCCACGGTCCAGGTCGCCACGCGGCGTTTCGACGAAGCGCTCGCCACCTACGAGCGGGTCTTGCAATCGCCCCGGGAACGCGTGGGCCTGCTGCTCGGACCGCTCTCGACCTATTTGAGCGTGGCGCTTCGCGTCAAGCGGGACCCGGTGCGTCCGCTCCCGCTGCTCCGTGAGCTCGCGGACCGCGATGACGTCCCTTCGGTCATCCGGGAAGACGTCGTCTTCTGGCGCGATCAGCTCGCCGAAACCACGTCGGCGGATCTGCGCGGGGATACGCTGGCGAGGGCGCGCCGCGCGATGAAGCGCGCGGACGACGCCGCCCGCTTCCCGGGAGACCCCCACGCCCTGATCGCCTATCTGGTGGCCTCCGCCCAACTCTACGAGCTGTTGAACCATCCCCAGGACTCCCCCCGAGACGCGTCCGAGATCTATTTTCTTCTGGGAAAGGCGGAGCTCGGGATCGGTCACAGCGCCTGGCTACCGCGTTCCGACCTCTTCCTCGAGACGGCGATCCGCCTGGCGCCCGGAACGGAACCCGCCCGCGACGCCTTTGCCCTCCTCCAATCGGAGATCCACGCGGGGTACACCGGCTCGGCCGGTCTTCGCCTGCCGCCGGAGCAGTCTCGACGCCTCGCCGAACTTCGCGCGCTGAACGAGGGAGCCGCGCTCGACGATCCTACCCAGCTCGAGCGCGCCCAGGCGGGTGAACGGCTCTTCGAANNCTTCGAACACCACTGCGCCATGTGCCACGGCGCCACCGCACGTGGGGACGGCCCCCTCGCGACCACGCTCATGACGAGACCGAAGGATCTCACCCGAATCTCGGCGCGGCGGGGCGGCGAGTTTCCCGCGGCCGAAGTGCGCTCGCTGATCGACGGCCGCGACCCTCTGGGTGGACATCGCTCTCCGGAGATGCCCCGCTGGGGGGAGTTCTGGACCGGTCCGGAAAAACTCGACGCCCTGGTCGCGTTTCTCCGCGGGATCCAACGCTGATGAACGACGGCGGCCAATGCCCGAATGACGAGGAGACGAAGTGATGACGATTCACGACAAAATCGAGGAAGAAATCAATCAGCTGCGAACGNNGCGGGTGCAGGTCAACCTCGCGGGGAAGGAAATTCGAGACCAGTTTCAGGACGCGGAGAAGAGCTGGGGAGAACTCGAGACCCACCTCCACGCACTCGAGCGAGAAACCCGGGATTCGATGCACGATGTCGGCAACGCCGCCCGCGAACTCCTCGAGGAAATCCGCACGGCCTACCACCGCATCCGGGCGCAGGTCTAGCGGGAGAAGCCGGCCACCGCGGATCGCGGCGGAGGTCTGCAACACAGTGGGGATGCCGTCTTGACGCCCGCGCGAACGATCCTGGTTCCAACGGATTTTTCCGAAGCGGCGGAGCGGGTGCTCGTGCTCGCGGTGGACCTCGCGACTGCGATCGGCGCGCGCATCCATCTCGTCCACGTCTGTCGCGCGCCTCACCCGGGCGGTGGATTCTGGGGCGCGAGTTTTCCCGTCTCCCTTGCCGAGGAGTTGGAGGAGAGTGCCCGCACGCTTCTGGCCAACGCGAAACGCCGCGTCAGCGAGGAGGGAATCGATGTGGATTGCGAACTCCTCGAGGGCGACCCCGCCGCGCAGATCGTGTCGTGCGCGAATCGGATCGGCGCGGACTGGGTCGTGATGGCGGGGCGGGGCGCCGCGCGGGTCCGGAGCGCCTTCCTCGGAAGCGTCGCCACCCAGACATTGCGGACGGCGCCGTGTCCCGTGATCACGGACCCGACTTCCGCCTGAGCATCGCGGGCGGGTCCGATCGCCCCGCGTTGAGACAAATCGGCACCCGCCCTTTCGAGTGGACGCCGAACCAGGCTGGAGAGCTGGCACAGAACCTGCTGTAGCAGGTGGGTGTCCCATCCAGCGACGCCCGACGCGGAGGTCTTCATGGACGCGATCCACTCCATCATCGTGCCGACCGATTTCTCGGCCCCTTCCCGCGCGGCGACCGAACGCGCGGTCGTCCTCGCGAAGGCGTGGGACGCGACACTCCATCTCATCCATTCCGCGCGGGTTCCGATGCCGGCCGTGCATCACGAGTTCGCGATCCCCGGACCCGAATGGGAGACCGTGCGCCGAGCGGCCGAGAAGCAGATCGACCGGGTGTGCGGGGATCTCCAGGCCCGCGGCGTCCAGGTGACCAAGGCCGTCACGCGCAAGTCCGCCGTCGAGGCGATCGTGTCCGCGGCGCGCGACCTCCGCCCCGACCTGGTGGTGATGGGGAGCCACGGTCACACCGGCCTCCAGCACCTGATGCTCGGAAGCGTCGCCGAGCGAACCCTGCGCGCCGTCGAAGTGCCGGTCATGGCCGTCAAGGAGGACGAGCAGCGAGCTTCCGAACCGATCCGAAACATCGTTCTGGCGACGGATTTCTCACCCCACGCGCATTCGGCCGCCGAGCTTGCCATCGTGTTCGCGCGTCGCTTCCGGGCGCGTGTGGACATCTGTCACGTCCACGCCGTCCCGCGCTCCGCGCTCATGTCGATCGAGCCCCCGCCGCCGTCGGACTGGTTGGACGCGCTGGAGCGGTCGGCGGGAGAGCGCGTGCAGAAGGTGCTCGACCAATTTCGCAGCGCAGGGGTCGAGGCCGAAACCCACCTCGTCGCCGACACCCCGTCCCTCGCGATCCCGAACCTCGCGGAAGAGCTCGAAGCCGATCTGATCGTCATGGGAACGCGAGGCCTCTCGGGCCTCCGCCACGTCATGCTCGGAAGCGTCGCGGAACGGACGGTCCGTCTCGCGTCGTGCTCGGTCCTGGCGGATCCGCGGCCCGTCTCGGCCGATTGATCGGCACGAACAGCGCGCCAGCCCGCAACGGGCCACCGCGTCGTCGCGAGACGGGGCGCCCGCCGGGGACACCGTCGCGTCTCCGCTCGCGCGCTGCGAACTCGCAGCAGCGCGCCCGGCGATGGCATGTCCTTTGCTGACTATTCCTTCAACGTCCCCGCGCCCGGAGGACTGATTTGTACGTTCTTCTCTTTGCCCTAGGCCTTCTCGGCTCCGCTCTTCTCTGGCGCAAAGGGGGCCGGGGTGCCCGCATCGCCGCGCTGTGCGGGTTTGGCGCCACCCCGCTGCTCTTCGTCGCGATGAGTCTCTGGGGCGACGCGCTCTGGTTCGATTCTCTCGGCTACGGCAGCCGATTTTGGCGCCTCTTCATGTTGCAGGCCATCACGATGGCCGCTGGGGCGGGCGCCATCGGTTTCGCAATCCGCTGGATCTTCTCGCCTTATGCGGAGGTGTCGCCCTGGGCCCGGTGGGGACCGGTTGGGGGTGCCGCGTTGGTTGGCGCCTTGTGGGGTGCGTACGCCTGGGACGAGGTCGCACTCCTCCTCGCGCGCGTCGCGACTGATGTGCACGAGCCCTTCTTCGGGTGGACCACGGGCTTCTACCTCTTCGTTCTTCCCTTCCTCGGCAAGCTCTTCGAACTCGGCCTGGCCACCTTGGGCACTGCCTTTGCGGCCTTGGGGGCGGTCTTGCCGATCCCCCGTGGCGACGAAGAAGCCGAGGCGGTCCTCCCCCGACTCTCGGCCCTCGGGGCCGGGACCCTCGCCTTCGGGTGCGGGTTGGGCTCCATCCACCTGCTGTTCTCGAACTGGGGCGTCGTGTCGGGACCCGGCTGGGTGGACGCGCACGTCCGTCTACCGGCGTACCTGCTCGCGGCCGGTCTGTTCGTCGCGGTGGCGTGCCTCGGTCACGTCGCTGTCGCGCGCCACTGGGTTCCGCGGCTTCCCGGGTTCGAGCAGCGCACAGCGGAGCCGCTCCCGCGCTTCGCGAGTCTGTGGTGCGNNTCCTCCTCGGTGTGGCGCCCCTGCTGGTGCAGTGGCTCGTGGTCAAACCGAACGAGATCAGTTTCGAACGCCCGTACCTGGCCCACAACATCGCGTTCACCCAACGCGGGTTTCGCCTCCACACCGCAGAGGAACAACAGTTCCCCGCCGCGGAAACCCTGACGCCGGACACCATTTCGCGCAGCCAGGATCTACTGGGAGAAATTCGGCTGTGGGATCAGCGCGCCCTCGACGCGGTGTACAAGCAGTTTCAGGAAATTCG
>JABAHO010002440.1_pt1 | contig 11704 bp, 13 predicted proteins | sample 7062071 | NCBI WGS metagenome assembly JABAHO01 (sample SAMN14534356, study PRJNA622989) | marine sediment metagenome | biome: marine biome [ENVO:00000428]; feature: marine pelagic biome [ENVO:01000023]; material: deep marine sediment [ENVO:00002113] | place: India: Gulf of Kutch | collected...
CACTTCCTGTTACCAGACGAGCCATTGCACGCGGTCAAAGTGCTGGGCTTGACCCTGGCGCTGGCTGGTGTCGCTTTCCTGTTGCTCAGCGGCGACAGTGGGCTCGGGACAGAAGGGCGCCCGCTACTGGCGATGGGCCTCGGAGTCGGCGCCGTGCTTTCAATCTCGGCCTCGAGCATCTACGCCAAGAACCGAACGGCATCGTACGACCCGATTGAGCTCACCGGCATGCAGTTCTTGCTGGGAACCTTCCTGCTGGCTGCGATTGCCGCGATCGTCGAAGGTTGGCCATCGGAGATCACTGGCAAGGGCTGGGCGCTACTCGTCTATCTGGCTGCATTCGGATCGGTGCTTCCGTTCGCCGCCTACTACTGGGTACTGCGCCATGTGTCCACCGGAATAGCCTCGCTGATCGCCTATGGAGTTCCTCTGGTCGCGCTGACCGCCGGGATCGTCCTGCTCGACGAACGCCTGGAGATAGGCATCGCCGTCGGCGGGTTGCTGATACTGCTCGGCGTGCTGGTTGTGAATCGAGGAGAACGCAGGTTGGTGCGCGCCTAATTCTTCTCGAGAACTGCTCCGTAGACGAAGCCGAGCGGACCCATCCGCCAGGTTCTTTTCACCGCCAATGGCCCTCCGACGAACATTCGCTCGGGAGGCGGCAGCTTGTCGAGGGAGGCGTTCAGGTATTTGTATTCAGCAGGAGCCCGAGCCAGGCGGCCGACCAGCGGAACGAACACTGCGCTCCCCATCTGATGTAACCGCCGTTTCACGTTGCCGATCGGACGGGCCAGACCGACGATCACGGCTACGCCGCCGGGTCGTAGCACCCGATGGATCTCCTGCAAGGTGTCGTCGACTGAGGTCAGGTTGCGAAAGACAAAAGCGGAAAAAACCCCATCCAGCACAGAATCGGCTAAGGGCAAGTGCTCGCCAACGCCAGCCAGNNGTGTTGATTGAAAGCATCGCCAGGGACGGATCCAATGCGATCACGGTTCGACGTGTACCTATGTCGGAGTTGGCGGCTCCGGTCCCGGCTCCCAAGTCGAGCACCCAGCCCTCCGGCAAGAACTGCAGCGCTCGTTGCCGCCACGCTCGATCCCGGCCCAACGAGAGAATCCGATTGACGCGGTCGTAGCGCCCAGCGATCTCCGAAAAGACCTCGGCTCCCGTCGCTGGCCTGGGCGACTCCATCGCGAAACGGGTGCTCAGAAGCTCTCGAAGCCGGCGTAAGGCACCAGAGCTTCCGGCACTCGAACGGTGCTATCCGCCTGCTGGAAGTTCTCCATGATCGCCACCAAAAGCCGGCCCACGGCGACGGCGGTGCCGTTCAGCGTGTGCACCAGGTGGTTGTTGCCGGCGTCGTCTTTGAAGCGCACCTTGAGCCGCCGCGCCTGGTAATCGGTCGTATTGCTGCAGGAAGTGATCTCCCGATAGCGCTCCTGGCCGGGGAACCAGGCCTCAATGTCGTACTTGCGGGCCGCCGAAGCCCCCAGATCACCGGCACAGACATCGACCACCCGGTACGGGATGCCCAGCTCCTGAACGAGGGCCTCTTCTCTCGCCAGCAGGTATTCGTGCTCGTCCCAAGACTTGTCCGGATCGCAGAAGGAGAACATCTCCACCTTGTCGAACTGATGCACGCGGAAGATCCCGCGCGTGTCCTTACCGGCAGCACCCGCCTCGCGCCGGAAGCACGTCGAGAAGCCGGCGTAACGGACCGGAAGGTCGGCCGCCGCAAAGATCTCATCGCCGTGCATCGCGGCTAATGACACCTCGGACGTACCTACCAGGAAGAGCTCGTCTCCCGGGATCTCGTAGACCTGATCCGAATCGGCGGGAAAGAAACCGGTGCCGAACAGCGCCTGCTCCCGCACCAGGACCGGGGGCACCACAGGAGTGAAGCCCTCCGCAGTGAGCCGCTCGAGCGCCCAACGCACCAGAGCGAACTCCAACAACACTGCCCGGCCTCGGAGATAGGCGAAACGCGAGCCCGACACTTTGGCGCCTCGTTCAACGTCGATGATCCCAGTCGGCTCAGCCAACTCGAGGTGATCCTTGCCCTCGAAATCAAAGACCGGAGGATCCCCGACTTTCTTCAGCTCGCGGTAGTCCTCCTCAGTTTGTCCGTCCGGCGCCTCATCGTGCACGCAGTTCGGCAGCGGCACCCACGCAGACTCGAAGCGCTCATCTAGTTCGTCGGCGTTGGCGAGACCCTGCTTGACCTCGGCCGCCAGTTGGGAAGCCTTCGCTATCGCCTCGTCCCGAGCCTCCCCCTCGAGGTTGCGAACCTCGCTCCCCAGGCTTTTCTGGTCGGCGCGAAGCTTCTCCGCTTCGGCGCGGACTTTGCGACGCTCTTCGTCGAGCGCAATCAACTCGTCGAGATCGATGCCCTTGATCTCCCGCCGATCCAACAGGCGGCGAACTTGGTCGGGATGGTCACGTAGCAGCGCGACGTCGAGCATTGGGAAATGGTAGCCCCGCCCTATTCGCGGTCAGGACTCCTCGTTTACGATGAAGCGCTCGGTAATGATGTTGTTTTCGGTCTCCACCTCACCGGTGGCGATGGGAAGGCTGACCCGCAAGTCGTATTGAACAACCGGAAGAACATCGAAGGTGACGTCGAACGTGCTCGATTCACCCGGCACCAGCGCCTCTAAGCTCCTGGTTTCCCGGCCACCGGTGCCGGCCCGATCACCCGTCAGCTGCACCTCTACCATGACATCGGTCAGTCGCTCGTTGCCCTGATTGATCACCGTGACTGTAAGGACGAGCTGATTGGTGAGCGGAAGGATGGCCTCACCTAGTTCCGTCGAGCCGAGTGGACGCGGCTCGAAACCAACCGACGTAATGGCTGCATCGCGACGTAGCGGCAGCCCGCTGGCACTCCTCGCTTCGTCGATCAAGGCCACCACTCCCCCCGTGGGTGCAAACGCCGCTTCCGGGTAAGCGGCGAACTCCACGTCCGAGCCCGTCTGGAGGGCGGTCAACTCGCGCACTGCCTCCTCGTAGCTGAAATCGCCGACGGCAAGCTGGATCACTCCTCGTTCGATGACCACCGCGGGAGGCTCGTCATCGGGCCGATCAGCCGCATCGAGCAGACCACCCTCAATCAGGTCAAGACCCCGCAACCAGCTCTGGCCGGCCAGACGGAGACGTGCTTGAGCGTCGGAGCCTTGAGCAGGCACCTCTGCAGCCTCGATGATGGCGTTTACGTCCGACATCGTCGTCCGCAAGCCGGCCAGGGTGGTAATGAACTCCTGACGGTCGACGGTCGACAGCCTGGCGAGCAGCGCCTCGAGATCCACGGCCGTGGACGATGCGCTGGAGGCAGCCTGGTGGGCCGCGTCGAGGTAGTTGGCGAGCACTCGCCGATCACTGCGAAAGCTCGTCACAAGAACCACGACAACGACCACAACGCTGAGGAGCGCAAGCAGCCAAACACCTCGGCGGCGTCGCCGCGGCTGGGAATAGCTAAATGCCACGGCGTGGGCGAGGGGGGACTTGAACCCCCACGAGCCGAAGCTCACAGGCACCTGAAGCCTGCGCGTCTGCCAATTCCGCCACTCGCCCGAGAGCGGTGAGGCAGTTTAGAGCCTCGTTGCCCGAACAGTAGGGGAGGGCAGCAATAAACTCGGCCCATGAGCGTGGCTCGCAGTCTGGAACGACGGATCGAGCACCTGGTCGAAGGTCTGGGATCGAAGGTGTTTCGCGGCCAGGTCCACCCGTTGGAAGTTGCCATACAGCTGGTGAGAGAGAGCGAGCTCAACCTGGTCGAAAGCGGGGTAGGGCCGACGGCGCCCAACGCTTTTGTCGTGTCGCTGAATCCCGAAGATCTAGGTGCCGACGCCGCCGATGCCATTATTCGCCTGGTTACCGTCGTCAAAGAGGCGGGTTTCGAGCGGGGGTGGCGGCTGGAAGGACCGCCGACCGTCACACTTGAGTCCGCGCCCGCTGTAACGCGCGGCTCTGTCAACGTAACCGCCACGGTCACCCCGGGAGAGCTCCAGCCGTGGGCGCATCTGGTCGAAATCCACGGTCCCCGACGGGTTCCCATCAAGCACAATCGTGCTTTGATCGGCCGATCGCGCCAGGTCGATGTGATGTTGGGAGACCCGGAGATCTCACGCTCGCACGCCCTGATCTGGCAGGAAGGCGGCGTCGCCTGGCTGCAGGATCTCGCCTCGGCCAATGGAACGCTGATCAACAACGAGCGTATCGACGGACCCACCGCACTTGCCGACGGCGATTCAATCACGCTGGGAGTCGCTCGTTTCGGCTTCCGGCCGATCTAGGTCTTCATGACAGCCGTAGTAGCGAATCTGTTGAAGCTGGCTTTCGTAGGCATGCTCTACCTCTTCCTGTGGCAAGTCGCTCGCTCTATCGGGGGTTATCTCGGCGCTGGACGGCGCAGCATCACATCGGGAAAGGAGGCGGGCGAATTGGTCGTGGTCCGCTCGGACTCCCAATCCGGCACGCGGGTGTTGGTGAGCGACTCAGTAGTCATAGGAAGGAGTGAAGAAGCCGACGTTTTCCTGGACGATCCCTACGCTTCGACGTTCCACATGAGGTTGACGATGGAAGAGGGGTCCCTGACAGTGGCCGATCTGGGAACGACCAACGGCACTTACGTAAACGGCCGTCGGGTAACCACACCGATGACCCTCAGCACTGGTGATTCCGTCCAGGTCGGAAAGACCATCATGGAGGTCCGATGAGATATACCTGGGCGACTTCCACCCATCCCGGNNGTCGCAACCTCGAAAGCCGGGGCCGCCGATCGTGTTCGGACCGCCAATGTGGCAGTCATGGAACAAGCCGAAACCCGGACCGACCATCACGGGATGGGAACCACACTTACGGTCGGGGTCTTCAGCGAAGACGGCACGCTCGACATCGGTCACGCCGGCGACAGCCGCCTCTACCTGGTAAGGCGGGGGGAACTGCTCCAGATAACGCAAGACCACTCACTGGTGGCCGAGTACCTTGCCTCGGGAAAGATCACCGCGGCGGAGGCCGAAGACCACCCGCAGCGCAACGTGATCACGAGGGCACTCGGCATCGGATGGGATCTTGAAGTCGACGATCACACCGTGAATCTCCGGCCGGGAGACAGAGTGTTGATCTGCTCGGACGGCCTTACCTCGATGATTGGGGACGACGTGATCGCCGAAATCCTCGCCGAACAAACGGCCGCCCAGGCTGCCGGTTGGGCCCTGATCGAAGCAGCCAACCAGGCGGGAGGGGAAGACAACATCACGGTGGCAATCGTCGACGTTCTCGAGTGAGTCGCACCGCCGAGGCTGCCATGTTGGCGGGCGCGGCAATCCTGGCGTCCCTGGGAGTTGCCATAGTGACGGTGAGCAGCGGGTCCAGCCCCGATGCTCAAACCGCCCTCACCTTTCTGGTGTTCCTCATCGCGTTCGGGTCGCTTCATCTCGCGATCCGTCAGTGGGCACCTGACGCCGCGCCGTACTTGCTTCCGCTGGTCGCCGTCATCACGGCGGTGGGCGTAGCCGAGATCTATCGCCTAGATCCGCGCTCCGCGACACTGCAACGATGGTGGCTCTTGATCGCGGCCGCTTTCGGCGTCGCCACCATTGCGGTGCTCAGCCGCACCGGAACCGATTTGCTGCGTCGCTATCGCTACTTGTCTTTGGCCGGGGCGATCGCCTGCTTTCTCCTTCCACTCCTCCCCACGGCCTGGCCGCTGGGTGGCGTCGAGGTCAATGGTTCACGTCTCTGGCTGGCCTTCACTCCGTTTGAGCGGATGCTGGTGCGTTTTCAGCCAGCAGAAATCGGCAAGCTGTTAATGGTTGTCTTCCTGGCCTCGTATCTCGCCTCACGGCAGTCAACCCTCAGTGAGATGACTCGACGAATTGGCAGAGTTCGAATGCCGGAGCCTCGTCAGCTCTTGCCCGTGATCCTGGCATGGACAGCCAGCTTGCTGGTGTTGGTTTATCAACGCGACCTCGGAGCCTCGGCGCTGCTGATGGCAGTCTTCGTCACCATGCTCTATGCATCCTCCGGCCGGGCGGTCTACCTGGTAGCCGGCGGCGGCCTTTTTCTCGTCGGAGCAGTGGCAACCACGCGATTCTACGAGCACGCTCAGGATCGAATAGATGCGTGGCTCGATCCGTTCGCCGATTTCGCCGACACCGGTTATCAGGTCTCCCAAAGCCTGTTTGCGCTCGGTACCGGGAGCCTTTCAGGCTCTGGCCTCGGCCTGGGCCGACCCGATTTCATACCAAGCGCCACGACCGACTTCATTTTCGCGGCGGTCGCCGAAGAGACCGGCTTGGTCGGATCGATTGGCGTAATCGCCGCCTACGCCCTGCTCGTAACCATCGGCTTTGGGATCGCACTCGCTGCTCGCGACCCATTCCGAAAACTCTTGGCGGCCGGCCTGACGGCCACCATTGCGATCCAGACCATCCTGATCGTCGGAGGGGTGACCCGCCTGCTGCCAGTGACAGGAATCACCTTGCCATTCATGAGCTATGGAGGGTCCTCGCTCGTCGCAAATGTCATAGCGATCGCCGTGCTCGCCCGGATCTCCCATGAGACGGCTACCAGTGAGGGGATGTCGCAGTGAATTCACCCATTCGCCGCGTCGCGTTGGTCCTGATCGCGTTGTTCGGCATCCTCGTGCTCGACCTCACGTACGTGCAGGTCGTAGCCGGACCCGACTACCGGGATGATCGGCGCAACCCGCGCTTGGCTGCTTCCAGAAGCTCCAGCGAGCGGGGACCGATCATCTCCCGAGAAGGCGTGGTTCTGGCCGAGTCGGTTAGCGATCCCAACTCGACACAATCATTTCTGCGCCGCTACCCCGAGGGCGACCTCTATGCCCACGTGGTTGGATACAGCTCACAACTGTTCGCGGAATCCGGCCTCGAAGACGTGCGGGATGGCGACCTGCGAAGCGACCGCGACCTGACTATATCCGGACTGATCGACGACCTTCTCGGAAGGGACGCAGGCGCCAAGGGGATTCGGCTGACGCTGAGCCAACCAGTTCAACAAGCCGCCCAGGAACAACTGGCCGGCCAAGCCGGCGCCATCGTCGCTCTAGATCCGATGACCGGCGAGATCCTTGCGATGTACTCCTCTCCATCTTTCGACCCGGCTCTCTTGCTGGGCGAGTCTTCGGCAGCCGGCGACGCGCTAACCGCGGACGAGACCCAGCCACTCACTAATCGCGCTGTTGAGACCACCCTTGCTCCCGGATCAGCTTTCAAAGTCGTGACCGCAGCAGCCGCGCTGGAGTCGGGGCTAGCCAACCCAGACACGATGTTCGTGGATGCTGCCGAACTCGATCTCCCCGGCTCAACCGCTGTTATTCGCAACGCCGATCGCAGCACCTGCGGGGAAGAAGCTGAGGTTGACCTGACGACCGCCTTCGTNNGCGGCTTTCGGATTCAACCGAGTCGTTGTCTTCGAGTTGCCGACAGTGGAATCGAGCTTTCCAGTCGACTCCCTGGCGGGAGATCCGGCGGCAACGGCACAAAGCGCCATCGGTCAAAGAGACGTCAGAGCCACTCCGTTACAAATGGCCGTGGTGGCCGGTACCATCGCCAACGGCGGTCTGGTAATGCAGCCCTATGTGATCTCCGAGGAGTTCGATCGCGACCTCAACATCCTCGAGCAGTTTGAGCCGGTCGAGGTGCGCCGGGCGCTCAGCCCGGGGACTGCTGCCACTTTGGGACGAATGATGGAAGCCGTGGTCAGCGATGGAACTGGACGGCGGGCGGCCATCCCGGAGGCAACGGTGGGAGGTAAGACCGGCACTGCTGAGGTGCCCGGTCGAGCTCCCCACGCCTGGTTCATTGGATATGCCATGACGGAACAGAGGCAGATAGCGGTGGCGGTAGTTGTTGAGAACGGGGGCAGCGCTGGTAATGACGCCACCGGGGGAACGGTGGCTGCCCCGCCGGCAGCCGAAGTGATGAGGACCTGGCTTGAGACCACCAATTAGTGTCCGACGTCATGAGCTTGTGCTGATATCGCCGAGCACCCGGCGTTCAGGGCCAGGACGCAGGACGAAGGCGTAGTGGGCCTACGTCGAGGACGAGGACGCAGCCATGGACGTCGGGGGCCGGCGATATTCTGTACAGGGCTTGTGACGTCGGACACATACGGACCCCACCTACAATCCAGGAACCGGGCTCCCCGTGCCCGACGTCTTTCATGACGGATATGAATACCACCGTCCTTGCCGAACGCTATCGGCTCATCAACCACCTCGCCCGCGGAGGCATGGCCGACGTCTATGTCGCCACCGATGAGCTGTTGGGCCGCAACGTTGCGGTCAAGATGCTGCATGCCAATTACGCCACCGACACCGCTTTCATTCACCGTTTTCGGCGCGAGGCGCAGGCGGCCGCCAACCTCACCCATCCCAACATCGTCAGCATCTACGACACCGGTCAGGACGGAGACAACCACTTCATCGTCATGGAATTGGTGGAGGGCACGACGCTGCGGGATGTCGTCAAGAGCGGAGATCCTGTGCTGCCGCGGCGGGCCGCCGAGATTGGCTCCGAAGTGGCGGCAGCCCTGGCGGTTGCGGCCCGAAGCGGTCTGGCCCACCGCGACGTCAAACCAGGAAACATCCTCCTCACCCCCGACGGCAATGTGAAGGTCACCGACTTCGGAATCGCTCGAGCCTGGGACGACTCGGAAGAGCTCACTCGTACCGGAGCGGTGATCGGGACGGCAACCTACTTCAGCCCCGAACAAGCCCAAGGCATGCCGGCTGATGGCCGATCCGACATTTATGCATTGGGCGTTGTTCTCTACGAGATGCTGGCCGGGCAACCGCCATTCTCCGGTGAGAGCCCTGTGGCCGTTGCCTATCAGCATGTCTCGGAGATTGCCGCCCCACCCTCGGCGTTCAATCCGGATGTTCCCCCTGAGCTGGACGACATCGTGATGCGGGCAATGGAGAAGGATCCACAGGTGCGCTATCAGAGCGCCGATGAGATGCGCCAGGATCTACTCAGATTCCTCAGCGGATCCCCGGTTACCGCCAGCGATCCGGATGCCGCAACCAGGGTTGTTGCCGCGACTCCTCCGCCAACCGCCCCGCCAGATGAGGTTTACCGCCAAATGGCCGAGCTTCCGCCGGATCGTGGTACCCCTTGGTCGTTGATAATCGCCTCCCTCTCGCTATTGGCGGTGGTAGCCCTGGCAGTGGTCTTCATATCCCAGGGTCTCGGGTCAAACGATCCACAAGATCTGCTAGTTGAAATGCCTGACCTCGTTGGGATAACCGAAGAGCGGGCGTTGATTGAGATCCAGGAGCTCGATCTTTTCTTCACACTCTCCGAGCAGCCGAGTGACGAAGTCAATGTTGGTGAAGTGGCAGCGACCATCCCCCCGGCAGGAGAGCTGGTGGGGCCCAATGACCGGGTCACTCTCATAATCTCGAGCGGCGCGGAAACATTCACTGTTCCCAACGTAGTCGGCAGAGACCGCATCTCGGCCGAAGAGTCACTCTCGGAATCCCGCTTCACCGTTGAGATTGTCTTGCAGCCCGACCCCGAGATCCGCGCCAATGACGTGATCAGCCAGGATCCGCCTGCAGGAGAGAACCATCCACCAGGCACAACCGTCACCTTGGTGCTGTCCAGTGGCCCCGAGCAGGTGGTGCTGTCTGAATACAGCGGCTTTTCCGTTGATGACGCCAGAAGAGACCTCGAGAGCCGCGGCGTCAGTGTGGTGGTGTTGCAAAACTCACACCCCACGATCCCCGATGGCGAGGTCATACGAACTGAACCACCAGCCTTATCCGTGATCACCAAAAACGATACGGTCACCCTGGTGGTTTCCACCGGGCCCGAACCAGTGGCCGTTCCCGACCTGATCGGCCGAACGCAAGCCGAAGCAGAAGGCATCCTCGCGGACCTCCAACTGACCATCGTGGTGGGTGCCCCGATCACCGTGGAAGATGCTGCTCAGGCGGGAAGAGTCGTTGAGCAGACGCCGCAGCCTGTGGAAGGACTATTGGTGGAGCCGGGGACGCCGATCCGGGTGAGAATCGGTGAGCTGGCCCCTCCGCCACCCCCGGATGATTAACTCAAGAAATTCTTCAGCAGGGCCATTCCTTCAGCAGTCATGATGCTCTCAGGGTGAAACTGGACACCTTCGATGGGCAACTCCTTGTGGCGCACCCCCTGGATGACTCCGTCTTCGCTGTGAGCGGTTGCGGTCAAGTCAGATCCCAACTCAACAGCAGCCAGCGAATGATATCGAGTGGCGGCCAGCGGGTTGGCTAAGCCGGTGAATACGCCCCGGCCGTCGTGGGTGATTTCAGAAACCTTTCCATGGCGCGGTTCAGGGGCCGCCGCGACCACGCCCCCGAACGCTTCCACGATGGCCTGATGCCCCAAGCACACCCCGAGGGTGGGTATCTCCGGGCTCAGCTCCCGCAAGTAGTCAAGCGAATTCCCCGTGTCACGCGGCGTCCCCGGGCCCGGGCTTATCACAATTCGCGACGGCTGCAAGTCCCTGGCCTGCTTTGCCGACAACTCGTCGTTGCGAACGACGAGTGGCTCGGCTCCCAGCTCACCCAGGTACTGCACCAGGTTGAAGGTGAACGAGTCGTAGTTGTCGACTACCAGAACCTTCATTCGTCGATCGTCCCTCCAGTGTCCAGCACGTCGCCCAGCAGTTCGTAACTCCAGATCACCAGCGCCAAAAATACCAAGGCGGCCAAGACCATGATGGCGATCCGCACGGCTGATGGACCCGGCAAGGCGCGATAGACAGCCTTAATCATGCGGCGGCCAGAATAACGTCGGCGTTGGGGCCCTCGACGAGCTCGGCGAACACGATTAGCCGCCGCCTTGCAGAGAATTTGGGGTGGCAGGTTGTCAGGGTCAGCCAGGCACCGTCCCGGGGCTCAGTAACCCACAGGTCGGTGGGTCGGACAATGCACCTACCGTCTTCGTCACGACATTGTTCGGGGGCTTCTCGAACCTCATATACGTGCACGCCGACGGCTGTCTCCACCTCGATCCGATCACCGGGTACCAGCTTGTCTAACGAGCCAAACGGGGCGCCGTAAGTAGTCCGGTGTCCCGAAATGACCGAGTTGCCCGGCTGGCCGGGAAGCGGTGAGCCGCTCAGGTGCCCGGGCCCCTTCTTGAGGTCCCGACGTCTGACACCCTCCACCACGGTGACGTCCAGGTCAATGGTTTCGATGCGGATCTGCGCGAATGCTTCGCCGATGGGTCCCTCGGATTCTTGAAGGAGAATGCGGCTTGGCTGAGGCGGTGCGTCCTCCCCCGGTTCGGGTATGACGTCTGGCTGATACGGGACCTCTTGGATGACAGCCCTTGCGAAGTTCTCCTCGAGGCTGGCCGCCAGTGCCGACTGGTCGCGGGACGTGAGGATGTTGGTAAACCAGAGCTGATAGGCCACGAATCCCATCAGATAGACGCCGGCCCAGATGAAGGCCCAGCCGGTGCCGCGGACGATCTTGATTAAGCGAGGACTCACGTCAATCCAATTCGACGGGTAATCTGGCGCTCATGTCACGTCCCAAGGGAAGACGCGAACAACAACAAAAACAGGCCCGCCACCATACCGCGACGCCCAAGAAAGACGTTAAACCTCCGTCCTCCACGCTGTACATAACTGTGATGTTCGGTTTGATGCTCCTGGGCGCAGCCAGCATCATCCTCAACTACATAGACCT
>JABAHO010015144.1_pt1 | contig 11689 bp, 8 predicted proteins | sample 7062071 | NCBI WGS metagenome assembly JABAHO01 (sample SAMN14534356, study PRJNA622989) | marine sediment metagenome | biome: marine biome [ENVO:00000428]; feature: marine pelagic biome [ENVO:01000023]; material: deep marine sediment [ENVO:00002113] | place: India: Gulf of Kutch | collected...
TGCTGCGTGACCATCACGTGTTCTCGTCCCTGTCCGGTCGTGCCCTGGCGCGACTGACTGCCAATAGCGCGGTGGTGGAATACCCAAAGGGCGCCTGCGTGGTTAAGGAAGGGGCCCCCTGTACGCATCTTTACGTGGTGCTATCCGGTCGCTGTGAGGCCGCCATCGGCATGCCCGACGGCTCTGAACAGGTGCTAGACCTGTATGCTCCGGGTGATATTTTCGGTGATCGTCCGATTCTGACTCGCGATCATTTCTGGATCAGCGTGCGGGTGCTGACCGANNTTTCCGCCGAGAACTGAGATACCTGCGCCGGGACCGGGAGCCCGAAAAGCTGGGGCGGTTGGCCGTATTTTTCAGCTTGTCGGAGGCCGACCGCGGCGAGTTGATCACGCACAATATCGCGGCAGAACTGCGGCGGGAGACCGGTTGTTCCGTGCTGTTCATGCGCCTGCTTCCCGGTGAACGGCCGGCGACCCTCGGCGCCTGGGCGGAGCAGGGCGGGAGCGTTTATGATGACTGGCGGAACCGGGGCCTGATCCACAAGGAATCCAGTGGGTTGTGGGAGGCCTCGATCGGCACCGGCGCCGATTCAGACAGATCCGGGGCCCTGGTTTCAATGCTGGGCTACCTGTCGCGGCGGGTCAGGTACCTGGTGCTGCATGTGCATCCGGAGGTGCCGCAGAGCGTCGTGTGCGATGCCCTGGTGCAGGCCGATTTGCCTTATGTGCTCATGAATCAGTCCGAGGATTCGCTGTATCGGTGCAACCTGCTCGTTCGTGAGCTGCATGGCTGGCCTTCCGGTGAATTAACCCAGGTCCTGCCCATGATCTGCCTGGGGGCGGGGGAGCGTGCCGATAACTACGCAACACTGAATGCCCAGCTGGGAACGCCGGTTCACGGTTTTATTCACGGTGTTCCGGAGCCGCATGCCTTTCAGGCGGGCTCCATCGGCGCCAACCGGGTTCGGGCCCACATCCGCCAGATCGCGCATGAAATCGGACGCTGCCGGGTCGGGCTTGCCCTTTCGGCCGGCGGGGCCAAGGGGCTTGCGCATATTGGCGTGATCCAGGTCCTGGAGGAAAACGGAATAGAGGTGGATGTTATTGCGGGCACCAGTATCGGTGCACTGGTGGGTGCACTGTGGGCTTACGGGGTTTCCGGCGAAGAGATGGAACACATTGCCCGCCGGAACGAGTCGTGGGTCGGCATGCTCAGGCTGATTGATCCCGTACTCCCGCCCCGCCAGGGGTTCATTCACGGCACCGCGATCCTGCGCATCATGCGCGCGGCGATCGGGGATGCGCATTTTTCGGACATGTGTCGGCAGTTGCGGGTGCTGGCCACGAATCTCGAAACGCTGGAACGCGTGGTCCTGGAATCCGGTGAAGTAGCACCCATTATCCGGGCCAGCATGGCGATGCCGGGTATCGTGAAGCCGGTGCAGCTGGACGGTGCCTGCCTGATAGACGGCGGCGTTGCCGACCCGATCCCGGTGGATGTCCTCGTTGAGGCCGGCGTGGAGCATGTGATCGCCGTGAACACGATTCCCAGCCCGGAAGAAATGCGCAACTGCAAGCTCGTGCTGGATGAACACCGCGTGCACCATCACCGCCGAAACGGTCTCATGCGGCAGCTGAACCACTACATAAACTATTTTGCGGGGGGGAACATTCTCGACGTCTGGGTCAAGAGCATGCACGGCTTTGAAACGCGGCTTGCCGAGGGGGCCTGCCGCCAGGCGGACGTGGTGCTGCGTCCCAATTCCTGCGACGGGCGATGGCATGATTTTTCCAACCCGCGCAAGTACATTGAGCTTGGCCGCCGCGCGGCCCGGGAGCACCTCGACCAGCTCAAGGAGGTGGCGGCATGAACCGGCTTGAACACCATTGGGCTGATCTCGGACGGGAGGAAATTCGCCGGCACCAGGCGGCGGCCCTGCGTGAATTTCTCTCGCGCAAAGTCGTGCCGCACTCGGCGTACTATCGTGCACTATTTGATAACCAGAAACTTAATCCGGCCCGGTTCAGGCAGCTGGAGGACCTGTCGCATATCCCCTTTGTGAGCAAGGCCGATTTCCTCCCGGACAGCGCGAACCCCCAGCGTGCCCGCGAATTTGTGCTGATTCCCGACCGGGCCCGGCTGAAGCGGGATCCGGCCCTGATCCTGCGTACGGTGGCTACCGGCCCGCGCCGTGTACGGGAAGCGGTGGAACGCGAGTTCAGGCCGGTTTTCCTGACCAGCACCACCGGCCGGTCATCGGAGCCCATACCGTTTGTTTATACCCGCCATGATCTGGACAACCTGGCTTCTGCGGGCCGCCGCCTGGTGGCGGTGCTCGGCGCGGATCGCGATTTCCGGATCATCAACATGTTCCCCTATGCGCCGCATCTCGCATTCTGGCAGACCTACTACGCCTGCCTGGAATTCGGTGTGTTCAACGTCTCCTCGGGCGGGGGCAAAGTGATGGGAACAGACGGCAACATCCGGCTGATGGAGCGGGTAAAACCAACGGCTGTAATCGGAATGCCGACTTTCCTTTACCACCTGATGTCACAGGCGCTGGAGGAGGGCAGGCAGTTCCCGGAGTTGAAGTCCCTTGTGCTGGGCGGAGAAAAAGTCCCTGACGGTATGCGCCGGAAACTTGTCGATCTGGCGGTGAAACTCGGTGCGCATGATCCGTATGTGGTTGCGACCTATGGATTCACCGAAGCCAAAATGGCCTGGGGAGAATGTCCCTCGCCGGCGGGGCATGGACCCGGGGGGTACCATCTTTACCCGGACCTCGGGATCGTCGAAATTGTTGACCCTGCATCGGGGCGGCCGCTGCCGGACGGCGAGCCGGGAGAAATTGTGTTTACGCCCCTGGATGCCCGCGGAACCGTTCCCCTCAGGTATCGGACCGGCGATATCATCGACGGCGGCCTGGTCTACGAACCATGCCCATATTGCGGCAGAAAGATGCCGCGCCTGGTGGGCACGATCTCGCGCCAGTCGGAGGTCAGGGAGCTCAAACTCGATAAGATCAAGGGCACCCTGGTCGATTTCAATACCCTGGAACATGTGCTGGACGATATGCCCGAAATCGGGGCATGGCAGCTCGAGTTGCGGAAGGTCAATGATGACCCGCTCGATCTTGATGAGGTGATCCTGCATGTCGAGTTCCGGGGGCGCCGGGTTCCGCGGGACCTGGCAGACCGCATCCGGAGCAGCATGGCCTCCCGGACCGAGCTGTCGCCGAACCGAATTGAATTTCACAGCGGCGCCGAGATGCGGCGCCGCCAGGGCGTGGGCACAGAGCTGAAGGAGGTCAGGCTCCTGGACTGCCGTCCGGCGGAACTCGCTTCCGGTCAAACCCCGCGCGGCAGCCGACTCAGGCACCGCCTGTCCTCCCGGCGTAACGGCCGGCAGGAGAGCCGCCGGCGCCGCGGTCTGCACAGGCGTGGAAAGGAGGGCATCTCATGAAGGATCCGCGTCTTGTGATTGTCGACGGTGTCAGAACGCCCTTTGTGCGCATCGGGACGGATTTTGCCGGCCTGGGTGCGGATGAGCTGGGGCGGATGGCCGTTTCCGCCCTGCTGGCCCGAACCGGCATTGATCCGGCAGTGGTTGACGAGGTGATTTTCGGGTGCGTCGGCCAGCCCGTTGAAACCGTGAACATCGCCAGGGTGATTGCGCTTCGGACAGGCATACCGGCCGCCGTTCCGGCGTTGACGGTCTGCCGCAACTGCGCCTCGGGGCTTGAGTCGCTGACCCAGGCCCACCAGAAGCTGCTGGCCGGCGAGGGGCGCGTGTTCATTGTCGGGGGCGTGGAGAGCATGACCGGCTATCCCCTGTTGTTTCCCCACAGCGCCTCTGAAAAATTTGCCCGGTTGAACAAGGCGAGATCCCTGCCGGACCGCCTGCGTGCAGCGCTTGCCTTTCGCCCGCGGGATTTTGCCCCGCGCGCCGCCCTGCTGCTCGGGCTGCGGGACTCGGTTGTGGACATGGGGATGGGAGACACGGCAGAACTGATCGGACGCGAAAACGGTATTACACGCGAAGCCCAGGATGCTTTTGCCATGCGATCGCACCAACGGGCCGTTGCGGCCCGGGAGCAGCTTGCAGAGGAAATTGCGCCTGCCTATGTCCCTCCAAAATTCAGCCGTGTTGTAACAGAGGATAACGGTCCGCGTGAGAATCAGAGCCTGGAGGCCCTGGCCGGCCTGAAGCCGGTTTTTGACCGTCGATACGGTACCGTGACAGCGGGCAATGCCTCACAGATTACGGACGGAGCGGTTGCGCTGCTTGTCATGGATGCATCCCGTGCATCCGAGCTGGGGCTTGAGCCGCTTGGTGCGCTGACGGGCTACGCGTATGCGGGGTGTGATCCCGCCCGCATGGGACTCGGGCCGCTGCATGCCATACACCGGGCGGAGTCCCGACTGGGGCTGGGACTGGCCGATGCGGACATCGTGGAAATTAATGAAGCCTTTGCCGCCCAGGTTCTGGCCGTCACGCGGCTGGCGGAGAGCCGCAGGTTTGCGCGTGAGCACCTCCACCGCGATCAGCCCCTGGGCAGGTTCGAAGACGAAATTCTTAACGTCAATGGCGGCGCAATTGCGCTGGGGCACCCGGTCGGGGCGACCGGCTCGCGTCTCATTTTGACCGCCCTCAGGGAACTTCGGCGGCGGAAAGCGGGACGGGCGCTCGTTTCGCTGTGTGTCGGCGGGGGCCAGGGCGGTGCCGTCTGGCTGGAGGCAGGCATATGAGTGCAGAGGTTTACACCGCGAAAAAAGCACCTGCCGCGCAGCAGGCCCCGAGCCATGTGCACGTACGCCGCTGCGATGACGACGTATGCATGATCGTTTTTGACCGTCCCGAATCGTCCGCAAATGTCTTCTGCCGTCGGGCCCTTGAAGATCTCGACCATGCCGTGGACGAGGTGCTGTCCTCCGGGGCCCGGGGCGTGATTTTTATGAGTGCCAAGCCCGCAATTTTTGTTGCCGGCGCGGATATCCTGGAAATTAAGAGGATGAAGCGGGCAGAGCTCGAAGCCTTCATCCTCCTCGGACAGGCCGTGTTCAACCGGATTGCAACACTTCCGGTTACTACGGTTGCCGCCATTCACGGAGCCTGTCTCGGGGGAGGATTCGAGCTCTGCCTTGCCTGTGATTACCGTGTCGCCACCGATGCTTCCGCCACGAGAATCGGGCTGCCGGAAACTCAGCTCGGTATCCTGCCCGCCTGGGGCGGATCAACGCGGTTGCCTCGCCTTGTGGGACTTCCTCGGGCCCTCGCGGCCGTGCTGCAGGGCCGACGGTACACCGCTGCGCATGCAAAATCCCTCGGCATGATTGATGAAGTTGTGGCCCGGGAGCACCTTGAACAGGCTGCGCTTCGGCATGTGCACCTGCCGGCTCCCGTCCGATCGCGGCATTTGCTGACGAACAATCCTGTTGCGGCGCGGCTGATACGGCAGCGGGCGGCACGCACCCTCACGCATAAGCTGCGGGGCCTTTATCCCGCACCACCGGCTGCGCTGGACGTAATGACCGCATCGGTCAGCGCATCCACTGAGCGCAGCCTGGCCCGTGAACGCGAGGCGGTCCTTGCGCTGTCAGAAACGGCTCAGTGCCGGAACCTGATTCGCGTCTTCCTGATGCAGGAAAAGGCAAAGAAAACCACGGTTCCGGGTGGGGAGGCTGCGGCTGCGCCGCGTGCCCTGTCCCGCACAGCGGTGATCGGGGCCGGCGTCATGGGCAGCGGAATTGCGCAGTGGATCAGCTCCCGCGGAACGCCTGTGCTTCTCAAGGATGTGGATGAAACCCGGGTGGCTCATGGCATGAAAACCGCTGCGGGGCTTTACCGGGCCGCCGTCAGGCGCAGGATATTTACGCGCACGGCCGCGCGCCGCGCGCTCGAGCGTATTACCCCCGTCAGCGGCGCGGTGCCCCTGAAGCATATCGACCTGGTGATAGAGGCTGCCGTCGAAAACATGGATCTCAAAAAAACGGTATTCCGTGAGCTGGAGGCTGCGGCCGCACCGGAAACCATACTGGCAACCAATACCTCGGCGCTCTCGATCACCGAGCTCTCTGAGTCCCTTGCGCATCCGGAGCGCGTAATCGGAATTCATTTCTTTAACCCTGTCAGCCGCATGCAGCTGGTGGAGGTCGTGGTGACCCCGCACACCGACCCGGAGGTAACCCGCGCGACCGTTGCGTGGGTGCAGGGAATCGGGAAACTGCCCGTCATCGTCAGGGACAGCCCGGGCTTCGTCGTGAACCGGATCCTGATGCCCTACCTGGTAGAGGCCGGGCAGCTGTTTGATGCCGGTGTTCCGGCAGATGTCATTGACAGCGCCATGCTGGATTTCGGCATGCCGCTGGGACCTCTGCGCCTGATCGACGAAGTCGGGGCCGATGTTGCATTGCATGTGGCCGAGACACTTGCTGCAGGGCTCGCGCCAAGGTTTTCAGTCCCGGATGTGCTGAGGCGGATGGTTGCGGCGGAGTTCATGGGCAAAAAATCGGATTCCGGCTTTTACCGCTACCGCAACGGCCAGGCAGAGGGACGCAATGAAGGGCTGGTGCCCGCGGCACCGGGAGGCACATTGCCGCGGGAGGCGATCGTTACCCGGCTGGCTATGACGATGGTGAACGAGGCGGCCTGCTGCCTCGCCGAAGACGTGGTCTCGGAACCGGAACAGGTGGATTTCGCGATGATTATGGGCACGGGGTTTGCCCCGTTCCGCGGGGGGCCGCTGCGCTACGCGGATGCCCTGGGGCTTTCGCACTGCGTTGATACCCTGTCCGGGCTCTCCGGGACGGAGGGGGGGCGGTATGCGCCCTGTGACCTGATAGTGGAAATGGCTAAAAACCGCCGCTCTTTTTATGAACCGGAAGGAGGCCCGTTATGAAACACGAAAGACAGGGACACGACGAGCCCGCGCCTGTGATTGATACATCCGGAATGAACGACGGTAAACGTGCGGCGCTGGAACTGGCCGAGTCTTCGCGGGAATCGCACTGGGTTTACCCGACATTTGCCGGCAAAATTTTTATGGGCCGAATTCCCTGGGGGTTGATATGGCCGTACCCGGAACAGTCCCTGGCTGACCGCCTCGAGGGGGATCACTTTTTAACGGCTCTTGAAAAGACGTTGCGGGACCGGACCGACCCCGGCCGCATTGATCGCGAGGGGGAAATCCCGGACGAGGTGATACGCCAGCTTGCGGAGCTTGGCGCATTTGGAATCAAAATTCCGCGCGAATACGGAGGACTCGGGCTCTCCCAGGTGAACTACAGCCGGGCGGCGGTTCTGCTCGGCAGCCATTGCGGAAATATCACGGCCCTGCTCTCGGCACATCAATCCATTGGTGTTCCGCAGCCGCTGCTGCTTTTTGGAACTCCCGAGCAGAAGCGCAAGTACCTGCCGCGTGTTGCCCGCGGAGAAATCTCAGCCTTTGCGCTGACAGAGTCTTCCGTGGGGTCTGATCCTGCCCGCATGAGTACCGAGGCCGTCCCAACGCCGGACGGTGATGCGTTTATTTTGAACGGCGAAAAACTCTGGTGCACCAACGGCACCCGGGCCGGCGTTGTGGTGGTTATGGCACGGACGCCGCCCAGTGAAGCCTGCCCCCGGGGCGGGGTGACCGCATTTATCGTGGAGACAGACTGGCCGGGCGTTTCCGTGGTTCGGCGCTGCCGCTTCATGGGCCTGAAGGCCCTGTATAACGGCATTCTCGAATTTCGTGACGTCCGGGTGCCCAGGGAAAATATTATTCTTGCTGAGGGCAAGGGCCTCAAAGTCGCGCTTACAACATTGAACACAGGCCGATTGACCCTGCCCTCGGCATGTATCGGCCTTGCAAAACGCTGCCTTGAGGTGGTGCGTGACTGGGCCTGCGCCCGGGAACAATGGGGAGCCCCGATCGGGCACCATGCCGCCATCGCGGACAAGATTGCAGGCATGGCGTCGGACCTCTTCGCACTGGAATCCATGACCCTGCTGACGGCGGCCCTCGTGGATCGCAAGGAGACGGATATCCGGCTCGAGGCTGCCATGTGCAAAATGTGGGGCACGGAGCGGGCCTGGCGCATCGTTGATGATACGATGCAGATCCGCGGCGGCCGGGGATATGAAACAGAGGACTCCCTGCGCGAGCGGGGTGAGCCGGCCATAGGGGTTGAACGGTTCATGCGGGATTGCCGGATCAATACCATATTCGAAGGTTCGAGTGAAATCATGCGCCTGTTCATTGCGCGTGAGGCCCTGGATCCTCACCTGCGCCTGGGCGGTGCGGTTATGAATTCACGGCTGGCCGCGGGTAAGCGGCTGCGTGCCGCCCTGCGTGCATTCGGTTTCTATCTCGGTTGGTACCCGCGGCAGTGGCTGCCCCTCGGTGCAGATTTGCCTGCCGGCATGGATCCCCGCCTTCGGCGGCATGCCGTCCGCGTGAGCCATGGTGCCCGCCGGCTTTCGCGAACCCTGTTCCATGCCATGATGCGGTATGGCCCGCGGCTCGAACGTGAGCAGATGGTGCTGGGCCGGCTGGTGGATATCGGGGCGGAACTGTTTGCGATGAGCGCGGTATGTTCACGGGCGCAGCACCTCCTGGGCACCGATGAGCCGCATGAGGAGGTCATGGCACTGGTCGATCTGTTCTGCCGGGAGTCCCGGTTGCGCTGCCGCCGTCTCTACCGCGAACTGCGCCGAAACGAAGACAGGCGCCGTTATCGCCTGGCCCGCAGGGTCTTGAAGGGCGACTTTGCATGGCTGGAAGACGGTGTCGTGGCCGAATGGCCGCGCGGGGAAGACATGCAGAAAATCAACAGGACCGATAACGCCATGCAGGGGAGGGACAGGCAGGAAAAAACGGTAGAGGAAACCAGGACGTAGTTTGCTGCATCCGCGGCAATGCCTTCGGCCCGGGCCGGAATATCACGGACCGTGGCCGAATACCGGTTCAATGGCCTGCGCTGTTTGGGGATTCGCTGTGGTCCGGAATTGCGCGCAGGTAACTAGGGCTTGAATCCGGGCAACGATCCTGGTTAGGATACCAGCCGTAAGACAAATACGGACCGCAATGAATATTTCCTTTCTACAAACACTGGCACAGACCACCCAGGTTTACGCGGAAAACGAGGAATGGCTTCCTATCGACCCGTTTCTGCTGCTTCTGCTCAAGTTCTTTGTTGTGCTGACCTGTTTTTTCTTCTGGGTCAAAACCATCTACGAGCTGATGTTTCGCAACCAGCGAATCCGCCATCATCGGCACGACCGGCTTTAACAGGCCACCTGTTCCGACCTTCCCTTGTTTCTCATGGACCGCAGCAATGCTGCCGTGGTAGGCTCCTGACTTTCTTTAGCAACGCGTAGCCGGTTTGGTGAGAGGGTCTCTTGAAAGCAGTAGTTGTTATTGCATGCATGGCTGTTCTGGCGGCGGGATGTTTTCCGTGGCGCGCTCCTGAACGGATTGCCGCCTTTACCAGCGTTTCCGCTGCAAAGGAAAGCGCCGAAACAAAAAAATTTCTCAACCTCCACAATCAGCAACTGAAGGCTTTCCCCGACGGGCTGGGCAGCATTGAAAACCTGACCAGGTTCAGCCTGCGAAAAAACCCTGTCGGGCTGCTGCCGCCCGCCATCGGTGGCCTTTCCTCCCTGGTATGGCTGGATCTTGCCGAAACCGGGCTGAAAAAGCTTCCCCCCGAGCTGGGCGGGCTGTCGGGCCTCGAGGTCCTTTACCTCAGCGACAACAGCCTTGAGTCGCTGCCGCGCGAAATCGCCGGCCTGGAGGCGTTAACATATCTTAACCTCGACCGAAACCGGCTCGTTTCCCTTCCGGAAAGCATCGTGGGCCTGGAGAACCTTCGCTACCTGCGACTGAACGACAACCGGCTTGCCTTGCTTCCTAAAGATATGGGAAAGCTCAAAAACCTGCGCAGGCTGTACCTCGATTCAAACCAGCTGGCGACGCTTCCGGATTCGCTTGCGGAGCTCGAGCAGCTCACGGACCTGGCGCTCAGCGGGAACCGGCTGAGTGTCATTCCGCACGTGCTGTCGCAAATGCCTGCGCTTAGAAGGGTGGACCTGGAGGCCAACGGGATTACGACGGCTCCGGAATCGCTGGCCGGGCTTTCGCATCTTCAATGGCTGAAGCTTGGAGGCAATGCCATCTCCAAGGAAGAGAAAGACCGTCTGCGGCAGGCGCTGCCGGACTGTGAAATCATTTTTTAGGCGGCTTGCGTCCTGAATTTCCGCACGCTGGAGTAAGCATTTGTTCCCGGACCTCTAATGAAATCGAGCGCAAGTAAGAGCAAGGCGAATTTCGGCCTCGGTGCAGCGCTTGTCATGGTCTTCGTACTCGTGCTGCTGAACCTGATGATCAATTGNNTGCTGCTGAACCTGATGATCAATTTCAGCGGAAGCATGCATGCCTTCGTATCGTATCACCTGCAGTCGCCGGTCATTCGCCTCATCGTCAACATTCTTTTCCTGTGGGTGCTGGTGGTGTTGTGGGTAACCTATGCGCGCTGGCGCGTACTCGCGACGAATGAGCAGGAGCTTGAATCGATTATTTCCGGAATCAACCTCGACGTCCTGCTCGTTATCGGGCGGGACCGCGGCATCACGGTCTGCAATGATTCCGTGAAGCGTATTTTCGGCTGGGAGCCGGCCCGGGTGATCGGTCAAAAGACTGATTTCCTGTACTTTGACCGCCGACAGCATCCCGATCACCCCCGTGAGATTTACGAGGCCCTGGAGCAGGATGGTTACCACTATGGTCTAGCCAGCGGTGTCCACCGCGACGGCCATGTTATCCCGCTTGAAATTATTACCGGGCAACTGAAGGACCGCGGGGGCGCCGTCCTGCTGATTCGAGATATTTCAGAGCGCGTGGCCATGCAGAAAGAAAAAGAGCGGCTGGAGGAGCGCAGCCGCCAGGCCCGGCGGCTCCAGAGCCTCGGAATGCTGGCCGGAGGCATTGCCCACGACTTTCGTAACATTCTCACCGTGGTCCGAGGCCACGCGGAGCTGGCCCTGCGCAAGCAGGACCCCGGCAGCCTTCTGTATGAATCCCTGAAGGAAATCATGGGCGGAGCCGACAGGGCGCATGACCTGTGCCAGAACCTGCTGGCCTTTGCAGGACGCGCACCGCGCAAGCCGCAGAAAGTCAGCCTCAATGCTCTCACGGACGATACGGTAAACATGCTTCGCATCAAACTGCCCGACACCACGGAGCTGCGTTGTGAACTTGACGATGCGCAGCCCATGCTTGAGGCCGACGAGGTGCAGCTTCGCCAGGTCGTGATGAACATCGTGAGCAATGCCATGCATGCCGTTCAGAATAAGGAAAGTGGTTGCATCACCGTTGCCACCGGGGTTGAGTACTGCACCGCCGCGCGGTTGGAGGAGTTGTGCCTTGAAGACTGTCCCGCCGAAGGGGACTACCTTTTCGTGCGTGTGAGCGATACGGGCTGCGGAATGGATGAAGAGACACGCAAGAAAGTCTTTGAACCGTTCTTTTCCACCAAGCGCCAGGGGCACGGCATGGGGATGGCTGCTGTAATGGGTATCGTACGCAGCCACGGCGGTGTCATTGACGTCGAAAGCACCCCCGGGGAAGGCTCTGTCTTTACCGTGTTCCTTCCCGAAAAAGCCGCTCTGCAGGAAACGGAAGCCGATTAGGCCTCTGTATTTTTTT
>JABAHO010017034.1_pt1 | contig 11686 bp, 8 predicted proteins | sample 7062071 | NCBI WGS metagenome assembly JABAHO01 (sample SAMN14534356, study PRJNA622989) | marine sediment metagenome | biome: marine biome [ENVO:00000428]; feature: marine pelagic biome [ENVO:01000023]; material: deep marine sediment [ENVO:00002113] | place: India: Gulf of Kutch | collected...
GGCGCGGTCGCGGCTACGGTCCGCATCGACATCGACCCGGTCAACGATGCACCGGAGATCACGACGACCCCGCCCGGCCATGCCCGGGTCGGCGAGGTATTCGACTACGATTTCGAGGTCGAGGATCCGGACATCGGCAGCCGGCTCATGACCGGCGCGAGCACGCTGCCGGACTGGCTCACAATCGACGCACCGGTCTCACCGGGCAGCGTGGCGCCGGCCAATCACCAGTTCGCGCTGACCGGCACGCCGGCACGCGGCGACATCGGCATGACGGCGATCGAGATCGTCGTCGTCGACGAAGGGGGCCTCGAGGCGCGGCAAGCTTTCGACCTGCTCGTGTTGCCGGGCGTGCCGCTGACGACCATCGTGCCGGATACCGATTTCAACGGCGCGGATGACGTCGCACTNNCGGTGCTGGGGGTCCTGCCGAGCGATGATCTCGACGGCGACGGCACACCGGCCCTGTCGCTGCTGTTGCTCGATACCGTGACGGACCAGTTCCGCGTGGACAGCTTCGACACGCTGACCGGTTCGCAGTCAGCGAGCGTCACGATGCTCGGCGCTCGTTACGCACCGCTGGGGCTCACGACACTCGGCCAGGCGCTCGGCGTCGAACCGCAGGTGGCCACACTCGCCCGTCATCGTCAGACCGGCGCCATCGTCGTACAGGTCAGGCACGCGGAAACGGGAACGCGGCTCGGCAATATGACTTATCTCGGACCCGCGTATACACCGCTCGCGCTGACCGCCCTGCCCGACAATGATGCCAACGGCATCCCGGAACTGGCGGTGCTCGCGCTGCGCGACAGCGACAACCGGTTCCTGGCACAGGTGCGTAACGCACCGGCAGGCAATGCGCCGCGTAATGTCTGGTTCCTGGGACCGGACTTCGAACCGCTGGCGCTCGCTGCAGCGCCGGATGCGGATGCGAATGGCGCCGACGAACTGGTCGTGCTAGCTCGCAGGCGGTCCAACGGCCGCATACTGGCGCAGGTCCGCAATGCTGCGGGCGCACCGGCGCCGCGGAGCCTGTGGATGCTCAATGAGACTTTCCAGCCACTCGGGATGCAGGTGCTGCCCGATGCCGACAACAACGGCTTTCCGGAAGTGGCGATACTCGGCGTTCGCCTGACCGACGGTCGGGCCGCCGTTCAGTGGCGAAATGCGAACAGGCTCGGCGTTAAACCGGTGCTGTGGTTCCTCGACCCGAATTTTCTGCCGGCAGGACTGCTGTCAGTCGATGACCGGGACGGTAACGGCGTCCCGGACCTCGGCGTGCTCGGCACCCGGCCCGGCGATCTGCGCGACCGGATGCAGCTGAAAAATGCGTCAGGGAGCGACCCCTCAGCCAACATCTGGTTTTCGCCTGTCGAGTAAGCCTCAGGGCTCGATATAGAATTTCTCGATCGGCGACCAGTCGGCGGCGAACGGATCGAGCTGCACGGAAACCCGCGTACCGGTGCTCATCGCCCAGACAGCAAGCGCCAGCATGTCCTCGGCCGCATCGTCACGTGCCCTGTACCACTTGCTGACGAAGAGCGGGTTCGCGGCCACGTGAGAGAGACGTATGCCGCGCACGGCCTCCTTGCCGACCCCGGTCGACTCGACCTGGCACGACACCCACTGCAACTCGGCAGATGCCGGCGCCGCGATCAGCAGGCTGGCAATCGCCAGCGCGGCCGCCGCCGACCAGACCGATCGCCTGGAAATATTGCGTTCATTCATCAGTCAGATCCTCCGTTACAGAATCGGCGGGCGAACTCTGCCCGCCCCGGAAAAAGAGTTCCCGCCACAGATACCAGTCCGGCGCGCCTTCGACGGGCGGCAGAACGGGGACCGGACCGACGTTCTGTCCGGCGAGGTAAAGCAATGCCAGCCTGGCTCGCACCAGTCCGTAGCCATAACTGTCGTCACGTCCCGGCTCACCGAGGTCGAGCGCCGTCGTCGTCAGCGCGTTGCGTATTTGCGTATTCGTCCAGTCCGTATTCCGGCTCCAGATCAATGCCGCGGCGCCCGCCACGTGCGGAGTGGCCATGGACGTACCGTTATTGAAAGCATAATCGCCGGGTTCGGTAACCACCGTCGTGCTGTCGCCCAGGTGATTCTCGAGCATGAACAGACCGTCGACGCGTGTGATGCCGATGGACGGAATGCTGGCTACGAACTCACCGAGCGTCCCATTCACCTGGCCTTCGACGTTGTTGTAGATGACCGCTGCGACACCGCCGGACTCTTCGCAGGACTCGGTTTTCTCCGCGAAAGTGAACGTACCCCGCTCGATCAAACAGACGTGGCCGCCCTCGCCAGGGCAAGTCACGTCGCCTAGAGCACAGTCAACGAGCGGGCCCGTGCCAGTGCCGAGGGCCGTGCCCTGCATGGCGATGCCGCCATATGTCTGACCGCCCACTTCGACGCTCTCGACGAACCCGGTTCCGAGAGGAACGGTCGACAGTACGTTTACACCGGGACCCGAGATCTCTACCTGGGCATTGCGCTGGGAGAAGCTGGCCAGCTCGCGACTCTCGTCGATGGCGGCAACGGACATGACCGAAGCGTAGGACGCCGGATAACTGAAAGACGTATCGCCCTCGTTACCCGCCGCGGCAACGCTCAGGATCCCCTGGTCGAATGCGTCGTCGAATGCCTGCTGCTCGGCCGGGCTGGCACAGCCGGCACCATCACAACCCAGGCTCAGGTTGACCACGTGGGCACCGGCCGCGGCGCAATCCTGCAGCGCGTCGATGACATCCGATGCAAACGCAGACTCACACGATTGATCGAAGATCCGGACGATGTGGAGCTTGAGGTGACCACCGGGCAGCACACCCCGCACGCCTTCGGTGTTGGCAAGCGCCGCGATGGTCCCCGCGACATGGCTGCCGTGCCCACATCCGTCCTCACGCCAGTCGCCGGCTTCGCCCACGCTCGAACCCGTGATGCGGGCTGGTATGGCGGCCGGGTCGCGATTCTCGTTCAGGTCCGGATGACCGACGTCGTACCCGGAGTCGACGATGCAAACGGTTCGATTGGCGGCGTCACCGTCGGTCAGCAGGTGAGCCTCGATCTCCGTTATGCCGTAGGGCGTAACTTCGCCGAGCAGGTGCCTCGGCGGATCGGGTTCTATCGACAATACGGTACCGCTCGCCAGCAGTTCAGCACGTGCGGAATCGCTAAGTCTTGCGACCGTCAAGCCGGGCCGGCTGAGAGTACGTATCTGCTCGACACCCGGCAGGCTCGAGCCGTTGGGATCGGTCAGGGCCTGTCCTGGCGCGAGCCGCACGATGTAGCGGCCATCTTCACCATGCGCCGGCGCCGATAGCGCCAGAGAGATCGCCCAGGTAGCCATGAGAAGGCGCACCGGTGATCCAGACCGATAACACGAGTCCATGCGATCCGTCGCTCCAGCCCGCCAGCAATTCGGCCGAGTCTAGACGATGCCTGCTTTCATGGCATCCTCGGAGGGACATAATGGCCTGCGACCTGGCGAAATTGCGCTATTCGCCTTTATTTTCTAGTGACTTATTGATCTTTTGTAAAGTCAACTATCACTTGCCTTGAAGCCAAGCACACCGGGATTGACCCTGCAATCGGGGTCGACGACGTCCTTTATGCCCTGAAGTACGCGCCGCGTGCCGGGAACCATGACATCGACATAGGGATAGGTCTTGCCGATCTGGTTGCTCGCGGCACCGAATTCCCGGAAGAGGTCCACGATCTTTGCCCTGACCTCGTGAACGAGTTCGCGCGCTTCCGGATCTGCCGCCGGCTCCTCCAGCGTTGCGAGATGCGACGGCTCGGGTGTGCGACGGTGTACCGGCAGCCACTCGTCGTACCAGTGAAACACCGGCTCATAACTGAACGCCGTGTTGGAAATGGCGATCATTAGCCGGGATATATATATCCGGTGCGCATCCAGCCTCGATTGGTACTCGGCGATGACGGCCTCGGTGCGCTCGATGATCTCGGCGGCATCCGAATGCCGCACCTTCGCGTTCAACGCAGCCCATCGGTCACCGTGCGGTCCCAGGACACCGTTTAGAGGCAGGAAGGGCTCGGCCCGGACGGTACGCGGCACCGTATCGGGGATAGCCACGCCGCCCGCCTCCGTCGCCAGTCGGTGAACCGCCTCCAGATCGGCCTCCATACCCGCTTCGCTGCGGTTCGCACATACGACATGCAGCGTGTAGACGTCTTCGTCGATGAAGTCCTTGCCGGCGGCGACGACGCCGGCGCCCTTCCTGAGACCCTTGAGCAACCCCTTTTCGGCCCGTACGACGCTCGCGAGCGATTTGAGCGCCTGCTTCATATCCACGCTCTCCATGTTCTTGCGACTGGAGTCAGGATCGAAGACATAGGCCTCCTCGGCTACGCCCTCCCGCGCGACAGCCGACAGCCCGCGCGCAACGGAATAATTGTCGGCAAATGCGAAAGACGCGAAGCCGTAATCGGAAGGCTCGCGGATCAGCCGCATCGTGATCTCGGTCTTAATACCGAGCGAGCCGGCATCGTGAACGAATACGCCGGTCAGATCCGGGCCGAAACTTCGATAGAACGGCCTGCCCTTCTCGAGTCCGGCCATGCCCGTCTTGACCACCGTCCCGTCGGCCAGCACGACCTCGAGACCGAGCACGATCTCGGCCGACGTCCCGTAGCGCGCCGTTGCCATGAACAGCGCGCCATTGGACATGCCGCCTCCGACAGTCGCCACGGCGCCCGAGAACGTACCGAAGAAGGGCAACCGGAGCCCTTTGGGTTTCAGTTCCTCGTAGATCTGCTGCCAGGTGACGCCCGCCTCGACGGTGATGCACATATCTTCTTCGCTGACATCGAGGATCCGATTGAGCCGTCGCGTGTCCACGATTACGGTGCCGTCGCGATCCGGCCGGTAGCCACCCGTATAAGACATACCGCCGCCCCGTGCGATAACCGCGTAGCCCGCGGCAGTCAGCTTGCCGACTGCTGCGGCAAGCCGATCCCGGTCGCTCGGGACGATCGCGCCGGCAGCGGTTGGGCCCGCCGAGTAGACGTCCGCCGACAGGTACTCGAGCTCGCTGGGTTCGGTCACTATCTCGTCGGGTTCGAGAACGCCGGCTAGCAGGTCAGCGGGATTGCGAGCGAGCTCGTTTACGGGATCTGTGCTCATGCGATCTCTCCGATGGGGTCAGCTGTTCAAAAATACCATCGCCCGGTGCCGAGAGGTAGCTGGCTAAGCCCGCCAGTTAACGGAAACGGACGACGACGGCCTTGGTTTCGAGGTAATGGTCCAGACTCTCTGCACCATACTCTCTACCCCATCCGGAGGCCTTGAATCCGCCGAAGGGCGTGACGACGTCACCGCCGCCATGATGGTTGACGCCGACGACGCCGGCCCGGATCAGTTCTGCCATGCGGTGTGCGGTAGCGAGATCGCGCGTCCAGACGCTGGCTACCAGGCCGTAATGCGTGTCATTGGCAGCTGCCGCGATCTCCTCCAGGTCACCGTCGTCGAATCGCTGGATGCAGGTAATCGGACCGAATATCTCCTCCTTAACGATACGCATGCCGGGAGTCGTCNNCGGGGTCATGAAATAACCCGGGCGGTCGGGCCTTTCGGCGCCTGTCAGCAAGTCGGCACCCTCGGCGATGCCATCCGACACGAAGCCGGCTACACGGTCACGATGTTCGGCCGAGATCAGGGGACCGATACGGGTGTCCGGATCCCAGCCGGGCCCCAGCTGCATTTTCCCGGCCCGAGCAACCATGCCATCGGCGTACTGCTCGTAGATGTCGTCATGGACGAAAATCCTCGAGGCGCATTGACAATTCTGCCCCTGGAGGAACCAGGCATATCGCGCACCGGCATCCATGGCGGCCTCGAGATCGGCATCCGGGAAGACGACGAAGGGCGACTTGCCACCGAGTTCGAGGGACACGCGCTTCAGGTTACCGGCGGCCGCGCGCACGATCTCTCGACCCGTCTCCGTCGAGCCCGTGAATGCGACCTTGTCGATGCCGGCGTGTCGCGCTATCGCAGCGCCCGCCGATTCACCGAGACCAGGGAGGATGTTGACGACCCCGGGCGGAAAGCCCGCCTCTTCGATCAGTCGCGCGAGCCACAAGGCACTGAGGGGCGTCTTTTCATCAGGCTTTAGCACGACGGTGCAACCGGCCGCGAGTGCAGGCCCGAGCTTCATGACGGCCATGCCGAGCGGGTAATTCCACGGCACGATCTGCCCGACGACGCCGACCGGCTCCCGCCGCGTATAGGTGAGCGCCGGTCCCGCAGCATCAGGCCGGGGGTCGGCGGGCAATGTCTTGCCTTCGAGCCGAACCGGCCAGCAGCCCGCGTAATATCTCAGAGTTTTCGCAGCACCCGGAGCCGCGAGCATACCTGCGGGGTTCAGCGGCATACCATTATCCAGGACTTCGAGCTGCGTCAGGACCGCCGCATCGCGATCGACGAGGTCTGCGAGTGCCGACAGCAAAGCGCCACGCCGGCTCGGTGCCATCGCAGACCAGCTGTCGTCATCGAACGCTCGCCGCGCCGCCGCCACGGCCTGGTCGACGTCAGCCTCCGTCGCGGCGGCGCACGTAGCGATCGGTGTCGCCGTCGCCGGGTTGATCAACTCAAGCCGTTGGCCGGCAGAGCCGTCTGTCCACTCGCCGCCGATGAAAAGACCATGATCTGTCTCGAGGAATGCGCGGGTTTCGGCGCCCGCGGCTTGGTCAGGTAATTGCGACATGATCGTCTGGCCTGCATGGAATCGTGTGATATTGTGCCATCGAACGGGGTTTGACCGGATCGTGGTGAGGGGCGATCCGGCGGATTCAGGAGAGTTTCCTATGGCATTCCTTGGCAGACACACACCGAAGTTCGCCGGTCTTTCGCTGGCACTAGCCGTTTGCGTTCCGCTGGCACTCGCGGCGCAGGATCACTCCGGCCACGACATGGACCACTCCGGGCACGGGGCCGGCGGCGTACACGAAATGAGCGACGAAATGCTCGCGGTGCTGCGTGAACGTATTCCGCTCTACCGCGAATACAACGTGCAGCAGATCCAGCTCGAGATGCAGATGATGGGCCCCAATGAATACCGGTACCTGAGCGCCGAGAATGTCAGTGGCGACATTGGCGTACTGGTCCTCATCCACGGATTCGGCACGACCGGTAATCGCATCATGCAGGATTCCGTGCAGCCGCTCGGTCAGATATTTCCGACTGCCATGGGCGCCGGCATGGCGATGATGAGTTCGGATCACATCCAGCAGGCGCTGGACAGGCTCGCGGAAGCCGGTGCGAAAAAGATCGTGGTCGTGCCGATGGTTTCGTCGGATGCCAACACGCTCAAGTACCAGTGGGACTACATCCTGGGCCGCCGCGACGAGGGCGCATACCTGGACGTCGCGCAGGTCGAGACCGACCTCGACATCGTCATAACCGATCCACCGGCTGTGCATCCTCTGATCACCGAGATCATCCTGGATCACGCACTGAAGATCAGCGACGATCCGGCGAACGAAGTCGTCTTCGTTCTCGCGCACGGGCCCGTCCACGACGAGGAGAATCGCATGCAGCTCGCTGCCATGGCAAAGCAGGCAGAGCGGATCCAGGACATGGGTGGTTTCGCGAGCGTTGAGGGCATCACGCTGCAGGACGATGGCGCCAGCGCCGTTCGGGCGAAAAACGTTGCCGCACTCCGCGAAAAGATCGAGGCGGCAACGGCAGACGGAAAAGAGGTACTGATCGTGACTTCACTGCTCGCGGCTCGCAGTATCCAGTGGAAGATCGAGCGTGACCTCGAAGGCCTCGATTACCGATTCAGCGTCGACGGTCTGACTGTCCACGAGAATTTCGGCTCCTGGTTTCGTGAAACCGTGATGGCCGCTGTTGCCGGGCGCTAGAACGACCTCGCCGCATGGCGTCTCGAGGCGGGTTCACCGCTGACACCACCGGGCTGACGCTCGGACCCTTCTGGCTGACGCCGGGTATCACCCGGGGTAATGCCGTCGCCCTCCTCATGAGCGGGTTCAGCGTCGTCTGCCTGCTGACCTTCATGGCGTTCGTGCAGCCGTATCTACTGACCGAGGTGCTGCGGATACCGCGCGAGGAACAGGGCGCCCTGACGGGCATGCTCGGCTCTCTGCAGGAAGTCGTCTTCATTCTGCTGGTCAGTTTCGTCGGCGCGGTTTCCGACAAGCTGGGCCGACGGATCGTCTACGTCTGGGGGCTGGTGCTTCTGGCCGCCGGGTTCGCGATCTACCCGATGGCCGAGACGACGGAGCAGCTCGTCGCCTATAGGATCTTCTATGCGGTCGGTATGACCGTTGCCAGCGTCATGATGCATACCTGCCTCGCCGAGTACCCGCAGGAAATCACGCGCGGCAAGTGGCTCGGACTTGTAGGCACCTTCAATGGCGCAGGCGTCGTTCTGATGGCCTTCGTACTGGCCAAGACGCCGGCGTGGTATCAGGCGATGGGCTACGACCCGGTCCTCGCCGTCCGGCTGGCTTACTGGACGTTCGCAGGTTATCTCGTCTTTCTTGCCATCGCGCTCAGCATCGGCCTGGCGGGGCCCGGCACCCAGATCCGCCAGAGCGACAACATCCTCAAGATCGCGATCCAGGGTTTGAAGGCAGCTCGAACGGACCCGCGCATCCCGCTCGCCTATGGGATGGCGTTCGCATCCCGGGGCGACCTCGCCATCCTCACTTCATTCTTCTCGCTCTGGGTCGTTCAGCAGGGTACCGAGATGGGCTGGACGACCGCCGAGAGCACCGGCCGGGCCGGCATGCTCTTTGGCACCAGCCAGTTGATGGGGCTGCTCTGGGCATTTCCGATGGGCGTCATCATCGACCGGCTCAGGCGGATGACGGGCATGCGGATTGCCTTCGGACTGGCGGCGATCGGGTATCTGTTCCTCGGTTCGCTGGATGCTCCCGTCGGTACGGCTGTGCTCGTTGCGTGCGTGCTCGCCGGCATGGGTGAATCCAGCGTACTGGTCGCCGGTGGCGTCATGATCGGACAGGTTGCACCGCCCGAGTACCGGGGTGCCGTTCTGGGCACATTCAGCCTCTTCGGCGCGGTCGGCGTCATGATACTGGCGCTCGCCGGCGGTTATCTATTCGATGCAGTCGGCCCGGGCGGTCCTTTCATCATGATGGGCATCATCAATTTCGTCGTGGTAGCCGCAACCTATATCGTGGAAAGGCTGCCTCGAGAACGCGCAGTCAGTATTCAGTCTGCGGATTCCGGTTCGTCTCCGACCGGCGGGATCTCCGCGTAGAGTTCGGCCTCGCGCGCAATCGTCACGGCTGTCACATCAGCAGTGACCTTCCAGTACTCATCCGAAGGGACGTATTTCGTAATGATCGACTGCGCGTCGTTCTTGCGTGGCGCCATCCGGGCATCGTAGAAAGCGACGAAATTCGACGCCGCTTCTCTCAACTGCCCGGACTGCGTGTCGTCGAGCGCGCGCCGGAGTTCCCCGATCCGCGCATGCGCCCTGTGGAGCATGCCTTCCAGCGCCTCCAGGTTGTCATGCCCTTCGCTATCGTCTGGCGCGACGCGCAGACGCAGATACTCGATATTCGAGAGACCCTGAGCGACGAATCGACCGACGATGAAAACCAGGTAGCGAACACAAGCGTGCAAGGGCCGGGGATCAGGTACGGATTCGTCCAGCAGCGTCGATATACGGTCTTTGATCTCGATCATGCGACGGCGCTCGAGATGCCTGAATGCCTGAATTTCGGCATCAGGCGCGTCGCTGCCGGACACGAACTCGGATTCTCTTTTCATCGTCGCTGCAGACTTTGATTGGCGTTCGCAGACTGGCTGGACATCGTCGTACTGGATTACCGCGGTTTTCCGAAGTGTCTCCGCGGGCCATACTAGCAGCCTGCCTTGGCGGAACAGGGTTTCGGCGCGATGTTGATCAACAACTGGTATGTACTGACGAATTCTGAAGACGTAACCGATGCACCTGTCGGGGTACATGCGCTCGGGCAGGACTTCGTCGTATTCAGGGATGCCGATGGCAAGGCCCGCGTCCTGAGCGACACCTGCGTTCACAAAGGGGGATCGCTGTGCCGCGGCAAGGTTGTGGAGGGCGCAGTCGAGTGCCCGTACCACGGCTGGCAATACGATGGTGACGGTCAGTGTGTTCGCATCCCGTCACTCGACGAATCGACCCGAATTCCGAAGCGAGCACGCGTCGACGCTTATCCGACCGAGGAAAAGTGGGGCTGGGTCTGGGCGTTTCTCGGCGATCTTCCGGAGAGAGAACGTCCGCCGTTACCCGATTTCTTTCCTGAATTCGAAGCTCAGGACGGCTCCTGGCGATTCGTTCGTGGCACGGCACAGTTCGACTGCAACTGGGTGCGTGCCATCGAGAACGGCGTCGACAAGACGCATGCCATCTTCGTACACACCGATTTCGGAAACCCGGAGGGCAATATGGCCATCGGCGACTATGACGTCGTCGACGATAACAACCGACTTTACTCAAAGGGCGAAGGCAAGCCCCTGAACAAGCGCGGCAAGTGGCGCGAGGTCATCCCCGACGAGCGCTCCGAACGCGAAACCGAGGTGCAGATTTTCGTGCCCGCACCATGCATCAGGATCCAGATGCACATGCATCCGCCGATATCGCAGATCATCGTGACGGCATACACGCCAATCGACGAGGGCCATACGCGCCTGCATTTCATCCACTCGCGCAATTTCATGATGGATGAAGATCACGACGATGACTCGCTGCGCCGGGTACACCTGGTCATCGGGGAGGATGCCGCGGTCATCAATCATCTGAAGCCCGCCCGGGTGCCGCCGACACTTGCGGATGAACTCCTGCTCGCCAATGACAAGCACGGCATGATGTTCCGCAAGAAGGTCAAGGACCGNNCTCTGGCTAATGAGCAGGATTACGCCCGCGTAATCCCTTCACCGCAGCGTCGCGAGGACCCCAAGAACTGGGTACTCAAGCCGGTACCGATGCGCGAAACCAACCGCTGAAGCCATGGAAGGCAATCGTCTGATACTGGTCGGCGCCGGCATCGGCGGACTGACGGCGGCCCTGTCACTGCAACGAGTCGGCTGCGCTGTCGAGATCTATGAGCAGGCCCCGGAACTCGGCGAAGTCGGCGCTGGCCTGACCATCGGCCCGAATGGCCGGCATGCACTCGATCACCTACTGGGCGAGGACCTGATGGATCGCGTCTGCTACGTGCCGAACGGCGGCGCAGTAAAGCACTACGTCACCGGCGAGACGCTCGTCGATACCCGGCGCGGCGATCGACCGAAGCAGAAATACGGCGCGGCGTATTGCCAGGTTCACAGAGCCGATCTGCACCAGGCTCTCGCCGACGCCGTGCGCGCAAACGACCCGGACGCCATCCGGGTAGGTCAGACATTCACGGATCTCGAGGAGAAAGACGATGTAGTCATCGCCAGATTCGCCAGCGGCCACACCGCAGCCGCCGATGTCCTTGTCGGGTGCGATGGCAGCCGCTCTCAGGTTCGCAACGTCCTCTGGGGTGCCGACGAGACCCGCTACACGGGCTACGTAGCATGGCGGGGTCTGGTGCCGTTCGATCAGCTCGAAACGGAACTGATGTTCCCGGATTCAGCGGTATTCATTGCGCCCGACAAGTCCTTCCTGCGCTACAAGGTTCGCCAGGGCACGCTGATGAACTTCGTCGGGCT
>JABAHO010015507.1_pt1 | contig 11682 bp, 6 predicted proteins | sample 7062071 | NCBI WGS metagenome assembly JABAHO01 (sample SAMN14534356, study PRJNA622989) | marine sediment metagenome | biome: marine biome [ENVO:00000428]; feature: marine pelagic biome [ENVO:01000023]; material: deep marine sediment [ENVO:00002113] | place: India: Gulf of Kutch | collected...
CAGCTTCCCAATCGGAGTCGCTGAGTTGGCCACATCACTAACCGCTTGATTTCCGTGGTCCTGTGACCACCGGTTTCAACGAGTTAGATCACCCGAAAGTAACCAACCGCGTCTTGTGGGTTTTCCGAGTATGCTCAGAATTAGCCTCACTTTATTTGATGATTCAAGGTGACTAATATCACTGTCTAAGTCTCCCTGCATCGGAATCCACTACTAATGAAAAGAAAAATCCTATTATTACTCGCCGCTCTTTTGAGTTCTGCGGTGAGCTTCGCCAGCGTTGAAAGCAAGACTTGGGAGGCGTCTGAAGAAGCCAAGCAATTCGTCAGGGATACGATCGTTATCGGAATGCTGGCCAGTCCTTACGGCACCGGCTGGACCGACTACAAGCAACTTCAGGACTACTTTGCCCTCGCGCGGGAAAACGGAATTACGGGCCATGAAATGACTTTGACGGCTGCCTCCATGAATTTCGACGACCTGCTCGAGCAGCACTACCATTACCGCTCCGCCATGGCCGAGCAACCGGACAAGTATATTATCGTCAACCAGACGCGTGATATTGAGGCCGCCCATATCCAGGGCAAGACTGCAGTTATCTGGAATACCCAGACTGCGACAATATTGAGTGATGACCTCAAGAAGATGGCCCTGCTCAAGGACCTCGGCATCAAGAGCATGATTCTTGCCTACAATGACACGTTCAGGACCGGTTCCGGCGGACTTGCTTACTACAATGGCGAGGATAATGGCCTGACGGAGTGGGGCCGCTCGGTGATCGACGAGCTCGTCCGCTTCGGCATTCTGCTCGATCTCAGCCACACGGGATATAACACGGTAATCGATGCCATGGACTACATGGACGAGAANNAACTCATTGCCGGCGGGGCTCTACAAGGACGAGCCCGATGCCTCGCCCAGAGGATGCTACCGCAACATCACTGACGAAGAAGCTATTCGTGCCGCCAAGTCTGGCGGATACGTTTCACCCACATTCACCGAATGGATGATGGACGGCATTTGGCCCGAAGATATCAGCCCGAAACAGGCTGCCGACATGATCGATTACTACGTGAAGCTGGTCGGTGTCGATCATGTCGGCATCGCATCTGACGACATGTTCTCCACCGAACTGGTCGTTGACTTCGCGACGAAGAACGCCGAAATGTATAACGATGGCGGATACATGATCAATGCATTCAATAGAGGGGCGACCGGGAGTGGCGAGATGGCCAAGATCCTGGCCGCAATAACGGATGAGTTATGGGCCCGCGGCTACACCAACGAGGATCTGGCCAAGATCTATGGCGGCAACAAGATGCGAGTTTACGCCCAGGTCTGGGAAGGAAAGTCTGCCGCACAGTTCAACGAGGAATACTCCGAGCGACTGCGGCTTCGCGAAGAGTTCCGCAAACGCTATTCGCGCTAATCGTGCATTTTTATAATTAGGGATCCGCTTTGGCGGGCTTTCTGAGCGGCGATCTGTCCGGCTAGTAATGCCGGCCTGATGACAATCTCTTCTCTACGGGCCTCAGAATCGCTAAGAATCCAAGTACTCTCACTTTTCGTCCTGGTCTGTCCGTCAGGCTGTCGAGAGCAAGTTTCTTGAACCGGTGATCTCATCCGGGTATCGACGCGCCGTGGTGCCATCACCTTGCGTGCAGGGCTCGACCGCGACGTGGCAGAAGGCATGGTGTTTATCCCGTTCCGTTACACGGAAGCAGCCGCGAACCTGCTGACCAACCCGAGCTCGACCCCTTCGGGAAGATCCCCGAGTTCAAGTTCTGCGCGGCCTGCGTAGAGGCTGCCTGACCAACAGCACGGACTGACCCCGCGCCGATTTGACCCATGGGCCAAATCGGTGCTGGCCTTTGGACCGAAAAAGGCGCCGGGGGGGCAATTCAATTCGGGCTCATACGATCGCTATCTCTGTCCCCACAGATATAGCAACACCATTTGTTTCCCTGCCACTATTGCCTTCCTACTCCGTAAAAGTTTCACGGTAAGCCTTGCGGGGGGAGAAACAAGGGAATGCAGAGCGAATTAAAACAATTTGGACGATACAGGGGGCGAAACCCATGAGTTTGAATATATCGAAGCTAAAAAAGCTGGCGGTGCTTTCAGTAGTGCCAGTAATTGCAACAGTAGCGCTGGCGCAAGAAGCGCCGGTAGAGCCGGTGTTACCGATCGTGTCGCCGGATGACGCCAGGACCCACGGCCTCGAGTCCCTCCGGACCGTAGTCGAGAAAGAGGGCGTGCCGTTGCCGAATAATCTGCACAGGTACGTCAAAGACTTCGAGGCCGCACGACAGCTCGGCAAGGCGTTATTCCACGAGATGGCCATCGGTTCCGACGGCGTCCAGGCATGCGTCACCTGCCACTTCAAGGCCGGCGCGGACCCGCGGTCGAAGAACCAGATGAGTCCCGGTCTGCTGAGAGTCAAGAACGAGCGACAGGGCGATGTTAAGGGCTTCTGGATGGCTCCTGCCGCGCCGGATGAAACCTTTGAAATCGGTGGTCCGAACTACCAGCTCAAGCGTGACGACTTTCCGTTCGTAAAAGATATCGGCAAGGGCGACAACGTCGTCAAGCAAAACGGCATATTCGAACCCGCCGACGGCAACAGCAACGACGTCGCTTCATCGCAGGGCATCATATTCCACTATTTCGAAGGCGTTGTGCCTGGCGCGCTGGTGGATCTGGGCTTTCCGATCGACGACGCTATTTTCAACGTGAACGGTAAGAACACGAGACGTGTCGAGCCCCGCAATACGCCGACAACCATCAACGCCGTGTTCAACTTCACCAACTTCTGGGACGGTCGTGCTAATAACAAGTTCAACGCTGAAAATCCGTTCGGCGACCAGGATGTGGGGGCGCGACTTTACAAGAAGAAGGGCAAGAAAGTGGTCGCGACCAAGCTCAACATGAAGAACGCGAGCCTGGCCTCCCAGGCCGTGGGGCCGCCCCTGAGCCATTTCGAGATGTCCTTCGGCAACGGTGTCGACAACTTCAGGTCATTCCCGGAAGTCGGCCGGAAGGTACTGCCCCGTAAAATCCTGGCCGAACAGACAGTGGATGGTGAAGACAGCCTGCTCAAACCGCTTCTGCAAGGTGGCAAAATTAAACTTACATACCAGGCGCTGGTTGAGAAAGCGTTCAGTCGCGATTACTGGGATTCCAACATCTGCGTCGCGATGCCGAACCAGCAGCTCTACCCGGCAGAGGGTAACCAGTTCGCCGTCAGCAATGGCAAGGTGGAAACCTACAAGGCACCGTGTAAAGCTGGAGACTTCAACCTGACCGAAGCGAACTTCGCCTTCATGTACGGCATCAGCGTCATGTTGTACGAGGCAACCCTGGTTGCCGACTACAGCCCCTTCGACAAGTGGATGCGCGGCGAGGACTACGCCGGAGAGTTCAGCGAGCAGGCACTGAAGGGCCTCAACGTGTTCGTGGACAAGGGCAAGTGCGTGAATTGTCACGGCGGGCCGGAAATGACGAACGCCTCGGTGCGTAACGCCCAGGGTGGCGACAATATGATCGAGCCCATGTTGATGGGTGACAAGAAGCCCGCCATGTACGACAACGGCTTCTACAATATCGGCGTGACGCCGACCGTCGACGATCTCGGTCGGGGTGGCAATGATCCGTTCGGACCGCATCCGCTGGCCTTCTCGCGCCAGAATGCGTTCGAGATGCTCAACATTCAGGACATGCCGTTCCAGACAATCGGGTCACCGATTCCCAACCTGGATTGCGATCCGTCGAACGTCGATCTCGATGCGGACCCCTCAACCTGCGACAGCGGTATCCTCGGCTTCCACGACGAAGATGGCGGCGGCTTCTTCCCGGTCTGTGAAGATGTCGACGGCGACGGCAAGTGCGGTCCGCCGAGTTGCGAACCGTCGGATGACGCCGTCGAGGCAGACACATCATGCGAAGACGGTGAATTGCAGAATGTCGACATCCTGCTGCTGAAGCGCGTAGCGGTAGACGGCGCGTTCAAGACGCCCGGGCTGCGCAATATCGGTGAGACGGCGCCGTACTTCCATAACGGCGGTTCCGCGTCGCTGCTCGAGGTCGTACAGTTCTACAACCGCGGAGGTAACTTCTGCCGAACCAACAAGGAGGACCTGGATCCGGACATCCGCTATCTCGGGCTGAGTTCAGATGAAGAGGAAGCCCTCGTCGCCTTCATGCTCGCGCTAACCGACGAACGTGTCGTGAGGCGGTCCGCCCCGTTCGACGGCCCGTCATATATGATCCCGAACGGCCATCCCGTAGACGAATACGGTAACGTCTTGCTCAACGACAAGGGTGTTGCGCAAGATGACCTGCTGGAGATACCGGCTGTCGGCAAGGATGGTGGTCCTCCGCTGGACAGCTTCCTGGGCATTGTCGGCGACGAGCACTTCCATGCGAACCCCGTGACCGTGGACGGCAATCATTGCTCGCCGAACTTCAATCAGCAGTAAGTAAGGGGGGCGACGCCTTTAAAGGCAAGAGGAAAATCGCTCCGGGTGATTTGCACCGCTGAGCTAACAATGTTCCTCACTGTGCATGGTTCACCATGCTGGCGGGACTCGCAAGAGTCCCGCCTTTTCTATTGCCGGGCGTCGTCAGTGCAGGTTTCAGCCCTAACGCCCGAACCTGCCTCACAGGAACCACGATTTCGGGACAGCGAGTCACTTTCCCGTCAATTGCCGTCGCCATCGTCGCCCGATAAAAAGCACGTTGAATCGTCTGACTTTTGATCGTCTCCGAGAACCTGCCTGATTCGCGACCAGTCTTCGACGAAGTACTCTTCCAGCAGCGGCAAAATTTGTCGATCGAAGAGACCAGCGAGACACGCAATAGTCGGCGTCTCTGCGAGCAACGAAGAAAATATCAGAGGCGTAACTCCCTGATTTGCGGGTGTAGTTCAATGGGAGCCTGGAAGAACGCTCAGCTGAGGCGCTGCGACTTTGCATCGACGCATAGCCCGTCTGCCTGAGCGGAACGAAGACGCCATGCGAGACGTCGCGGCAGATCTACTGGTAAGACATCAGCTTCCCAATCNNGTGGTCCTCTGACCAACGATTTCAAAGAGTTAGATCACCCGAAAGCAACCAATTAAGTCCTTCAGGCTTCCTGAGTATGCTCAGTCCTAGCCTCACCTATTTGCGCGTGTTCATTAGGAGCAGCACTCACAGGCACCGGTTTCCTCTGGGCGCCTCGTCGACTGGCGCACGTCATATATCCACCCCCTGGAAATCTTGATAATCGGACATGGTGTCTGTTATATGTGACACGATGTCACAAAGACGACCCGCCGAGCGCCTGTTTGCTGAGCCGGAGCCGATACCCAGAATCGGCCGATCCGAGCGCACGCGTGCCGAAATACTGGATGCCGCGTTCGAGTTTCTGTGGTCCCGCCCGTTTCGGGACATAACAGTTAACTCCCTGATGGCGACGACGTCGATCAGCCGTTCCGCCTTCTACCGGTATTTCGAGGATGTCCACGGACTGATGGAGGCACTGCTGAAGAGGCTCGAGTCCGAGATCCTCGAAGGCGCTAGCCCATGGCTCTCCGAGGACGGTGATCCGGTCGCTCTGTTGTATGAGAGTCTCGCTGCCGAAGTGCGTATCTGCTATCGGTACGGTCCGTTCCTGAAGGCTGTCAGCGATGCCGCAGGGACCAATGCACGGCTGGAAGATGAGTGGAATTGGTTTCTCGACCGATTCGACGATGCCGTGATCGAGCGTGTTGCTGCGGATCAGGAACTCGGCATGATCGAGCCTTTCGATCCCCGGACCGTTGCGACCGCGCTAAATCGGGTCAACGCCTCTTTGTATGTGCGGGCATTCGGCAAAAGACCGCGTAAACGGCGGGAGCCGGTGCTGGACGCGATCGCACACGTCTGGATTTCGACTCTGTACGGCCAGCAGTGGGCGACGAGTCGGACATCCACGCTGTATCGCAAGCAGGCGCCGGATGACGGTAAGACACAAGCGCCGAAATAGCAGCACCACATGCAGGCCTGCGCCTCATTACAGAAGCAATAAATTGACAAGGTAAGGAGCGAACGATGACGGCAATGATCCGCAGAGTAATAACGACTTCGGCAATTTTGTGTCTGGTGTCGTCATCTTTCACCACGAGCGTAGTCTTTGCGCAGACCCACGCAGGCCAGCCCGATAGTGTGCTGGAGCCGACAAAAATTTACTCGCCCTACGTTGAGCGCACGACAGCAGATTCGAATCTCGCTGAGGGCGTCTACTGGGGCGACACGCATCTTCATACGTCGTATTCAACCGACGCCGGCATGATGGGCAACAAGCTGGGCCCGGAAGAGGCATACCGCTTTGCCCGGGGCGAGGAGGTCCTGACCTCACACAACATGCGGGTTCGCCTGATTCGCCCACTGGATTTCCTGGTGGTGGCGGATCATGCCGAGAACCTGGGACTTGCTCCCTACATCGCCGAGTCACATCCCGATTTGTTGGCAAGCGAATGGGGCCGCAAGGTCCACGATCTGGTGAAAAGCGGCAATTCACGCGAAGCGTTTCAGACCTGGCTCGATGATGCCGTCACCGCGGGCACCGACCCGATCGACAATCCCAAGATGTCGCGTTCCGTCTGGGATCGGCAGATCGCCTTCGCCGACAAGTACAACGAGCCGGGCAAGTTCACCGCCCTGATCGGTTTCGAATGGACCTCCATTGCGACCCAGGAAACGCCCGGCAACCTGCACCGGGTCGTCATTTTCAAGGACGGCGCTGATAAGGCAGGGCGGGTCCTGCCTTTCTCGACGTTTGACTCGATTGATCCCGAAAAGCTGTGGGACTACATGGCAGATTATGAGAAGAAGACGGGCGGCAGCGTTCTGGCGATCGCGCACAACGGCAACGTCTCCAACGGGCAGATGTTCTCCACGGAGCGGCTGAATGGCCGCGCGATCAACCGCGAGTATGCCGAGATGCGCGCCCGCTTCGAGCCGCTGTACGAGGTGACGCAGATCAAGGGAGACGGCGAGGCGCATCCGTTGCTGTCGCCCAATGACGAGTTCGCGGACTACGGCACGTGGGACAAATCCGATATCGCCGGCTTCAAGCCGAAAGAAGACTGGATGCTGAAGTTCGAGTACGCCCGTTCCGCGCTGCAGATCGGCATGCAGCTGGAGGAAAAGCTGGGCGTCAATCCCTACAAGTTCGGCATGATCGGCAGCACCGACGCCCACACGTCGCTGGCGACGACCCGCGAAGAGAATTTCTTCGGTAAAGCAGCGCACCTCGAGCCCGAAGCCGAACGCTGGGAACACACAATAATCGCGTCCCTGGCCGGGGACCCGAACCTGTCTAGCTATTCCTACGAGTCAATTGGCGCCGGCCTTGCGGCGGTCTGGGCACGCGAAAACACACGTGAAGGCATCTTCAATGCGATGATCAGGAAGGAGACGTACGCCACGACAGGTACCCGGATCGTCGTTCGATTCTTCGGCGGCTGGGACTACGAGCAAGACGAGGTATACCGGCCCGACGTGATATCCATCGGCTATCGCAAGGGTGTGCCGATGGGCGGCGACCTCGCGGAAAGACCTGCTGGCAAGACTGCCCCGACATTCATGGTGGGGGCAATGAAAGACCCCTGGTCCGGAAACCTCGATCGCATCCAGATCATCAAGGGCTGGATTGACAGCGACGGCGAACGGCAAGAGCGTGTGTACGATGTGGCCGTATCCGATGGCCGGACAATTGATGCCGACGGCCGGTGCCGGACACCGGTCGGCGACACCGTCGATGTTGAAGACGCAAGTTATCTCAATACGATCGGCGACCCGGAATTGCGCGCCGTCTGGACCGATCCGGATTTCAATCCCGAGCATCGGGCCTTTTACTACGCGCGCGTGCTGGAGATTCCAACGCCCACCTGGCAGGCCTACGACTCGAAGTTCTTCGGCGTCGAGATGCCCGACACCGTTCCGATGAAGGGCCAGGAGCGCGCCTACACGTCGCCGATCTGGTACACGCCTTGAGCCAGAGCAAGGGTCCGGGCCTGTTGCCGATCACTTGGGTGCCGAAGGGCGCTCTTCCTTAACTGGAAGAGCACGTGATTTCGCTCAAGCAGTATCCGCCTGTCCCGACTGGAGCGGCCGATCCCTACAAGCCACCGAAATAGCGATAGACGACTGGTCCGTATCACAGCCTGTCGCTGCGGAAAAAGGGTCGCTTAGAGTAGCCATATGAAAGTTGAACAGAACAAGAATGCCGCTGCCCCTCTGATAACGGGCGTCCTGGTTCTCGCCGTTTCATACGCTGTGCTCCGTTATCACGTCGCGGGACCGGTGCCCTGGAAGGACTTTCCGTTTTTCATCCTGAACAAGGGGTTTTCGCTCGCGGCGTTTGTATTGATTGCATGCAATTTCGGCTTCGGCCCTCTGAGAAACCTCGGTGTCCCCGTGCCGGATAGCTGGTTGGCCGCCCGCAAGGCCATTGGAATGACCGGGTTCCTGCTGGTGCTCATTCACGCGCTGATGAGCTTCTTGCTGTTCAAACCAGCCGTCTACGGCAATTTCTTCGCTGCAGACGGGACCCTGACCCTGCTTGCCGGCCTGAGCATGCTCGCGGGCGTCCTGGCGTTCGTTGTGCTCTGGGCCTACAACCTGAGTTTCCAGACATTCCTGCGCGAAGACAAAGTCTTCATTTCATTCATCACATCGCGCCGATTTCTGCTTGTCGCTTTCATACTTGGCGGTGCCCACCTGTTATTCATGGGCTACGAGGGTTGGATGAAGCCCGGGGGCTGGCACGGCGGACTGCCGCCTATCAGTCTGGTCGCCTTCGCTGTTTTCGCGATGGCCTACATCGTCAACCTGTTTGGCCGTGAATGATCGGCAAACTCTTACCAACGGGATTCTAAGTACTCTCACTATTTTCTCAGTTATGCCAGATAATCTGGCCCAGGTAATTCGGGAGTTCCAGCTAATACTTCTGCTCAAGTGGCTGGAACGAGGTTGATTCGAATCGGCATAATCGCCAGGCCGCAAATAGTAGATAAATGAATCCCAGGGAAGATGCGCGGCCAATGGCAACAACATGATCGCTGATATCGAGGTTCTGATGACATACCGGCGCGTATTTCTTTGTTCGCTGCTTCTGACCCTTTCCACAGGGGGGCAGGCAAGAGAGGTTGACCAATACCTCGCTTGGGGTGTGGATCTGGCAGATGCAGGTCCTGTAATCGATATCTATATGCGCCGGAAGATGCTCGAGGCGATGGAACTCGACAAGGTGGCCGAGCGCGAGATGCCGCCGCTGGGAGAGGCAGAAACCGAGGATGATGTTATCGAGTGGTACCTGAGCTGCTACGGCACAGCCGAACGGCTGATGAAGGAGGCTTACTACAGCCCGACGTATCAGAAGATCGAGGAGTTCGTCGATCTGGGTAGCGAGGGGATCGACATTTACCCGCGCCGGCCGACTACCGACGACGACCAGGAGCGGCAACGCCTCGGCGAGACGATCGAAAACGGGTACATGACCGACAAGGAATACATCGACAACAGCATCGTGGGTTCAAGCCCGTTTGATGTGCCCATGTCGCGCGTGGTCAACGCCTACGGCGTATACACGGGTGCCGACAAGTTCGGTCACTTCACGTCATTCGGACGGAAATATCTCAAGAAGTTCGTCCGGTTGCGCGAACGCGGTATGAGCCGGGAAGAAGCTTTCAAAGAGGTAATGGAAGGCGGATATGCATCCGAGGAAAGCGTCGTTGGCATGATGTTCACGAACGTCTTCAGCAAAGGCGATCTCGAAGCGAACTACCAGGGCGCTTTGTTTGTGTCCTCGCTTTGCCGTGAGGGGTCAACGGTCAAGCTCGTTTATGACCAGGAAGCCGAGGCCTGGGATATTGAGAATATCGATCAGTTCACGATCAAGGACTACGTGAACCCGAATTGGGACGAGTCATACAACAACTCGGTATTTTCAGACGATACCTGGGTAGAGAATGTTGTGCCGGCATTCGACGCTCGAAACGAGTGTGCCAAGCTCGATTCGCCGTGGGTGAAAGAGCAAAGAGCGTTTTACGGGACATTTCCGGAGGATAGCCGAAATATCGGGTTCGGCGACGAATGGGTTGCGGCCAACTTCGAGGGGCAGGCTGTCGCGGAGCATTCACTGGTCGCCTATTGTGCGGACCCGGAACTTGCAGCATGGTCTCCGCCCGAGTCCGGCAATCCGCTATCGGCCCGCGATGACCAGTGGCGTTTCTCGATTGCCTTCCCGATGATCTGGACGCCGGATATCGATGGAAAGATCCGCGGTGATGAGTCGATCGATTTTTCGATTGGCTTTGACGATATTCTCGAAAACCTGAGTTTCGGCCTGATGTTTGAGCTATACGCCAACAGAGGTCCGTACGGTCTGGCGTTTCGCAGCAACTTTATGCGAGTGGAAGACGAGAACTCGAGATCGGGGTTGCTGGATACGAGAATCCGGACGTCGCTCCATATGGGCGTCAATGACCTGCTGGCCACATTTCGTGTGCACGAAAAAGTGCGCTTCCTCACAGGTGTTCGCCACGTTTTGGCCAAGATGGAGCTGGACATCTACAGCACGCTCGGGGGAACAGAGGTCATCGACAGAACAGAAACCGTCACAGACGAAAACAAGTTCGATTACCTGATCGGCATCAACTTCAATCACTGGATAAATGACAAGTGGGGCCTGATGTTGAATTCCGACCTGGGCGTCGCCGGCGACAATGACCGCGACTTCAGCGTGGAATTCAGGGGGCTGTATAGACTCGGCGACCTTAACAATGTCTGGTTTGGATACCGCTATCTGCAAATAGGCAGCGACTCGAACCAGGATAACGTTTTCTACGAAGTGGATATGATCCAGCAGGGGCCAACGCTGGGTTGGGCGTTTACGTTCTAAAAGTAGGGGGCTGGTCAGAATTCAATGAGTTAAATCAACCAAAAGTAACCAACTGAGTCCTAAAGGCTCTCTGAGTATGCTCAGTTTTACTTTCACTGAAGGGCCTTGTTGAAAGTCATAGTTGAGCTGTCCGCTTCGAAGCGGTGAGTCGCAGGTTGAGATCCTGCCCCCGCTACCACTCAATAAAAGGCCCCTCGAAGAGGGGCCTTTTTTGTTTCCAGCGACCCTATCGAATCCTACGTCAGTACCAGCATGGACACTAATTCGGAAACCTTCTAAAGTTGTTACGACGCCGCACCGACCGACCCAGGGGGAGCTGCCATGCGCGCAATCGTAATTCTGATCGGAACGATCTTCGTCTCAACGGGCGCCTTGGCCCAGGATTCACAGACCACGGGGACGGATTTCGCGGTTGATCCGGACAACGTGCCGGCCAAGGGTCAGCACTATTCGCCATTCGTAGGGCAGGAGCTGCCCAATCGTGTCTTCTGGGGCGAAACGCACCTGCACACTTCCTATTCGTGGGACGCAGGATTGGTGGGCAATACCCTGGGACCAGACGAGGCCTACCGATTTGCCAAAGGGGAGCAAGTGGTTGCCAGTTCGGGCCAACCCGTGAAGCTGGTTCGTCCGCTGGACTGGCTGGTCGTTGCTGATCACGCAGAGAGCCTCGGTGTGGCGGTCCTGATCGAACGATCGGATCCAGCAATTCTTGCAAACGACATCGGGCGAAAAACCCATGATCTCTACAAGGCT
>JABAHO010007684.1_pt1 | contig 11681 bp, 12 predicted proteins | sample 7062071 | NCBI WGS metagenome assembly JABAHO01 (sample SAMN14534356, study PRJNA622989) | marine sediment metagenome | biome: marine biome [ENVO:00000428]; feature: marine pelagic biome [ENVO:01000023]; material: deep marine sediment [ENVO:00002113] | place: India: Gulf of Kutch | collected...
TGTTCATGGTGGACCAGGTGGGCTCGGGTGGCCTCGGGTTCACCGATCAGACCGCCACCGCCATCTACGGGCTGTATACCGCTGCTGTGTATCTAGTGGCGCTACCTGGCGGCTGGATGGCGGATCGGGTGATGGGCGCCCAACGTGCCGTATGGGTTGGCGGCATCATCATCATGCTGGGCCATTTCGTGCTGGCAATCCCCAGCCTGCCAACGTTCTTTCTCGGTTTGATTCTGGTGGTGACAGGTACCGGGCTGCTCAAACCCAATATCAGCGCCATTGTCGGTGAGCTGTACGGTCCCGATGATCACCGCCGCGACGGCGGCTTCACCATTTTCTATATGGGCATCAACCTGNNGCAACTACCTGGGCGAGGCCGGTTTGTTCCCCGCCAGGGCGGCGGATCATCAGCAGGCGAAGACGGCGCGGCAGCGGGCCTGGATGGTGCTTCTCTTGGTGCTGGCTGCAGTGGCGGTGCTGTTCGTGGGCGGTTTTGCGGGTTGGATCGAGTTTCGCGCCGTGGAACTGGCGCGGGGCGCGACCGGCGTTATCGTTGCGGTGGCGATCGCCTACTTTGTGTGGATCTTCGCCTTTGGTCGGCTCACCCGGGAGGAGCGGAATCGGGTTATCGTCATTGGCGTATTGTTTCTGGCCGCGGCCATGTTCTGGGCCGGTTTTGAGCAGGCGGGCTCTTCGCTGAACCTGTTTGCCGAGCGCTACACCGTGCGCCAGTTCGGCGGGTTTGATATTCCGGCGACCTGGTTCCAGTCTCTCAACCCGGTTTTTATCATTATTCTGGCGCCGGTCTACTCCATGTTCTGGATCAAGTTGGCGGANNTCTGGATCAAGTTAGCGGATCGCAACCTGGATCCGTCGGCACCCTTGAAGTTCGCTTTCGGACTGATCCTGCTGGGCGTGGGTTTCCTGATCATGGTGGGCGCCGCCCAACTGGTCGCCGGGGGCGACCAGGTGCTACCTACCTGGCTGTTCATGACTTATCTACTGCACACCATGGGTGAGCTCGCCCTGAGTCCCGTGGGCTTGAGCTCCGTCAGTAAGCTCGCGCCGCGGCGTTTCGTCGGCCAGATGATGGGCGTTTGGTTCCTGGCGGCCTCGCTGGGCAGCGTGATTGCCGGGCTGATTGCCGGCGAGTTCAGCGCCGATGCTGTGGCCGACATGCCGGGGCTGTATCTGCAGATTGTTATGACGACCGTGGCGTCCGGGGTCGTGCTGCTACTTCTGGTGCGGCCCCTGCGCAAGCTCATGGGCGGGGTCGAGTAGCCGGGTGGCCGACCGCTGCGGGACAGCTTGCTAGAATTTGCCGCTGCCATAACGGTGTTCAGGGAACGCTGATGAAGAAAGTCATCGGGCCGCTCGCGCTGGCAGCAGCATGCTGCATTGTGCTCGGCTGCGACCGGGAGCCGCCTGCGTCGCTGATTCCCGAGGATGCGCAGGGCCCGGAGGAATTCTTAGCTGAGCTGAACGAGCGGCTTGAGGGCGTGATAGCGGCGAACTCCATCGCGGGCTGGGTGCGCGCCACATATTTGACCGATGACACCGCATTTCTCGCCGCCCAAGCCCAGGCTGAGTTCCTGAAGCTCCACAGCGAGGTTGTGGCCGAGGCAGCGACATTTCCTAACGCCGAGTTGCCGCCAAAGGTGGCCCGGTCTTTTTATTTGCTGAGACTCGGCACGGCCATGCCAGCGCCCGACGACGCGGTCTTGCGCACCGAGCTGACACAAATCGCCGCGCGCATGGAGGGCGCCTACGGCGCCGGTCGGTACTGCCGGACGCCGGAAAGCTGCCACGAGCTTGGAGATCTGGAACGGGTGCTGGCGCGTTCCCGGGACTACGACACCCTGCTGGACGCGTGGACCGGCTGGCGCACCGTCGCGCNNACTACGCGCGCTTTGTGGAGATTTCCAATGCGGGTGCTCGGCAGCTGGGTTTCGTCGATCTGGGCGAGATGTGGCGTTCCGGTTACGACATGGCACCGGAGGCCTTCCGTGCAGACATGGAACGACTCTGGCAGCAGGTCAAGCCCCTGTACGACGAGCTGCATTGCTATGTGCGCGGCCGGTTAAGCGATTACTACGGTGCTGAGCGGGTGCCTCCAGACGGTCCTATTCCCGCTCATGTGCTGGGTAACATGTGGGCCCAGCAGTGGGCTGAAATCTACGACCTGGTGGAACCCTATCCAGGCGTCGCCAATCTGGATGTGGATAAGGCGCTGCAGAGCCAGGCGTACACGCCCAGAGCTGACGGAATCCGCCGAGGCGTTCTTTGCATCACTGGGTTGGCCGGAACTGCCGGACACGTTCTGGCAGCGTTCAGTGCTGGCCAAGCCGGCCGATCGCGATCTCGTGTGCCACGCCAGCGCTTGGACCGTGGCTGACCCCGGCGACGTGCGCATCAAGATGTGCATCGAACCGACCTGGGATGATCTGGTCACCATCTATCACGAGCTTGGGCATATCTACTATTACCTGGCCTATGCACATCAGCCGCCCCTGTTTCGCGCGGGTGCCCATGATGGTTTTCACGAGGGCATCGGCGATACGGTAACGCTGTCCATGACACCAGGTTTCCTCGCCCGGATCGGGCTGATCGAGCCTGTTAAGGCCAGCCACGAGGCCACCATCAATACCCAGATGAAGCAGGCGCTGGACCGGGTCGCCTTCCTGCCCTTCGGCCGACTGATTGATCAATGGCGCTGGGACGTGTTTGCAGGACACATCACCCCCGAGCAGTACAACGCGGCCTGGTGGACGCTGCGCCGGCACTATCAGGGTATCGCTGCGCCGGTGGCGCGCAGCGAGGCGGATTTTGATCCGGGGGCGAAATACCACATTCCTGCCAACGTCCCCTATGCCCGGTACTTTCTGGCTTACGTGCTCCAGTTTCAGTTTCACAGGGCCGCGTGTGATCTGGCGGGTCATCAAGGCCCGCTCCACGAATGCTCGGTGTTCGGCAGCAAGGCCGCAGGCCAACGGCTGTGGTCCATGCTGGCCGCCGGGGCCAGCGAGCCCTGGCCGGAGACGCTGGAGACACTCACCGGTACGCGGGAAATGGACGCTTCGGCCATCATTGATTATTTTGCGCCGCTGATGGACTGGCTGGCCGAGCAAAATGCGCCGCTGACCTGCGGCTGGTAGCTCAAACCACGGGGAGTAGCTGCACCGATGCAGGATTACGAAAAGCTGGGGGCTTTCTACCTGGGCAAGCGATACGCTCTGGAGACGGATAGCCTCACCGACGAGCTGATTCTTTACGACAGCAAGGATCTGAACACCCACGCCGTGATCATCGGCATGACGGGTAGCGGCAAGACGGGTCTGGGGATCGGTTTGATCGAAGAGGCGGCGCTGGATCACGTGCCGGTGATCGCTATTGACCCGAAAGGGGACCTGGGCAACCTGCTGCTGACGTTTCCGGAACTGGCGGCGGAAGATTTCGAGCCCTGGGTGGATCCGGCGGCCGCCACCAAGAAGGGCATGGACGTAGCCGGTTATGCGGCGGCCCAGGCCAAGCTGTGGCGCAAAGGTCTGGCTGAATGGGGTCAGGGGCCGGAACGCATCCAGGCACTACGCGAGGCTTGTGAGCTGCGGTTGTTGACGCCGGGCAGCGTTGCGGGTACGCCGGTGTCGGCTCTGAAGTCGTTTCGCTGTCCCGGTGCTTTGATCACGGAAGACCCCGACCTGTATCGGGACAGTGTGCAGACCACGGCCACGGGCATTCTGGCGCTGCTGGGTGAGAGCGCCGACCCGCTCACCTCCCGGGAGCACATTCTCATCGCGCGGATCCTGGATCACGTATGGACCCAGCGGCAGGACCTGGATCTGCCTGCACTCATCGGGGCGATTCAGCGCCCAGGTTTCGATCGTATCGGCGTCATGGAGCTGGACGCCTTCTATCCCGCCAAGGAACGCTTCGCACTGGCCATGAAGCTCAACAATTTGTTGGCCGCCCCCGGTTTTGAAACCTGGACCCAGGGCGAGCCCCTGGATGCGGCGAGTCTGCTCTACAACACGAACGGTAAGCCGCGGGTGTCGGTGCTGTCCATAGCCCACCTGTCCGATCAGGAGCGGATGTTTTTCGTCACCCTGTTGCTGAACGAGATCGTGCGCTGGATGCGAGCCCAGCCGGGTACCGGCTCGCTGCGCGCCGTGCTCTACATGGATGAGCTGTTTGGGTATATGCCACCCATCGCCAACCCGCCTTCCAAGCAGCTGTTTCTGACCCTGCTCAAGCAGGCCCGGGCCTACGGTCTGGGTCTGGTCCTGGCCACCCAGAACCCGGTCGATCTGGACTACAAGGGCCTGTCCAACACCGGCACCTGGTTTATCGGCCGCCTGCAGACCGAGCGGGACAAGGCGCGGGTCATGGAAGGTCTGGAAGGCGCCGCCGTGTCCGCCGACTTCGATCGCGGCCGCATGGATCAAATCCTGTCGGGCCTGGGCAAGCGCCGCTTTCTGCTGCACAACGTTCACGACAGCGAGCCCGTGGTGTTCAATACCCGCTGGGTGATGTCCTATCTGGCCGGTCCGCTGACCCGGGAACAGATCAAGCGCCTGGCACCAACATTGCCCCGGGCGCCTGCTGCTGCTGCGCCCGGCCCGTCCGGCGGGGCGGCCTTGCTGGGGCCACCTGTGCTGCCGCCGGATCTGGAGCAGTACTTCGTGCCCATAGAGGGCCAATTGCCGGAGCGGGTGGCTTACGCCCCCGTATTGCTGGCCCATGTGCGTACCGGACTGCACAGCGCCCGCTACAAGGTCAATATGGAGCGGGCCGGCTTGCTGGCCTTCCCGCTGCAGGATGGCGCCGCCCCCATTGCCTGGGACGGCGCCCTGGAGCTGGTTATCGAGCCCCCGGAACTCGTCGCGGAGGCGGAAACGTCGGGGGATTTCCGGGAGGTTCCGGGCGCGATCCTCAAGCCTGGTCAGAGCAAAAAGACCCGCCACAGGCTGGTGCGCTGGATCCGCAGCGAGCGTCCGCTGACGCTTCTGAAAAGCCCGAGCTTAGGCCTGGTGTCCACCCCCGAGGAGTCCGAGGGCGAGTTCCGCGCCCGGCTGCAGCTTGCGGGCAACCAGCGCCGGGATCAGGCGGTGGAGAAGCTCAAAGCCCGTTATGAGTCCAAGGCCACCACTTTGAATAACCGTCTTCTGCGGGCCCAGCAGGCCTTGGAACGTGAAAGCCAGCAGGCGCGCCAGAAGAAACTGGATGTCGCTGTGTCCGTGGGCACGGCGATTCTGGGCGCCGTTTTCGGGCGCCGGGCGCTCAGCACCACCTCAGCGGGGCGCATCGGCACGGCGGTGAAAGGTTACGGGCGCACCCACAAGGAGGCTGGCGACGTGGCTCGCGCCAGGCAGACCCTGACGGCGGTGCAGCAGCAGCTTGCGGATTTGGCGGCGGACTTCGACGCCGCTGTGGCCAAGCTTGATGCGGCCTTCGATGCCCAGGCTGAGGCGCTCACGGAGGTGATCATTCGGCCCAAGCTCAGCGACATTCATGTGGAGTTCATGGGGCTGGGCTGGCTGCCCCACGCCCTCGCGGCGGGGGCCACGGGCGTCCCGCTGTGGCTTCAGGAATAGCGCCGTCAGCGGCGTAGCAGGTTGACCAGAAGGGTCAGCACCACGCTGATCAGCAGCATCGAGGTGAACGGAATATAGATTCGGGTACTGCCCCGTTGGATATTGATGTCCCCCGGCAGCTTCCCGAACCAGCTCAGTGCGCCCGGGGCGATGCTGAGAACCAGCCCGATGACCAGCAGCATCAGCCCGAGATAGATGAGGATTCTGGCAGTCAAATTGCTGGTCTAGGGTTTGCCCACGGTGACGGCGGTGCCACTGACTGAAACCATCAGCATGCCATTGTTCTGGCCAAGCACCTCGTAGTCGATGTCGATGCCCACGACGGCGTTGGCGCCCCTGGTCCCGTCCGGGCCGCGGCGGTGAGCTCGTCGAGCGCCACCTGGCGCGCTTGAGCCAGCTCCTTCTCGTAGGCGGCCGAGCGACCGCCGACGATGTCGCGAATGCCCGCGAACAGGTCCTTGAAGAGGTTGGCCCCCAGCACGGCCTCGCCGGTCACGATGCCGTGATAGTCTCGAATCGTCTTGCCCTGCACGTCGGGTGTGGTGGTCAGAATCATCGTCTCTCCTTTGCAGCGGGCGGCCGGGTGACCGAGAGCGTCGCGGTCACCCCGGTGGCACGCCAGGCCGGATAGGTCAGCAGAAAATTGCTCTGCATCAACAGGGCGAACAGCCACTCTACGGAGTTTTCCAGGGGCTTGGGGTTGTCCAGGAACGGCTTAATGAACGTTAACGCCAGCCCCAGCAGCAGCAGGGTTACACACAGCGCCAGCTTGATCCTGGTAATCGTGAGCACAGGGCGTATCTGGAGGCGGAACAGGCTGCGAGCCACCAGGACCTGTGCCAGGACCGTAAAAGCGAAGTATACGGTGACGCCGTAGCGGCGCATCAACCGATAGAAATCGCCCGAGGAGCCGAGATAGGTGGTGTACAGCATCAGGAAGAGCGCGCCGATGATGCCAATAATGCGCAGCGTATTGATGGCTGCCGTGGTTTCACCCAGGGCTTTGAGCCAGCTGCCCATCAGCCACCAGTACAGGGCAATGACGGTCGCTGCGGGCAGAAAACCGCCCTTGAACAGGAACACCGCTGGTGGCTGACGCCCGGCTGCGCTGATGGAAACGCAGCCATCCCAGAACACGTTGCAGGCAGGAATATGGCCGCTGCGCAAGGAAATCCAGTAACTCACCAGCCCCACCAGCAGCGGCACGCCGCCGGCGAGCAGTGGAATCACCCGAATGGCGTTGGATTGGGTGGGCATGAGCGTCGTAGTCTGGGCGCTGGCGGCCTGCTGGACTTAAGCTTACCCTAGTCGCTCTCCGGCCGAGCGGATGCTTGCGAGTGATCAAACCGGCGTTGCAGAGCAAACTGCCCGGCGTGGGCACCACGATATTTACCGTGATGTCGGCGCTGGCGGAAGAGCATGGCGCCATTAACCTGTCCCAGGGCTATCCTGATTTCGAACCCCCGGCAGGGCTGCTGGCGCGGGTCAATTACTATCTGACCCACGGCAAGAATCAGTATCCACCCATGGCTGGCATTCTGCCGCTGCGCGAGGCCATTGCCGAGAAGACGGCGAGCCTGTACGGGCGCCGGGCCGATCCTGACGCTGAGGTAACGGTAACCTCCGGCGCCACCGAGGCTCTGTTCTGCGCCATTCACACTGTCGTGAGACCCGGTGATGAAGTCGTGTTAATGGATCCGGCCTACGACTCCTACGAGCCGGCGGTGACCCTGGCCGGCGGGCGCTCCGTTCGCGTCCGCCTGCTGCCACCTGACTTCAGCCCGGACTGGCAGAGCCTGGCTGATCGGCTGACTGAGCGCACCCGACTGTTAATTATCAATTCGCCCCATAACCCTTCCGGCGCGGTGCTCACGGCCGCCGAGCTGACCCAGCTCGCCGAGCTGCTGCAACCCTTTCCGACCCTGGTGCTCAGTGATGAGGTCTACGAGCATATTGTCTTCGACGGCAGGCCCCATGCCAGCGTGCTGGCCCACGCCGAACTGGCCGAACGCAGCTTCGCGGTGTTTTCCTTCGGCAAGACTTATCACGCTACGGGCTGGAAGGTGGGGTACTGCGTCGCGCCGCCGGCGCTGACCACGGAATTCCGCCGGGTTCATCAGTTCAATACCTTCACCACCATCACACCGGTGCAATGGGCATTGGCGGACTATCTGCGATCCAACCCGGAGCACTATCGAGATTTGCCAAGATTCTACGAGGCCAAGCGGAATCAGTTCTGCCGCGAGCTGGCCGCTTCACGGTTCCGGCTGCAGCCCAGTCGGGGTACCTATTTCCAGTTGGCAGATTACAGTGAGATCTCGGCCCAGCCGGATCTTCAGTTCGCCCGCTGGCTCACCGAGGAGGTCGGGGTGGCGGCTATCCCCCTGTCCCCGTTCTACGGCGAGCCGCCCGAAGACCGCCTGGTGCGTTTCTGTTTTGCCAAGGAGCCGGATACCCTGACCCAGGCCTGCGAGCGCCTATGCAGGATCTGACTGTTGCACTGATCCAGGAAGACCTGGTCTGGCAGGATCCGACGGCTAACCGGAATTTGTTCGCCGATCGGCTGGCTCAGCTCGGGTCCGCCGATCTGGTCGTTTTACCGGAGATGTTCACCACCGGCTTCACCATGGCAGCCGCGCAGCATTGCGAGCCCATGGCGGGTCCCACGCTGACCTGGATGCGGGACCAGGCGCGTCGTTACGGTTTCACGCTCGCTGGCAGCGTGATCATTGAAGATAGTGGTCGTTACTTCAATCGCCTGGTCTTGGCGGATGCGGGCGGCGGGTTACAGTGGTATGACAAGCGCCACCTGTTTCGGATGGCGGATGAGCACACCCATTTCGCACCAGGGCAGCAGCGGGTCATCGCCGGGCTCGCCGGGTGGCGGGTCGCGCTGCAGGTCTGCTATGACCTGCGATTCCCGGTGTTCAGTCGCAACCGCGACGACTACGACGTGCTGCTGTATGTGGCCAACTGGCCGGCGGCCCGACAAACGGCCTGGGACACCCTGCTGCGCGCCCGAGCCATGGAAAATCTAAGTTACTGCGTCGGCGTAAACCGGGTGGGCACCGACGGTGCCGGTATTACCTACCAGGGGGGCAGCGTCATTCTCGACTTTGTCGGGGCGCCGCTCGCCAGCGCCGGACAGGATGTGGGGGTTGTCCAGGCCCAGTTGTCCATGGACCGTCTGCACCGTTTCCGCAGCAAATTTCCTGCCCATCTGGACGCAGACGAGTTCCGCCTGGGCGGTCCTGACTGAGCCAGGACGGCGGCAGTTCCGCCGGGTTGATAACATAACGCCTGCCATGAACGAGTCCCGCAGTACTGTCCAGTCCGGTGCGCCGGCCGCTGGCGGCGATTACCGCCGCTTGGTGCAAGCCGCCTCCTATGCCTCGGTGGCGGTAGCCTTGACGCTGATCGTGGTCAAGGTGTGGGCCTACAACGTCACCGACTCAGTATCCCTGCTGAGTTCCCTGGCAGATTCCCTGCTGGATCTCATGGCCTCGTTGATTACGTTTTTCGCCGTGCGCTATGCGCTGGCGCCGGCTGATCGGGAGCACCGTTTCGGTCATGGCAAGTCCGAGAGCGTGGCGGGTCTGTTGCAGGCATTTATTGTTACGGCATCGGCCCTGTACGTGGCGGTTCAGGCCGTGCAGCGTCTGCTGCAGCCCATTCCCGTGGTAGCGCCCAACTTCGGCATGGTCGTCATGGTGGTATCCATTGGACTCACCCTGGCGCTGGTGTCCTTCCAGCACGTGGTGGCGAAACGGACCGGGTCCCTGGCCATCGCCGCAGATGCGGCCCATTATCGGGCGGATCTTGCGACCAACCTGGCGGTGCTCATGGCCCTGGCGATGGACAGTTTGTTCGGCTGGTTCCGGGTCGATGCGCTGGTGGGCCTCTTGATCGTCGGGGTGATTCTAGCCAGTGTCTATCAGATTGCGACCCAGGCTCTGGACGTGCTGCTGGACCGTGAGTTGCCCGAGGACGAGCGGCGCAGGGTGCACGCCATCGCAACCGCCCATCCGGCCGTGATGGGTGTGCACGACTTGCGCACGCGCCATGCGGGGCCTGAGCAGTTCATTCAGTTTCACCTGGAACTGGATCCAGAGCTGAGTCTCATTCAGGCGCACGATATTTCTGATGAGGTGGAGGCCGCGGTGCAGGACGGATTTCCCCAGGCCCAAGTGATCATCCACGCCGATCCTTTCGGCGTGGACGAGAAGCGGGACCTGTTCTAGCCGGGTTGTGCCTGCTTAGCCGGCGTCGCCTTCCAGCAGCACCAGCTCATCGATGACTTCCATGAGCGTGTCATAGCCGCCGGTCATGGTGGCGCTGGTGGTGTATTTGCCATTCACGACCACCAGCGGCACGCTGGTCACGCGATAACGGCGTGCCAGGGTCTCGGCCTGCTGCAGCTTGGTGTGAACGGCGAATGAATTAAAGGCCGCGGAGAAGTCATCGGCAGAGACGCCGAAATTGCCGAAGAAGTCGATCAACTTGGCTTCGGTATCCAGGGCATTGCCATTGAGATGAATTTCCCGGAAGAAGGCCGTGTGCATCACCGACTCCTTGTCCAGCGCCTGAGCGGCATAGAAGGCGCGGGCATGAAACTTGACCAGCGGGTTCCACACCGCCGGGATGCGAACAAAGTTTACCTCGTCCGGTTTTCTGGTGAGCCAGCGTTCCACGTAGGGGTCGAAGTTGTAACAGTGGGAGCAGCCGTACCAGAAGACCTCCGCCACCTCGACCTGCTCGGGGCTGGAGCTGGTCGGCTGGGTCGGCGTTAGCCGCTGATAGTGTTGGCCCTGCTGAAAACGCGGCGCAGGCCGGGGTGCCGCTGGCGCTGACTCCGCCTGGGCGAGCACAATGTTTTCGCTTTCCTCGGCAGCTTCGCCGGCTCCAGTGTCCGTAGCCGGTTCAGTCGCCGTCTCGCTGGCAGGCAGCGCGGGCGGTGCCGCGGTCATGCCTGCCTCTCCAGCTGCCGCCGCGGGCGCCTCAGGCTGGGCCGTGGCCGTCGCTTGAGGCGGGGCGGCTGCCTGCTGCTCAGCGGCAGGGTCCTGGACGTCGCCACAGGCGCTCAAGGCCGCGAACAGCAGCGTCAGTCCCAATCCCTTGATGTTCATGGACGGCTCCTTAAGTTGCGTTTAGCGCAGGCCCTGAATATAGCTGGCCAGGGCCACAATCTCGCTCTCGGTCAAGCCGGCGGCGATATTGCGCATCATCTGGTTGTAAGGGGTATCCGACTTGCGCGCGCCGGCCGCGTATTCACGCAGCGTGACCGCGGTGTAGGTTGCGTGCTGCGCGCGAAGGGCGGGGTAGCCAGCCAGCGGATTGCCAATGCCTTTGGGGCCGTGACAGGCGGCGCAGGCGGGAACCCCGCGCTCCGCGATGCCGCCCCGGTAGATTCGCTCTCCTACGGGTGCCAGTTCCGGATCTGCGGTCCGCAGGGTAACCGGCTTGGACAGGTAGTAGGCGGCAAGGTCCGCCATGTCCTGCTCCGTCAGGCCCATGGCCATACCGGACATGAGCACGTTCTGCCGGCTGCCCGTCTGGTAGGCCAGCAACTGTGCGACCTGGTAGCGGGCGTTCTGTCCTGCCAGAGAAGGCCACTCCGGGTTCATGCTGTTGCCGTCTACGCCGTGGCAGGCGGCGCAGGTCAACGACTTTTGCTGGCCCGCCTCAGCGGATCCGGACGCCTGCACGCTGAGAGACACGCTGCATAACAGCACCAGGGAAGCTAGCCGGAACATGGGTCCTATCCTTTTGCCATTCATAGAGATTGGGTCAAGATCCGCCGCATGGGCGTGGGGTCGCCGCGGTGTGTCTACAGCAAACGGCGGCAAATTGTACACTAAGCGCCGCCCGGGTCGCAGTGCAGAGCCGGCCCGCTGGGAGCACAGCAGGCACAATGTCCGCCTATCCTGACGTCAAGTTCATCACCAGCGCCTATCGGCCCGAGCAACTGCTCACCGACCGCGGCCTGGAGGTTGCCGTGGCGGGGCGGTCGAATTCGGGAAAATCCAGCGCTATCAACGCAATAGTGGGCCGCAAGGGCCTTGCCAGAACCAGCAAGACGCCCGGCCGGAC
>JABAHO010012355.1_pt1 | contig 11642 bp, 12 predicted proteins | sample 7062071 | NCBI WGS metagenome assembly JABAHO01 (sample SAMN14534356, study PRJNA622989) | marine sediment metagenome | biome: marine biome [ENVO:00000428]; feature: marine pelagic biome [ENVO:01000023]; material: deep marine sediment [ENVO:00002113] | place: India: Gulf of Kutch | collected...
CGTGGCCCTCAGCGGGTGCGGTGACCCCTTCATCCTGCTCCCCGGCGGTGCCCTGGAGGGGACGACCGCCCCCGCACCCGACAGCTGGGCGTTCACCGACGAGGTGAAGACGGTGCAGCTCGAGACGCGCCCCGCCGACCCCTACTCCGTGAACATCTGGGTGATCGCGGAGGGCGACACCCTGCTGGTTCACGCCGGCGCCAACCGCGCCGCGTGGGTCGAGCACATGGAGGCCGACCCGCGGGTCCGGGTGCGGGTGGAGGGAACCCTCTACGAGCTCAGTGCGACCCGCGTCGAAGACCAGGCGGAGTTCGATCGCTTCAGCGACGCCTACGAGCAGAAGTACGGGCGGCGCCCCCGCAACGGGAACGTGGACGAGGCCTATCTGTTTCGCCTGGCGGCGCGCTAGCGCGAAACCCCGCGCGACCTCCGCCATCCGCGAGCGCGGACTCCACGCGAACCTCGCCAGCCGCGGGCGCGAAACCCGACGCGACCCTCGGCATCGAAAGGATCACCCAGGGTGCGCCCGCTCCGACGGAGAGGCGGGGTGGGCCACCCACTGGCACGGGCGGACACCGATGACCACGACCCTGCGCTTGCTCCATCACCCCACCTCACAACCCTGCCGCGCGGTCCATCAACTGCTCCTCGAGAACGACATCGAGTTCGAGGAGGAGATCGTGAACCTGATGGACGGCTCGAACGAAGAGCAGAGCTTCAAAGACCGCTACAACCCGACCGGACAGGTTCCGATCCTGGTGGACGGAGACTTCGTGGTATGGGAGAGCGCCGCGATCGGGTTCTATCTGAACGAGCGCTGCCAGCTGCACGCGCATTGGTTCGGCGCGGACATGCGAGAGCGCGCCACGATCCAGCAGTACCTCCATTGGCACTCCACGACGCTGCGCCGCGGGGCGGGCGCCTTCTTCTACACCCACTTCGCCGAGTGCATCTGGGGGCCGCGCGACTACTCGAAAGAGATCGCCAAGGGGCGACACACTCTCGACGAGTCACTCCGTCAACTCGAAGCCTGGCTCGCGGTGAACCCCCACCTCTGTGGCGCCGAGATCAGCTTCGCCGACCTCATGGCCTTCCACGAGCTGGTGTCCCACGACGCCGGCAAGATCCTCTCCGACGCCGATTGGGCGGCGCTGCCGCGGGTCCGCACCTGGTTCACGGAGCTGCAGGGGCGACCCGCCTCGCAGCGCGTGAGCGAGATGATCTACCAGGTGGGGGAGATGCGTCTCGCCGGGCAGCTCATTCCGATGACCCGCAAGACCTCGCTCGCGAAGGGGACCGAGATCACACCGGGGGCCCCAACCTAGGCCTCTCCCGCACCTCGCCGTCNNTGCCGTATGCTCCGGGCGTGCGCAGGCTCGCGGCGATCATGTTCAGCGACATCGTGGGCTACACGGCGCTGATGGCCCAGAGCGAGGCCCGTGCGGTCGCGGCCCGCAACCACCATCGAGAGCTTCTGGGCGCCCGCGCGCGGGCCTACGGGGGCGAGGTCGTCGACGAAAACGGCGACGAGCTGGTGCTCTCGTTCGCGAGTGCGGTGGACGCGGTCAATTGCGCGCTGTCGGTGCAGGCGGAGGGGATCGGCGACGGTCAACAGCTCCGCATCGGTATTCACCAGGGCGATGTCGTGTTCGAGGGTGGACGCGTCTACGGCGACGGCGTGAACGTGGCGTCGCGGGTCCGACCCTTCGCGGCGCCCGGAGGGGTCTGTGTCTCGGGCGAGGTCGAGCTCGCCCTCCGCAACCACCCGAACGTCGAGAGCGAAGCCCTGGGCGCGCCGCCACTCAAGAATGTGGAGCGCGCCGTCGAGCTCTATGCGCTCCGCGGCGAAGCGCTTGCGCCCGGCCCGCGGCGGCGCGGGTCCGAGCGAACGGTCGCGGTCGCGGCGATCGTCTTCGTGTCCCTCGCGCTCGCCCTGGGTGTCTGGTTCGGACGCGGCGGCGGGGCCGAGCGCGGGCGCATCGTGGGCTTTTCGGCCCCCGCGATTGCCGTCATTCCCTTCGACAACCTGAGCGACGCGGACGACCCCGATCTCTTTGCCGCGGGCCTGGTGGAGGACCTCACCACACGCCTCGCGCGCTTCGGCTCCTTCCCGGTAATCGCCCGCAACTCGGCCTTCGAGATCGCCGCGCGCGCGCAGGGTCTTCCCCTCGACATCGCCGAGGTCGGTGAAGAGCTGGGGGCCCGCTATGTGGTCGAGGGGAGCGTGCGCCGCGTCGAAGACCGCGTGCGCATCACGGCACAGCTGATCGATTCCCTCTCGGGCCGTCACGTCTGGGCGGAGTCCTATGACGAGCCCTACCGCGAACTGCTCGCACTGCAGGAGAACATCAGTCGCTCGATCGCCGCGGCCCTGGTGTCGAACCTCGAGGACTTCGAGGGTCGCGAGGCCGCGGGCCAGGACCCGGAAGACCTGGGCGCCTGGAGCAACACCCAGCGCGGTTGGTGGCACTACTACCGGGAGACCCGCGAGGACAACGCCGAAGCGCGCCGTTTCTTCGAGCGCGCCATCGAGCAGGAGCCGACCTGGGCCCAGCCCCACGCGGGCCTCGCCCTCACCCACTACAAAGACCGCGCGCATCTCTGGAGCGAGTCGCCCGGGCGCTCCCTCGACGGCCTGATCGACGCGGCCCAACGCGCCGTCGCGCTCGGGGCCTCGGACAACGCCGCCCATCACGCCCTCGGCCACGCCTACGCCATGTCGGGGCGTACCGGGCGCATGATCGGCGCCTTCACCCGCGGTGTCGAACTCAATCCGAGCGACGCCATGGCGAACAATTGTCTCGGCGCCCATCTGGGTCAGGTCGGAAAGACGGACGAGGCCGTCGAACATCTGAACCGCGCCCTGGCGCTGAGCCCGCAGGATCCGCGCGCGGGCACCTTTCTCTTCAATCTCGCGTCGGCGCATTTCGCGGCGGGGAACTACGAGGCGGCCCTGGAGCGCGCGGAGGCCAGCTTGGCGCGGATGCCCAGCGCCAACGCCTACCAGGTGGCGGCCGCCAGCCTCGCTCACCTGGGTCGCCTGGACGAGGCGCGGGACGCCCTCGGCGAGCTCGTCCGGCTGCGACCGGACGGCACCCCCGAAGCGATCCGCCACTACTACGCAGTCGCAAAGCCGGATCTCGTCGAGCGCATGGTCGAGGGACTCATGCTCGCGGGTTGGGATCCGCCGGACACGGCGGCGAAGGTCTACCCGACGATGTAGCGAGGTCGCTCGGGCGGGCGAGATATAATCGCAGGCAAGCCAGAGGAGGACCGACTATGAAGACCGCCATCGTTCTCGTCTCTTTGCTTGTCGCCCTTCCCGCTCTCGCCGACGACGTCGCCGACGTGAACGCCGCCGCCGACCGCTTCGCCACCGCGTTCAATGAAAACAGCTCGAGCGCCGTGGCCCTGTTGGCCGCCGACGGCGTCCTCGCCTATTTCGAACCGGTCCCGGTTCTGCAGGGCGGCAAAGACGCTCTCAAGGCCTTTCTCCAGGCGCAGTTCGATTTCACCGAAACCGTGCAGGTCGTCCCGACGGGTCCCCGTACGACGAATGTCACCGGCACGACCGGCGTCGTCGCCCAGCCCGTCGCGTACCTCTGGAAGCCCATCGACGGCGCCTCGGAATCGATGTTCGTCAACCAGATCACCGTGTGGAGCAAGGTCGAGGGCGAATGGTTGTTGACGGCGATGATGACCAACGCCCTTCCCCACGGCACGACGCCCTAGCGCAATCGGCTGGAGGGCGGCGTCCGGATGGGCGCCGCTGTGCACGTGCGATTCGCGCGCGCGCGGCGTGGGACCGCCCGCGCGTCGTCCCTCGCTCGCGGCACGCGCCCTCTAGTGGTTCCACCACGGGCGGTCCGAGAACGAGCGCAGGTCGATCTCGTGGGTCCAGGCCGAGCGGTGCTGCTGCGCGAGGTGGAAGTAGGTGTCCGCGATCTTCTCGGGGAGCAGCAGCCCGTCGTGCTCCAGCCCCCGCGTCTCGCGCAGCTGCTGGAAGCGCTCGGGGCCGAGCATCTTGCCGAGCGTGTCCGGCGCGTCGACCGCGCCGTCGATCAGGATGTGCGCCACGTGGATGCCCTTCGGCGCGAACTCGGCGTTGAGGGTCTGGCAGAGCATGCGCCGCCCGCCCATCGCCGCCGCGTGCGAGTGCTGGCCGGCGTTGCCGCGCACGGCGGCCGTGGCCGACGTGACGAGGATGGTCCCCTGTCCGCGCGCCTCCATCCGGGGACACAACTCGGAGGCCAGGCGGAAGAGCCCGAAGCAGCCCATCCGCCATCCGAGCTCGAAGGTTTTGTACGAGGTGTCCTCAAGCGGTCGGTCGCCGACCTGGGCGCCGAGGTTGTAGATCGCCACCTCGACCGGACCGATCTCGGCCTCTGCCTCTTCGACGCGCTCTTCGATCGTCCCGGCTTTCACCGCGTTCAGGAGGTGCCCCGACGCCGACCCCCCCTCCGCTTCGATCTCGGACACGAGGCGCTCGAGGCCCTCCTCGTCGCTGCGTCGACACAGCACGGCGTGGTAGCCCTCGCGGGCGAAGCGCTTGCCGACGGTGCCGCCGATGCCGGCGCCGGCGCCGATGACGAGACATACAGGTTTGGCCATGGTCGATCCTCGTTGGCTGGGGACGCGCGATCATAGGCCAGGGTCCACGGCGCACCGTGCGAGAGCCTTTGCCGAGCGGAGCCGCGCTGCCGGCGGTACGCCCGGAGACCGGCGCGGGGTGCGAGATCCCAAACGACCTCGCCGCGCCCCCGCGCCGGCCCGGTCCGACCTGCGCTCACGCCGCCTCCGCCCGTTCGGCCTCGGCGAGGGACGGGAGGCGCGCCAGCAGCGCCTCGTTGACGCGCGCCTGCTGGGCCTCGCCCGCGACGTCGGCAAAGAGTTCGAGGAAGCGCGGATGCGTCACCCCCGTGATCAGGAAGGTGTGGCGCTTGGCCTCGAGGAGTGCCGTCCGCATTGCCTCGCGCTCCGCGTCGCCGAGTTCGCGCCCCGTGTACCGCGTGAAGTTGCGGGTGTCGGCCCGGGCCTGCTCCTGCAGCCAACCATCGACGATGTCGACCAGGTCGATCAGGTCGTCGAAGGCGCGGTCGCGCTCTTCCTCGTTCATCCGGACGAAGGCGCGGCGCGTCTCGAGGGTGTCGAGCTGGGCGTGTTGCGACTCTTCCAACCAGTGGCACTTGAACACGTGCCGGGTAAAGGGGTCGAGCCTCTCGTCGTCGTGGAAACACTCCCGGTAGTGACGCTGGGTGAACCACTCGATACACGCGGTGAGCAGAAGCACCGAAGCGCGGTGCTTGGAGCGCACCTGGGCCACCGAAGCCTCGACGTCGCCGAGCTGCTCGAGCGGGAATCCCATCTGCTCGTCGATGCGGCCGCGCAACTGGCGGAACATCGCCATGTGCTTCACCTCTTCGGCGGCGAAGTTGGTGAGGGCTTCGAAGGTTCCGCGCTCCCAGACGTTGGTCTCTGCGGCGAGTTCGAGCACCATCGGCGCCACGAACTCCTCCGCGTATCCGAAGAGATGGGCGTACGAAGCCATCTCGACGTGGGTCATCATGCGTTGCTCGCAGGGACGGAGGAAGGGCATCGCAGCGGCGCCCGAGAGCGCGGGCGGCAGCCAGTCGCGGTCCGGGTCGAAGCGCCGGTCGCCGAGGACCTCGTCGATCCGCCAGTTCACACGGTGGGCTCTTTCCAGGCATTTTTCGTAGGGATTCCGGGCCATTTCACGTCTCCTCGTGCGCCGTGGGCGCTTTATTTCAGAACGATAAGTGTTAAATATCGGAAGCCCGATCGCGGGTCAATCATTTTTTCTGAACGATGAGTGAAAAAAATCGGCGCGGCGCTAGCCTGGCTCTCCCCGGCGTCCGATCCGGACGAGAGACCGGGTTCGAGGAGGGTCTCGAATGGGCCGACCCAAGAGCTACGACCGCGAGGAGGTGCTGGAAAACGCCCTGCTCCTGTTCTGGCGGAAGGGCTTCGAGGGCGCCCACCTGCAGGAGCTGGTGGAGGTGACCGGCCTCAACCGCTTCAGCCTCTACAAGGAGTTCGGCAGCAAGGAGGGCCTCTTCGACGCCGCGATGAAGCGCTACATGGACCAACTCGGCGGCCTGGTGGCCCTCCTCGAGAGCACGCCGCAAGGGCTCTCCAACATCGAGCGCTACTTCCACGCGCTGGTCGACTACCGCTTCCGCCACGGCTGCTTCCTGGTCAACACCCTGAGCGAGAAACACGTCGTGGGCCCCAAGATCTATGGCGGCGTCCGGAGCTTCCTGCGCGGCGGTGAGAGCCTCTTCGAAGACAACCTGCGCGCCGCCCGGGAAGCGGGTGAACTCGCCGCCGATACCGACGTCGAAGCGCTCGCGCGCTTCCTCGTCATTCACGAACTGGGCCTGCTGACCTACGGCATCCTCGAGCGGAACAAGAGCGAACGCCNNCCAGGACGCGGGGCCCCGCCGGGCGAACGACGCGACCGGATAGACCCTCGGAACGGAAACACGCCGGTCCAGAGGGGTCGCCTGGGCCCCGGCGAGATCACCCCGGGCCCGGGCGGGGGTCCGCGCCCGGATGCTCCGCCGCGGCGCGATCCGCGGACGACGCCGCGCGGCCTTGGTACCTTCGGGCCCCTACCCATCGCGCTTTGCAGGAGATGCCATGGCGACCCAGATCCCCGCGCCCGACGAGAAGAATGTNNCGCAGGAGCCCGCGGACCTGTGGTCGACCCGGATGGATGAGAAGTATCACCACCGCCTGCCCGGCTTGATGCTCGGCGACGACGGCGAGCGCTACCAAAAGACCGAAGGCTTCCGCCCGCTGCGGCTGCGCAACGTGAAGTTCGAAGGCGAAGATCGTCTCCGCAACCGCTCGGGCTTCACCCCCGAGGAACGCCTGGCCGATCTGGCCGCCGACGGCGTCGACGCCGAGGTCCTCTTCCCGAACAAGGGCCTCACGATCTGGGCCACGCCCGACGCCGAGTTCAGCCAGGCGATGTGTCGCGTCTACAACGACTGGGCATGGGAAACCTTCGGCGACTACAACGACCGTCTGTCGCCGATGGCCTGTCTCGCTCCCGCGGATCTTCCGGGAGCGGTCGCGGAGGTGGAGCGCTCGGCGGGGCGCGGCTTCCGCGGGCTGTCGCTTCCCTGCAAACCGGTGTGGGGTGCGCCGGACCACACAGCACTCAACTACAACCTGCCGGAATTCGACCCGCTCTGGACCGCGATCCAGGACACCGACCTCCCCATCACCTTCCACGTCTCGACGGGACGCGACCCGCGCACCTCGCGCGGCAACGGCGGCGCCGTCATCAACTACGCGGTCCACTCCCTGGCCCCGACGATGGAGCCGATCGCGAACCTGTGCGCGTCGGGCGTGCTCGAGCGCTTTCCCGGCTTGCGCTTTGGCAGCGTCGAAGCGGGGATTGGCTGGGTCGCCTGGGCGCTCACGGCGATGGATGAGGCGCACCGCAAGCACCACATGTTCACCCGGCCCAAACTCGAGCGCTTACCGAGCGAGTACTTCCGCGAACACGGCTTTGCGACCTTCCAGGAGGACAAACCCGGACTCGACCTGGCCCGCGAGCACGACCTGGTCGACAACTTCCTGTGGGCCAACGACTACCCGCACCACGAAGGCACCTGGCCGCACTCGGCCGCGGCGATCGAGCGCACCATGGGGAACCTCGACGACGGCGAACGCGCCAAGATCCTCGGGCTCAACGCGGCGCGGATTTTCGGCTTCGAAATCCCCGCGCGCTACACACACCACGCGGATGCGGCGGAGACGGCCCGTGGCTGATCGCACCCTGCGCGCGCGGGCGGCAGTGCTCGGCGTCGGAGAAACCCCCTACTACAAGCGCGGGGAGTCCCCGGATCCCGAGTTCAAACTGGCGCTCTCGGCGATCCTGCGCGCCTGCGAAGACGCCGGGATTTCTCCGCACGACGTCGACGGCTTCGCTTCCTACAGCAACGACCGCAGCGACCCCTCGCGCATCGCCGCCGCGCTCGGCTGCAAAGAGCTCCGCTTCTCGAACATGCAGTGGGGCGGCGGGGGAGGCGGGGGCTCCGGCGCGGTGGGCAACGCGGCGGCCGCCATCGCCACCGGGATGGCCGACTGCGTCGTCGTATTCCGCGCCCTGGCCCAGGGCCAGTACGGCCGCTTCGGGCAGGGCCCGCGGCGCAACACCGTGTCGGGGGAGGCGGCCCACACCATCCCCTACGGGTTGATGTCGCCCGCCCAGCTCTTTGCGATGAAGGTGCAGCGCTTCATGCACGACCACGACGTGCAGCAGGAGGCGCTTCGCGCGATCTCCCTCGCCTGTTACCACCACGCCCAGAACAACCCGCGGGCGGTGATGCACGGGCGCCCTCTCGACGCGACGGGCTACGACGAATCGCGCTGGATCGTCGAGCCCTTCCACCTCTACGACTGCTGCCTGGAGAACGACGGGGCGGCCGCCATGGTGCTGGTGTCGGCGGAACGCGCCGCCGACGGTCCGCATCCCCCCTGTTATCTCCTGGGTGCCGTCTCGGGCTCGCACTATCGCGCGGGTGCGCCCGTCCACAACACCCCCGACTACGCCACCTCTCACTTCAAGACCCTCGCCCCGCGTCTCTACGAGATGGCCGGGGTGAAGCCCGACGACGTCGACGTCCTGCAGAGCTACGAGAACTTCACCGGTGGGGTGCTGATGAGCATCGTCGAACACGGGTTCTGCACCCCGGAGGCCGTGAACGAGTTCTTCCAGCCCGAGACCTTCACCGCCCCGGGCGGTTCACTCCCGCTCAACACGAGCGGGGGCAACCTGGCCGAGTGCTACATGCACGGCCTGGGGCTCAACGTCGAGGCGGTGCGCCAGATCCNNGCTCAACACGAGCGGAGGCAACCTGGCCGAGTGCTACATGCACGGCCTCGAGCTCCAGCTCGAGGCGGTGCGCCAGATCCGCGGCACCTCGAGCAACCCGGTGCCGGACGCGGAGGTGTCGATGGTGACCTCCGGCCCGATGGTGACGCCGGTGAGTTCGTGCATCTTCGGCGCGGCGAGCACGCTGTGAGCGAGGGCTATCTCCACGACGGCCTCCCCTCCCCCGCCGCCGCGCGCGATGGCCTCGACGCACCGTTCTGGGACGCCCTCGCGGAGGAGCGCCTGGTCGCGCAGCGCTGTGCGCGTTGCCGCGGGTGGCAGTGGGGCCCCGAGTGGATCTGTCACCGCTGTCTCGGGGACGAACTCGTCTTCGAACCCCTCGACACGCCCGCCCGCATCTACAGCTACGAGCGTGTGTGGCACCCGGTGCATCCCGCGCTCAAGGAGCAGGGCCCCTATCTCGTGGTCCTCGTCGAGTTTCCCGAGGCCGATGGAATCCGCATGGTCGGAAATCTCCTGGGCGAACCGACCCAGGTGGTCCCGATCGGCGCCGAGGTCGCACCGGTCTTCGAGCACCACCGCGAAGCGGATCCGGCCTACACGCTGCTCCAGTGGTCCCTGGGGTGACGGAAAGAGCGGCCCCACACGTCAAAAGCGGAGGTCGAGACCTCCGCCGAAGCCGAACTCGGAGTGCCAGCGGAACCCGAGGGCCACTCGCTGCTGCATCCGCCACGAGAGCCCAACCGACCCTTCGAATTTGTCGTCGGTATCGTACTCGACCTCTCCGAGTGCCTTGAGCCGCGGGGGCAACGCGATGACCCTCTCGATCGCGAAGCGCGAGCGCGATCGAGGCGGGGCGCCCCCGGGAGCGAAAGCGAAAAATGCAGGAACTCCTCGACGTGTTTTCTCGATTCGGGCGCGTGCGACACTGAGTCGATCCGACATGGGGTACCGTTCGAATCGACCCTTCGGCCGAGTGGACGTTCCAGAGGACGGACATATGACGATCAAGTGGGCGCTCGCCCTTCTCCTGCTGGTGGGTGGCTGTGTCTCCACGCCCTACACGGCGAACCGCGCGGCGCAGCAGGCCTATCAGGACTGTGTCGAAATCAACGGCGCGGCGGCCTGCGATCGCGAACGCGAGACCGCACAGCAGCGGGAGCGCGAAATGAACAACCGCGACCTCAACCGGCCGGATTTCGAGCGCTACTGATCCACCCGGCGTGTGGGCTCGCGGCGCTAGGTCTGCAGCGGAAGCACCGCCTCCGCCAACCAGCGAAGCTCGTCGCGCCACGCCACATCGTCGCGGAAGGTGCCGACGGGGCGGACCACGAACTTCGAGAGTCCGCCATCGATGTGCGCTCGCACGAGCGAGCGGAGACCCTCTTCGCCCACCGGGACGATGTCGGTCACGTCGCGGTCGTCCCGGCGGCTGCGCATGAGCTCGAGGTCGCGTTCCTCCGGTGCTTCCCGGGCGTAGGGAATGCTGATCCCGAAATGCTCCGGGTCGACCTTGCGGTCGTGCTGGGTTGCCAGCGCTTCGATCTGGCGCCGGGCGTCGCCGGCTTCATCGGGGCGGAGCGCCGAGGTGAGCCAGCCATCGGCCAGACGGGCGACTCGATCCAGTGCCTCGGGCGCCTTGCCGCCGAGCCAGATTTCGAGGGGATCCTGCAGCGGCCGCGGGTACACAGCGACCTCGTCGAAGCGCGCGCCGGCGAACTCGGCGCTCACCTGCTCGCCCGCCCACCAGCGGCGCAGCAAAGCGATGATCTCGTCGATGGCGCGACCCCGGTGCATCCCCGCAACGCCCAGGGCTTCCCGCTCCGCGCGTTGCCCGAGACCGGGGACGAAGGAGAGCAGTACGCNNGGTCGAGCTGGGCGAGCTGCTTGGCAAGCCACATCGGGTTGCGCCCGAGCGGCACCACGTTGGCGCCGAGCTTGAGCCGCGTGGTGGCAGCGGCGGCATAGCTGAGGCTCACGAGGGGGTCCCCCAAGGCCCCGAGCGGGACATCCGACAACCACAGGGTGTCAAAGCCCAGTGTCTCGCACTCCTCGAGGTAGGCCCCGAAGGTGTCCTCCTGCAGGGCCGAGAGGGGCGGGGTCACCGCGATCCGGATCTTCATGGGGGCAGGATAACCGGGCTCCGGCCCGGACGGAGGTCTGGCCCTTCCCTCGAAGGGCCCGGGCGGATTTCGCCTGGCGGGGCCCGGAGGGCGACCCCGGGGCGCGGGCGCGTGCGAACTAGGAGACGACGCTGTTCTCGCGGATCTGCTCGATTGACTTGTTGCGGTGCACCCCCCAGAGCAGGAGGCGATTGAACCACGAGAGGTAGAAGGGCATCTCGCGACGCAGGTCGAGCCAGAGGACGACCCGGATCTCGTCCGAGTCGTTGGACGCGTCGTGGAGATAATTGTCGTCGAAGACGATGCCCTCCCCGTTGCGCCAGAAGTATTTTTCGCCGTGGACGATTTCTTCGGCGTCGCGCGGGGCGTTGGCCGCGGGCGAAGCGTTCACCCGGAGCCAACAGCTCCCGTCTCGATTGTCCTCCGGGATCACCACGCCCAGGTGGTAGCGGAGGAAGCCCTTGTAGTAGCCCCAGTGGGGGGTGATGTACTGCTTGGGATCCAGGACCGAGAAGAAGGCCGTGTAGAGCTCCGGAACGTCGCGCAACGCGGCGGCGGTGCGGGGACAGCGCGCGCAGTTGGCTTCGACAAAGTCGCCGGATTTGAGCAGAAAGGTCTTCCACTTCAGGGTGTGGATACCCTGCGCGGTT
>JABAHO010009665.1_pt2 | contig 11619 bp, 10 predicted proteins | sample 7062071 | NCBI WGS metagenome assembly JABAHO01 (sample SAMN14534356, study PRJNA622989) | marine sediment metagenome | biome: marine biome [ENVO:00000428]; feature: marine pelagic biome [ENVO:01000023]; material: deep marine sediment [ENVO:00002113] | place: India: Gulf of Kutch | collected...
TCGCGAGCGGCGAAAAATCACGGCTATTGCGCGTCAGCCCCGGCACGCAGAGCACCGGCGATCGTGCCGATGGGCCGGGATAATCACGGAAATAGAGACGCAGACCGTCTGGCGCTTCGAAATAGCTTTCCTGGTACATCCTGTCTGTTCCGTCAGTCGTCGCCGATCCGGGACTTTATACCGGTTATCGCCGCGCCGGTCACAATCTGCTCCCGGGAACCACGCATATCGCCACCAGTCGGGAATGACCGTCGAGCAGTGCGCAGCAAGAAGTTTCGGGCCCGGTTCAGGGCAAGCGCATAAAAAAACGGGCGACGGATAATTCCGTCGCCCGCAGTGACACAGATCCNNGCAAATGCCGACGCGTTGTCGATCTGCTTGTTGAAGAACTCCTCGGGCTCCCCGACCTTCGTGGCCAGCCGAGCCTGCTCTACCGTGAAGTCGACGACGTCATTCATCACGGAAAGATTGTAACGAGCGAACTTCTCCCAGCTGTCGATACCTGCGGCGCTCTTGGCCTGCAGCTTTTCGACGGCGTCTTTCTGGTACTGCGTGAACTGGTCGAGCTGTTCGCTGAACTGCTTCTGGATGTCGATCATGGCGGATTACTCCTGTTGGGGACTTTGTTGCGGTGCAGTATAACCATCTTATTGCTGCGTTGCAACAATTTTTTTCGAATTTCGGGTATCCGCCTTATATCTTTTTAAAACAATATCTTATGAACCTTACGTTGGGGGGGCTGGGTACCCAGCGCAAGAATTTGCGCAGCGCACCCTGTATGCATCGCAACAATCAGCCGAAAACGTAAAGGCCGGGGGCATCACGCAGGGGCTTGTAGCCCGCCTTCGGCTTGCCCATCGACGGCGCTTTTCTGCGGCCGCTGCTGCGGGCGTCCAGCCATGCGTCCCACGCCGGCCACCAGGAGCCGTCCACCAGCTCGTTCTGCCCCACCCACTGGTCCGGGTCCGTATACAGATCGCCCGGCTGACGCGTCGCGATCCTGTGCTTGCGCCTGGGGTGGTCCGGGCCGCAAGCGATACCGGCGTTGTGGCCACCGGTAGTGAGCACAAACGTCATCTCGTTGTTCATCAGCCGCATCGGCTTGTAGACCGATTTCCACGGCGCGACATGGTCCGTTGCGGTACCGAGCACAAACGTCGGTACCTGTATGTCTCCGACGCAGACCGCCTTGCCGTCGACCTCGTAGCGGGCTTCGGCCAGGTTGTTTTCCATGTAGCAGTTGCGCAGGTACTCGGTGTGCATCTTGTACGGCATGCGCGTTCCGTCCTCGTTCCAGGCCATCAGGTCGTTGAGGCTGCGGTCCTTTCCGAGCAGGTAGCGCTGGAACGCCGGGTCGTAGACCAAATCCGAGACGCGCAGCGCGGCGAAGGCACCCGTCATGTTTTCCATGGTCAGATAGCCCTGCTTGCGCATCAGCGCCTCGAGAAATGCAAACGTACCCTCGCCCAGCATGGTCGTAATCTCGCCCGCCTCCCGGAAATCGATCTGTGCGGCGAACAGCGTCAGGGTCTTGAGCCGCTCGTCGCGTTCACGTGCCATGTAGGCCGCAGCGACCGAAAGAAGCGTTCCGCCGAGGCAGTAGCCGACGGCATGGATCTTGCGCTTTGCGACGATCGTGCTGACTGCGTCGATCGCGGTCATTACGCCGTCATGCAGGTAGTCGCGCATGCCGAGGTCACGGTCTGTCTCGTCCGGGTTCTTCCAGGACATGATGAACACCGTCTTGCCCTGGCTGACGAGGTAGCGGACAAGCGAATTCCGCGGCGACAGATCGAGAATGTAGTACTTCATGATCCATGCCGGCACGATGAGAACGGGCTCCGCGACGACTTCTTCGGTCTGCGGTGTGTACTGGATCAACTCGAACAGCCGGTTCTGGTATACGACCTTTCCGGGCGTAATGGCGATGTCCTCACCCACCACGAAGTCTTCGAGGCCCTGCGGGATTTCGCCGCTGCGCTTGCGCCTCATATCCTCGGCCAGGTTGTGCACGCCGCGTTTCAGGTTCGCGCCGCGCTCCTCCCTGGTCGTCATGATGAACTCGGGATTGGTAACCGGCACGTTCGCGGGAGACGCCATCTCGATGACCTGGTTCGCAAGAAAGCTTACGAGCTGTTCGTGATCCTTGCTGACCCCTTCGACTCCGGTGGTCGCTTCGGCGGCCAGTTCCTTGGCGAGTCGGTGCCCGTGCGCGAAGACGTTGAACGGCCATCGCTGCCAGTCCTCGGAGAGCATTCGGCGGTCCATGATCGCCGGCAAGCCGTCGGTGTCCTGTTTCACCGCCTTGCTGTTGATCTTTGCCAGTTCCACGCCGTTTCGCGCCACGCTCTCTGCGAGCGACAGCAATTTTCCCGGCGACAGGACGAGGTGGCCCGCCCAGTCGACGACGGCGGCGGCTATGTCAACGGGCGACACGCCGCGAGTAGCAACAGCCAGCTGGCCACGCAGCTGATGATCGATCTCGCGCGCTTTCTCGGGCGGCAACAGTCGTTTATTCGCGTCTTCGTCACTCATCGTCTTGCTTCACTTTGGTTTCCAGAAATGCCCTTTGCATGGCCTGCCAGACTTCCATGTTCTGCTTTGCAACGTCCTTCATGACGGCGAGGGGGCCGCTCCTCATCATCTCCTGCATCTGCTCCTGCAGCGTCGATTGCTGCTGCAGGAACGTGTCGAAGCTCTGCTGCAGGTAGCTGCCCAGCACACCCTGCATAGGATGATCATAAAAGCGGATAAACTGGATCAGCATCTGGTCGGAAAGCACGGGCTTTCCGCCCAGCTCCTGTTCAGCCACGAGTTGCAATAACACACTTCGCGTAATGTCGTCGCCACTACCTTCGTCGACGATGCGCACGTCCTCGCCGGACGCGATAAGCTTGCGCACATCTTCCTTGTTGATATGACGGCTCGCCTCCGTATCGTAGAGGCGCCGGTTAGCGTACTTGCGAATAATTCGTGGCTTGGACATCGCCGTGACCGTCCGGGCTGGTTTGTTGCGTTGCAGCATAATAGCAGCAGTTGGGCGGTCACGGTAGCACGCGGAAGACTGTATCCGCGACGGTCGAATACGTATTCTGGGCGTCCCGCGTCGGTCCGGAAGCCTTCCCCTCTTCCGGCCGGTCTCACATGTTGGTCACGCATAAGGCAAAGTGATGAGAATGGATACCAGGTCGCCGGCGTATCGCGCCTACGTCATGTTCATTCTCGTAGTCGTCTATACCTTCAACTTCATCGACCGCCAGATCGTCGGCATCCTCGCCGTCCCCATCAAGGCGGATCTTGACCTGACGGACACGCAACTCGGGTTGATGGGCGGCCTGGCCTTCGCTCTGCTTTACACGGGCCTCGGCATCCCGGTGGCGATTCTCGCCGACCGCTGGAAGCGAACCTGGATAATGACGGCGGCCCTGACCATCTGGAGTGGCATGACGGCCGTTTGCGGCCTGGCCAACAATTTCTGGCAGCTGTTCCTGGCGCGGCTCGGCGTCGGCGTCGGCGAAGCGGGCGGCGTCGCCCCGGCCTACTCGCTGATCTCGGATTACTTCCCGTCACATCAGCGGGCTCGAGCCCTCAGTGTCTATTCATTCGGAATCCCGATCGGCAGCGCGCTGGGGATCCTGTTCGGTGGNNCCCATATTCAAGCTGACCGTTGCGGAACCCCCTCGCGGCCAGTACGACGTCGGGAGCCAGGACACTCCGTCACCGTCACTTGCGCAGATCGTGCGGCGGCTGATGGACAAACCGAGTTTCTGGATCATCTCCCTGGGCGCCGCATCCTCGTCGATGATCGGCTACGGCCTGTTCTTCTGGCTGCCATCGTTCTTCGTGCGCAGCTTCGGCCTCGGACTGCTCGACGCGTCGGTGTTCTTCGGCGCAATAATATTGATCGGCGGTATTGCCGGAACCTGGCTGGGGGGTTACATGGCAGACCGTTTCGGGAGTGACAAGCGCAGCAACTACGCCATCATTCCCGCTGTCGCGTTCCTCGCCACGATTCCGTTCTACATGATCGCGATCCTGTCGCCCAACCTGACAACGACATTTCTTGCCCTGCTGATACCGACGGGCCTGGGACTCGCCTGGCTGGGGCCGGTACTTTCAGCGATTCAGCACGTCGTTCCGCCGACCATGCGCGCCACGGCATCCGCGATCTTCCTGTTCATCAATAATCTGATCGGCCTCGGTGCCGGGACGGTTGCACTGGGCATCATCTCCGACAGCCTCGAAGCGCGTTTCGGTGACGACTCCCTGCGTTACGCGATTCTCGCCGGTACCGGCTTCTACCTCATTGCTGCTATCCTTTTCCTCGCAGGCGCGAAGTACCTGGTGAAAGACTGGGAAGAATAAGATCGATACTCTCAACGGCAAGTCGGCGATCGTTACCGGATCGACGAGCGGCGTCGGCCTCGGCATTGCGCGAAAGCTCGCCGCATGCGGCGCCAATGTCATGGTGAACGGCCTTGGCGATCAAAGCCAGATCGATGCGGCCGTCAGCTCTGTGGCCGATGCCGGATCCGGCAAGGCCGTCTTCTCCCCCGCGAACATGATCCAGCCTGTAGAGATTGCCTCGATGGTGGATGAAGCCGTCGAAAATTTCGGCGCCGTCGACATACTCGTCAATAATGCGGGCATACAGTTCGTTTCTCCCGTGCAGGATTTCCCGCCGGAAAAATGGGACGACATCATAGCCACCAACCTGTCGTCGTCATTCCACACGATCCGCGCGACAACACCGCACATGCTCGAGGCAGGTTGGGGCCGGATAATCAACATCTCGTCCCTGCACGCACTGGTAGCGTCACCGTACAAAGCCGCCTATGTCGCCGCCAAGCACGGCGTTGCCGGTCTCACCAAGGTGGTGGCACTCGAACTGGCGCAGCAGAACATCACAGTGAATTCGATCGCGCCCGGCTACGTGGAAACGCCGCTCGTTACCGGACAGATTGCAGACACGGCGCGAGCGCGCAGCATCACCGAGGAAGAGGTAGTGCGCGACGTCATGCTCGCCGCACAACCGACGAAAAAGTTCATTCAGATCGACGAGATCGCCGAACTGGTGATCTTCCTCTGCAGCGACGCCGCGGCATCGATCACGGGCGCGATACTGCCCGTCGACGGCGGCTGGTCCGCACAGTGACCAGCCCTAGGCCGGCGCGATATTCGCGTTGAGCCTGAACAGATTGTCCGGATCGTACTTCTTCTTCACCTTTAACAGCCGCGGGAAGTTGCCCTGGTAATTGCCATCGCGCACTTCCTTCGACTCGCTCGCCGTGTCGACCGTATAGAACCCGTCCGTTCTCGGTTTGATCGTGCTCCAGTAGTCGCGCACGTAGTCAATGTGCGGTTCGCCATCGGTATCGAGCGGCCAGCTGAGCAGGATCATCATGTTCGACTGAGCCCTGCGATGCGGGAACGCCGTCGCATCGACCGGGACCCGTCCGATTGCGCCGCCGGACTGCTGAAAATACAGCATCGTATTTCGATCCGGGCTGGCCTCGAAACCGGCAGTCGCTGCATCGAGCATCGAGTCAGGGTACTCGTTGACGAAGCCGCCCTTCAGGTAATCGCCGATGTTGCGGAAGTCGGCGTAATCCCAGCTGCGCTGGATGGCGACATAGTCGATGGGACCGAGGCTGGTGAATGCCGGTTCGCCGAGCTTCCTGACCGGCGCGAGGACTTTCTCCGCCTCCTTTTCGGGGCCGGAATAGCAGATGTGAAATCCCGCACCGCTGCCCTCGCCCGTCGCCGTAGCGTTCACGTAGAAGTCGATATACAGGTCGTCGGGCGCCTGGACAGAGAAATCCGCGTAGAAGCGAATGAGATCGCTTGCGCGGTCGAGCGGGAATACGACTTCGCCGCCGATGACCTGCCGCTGCATAGGATGAAGAGCATATTCAAACGACGTAACCACACCAAAGTTACCGCCACCACCGCGAACACCCCAATACAGATCCGGGTTTTCCTCGGCGCTTGCGTGAAGAAGTCGGCCGTCCGCCGTAACAACGTCGACGCCCTTGATGTTGTCGAGCGTCAATCCAAACCGGCGGGATACGCGACCGAAACCACCGGCGGTGCTCAGCCCACCGACGCCGGTGTGTGAAACTGTACCGGCAGGCGTCACGAGACCGTGCGCCATCGCCTCGTGATCGAGAGCAGCCAGTAAGCTGCCACCGGCGACGTACGCAGTACGCGAATTCGGGTCGACGCGTGCGTGACGGAACAGCGACAGGTCGATCTGCATGCCGCCGTCGCATGTAGATTTTCCTCCGTAGCTGTGACCGCCACACTTGACCGCGAGCAGCAACTGTCGCTCCCGGGCAAAGGTCACGGCATTCTGAATATCTGCGACTCCGGTCGGCTGAACGATCAAGGCGGGGTAGCGATCGATCGACTTGTTGAGGACTCGCCTGGCTTCGTCGTAACCCTCGTTTCCGGGCAGCAACAGGTTACCCCGCAGGCTGTCCGCGAGTTCCTGGACCGCCGCTTTTTCGAGCGAAATCTCGTTGCGATCGCCGGTAACCGCGCGAATGTCGCCGGTTACCTGCGTGAGCGCCTGGAATGCCGCCATGACCTGGGACGCCGGGAGCGCTGCCGCAATGCTCGCCGCGAGTGAAGATTGCAGAAAACACCGTCTGTCCATGATTACCCCCTTGTTCTTGTTGTGGAAGAAGACTAGCTCAATTCCGCGACGAATTCTGCTGGTTGAACGTACGGCGCTGTTTGACAAGCCGTTCAGTAGGGTGTCATTGTCGCCGGCGTATGAAAGTCCCGATGACAAGCAAACTTCCTGACGTCGGCACGACGATCTTTGCTGTCATGAGCCAGCTTGCGCAGGACTGCAAGGCCATCAACCTGTCGCAGGGCTTCCCGAGCTTCGAACCGCCGGCAGAACTCATCGATCGTATCGACCACTACCTGAGGAGTGGTGCCAACCAGTACGCACCGATGCCCGGCGTGCCAACNNTGTGCCGACGCTGCGGCGAGCGATCGCCGGAAAGATGCTGCACATGCAGGGCCGGACCGTCGATCCCGATACCGAGATCACCGTGTGTACCGGCGCGACCGAAGGACTGTTCAGTGCGATCCAGGCAGTCGTGCGGCCCGGCGACGAAGTGATCGTGTTCGATCCCGCATACGATTCCTATGAGCCGGCGGTAACGCTCGCCGGTGGTCGCACGCTGCATGTCCCCCTCGCTATCAGTGACGACGGCTTCGATTTTTCGATCGACTGGCAGCGTCTGGAGGATTCGCTCAATGACAAGACCCGGCTCCTCATTATCAATTTCCCGCACAACCCGACAGGGTCGATCCTTACGGCTGATGATCTCGACAAACTCGCGGGCTTGTTGCGCGACACGACGGCGTACCTGCTTTCGGACGAGGTCTACGAACACATCGTGTTCGACGGCAAGCCCCACGTCAGTGCGCTATCCGTCGATGAGCTATGGGAGCGGAGTTTCGTCGTGTCATCGTTCGGCAAGACCTACCACGCAACCGGATGGAAGGTCGGATACTGCATGGCGCCCGCAGCGCTGACCGCCGAATTTCGCAAGGTGCACCAATTCACCACATTTGCGGTGAATACGCCCGTGCAGCATGCCCTCGCGGACTTCCTGCAGAGCAATCCGGCATTTCACGAGAGGCTGCCGCGCTTTTACGAGGAGAAGCGCGATCTCTTCTGCCGCCTGCTCGACGAGTCGCGGTTCCGGTTACATCCCGCACGCAGCACGTTCTTCCAGATCGTCGACTACGGCGACATCAGCGACGAAGACGATGTGACCCTTGCGAAACGGTGGACAGAGGAAATCGGCGTCGCGTCAATCCCGCTGACGGTTTTCTGTGAGCAGCCGTTCACCGGGACGCGGCTGCGCTTCTGTTTTGCAAAGGACGACGACACGCTCACGGAAGCGTGCGAGAAGTTGAGCCGCCTGTAGCCAGGAAAGAGGATACCGGCCCCGCCAGGCGGGACCGGTTCTTCTTGCGAATGCCCTTCCTATTCTGCGACGCGGATGATGCCGCAGGCATCGCGCGAGCCGCCCGCACAGCCCTTCTTCAGGTCTGCTTCTTCGTCGCAGTAGGTGTCGGGGTTGGTGTGGATGATAAACGNNTTGATCAGGTCGCCCATGTGATAGGGGTGGTTGATATCGGCAGCAGGCACGTCGTCGCCGGCGCTGTCCGGCCGCGACTGGCCGAACGGACCCGGGTCGTGATGCCCTTTGGCCGCGCCACAGGGCTCGCAGGCGCCAACCTCGTGGATGTGGACCGCGTGTTTACCATCGCTGAGCCCCTCCACCATCATCTTGACGGTCACTTCCTTGATGCCCTCGGCACTCGTTTTTTCGATCAGCTTGGCCTTGCCCGAAATGTTCGGATCGGTGCAGCCCTTGATCTCCGCCGTGGCTTTCATGCTGTGACTATCGGCTCCCGCCAGCGCGGGAAGGCAGAGCAGTGTTGCGACGGCCGTGGCGAGCAACGCTCGTTTCTTGTAGTTGTCCATGTGATTATCCCCTCGTGTCGCCCGTTGGACGCGGCTCGCCATCCGTAGTCGGCGTGCGAACCGCCTTGATTCTAGCCTAGTCCCCGCCGGCGCGAGACTCAAGGGCTCGACGTCTGTCCACCGCTTCAGAGCGGCCTCGGGCGGCCAGGCGTCAGGTTCCCAGCTGATAAACGAGCAGCGCGCCGACGTAACCGATGATTGTCATATAGAGCCAGGCGAATGCCGGCCAGCGCCAGGTATTCGTTTCCCGGCGGATCACCGCAAGAGTAGCCACGCACTGCAGGCAGCAGGCGTAGAAGATCAGCAGGCCGAGAACCATCGGCAGCGTGAACACGAGGCTACCGTCGGGCCAGCGGGCGGACTTCAGGCGACCCGACAACGTAGCTTCGTCGGCTTCGTCGCCGACAGCGTAGACCGTGCCGAGCACGGCCACGACGACCTCGCGAGCGGGGAAGCCGGCGATAACCGCCGAGGAAACCCGCCAGTCCCAGCCCAGCGGCCTGAAGACGGGCTCGACGAAATGGCCGGCGCGGCCGAGCCAGCTCTGTTCGAGCTGCATTGCGGCGGCCTGGTTGTCGATCTGCGCGAGCGCCGCCTCGAGTTCGCCACCGGAAAGTTCTTGGGCTGCCGACTGCTGTTGCTGTTCGACGAAGGGCGCCACATCATCCGAGCGCGGGTAATAAGCCAGCGCCCAGATCACGACGGCGACCGAGAAAATGACGGTGCCGGCGCGGCGCAGGAACACCTTCGCGCGGCCGAGCAGCTGCATCAGCACCGTGCGCAGGTTGGGGCGCCGGAATTCGGGCAGCATCAGTGCGAACGGCGGTTTTGGGCCGCGCAGCGCGGTCTTGCGAATCAGGAGCGCCGTCAGGATACCCATGATGATCCCGAACATGTACAGGCCGAACAGCACGAGACCCTGGAGGTTCAGGAAGCCCACCGACGTCGATGGCACGAACGCGGCGATAAGCAGCGCATACACCGGCAGCCGGGCCGAGCAGGTCATAAAGGGTGCCGCGAGAATCGTAGCGATCCGGTCACGCCGGTTCGGTATGACGCGCGTGGCCATGATGCCGGGCACTGCACAGGCGAAACTCGAGATCATCGGGATGATCGACTGCCCGGACAGCCCGACCGATCGCATCGCGCGGTCCATCAGGTAGGCAGCTCGGGCCAGGTAGCCGGAGTCCTCGAGCAGGATGATGAACAGGAACAGGATCATGATCTGCGGCAGGAAGATGATCACACTGCCGACACCGGCGATGACACCGTCGGCGATCAGGCTCGCGAGTGCCCCGTCGCCGAGTGACGCATTCACGCGGGCGCCGAGGATCGAGGTGGCCGAGTCGATCAGGTCCATGATCGGCGTCGCCCAGGCGAACACGGCCTGGAACACGATGGCCATGACCAGGAACAGACCGATCGTTCCCGGAATGGGCTGATTGAGCCAGGCCGTTATGCGCGCCTGCCAGCCATAGAAGGGTGGTGCCTGCTGCACCACCTCGTCGAGCACTTCGCGTACCCATCGGTAGCGCACGCGCGCCTCCGTCGCCAGCGGTGGTTCGTTGCCGAACAACCGGCTTCTAAGCGCCTGCAGCTTTGCCGGGGCGCCGTCGTCGAAGCGTGACAGGAATTCCTGCTTCACGTCGGTCGGTCCGTCGATCAACAGCCGCTCGACCTCGGCAATCCGCGTATTTGCCGGCGCGTGCTCGGCAAGTTCGCGTGCCGCGACGGTGAGTTCCGGCCACGTCCTGCCCGGCTCGGGCGGCTCGAGTTCGGTGATTCGCAACAACTCCTCGCGAAGCTTCTCTACGCCCTGCCCCGTGGTCGCGACGACCGGGCAGACGGGCACGCCCCCGAGCTTCGCAGTGAGTCTGTCGACATCTATCCTCAGGCCCTCGAGTTCCGCCGCATCGGCCATCGTCAGGGCAACGACCAGTGGCCGCTCCAGGTCGAGCAGCTGCTGCAGCAGGTACAGGCCCTGGTAAAGGTTGGTGCCGTCGAGGACGGCGAGTATCCCGTCCGGGTTCGCCGTGCCCGCCATGTGCCCGAGAATCACGTCGACGGCAATCTGCTCTTCGAGTGAGTGTGCGCTCAGCGCGTGCGTGCCGGGGAGATCGACGAGTTCCAGCGCCGTCTCGCCCGCCTTGAGCGTGCCGACGTGGCGCTCGACCGTCACGCCCGGGTAATTGCCGATACGCTGCCTGAGGCCGGTCAGGCGGTTGAAGAGGGTGCTCTTGCCGGAATTGGGATTGCCGACAACCGCGATGCTGGCGTCTGCGCGCCGGCTTACGGGTATCTGGTTGGCGGGAACGCGGATTTCTGTGCTTTTAGTCACCGCCCGCCGCTACCGGAGACACGGCGAACTGCCTGGCCTGCTCCTGGCGAAGCGAGATACCGCGACCGAATAACCGGAACTCCATGGGATCACCGCCGAGAGCGGAACTGGCAAGCTCGACGATCGCCCCCTCGACGAGACCGAGCGTCATCAGGCGCTGCACCTGCGGATCTGCCGCGTTTACGGACGCGATAATGCCCTTCTGGCCTTTCCTGAGTGATGCGAGCGTGCTGCCGTTGCGCTTCATTGGATGCGTGTCCCGGTGTTTCTGCCCCACCGAAAATCCGTCAAAAAATTATGTAAGCAACGGATTTTATTAGTGGTTTGCTGATTCAAGTCCAAATGATAATCATTCGCATTACGATAAGCAATAGGGATAATTACGAATAGCCGGTTCAGCTTGCATTCATCGACCCCCGGTTAGCGTATGCACAAGTCGCCGCGACCCCCCGTCGCGCCGACAGGCACACCTAGCTACGAGGACCGACACATGAATAACAAGCGCCCGCTCGCTATCGCTGCCGATCCCGCGAGACGTCAGGCGACCCTCGGACTGCTGCTGGCAGGCACGCTGCTGATACTCGCACAGTCCGTACTGGCGAACACCCCCACCATTCGACTGTTCCCGACCACCGTCGTCGAGGACCTGAAACAAACCGGCAACGTCGCCCGTGACATGGAAACCGGCCTGCAGGAGGTCATCGGCCGCCTGGACCAGCAGCAGCAACTCTACGTGGAAAGCAAGTGCGACGGTGCCGAGAACGAC